>Ga0316222_1001972_pt1 | contig 23177 bp, 20 predicted proteins | sample TBH18011metaG_FD_206008 | JGI IMG/M metagenome (GOLD analysis project Ga0316222, IMG submission 206008) | Freshwater microbial communities from Trout Bog Lake, Wisconsin, USA - TBH18011 | ecosystem: Environmental > Aquatic > Freshwater > Lake > Hypolimnion/Profundal zone | place: USA: Wisconsin... | reverse complement strand
CCATTTTGGACTCTCTCAACCATCCCCCACCTTAACCGGCGAGGTGGGACAAAGGCGGTCCACCCCCTGCCCCTTGGTGGCCGCCACGCAGCGACCTTGCAATTTGGGCCAACCTGAAGCAGCTTCATCCCAGAATGAAATGCGCCGCCCATGGTTCGGATGCCACCGCTGTCTGCGTCCATTGCGGTCGCGCCCTCTGCGCCACCTGCGCCCGCCCCACCCCCGCGAACCGGCTCGTCTGCTCCGACACCTGCGCCGCGGCCATTGACCGACAGGACCGCGCCATGCAGCTCATCCTGAAAAAGGGCCTCCAAAACACCCGCGCCAGCGCCGGGTACTATTATCTGTGCGGTGCCTTCTGCGCCGCCGGGGCCGTCGGCGCTTACTATTACGAACCCATTCCGTTTCTGATCTGGTTCATCGGTGCCTGCAGCGGCCTCTTTCTCGCCACCGGCCTCTGGTACACCCTTATCGCCCGCAAATCCTGACCGGCCCCGTCCTCCCATGATCGCCACCCCCTTCCCTGCCATCGTCATCGGCCAAAACCCCGATGGCACCCAGACCCCGCCGGTCATCAGCCAGCTGGCCGGCCCTGAAGCCATCCCCTGCCCCGGCGGCAACGTCCTCGTGCGCGTCGCGTGGTCCAGCCTCAATTACAAAGACGCCCTCGCCCTCACCGGCCAGGGCAAAATCCTCCGCAGCTACCCGCTCATCCCCGGCATCGACCTCGCCGGCACCGTGGAAGATGCCGGCGGCGATGCGCGGTTCCGGCCCGGCGACCCCGTGCTGCTCACCGGTTGCAACGTCGGTGAAAAATTCTCCGGCGGCTACGCCCGCTTTGCCCGCGTGAACGGCGGTTCCCTTGTTCCCCTGCCGCCCGGCCTCACCCTCCGCCAGACCATGGCCATCGGCACCGCCGGCTTCACCGCCATGCAATGCGTCCTCGCGCTGGAAGACCATGGCCTCGCGCCCGGCTCCGGCCGCGAAGTCATCGTGTCCGGCGCGGCCGGCGGCGTCGGCTCCTTCGCCGTCGCCCTGCTGGCGAAACTCGGCCACCGCGTCGTGGCCGCCACCGGCCGCGCGGAAACCGAAGGCGAATATCTTCGCGCCCTCGGCGCCGCCGAAATCCTCCCGCGCCAAACGCTGGCCGCGAACACCGGCCGCCCCCTCGATTCCGCCCGCTGGACCGCCGGCATTGATACCGTGGGCGGCGACACCCTCGCCGCCATCCTGCGCCAGACGCGCGACCACGGCAGCATCGCCGCCTGCGGCCTCGCCGGCGGCACGCAACTTCCCACCACCGTCCTCCCCTTCATCCTGCGCGGCGTGAACCTCCTCGGCATCAACTCCGTCACCTGCCCCCGCCCCCTGCGCGAACGCATCTGGCAGCGCCTCGCCACCGGCCTGGACCTGAATCAGCTCGAACCGATCACCCGCACCATCCCCCTCGCCGAGCTTCCCCGCCACGCCCGCGAATTGCTCGCCGGAAAAGTCCGCGGCCGGCTCGCGGTGGAAATCCCCGCATGACCGCGCGCTGGCAGGGACGGCGCGCTGCGGCGTCCCAGTTTCCATGCCATCAAAAACAATTCATCAAACTCCCTGACCAAAACAACAAACACCCCAGCCCTGCCATGGAAATTCACGGCCGCAAAACCCTGCCCCATGACGTCCCGTTGTGGATCAATCCGCAAAACGAAATCTATTTCATCACCATCAATTGCCAGGAACGTTTCCGCAATCAGCTCGCGCAGCCATCGGTGGCACAATCCTTGTTTGAAACTGTCCGTCATCGGCAGGAATCGTCCCTTTGGTGGCCTCATTTGTTCCTGCTCATGCCCGACCACTTGCACGCCTTGCTTTCCTTTCCGCCTTCGGGAAAACCTTTGCAATTGGTCGTCAGCAAGTGGAAAGAATGGACGGCCAAATCCCTGGGCATCGTCTGGCAACGCGATTTCTTTGAGCATCGGCTACGATCAACCGAAAGCCGGCGTGAAAAGGCGGACTACATCCTGCACAACCCCGTCCGCCACCAACTCGTGCCCCGCCCGGAAGACTGGCCCTTTGTCTATTTTGGCGACGGGCAACGTCTGCGCTGGTAGGGACGGCGCGCTGCGCCGTCCCAGTTTCAAAAACACTCCCCCCAACTTCTCCCCGTCACATTTCCTCAGAAACTGGGACGCCGCAGCGCGGCGTCCCTACCCGGCCTCACCCCTTCCCAAACGCGAGCTCCCCGTCCTTCACCCCCACCTTGATCTTGTCTCCGGGTTTGAATTCCCCTTCCAGCAGCCGCAACGAGAGCGGGTTCAAGAGCGCATCCTGCACCGCCCGACGCAATGGCCGCGCGCCGAACTGCGGGTCGTAGCCTTCCTTCGCCAGCAACCGCTTCGCCGCCGCGTCCGCCTCCAGCGTGAGATTCTGCGCCGCCAGCCGCTTCGCCACCGTGCCCAATTGGATGTCCACGATCCGCGCCAGCTCCGCCTCATCCAGGCTCTGGAAGATGATGATGTCGTCCACGCGGTTCAAAAACTCCGGGCGAAAATGCCGTTTCAACTCCGCCATCACCTTGTCCTCCATCGCCTGCCGCGACGACGCGCTGTTGCGGCCATCCAGGAAATATTCCTGGATGATGGGCGACCCGAGGTTGCTCGTCATGATCACGATCGTGTTCTTGAAATCCACCGTGCGCCCCTGCCCGTCCGTGAGCCGGCCATCGTCCAGCACCTGCAGCAACACGTTGAACACGTCCGGGTGCGCCTTCTCGATCTCGTCGAAAAGCACCACGCTGTACGGCCGCCGCCGCACCGCCTCGCTCAACTGGCCGCCCTCGTCGTAGCCCACGTAGCCGGGCGGCGCGCCCAGCAGCCGCGCCACCGTGTGCTTCTCCATGTATTCGCTCATGTCGATGCGCACCATCGCGTTCTCGTCATCGAACAGGAATTCCGCCAGCGCGCGCGCCGTCTCCGTCTTGCCCACGCCCGTCGGCCCGAGAAAGATGAACGACCCGATGGGCCGGTTCGGATCCTGCAACCCGCTCCGCGCCCGCCGCACCGCATTGGCCACCGCCGTGATCGCCGCCTTTTGGCCGATGACCCGCTGCCCGAGGCGTTCCTCCATCTTCACGAGTTTCTGGCGCTCACCCTCGAGCATCCGCGAGACCGGCACATGCGTCCACGCCGCCACCACCCGCGCGATGTCCTCATCCGTCACCTCCTGCCGCAGCAACCGCTGCCGGCCGGTAGCGGCGACGCCCCCGTCGCCGAAGGTAGCGGTGACGCCCTCGTCACCGAGGGTGGCGGCGGCGCCCTCGCCGCCGAATCTTGCCGGCAGCCACCGCAAATTATCCCGGACGTAAGCCCGGAATTTCCCCAATTGCTCCGCGCTGCGCACAATATGATCAAAGTATTCCCGCTGCCAAAATTCGCCTTTCCGTCCCACTGCCTTGTTCAGCCGATGGGCCGAAACCGACTTCCAATCCTGCACCGTCCCGGACAGCGTCTGTTCCCCCAGCGGAGTGACAATGACATGAACATGGTTGGGCATCACGGCGAATTCCCGCAGATGATATTTCACCCCGTCATCATGTTTCAGAACTTGTTCAACCATTTGCCGCAACTCCGGCCGGGCCAGCAGGCATTCGCCATGGCACTCATCCAGCCACTGCTCCCAACGGTCGGGAAAACGCCGGTAATACTCCTCTTCCACCTTGGGGTTCCACGGTTCGGGATGCTGTTTCAGCCAATCTTCCCGCTCTGCCATCCAGGCATCCACCCGTTCCTTCGGCAGCGAATCCGCCGTCCGCCAAGTGACAAAGTAGGTGGTTCCATCCTGCCGCCAGTGCGGCAGATTGCCGCCCCGCAGAAAACCCACCGGCGCCTGCGGATCGAAGCCGGCAAACGGTAGCGGTGACGCCCCCGTCACCGAAGGTGGCGGCGGCGCCCCCGCCGCCGAACGTGAACGCGACGCCTCCGTCGCGTCTCCCAAGCCATCCGCAGCGGGGGCGCTGCGGCCACCCTCCGGCGACGAGGCGTCGCCGCTACCGGCCGCCTCACGCTCCGCCGCCGCGGACACGCTCGCCAATTTCTTCTCCAACCCCGGAATCTTCCCGTACTGCAATTCCGACGCCTTGCCCAAGTCCCCCTGCCGCTGCGCCTGCTCCAATTCGATGCGCGCCTGCTCCAATTGCGTTTGCACCACGCTCACCGCGTTCACCGCCGCCTTTTCGTTCTGCCACTGCACCGTGAGCGCCTTGGACTTCTCCTTCAGGTTCGCGAGCTCCCCTTCCAGGCGGCGCAACCGCTCCTTGCTCGCCGCGTCTTTCTCCTTCGCCAGCGACGTGCGCTCGATCTCCAGTTGCAAGATCTGCCGGTCGAGCTGGTCCAGTTCCGTCGGCTTGGAATCCAATTCCATCTTGATGCGCGAAGCCGCTTCATCCACGAGGTCGATCGCCTTGTCCGGCAGGAACCGGTCCGTGATGTAGCGGTGCGACAGCGTGGCCGCCGCCACCAAGGCCGCGTCCTGGATGCGCACGCCGTGGTGCACCTCGTACCGCTCCTTCAGGCCGCGCAAAATCGCGATGGTCGCCTCCACCGAGGGCTCCGCCACCAGCACCGGCTGGAACCGCCGCTCCAGCGCCGGGTCTTTTTCGATGTGCTTGCGGTATTCGTCCAGCGTCGTCGCGCCCACGCAGCGCAATTCCCCGCGCGCGAGCTGCGGCTTCATGATGTTCGCCGCGTCCGTGGCCCCCTCCGCCGCGCCCGCGCCCACCAGCGTGTGCAATTCGTCGATGAACAGGATGATCTTCCCCTCGCCCGCCGTGATCTCCTTGAGAAACGCCTTCAGCCGGTCCTCGAACTCGCCGCGGTACTTCGCCCCCGCGATCATCGCGCCCAAATCCATCGCGACGAGCCGTTTGTTCTTCAGCGATTCCGGCACGTCCCCGCTCACAATGCGCCGGGCCAATCCCTCCGCGATGGCTGTCTTGCCCACGCCCGGTTCCCCGATGAGGACGGGATTGTTCTTCGTCCGGCGCGTCAGCACCTGCATGACGCGGCGGATTTCTTCGTCCCGGCCGATCACCGGGTCGATTTTCCCCTGCCGCGCCAGCGCCGTCAGGTCGCGCCCGTATTTCTCCAAGGCTTGGAATTTCCCCTCCGGCTGCTGGTCCGTCACCCGCTGGTTCCCGCGCAACTCCGCCAGCACCTTCAACACCGCCTCGCGCTTCAACCCGTGCGCCGTGAAAATCTTTTTGAGCGAAGGACTCGCCGCCGTCAGGAGCCCCAGCAGCAGATGCTCCGTGCTCACGTAATCATCCTTGAGCTTCGCGGCCTCCGCCTGCGCCGCCTCCAGGGCTTTTTGCAGATCGCGCCCCGCATAGGGATCGCCCCCGCCCTCCACCTTGTGCCGGCGGGCGAGCTCCGTCTCCAAATCCGCCTGCAACCGTTCCGGCGGCACGCCGATGCGCCGGAGCAATTCCGGCACCAGACTCTCCGCCTGCCCGAGCAGCGCCAGCAGCAGATGCTCGCCATCCAGTTCCTGATGCGACCGCTCCCGCGCCAGCCGTTGCGCGTCCTGGAGCGCCTCCTGCGATTTGACGGTCAATTTGTCGAGTTGCATCCCTAATCAATTCTACGAAACCCCCGTTTCGTCAAGCCCCGGAAGCAATATTTTCCACCCGCCGGCCAAGCGGCCGGCCTGAAACCAGACTGCGCAAAAGAGCAGTTGGAATCGGTCCCGGGTTGGGTTAGATTGAAACCGTGAAAACACTGGACCGAATCACTTTGGATCCGAATGTCATGGGCGGACGCCCCTGCCTTCGCGGTCTGCGCGTCACGGCCGGCACGGTCGCGGGCTTGGTCGCGACCGGTCACGACGCAACGGAGATTTTGAAACTCTATCCGTATCTCGAGGTGGAGGACATCAATCAGGCTCTGAAATACTGCGCCTGGCGGGCGGAAGAAGTTGAATTACCGCTCCAGCCGGCATGAAATTGCTGGTGGACATGAACCTTTCGCCCGACTGGGTGGCGGTTCTCCATCACTGCGGATGGGAAGCGGTTCATTGGTCAGCCGTTGGCAATCCGCGCGCCGCGGATGCTGAAATCATGACTTGGGCCAAACAAAACGCCCATATCATCCTCACCCATGACTTGGATTTCGGTTCCTTGCTGGCATTGACACAGGCGGAAGCTCCCAGCGTGATTCAGGTCCGTACGCAGGATGTGACCCCGGCAGCCCTGTCGCCCATCCTCACCAATGCACTCCGTCAATTTCAACCGGAGCTGGAAAAGGGCGCACTGATAATCATTGATGAAGCCCGCGCCCGCGCCCGGGTCTTGCCCTTGAAAAACTGAAACCCGGATGTTTGTTTTTACCCCTGCGGCAAAGCCCCCAGCATCCGCTTCGCCCGCCGCACCCAGACGCGGTCCCGCCGGCGCTGGAAAGCCGGCGCGTGGGCATCGTCGTTGACGACATCCTTGAGCTGGGGTCGCGCCAACTCCGGCTGCTTCCGTTGCAGGCACAGTTCGGCGAACTGCACTTTCGCCCGGGCGTAGGCGTTGTTCTCCACCACATGCTTCCAGACCTCGAAGGCGGCGTCCGTCTCCTGCAACGCCGTGAGCGCCTCCGCATAGGCCATCAGGGAATAGCTGAAATCGTGTTTGTAATTCTCCGTGCACACCGCCTGCAGCAGCGGCTTCGCCTCCGCCGGCCGTTTCAAGCGCAGCAGACACTGGCCCAGATGCGCCCGGGCATCAATGTCATCCGGCTCCCGCTGCAAGGCCTCGCGGTAGCACTTCTCCGCCTCGGTGAATTTGCCCCGGTTGAAATAAACGTCGCCGAGCTGAAAATGATGGTACGCGTTGTTCAAGTGATGGATCTGGGATTTCAATTCCCGGATGCGCTGCCGGCTCCCGGCACCCGGCAGTTCAAAACCCTGCCCGCCGCTGCCCATCCCGCGATAAGTGGTGATGAAATAGACGAACGGGGCGATGCCAACCCCAAAACAAATGAAGACCGCCCACAGCCAGTCGCCGTTCCGCACGGCGTGGATGAACATCCAGACGGTGAAAACCGCCATGCAAATCGTGAGCGGACTGCTAAGCAGCCCGACCACGATTCCCGGCCAGTCTGCGCCGCCCGACTGATCTATATCCATGCCCCAGCCTACCCGGACGCGCCAATTCAGGCAACCGGGTTTTGCCCCGCCCGCCCCCGTAACGGCGGTGCCTCCGCCGCCGGCAGGGTGGCTGCGGCACCCCCGCCGCCGTCCCGCCGCTTCGCCCATCCGATCTGGCAAAATGGCGTTTTCCGCCGCCCGCCGCCCCCTTCCCCAAACTGCCGGCTTGTTTTCGGCCCGGATTTTCTTAACAATCCGGTGCCGCATGAACCAGACACTCATCATCGTGCCGACCTACAATGAACGGGAGAACCTCCCGCGCATGGTGCAGAAACTGCTGTCGCTGCCGGTGAAAGTCGATGTTCTGGTGGTGGATGACAACTCCCCGGACGGCACCGGCAAGCTGGCCGATGCCCTGGTGCAGCAGCATCCCGAAGTCAACGTGCTGCACCGGCCGGGCAAAAACGGTCTTGGTCGCGCCTATATCGCCGGGTTCAAATGGGCGCTGGAACGCCATTACGAATTCATCTTCGAGATGGATTGCGATTTTTCCCACGACCCCGATGAAATCGTCCATTTCCTCAAGGCCGCCGAAAAGGCCGACCTTGTCCTCGGCTCCCGCTATGTCGGCGGCGTGCGCGTCCTGAACTGGCCCCTCGGCCGGCTCCTGCTCAGCCGGTTCGCCGGGCTCTACATCCAGTTCGTCACCGGCATGCAGATCTCCGACCCCACCGGCGGCTACAAATGTTTCCGCCGGGCGGCCCTGCAATCCATCGACCTGGATAATATCCGCTCGCGCGGCTACAGCTTCCAGATCGAGCTCAACCACCGCCTCTGGCGCGAGGGCTACACCGTGGCCGAGGTCCCCATCATCTTCACCGACCGCAAGGAAGGCCAGTCCAAGATGGCCGGCGGCATCATCGACGAAGCCTTCTGGATCGTCTGGTGGCTCTGGCTCCAAAACGGCCTGCGGCGCAAGCCCAAGCTGCGGCCGGCAAAGTAAGATTGCTTCCCCCGGCCGGGTTCAACCCGTCGGTTGCCGGAATAAAACATATTCCAGCGTGGGTCCCACATCGGCATAGAGATGTGCCAAAATCACCGGCGCGATCCGGCCGGTTTTCGCATAAAAAACTGCGAACAGCAAAAACGAGGCGCCGTGCGCGACCGCCACCGCCGTTCCCTGGTAAAAATGATAGCTGCTCTGCAACAGCGTGCTGAACAGCACCGCCTTGGCCGCACTATTGGTGAGCCATTTTATTTCCGTCATCAAATAGGCCCGGACAATCAGCTCCTCGAAGAACGGATTCACGAACTGGAATAACATCGTCATCGCAAAAAACCCGCCCCCGAACAGAATCCGATCCACATTCTCGGAGGCGGCCCGCTCGCTGACCGCAGTCAACCCGGAGTGATAAAGGATGCTGTAGACCAGGTCAAACGCCCACATGCCGCCCCAACCCAATAGCACCGACCAGCCCAAATCCGCCCACTTCCAAGCCATCCCCAGATCGGCAAAGGTCTTGCCGCGCCGCAACAGGACATACCACACCAACGCCAGGGCGGCGACCTCGCGCAAACCTTGCACTCCCCAGGCCAGCGACGACCCGTAAGAACGGGCATGGGCGGGGTAAAGCCAGGCGTGGGTGGAACTGACCAAACTGGGCGCAACGGCCACCAGACACACCAACGCCACCTCGATGATCCGCATCTGCCGTTCCGGCACAGCGGAAGAAACCGCCGGGGGAGAAACGAAAACTACGGGCGCCGGCAGAATCGGCGGCACCGGCGGTCCACCGACCAAGACTTCATCATCGAGCAGGCAACGCTCGATCTCATCCGGATATTCCTTGCCGCAGTAAGGGCATTGTTTCATGCGTGCGATGAGGGACCGAATGGATGGTTGTTATGGTATCTGCCTAGATCTGATTGCTCATACTGATTTTAGCCTAACCGGGCGCCGCCGTCATGTCACCCACCGCCTCGCACCACGCTTTCAGCGTGGACAAGATTATATAAACCATTTTCACCACTCCCCTTGAATGTTGGAAAACAATAAACCTTCATGTTTCAAGTTTTCGGGCGCTCACGCAACGGCACGGCCTCATTGGCGGGGTTGGGATAGTTTGTGCGCTCGATCTTGCGTTGCGCCAGCAGTTTGGCCCCCTGCTGAAGTTGCACGGCATATTGCTCCTGCTCCGCACGCAAACTTGCAAGGTGCTTTGCGACATCATGATTATGTTCCCGGGAGATGCGATGCCGCACCGCCCGGATTTCTTCAATGGCCTGATCTGCTGCATTCATGTCTCAATGTCTCCCAAAAGTTCCGGCGGCGTCACCAACTCCGGACTCTTTAACCCCAGCAGGTCGTTGACACGCCGGATATGGCCAAACTTGTTGGCGTTTGCCAGATGACGGCAATTCCATGTCACAAGATAGTCGCATCTGTGGAATGACGCCAGTGCCAGATGCAATGCATCCCCCGCCGGATCTTCCGGCATCAGCTTGTTCCGGACATAAGCTTGGACGATTCCGTCAATTTCCCAGGCAAGAGGAATCAACGGTACGGACAATGCCAAGTCCAATGCCAACCCTTTATGATGCGCACCACCTTTGCGAAGCTCATCCAACACCGCCACGCTCGTGACCAGCCCATAATCATGGCGCCGCTCTTCCCAAAATTGCCGGGTCCAATCCCGCATCGCGACAATTGCGGGGGCTGTCCGCTCATCATGAAAAAAACTGAAGAACGTTGTTTCGAGATAGGCGATTTCCATTGCAAATATTCACTCACGACAGCAACTTCCGCCACCGCGCCAGCTGCTTCGCCACTTCCTTGGTGCCGGGCGCGCCGATGATGTTGCGGCTGCCCATGGCGGTCTTCAGGTTGAAGACCCCGGGGGCGTCCTTGCCAAACGTTTTGTCCACGGATTGCAGCTCCGCCAGCGTGAGTTGGTTCAGCGCCTTGCCGGTCTGCTCCGCCAGCGCCACCACCGCGCCCACCACATGATGCGCCTGCCGGAAAGGCATGTTTTTCCGCACCAGATAGTCCGCTAGGTCCGTCGCCAGCAACGCCGGGTCGCAGGCCGCCGTGGCGCAGGCCGCGTGGTTCACCGCCGTGTGCTCCAGCATCGCCGCCACAATCCGCACGGTGGAGCGGACGGTATCGGCGGTGTCAAACAGCCGTTCCTTGTCTTCCTGCAGATCGCGGTTGTAGGTCATCGGCAGCCCCTTCAGCAGCGTGAGCAGCGACATCAGATTGCCGAACACCCGGCCCGTCTTGCCCCGCGCCAGTTCCGCGATGTCCGGGTTCTTCTTCTGCGGCATCAGCGACGACCCCGTGGTGTACGCATCCGCGATCTTGATGAAATTGAACTCGCTGCCCGCCCACAAAATCAGATCTTCCGACAGGCGCGAAACATGCACCGCCAGCAGCGCCGCCACCGAGCAGAATTCCACCGCGAAATCGCGGTCGCTCACGCCGTCCATGGAGTTCTGCGTGATTTGCGGCCGGCCGGCCACGTCCACGAAGTCCAGCAGCTTGGCCACCAGCGAACGGTCCAGCGGCAGGGTGGACCCGGCGATGGCGCCGCTGCCCAGCGGGCAGATGTTCACGCGGGAATGGCAATCCCACAGCCGCTCGCAATCCCGCTCCAGCATCTCCACGTAGGCGAGCAGATGATGCGCAAAATAAACCGGCTGCGCCCGCTGCATGTGGGTGTAGCCCGGGATGATGACTTCGGAATTATGCTCGCCGAGGGCGACGAGGACGCGTTGCAACCCGGCGATTTCGCCGAGCAGGCCGGTGATCTCATCGCGCAGCCAGAGGCGCATGTCCAGCGCCACCTGGTCGTTCCGGGAGCGCGCGGTGTGCAGCTTCGCCCCGGCGGGCACGCGCTTGGTGAGCTCGGACTCGATGTTCATGTGCACATCCTCGAGCTCCGGCTTCCAGGTGAATTTCCCGGCGGCAATCTCCTGGCCGATGGCATCCAGCCCCCGCACGATGGCGCGGACCTCCGCCTTGCTCAAAATGCCGATCTGGTGGAGCATCTCGGCATGGGCCATGGAGCCGAGGATATCGTGCTTCCACAACCGCCAGTCAAAGGAAATGGATTCGGTGAATTGGGCCACGTCCGCGGCGGGACCGCCGCTGAAGCGGCCGCTGCGGGAAACCGGGTTTTTCCGGGCGGATTTTTTGCTCTGTTTGCTCACCCGCCGAATGTGCGCCGGAACCGGCCAAAAGTCACTTCGAAACTCATCCGGAAGCGTTTACATCGGACCGCCCGCCAAATGAATCCGAAACCGCCCGCCCGCCCCGGACGCCCGCCCGGAACGTCTGACCGGCAAGATCACCGCCAGACGACCGCATCTTGGCACGCTTTTTGGAGCGCGGCGTTCACGCCGCTTCAATGGCCGCCCGGCCAAACGAGTGGAACGTTCCCCGCCCCGATCGTTTTTCCCGCTGAAGCGACCTGAAGGTCGCGCTCCCGAAGGCCGGGTCAAGCTGTCCCCCGGCAGACAACACCCCAAAAAGGTCGTTGCCGCCGGACGTTTTCTGTGAAATGTTGAGGAGAAGCCATGAGCGAATTCAAATTTGCCTGCCCGGTTTGCACGCAGCACATCCGTTGTGACTCGTCGCAAAGCGGCAGCATCATGGATTGCCCCACCTGCCTGCAGAAGATCATCGTGCCGATGGCGCCTGAATCCGGCGATTCCCGGATCGTCCCCACCGGCCAGAAAGTCGGGGCCAAGAAGACGCCGACCACCGTGATCCCCAGTCAGCCGCCCACGCCGCCCCCCGCCGCCGTGCCGCCCGCCCTCATCGCCGGCGTGCTGGTGGTGCTCGCCGCCGTCGCTGCCGGGGCCGCCTTTTGGTTCTGGCACGGCCGCACCGAGGCGCCGGAAAAATCCCCCGTGACCGGCCGCACCAATGCCGCCGCCGTGGCGGCCGCCCCGAAGAAACCCGCCGCCGTCATTCCGCCGGCCAACGACACGAACTGGCTGTTCGATTTGGGCAGCGTCACCATCCCCGGCACGCCGGCGGCCGGACGCATCCACGGGCAGGATTTTCTCACCGAACGGGCGACCTTCCAAAACGGCACCCTGACCCTGCGCGCCGGGACCCGCGGGCCGTTTGAATCCGGTCTCCAGATCAATTTCCAGGGAGCGCAACCCGAAGCCCTCGCCGGCCAGTCCATCAACGTGGAGACCAACGCCGACCAGGCCGCCCATGTGACCCTGCGCTGGAAGACCGACGGCCAGGTGGATAAGAAAACCTTTGAGAACGGCTACGCCCTGCGCCTGGAATTCGGCGCCCTGGCGAACAGCCATCTGCCCGGCAAAATCTACGTGTCCCTGCCCGACCCCGAGAAAAGCTACTTGCTGGGCACTTTCTCGGCAGTGGTGCAAAAGCCCAAGCCCAAGGCCGCGCCGCCCGCAAAATAATTTACGATATACGATTGACGATTGACGCGCCGCCAGCCGATTCCACCCTTTTGACCGATAGAGAGCTTCGCCGGACCAACGCCCTCCGCCACCACCCCGCCGGGCGTAAATCGTAAATCACAAATCGTAAATCTCCCCCCGAGACTTGCGTTGTTTCTGAATTGCCCCGACATTGCTCCTGTGCAAGTCGAAATCGTCAATACCGGCAGCGAATTGATGCTCGGGCGCGTCCTGAACACCCACCAGCAGTGGCTCTGCCGCCGCCTGGCCGACCTCGGCCACGTCGTCACCCGGCAGGTCGCCATCGCCGATACCGGCGCCGACATCCGCCAGGCCGTCAGCGAATCCCTCGGGCGCGCCCAACTCGTGATCACCACCGGCGGCCTCGGCCCTACCTCCGATGACATCACGCGCGAGCTCATCGCCGGCATGCTCGGAAAGAAACTCGTGCCGAACCCGGAGGTTTTGGCCCATATCGAACACTTTTTCGCCAGGCGCAACCGCCCCCGCCCCGCCCGGACCGAAGTGGAGACGCTCGTGCCGGAAGGCGCCACCGTTTTCCTCAATCCCACCGGCACCGCCCCCGGGCTGGCCATGTGCCAGACCCCGTCCGAACCCGGTGCCGCCCCCCGCTGGCTCATCATGCTCCCGGGCCCGCCGCGCGAATTGCGCCCCATGTTTGATGCCTTTGTGGTGCCATTGCTGAAACGGGAATTCGCGGATGAGATCTTCGTCTGCCGCACGCTGCGCACCAGCGGCATCGGCGAATCCATTGTGCAAGAGATGATCGCGGGCGAATTGCAACCGCTCGTGGAGCGCGGACTGGAAATCGGCTACTGCGCCCGGCCGGGGGCGGTGGATGTCCGCCTCACCGCCGGCGGCGCGCCGGCGGCGGACCTCGTGGCCGCCGCCGAAACCATCGTGAACCGGGTTTTCGGCGCAAGCATCTATGGCCGGGACGATGATGAAATCGGCCAGACGGTGGTGCGCCGGCTGTTAACGTTAAAGCGCACGCTGGCGCTGGCGGAATCCTGCACGGGCGGGATCATCGCGGATATGATCACGGACGTGCCGGGGGCATCCGAGGTGTTTTTGGGCGGCGTGGTGAGCTACGCGCACTCGGCCAAACGAGATTTCCTCGACGTCACCGAAAATTCACTGGCGAAACATGGCGCGGTGAGCGAGGTTATCGCGCGTGAGATGGCGCTGGGCGCGCGAAAACGGTTCGGCTCGGACTTCGCCCTGGCCGTGACCGGTCTGGCCGGCCCCGGCGGCGGCACGGAATCGACACCGGTCGGCACTGCGTACATCGCCTTGGCCACGGCGGATGGCGTGGAGGTGAAGCGCGTTCTCAATGTCTGGGACCGCGTGACCTTCAAACAGGTCACCGCCACCCAGGCGCTGGCGTGGCTGCTGCAGGCGACCGCCGCTTGACATTGGCACCCGGAGCGCGACCTTCAGGTCGCTTCAGCGCGGCAATGACCGCAGCGGGGAACGTTCCACCCCGATTGGCCGGGCGGGAGTTGAAGCGGCGTAAACGCCGCGCCCCAAGAAAGGGGGCGGAATCTGCTCGCTGCAGGCGGCGAAATAAAAAGTTGCTGACAACTTGCTGGACAGCCTGTTCAACCCGGCTTAGTCTCGCGCCCGGCAATCGGATCACCGGCCGGAGCCGGGCGGGCCAAAGCGATTGTGCCCGGGTACTTTTGCCGGATGATTGACCTGTTTCGAACTGGAAAGTGATGTTTTATGGCAGCCTGGAATTTTGGACCGTTTGAAAATGATGAAGCCGGCGACTGGTTGGACGAACTGGAGGCGACTTCAGACACGTCCGCCATTGCCGAGGCGTTGAACCATGTCAGCGACATCGGCGGCGGCTATCTCGAGACGGCGGATTGCTACCGCGCCATTGCCGCGGCGGAGATTCTGGCGGCGCTGCTCGGCCATCCCCATCGGGAACTGCCGGAAAACGCCCGGCAATGGGTGGACTCCCACCGCAACCTCAAAATCACCAAACTCGTGGCCCTCGCCACCGCCGCCGTGGAACATGTCCGGGATGATTCCGAACTGAAGGAATCCTGGGATGAAACCGACGGCGCCCCCAAATGGTACGCCGCGATGGATGACCTGACCGGACGGCTCTCGTCCTGAAGTCCTCCCGCACCGACCCACACCCTTGACTGGTTTGGTTGGCGAAAATATTCTCGCAAAACGGACGTTTTCGAATATAGTATCAGTTAATGAACCGGGTCTTGGAAATCGAGCAGGCGTTAAGGCAAATGCCCCCGCAAGAGCGGCGGGAAGTTGCCCGCTGGTTGCTGGAGGACATGCAGACGGATGGCATCAGCCAAGTTGAAGAAACCAGCGACCGACTGCTTCCGGTGACTCCTGATTACTCCGCCCGGCGGCGCCGGATTTTGGGCGACAAAGTCGTACCGAATATGGTTCTGGCCGCCCGGGCTGAAGAATCCTGGTGAAAACTTACGCGGATACCAGCTTCCTGTTTTCGCTTTACGCGACCGACGTCAATTCGGCCAAGGCCGATGCGTGGCGTCAAGCGAACCCCGCCCCCCTGCCCTTTACCGCGTTCCATCGGCTTGAATTGCGCAATGCCCTGAGTTTGGCGGTGTTTCAACAGCGGCTGACCCTCGGGGAAATCCAATCCGTTTGGCGGGAAGTGGAAAACGACTTTGCCGCCGGTCTGCTGGCGGAGCGAGGCGGTCTTTGGCACCGCGTTTTGGCGGATGCGGAAATGTCCGCCTTCAACCATACGCCGACAATCGGTTGCCGCACTCTGGATCTGCTGCATGTGACCGCCGCCAAACTCATCGGCGTGACGGATTTTTGCACTTTTGACGCACGCCAAGCCGGTTTGGCCGGCCGGCTTGGGCTGGTGGTCGTCGCGCCTTAGCTCCTCATGCCAATCGGGACTGCCACATGATTAAATACCCCGATGGTACGGAGACTTGCACCGGCGACGTGGTGAGCTTGGCCCATGGCACGGTCGTTGGCGTGGTGCGCGAGGTGATCGACTCTAGCAAGCAGGCTGACGCATGGGGCCTTGAACCGGATGATCTGGGCTTGATGGTTGAATCAAAGCAATTCGGACTGTCTTTTTATCCGGCACTTTTCTTCAACGAAGGTGAAATCCGGTTTGTTTCCAGAGCGGAAAACTGACACCCCTTTGCGTGATTGTCACTCCAGAGTAAATTCCGTCCCTGCCCCCGCTGCCTTCTTTGCCGTCAAATCCGTTGAGCCCAGCCGCAGCTCCACATCCGGCCCCAATTCCAGCGTTTCGGCCGGCACATCCTGGTCCGCCACTTCCAGCCGCACATGGGTGGCGCCGATGGTTTGGAGCCGTTTTTCCATCACTTTGCGGGCCAGCCCGGGCTGGTTGCATTCGCGGCTGAGGTGGGCCAGATAGAGATGGCGCAGTTCGGCGGACATGATATGCGCGGCGGCATCGGCCGCGGCTTCATTGGAGAGATGCCCGTGCCGGCCGAGAATGCGCTGCTTCAGACTCCAGGACCGGCGGCTGTCCTGCAAGAGTTTCACATCGTGGTTTGATTCCAGCACCAGCACATTCGCCACGCGGATGCGGTCCAGCACCAGCTTGGTGGCATGGCCCAAATCGGTCGCGAAACCCGCCACGCCCGCGCAGGTGCGAAGCAGATAGCCCACCGGGTCCTGGGCATCGTGCGGAATGGAAAAAGTTTCCACCGCCACATCGCCGATCTCAAACCCGCCGCCGGTGTTGAAGATGCGCCAGTCGATCTTGGTCTTCAGGCTCACCAGCGGGTCCAAGCCGATCAGCGCGGGGTCTTTGCGGGCGCTCCATTTGGTCTTGAACGCCCAAAGGGTGGCGTCCTGGGTGGGGCGATTGCAATAGACCGGAATGTGAAATTTGTCCGCGATGCCGAGCAGGCCGCTGATATGGTCGGAATGCTCGTGCGTGATGAGAATGGCGGAGAGATTCTCGGGCGTGCGGCCGATGGTGGCGAGGCGCTGGCGGATCTGGCGCGGGGAAAACCCCGCATCCACCAGAATCCGGGCTTCCGGAGTCTCGAGGTAGGCGCAATTGCCGGCGGAACCGCTGCCGAGGATGGTCAATTTGACGGACACCAACTGAAGTTAGTGCCGGGCCGGAGACGGGGCAAATGTTTTCCGTCCGCCCCCGGGCCAAAAGCCGGGCCGGATTGGCCGGAAAACCGGAAAATGCATAAAAAACGGGCAGCCTGCTAAAGGGTTGAAAACCGGTCGCCCCGGTGCGATACTAATGGGCATTACGCCGGTGGGTTATGACTTGGGTCCGCACCCGGGGTCAGGCCTCCTGTTTCCCGCCGGCAGTCGCATGCGCTAAAAGTCGTATTCTATGGGCAATTGGGTTTTGTGGATGGCGGCAGTTTTCGGGGGGACACTGCTGGCCGTCGATGCCGCGCCAGCCGGACGGGTCACCCTGTCCGGCCACGTTCCTGCCGTCACTCACCGGCTCACCGCCACCGGCAATTTCGCCGCCACCAATCGCGTGTCCCTTGCCATCGGCCTGCCGCTGCATAATGAAGCCGTGCTGGACCAGCTCATCCGCCAGCTTTACGACCCGCACAGCACGAATTTCCATCAGTTTCTGTCCACCACCGACTTCACCGCGCGCTTCGGCCCCACCGAGGCGGAATACCAGGCGGTCATCACCTTCGCGCAAACCAACGGCCTGACGATCGTCGGCACCCGCGGCAACCGGTCCGTGCTGGATGTGGAAGGCAGTGCGGCGGACGTGAACCGGGCCCTGGGCATCACCCTGCACACCTGGCGGCATCCGGTGGAGCACCGGGACTTTTTCGCGCCGGATACCGAGCCGTCCGTGCCGGCGAACCTCTCCGTGTCCGCCATCGAGGGGTTGAGCGATTACCAGTTGCCGCATCCGCTGTCTCACGCGGCCAAACCGCTGCAGGCGCAGCCGCTCAGCGGCTCCGGCCCCAGCGGTTATCTGGCCGGGAACGATTTTCGCAATGCCTACGCGGCCGGCACGCCTCTCACCGGTGCCGGGCAGAAGGTGGGCCTGCTGGAATTTTCCAGCTATTACATGATCGACATCACCAATTACGAAAGCACCATCGGCATGACCAACCGGGTGCCGCTGAGCAATGTGACCGTTGGCTCGGGCACTGCCAGCAGCAGCCAGAACGAGGAGGTGGCCCTCGATATTGAAATGGCCATCGCCATGGCGCCGCAACTGACGCAGGTGATCGTTTACGAGGAAAAATCCGTCAACCCCAGTTCCATCCTGAGCCGGATGGCCAGCGACAATCTGGCCAAGCAGCTGAGTTCCTCCTGGTCGTGGAGCGGCGGCCCCAGCTCAGGGGTGGACACCCAGCTCAAACAGATGATCACGCAGGGGCAATCATTTTTTCAGGCCACCGGCGACAGCGATGCCTACACCGGCAGCCAGCCGCTGGACAACACGGCCCAGTCCGTTTCCCCGGTGGACAGCACCAACCTGACGGCGGTCGGCGGCACCACGCTTTCCATGAACGGTTCCGGGGCGTCGCGTTCCTCGGAAACGGTCTGGAACTATGCCCCCTATGGCGGCACTTACGCCAATGAGGGTTCCGGCGGCGGCATCAGCGCCTACTACACCCTGCCCGCCTGGCAATCCGGGGTCAGCATGGCCTCCAACCAAGGCTCCGCCACCTGGCGCAACATCCCCGATGTGGCCATGGCGGGGGACAGTATCTATGTGGCCTACGGCAACGGAAATAACGGCGGGGCGGCCGGCACCAGTTGCGCCGCCCCGCTGTGGGCCGGGCTGACCGCGCTGATCAACCAGCAGGCGGCGGCCCATAGCAGTGCCAGCACCGTCGGCTTCCTTAATCCCGCCCTGTATAACATCGGCACCAACGCGAATTACTCGGCCTGCTTTTACGACATCACCACCGGCAACGACACCGGCACCAACACGGCCGGATTGTTCAACGCCGTCACCGGCTACGACCTCGCTTCGGGTTGGGGCACGCCGAATGGCACCAATCTCATCAATGCCCTCGCCCCCGCCCCGGGCATCCTGGTGCAACCTGTCAGCCAGACGGTGATCGGCGGCACGAATGTCTCCCTCACGGCCGCCGTGCTGGGACAGCCGCCGCTCGCCTTCCAATGGCAACTGGCCGGCACCAATCTTCCCGGGGCCACCACCCTGCCGTTGGCCCTCTCCTCCGTGACCACGAACAACGCCGGGAGTTACACCCTGGTCATCACCAACGTCGCCGGCGCCATCACCAGCAGCGTGGCCGCGCTGACCGTGGTTTATCCGCCGGCCATCACGGCCCAGCCGGCCGGCCTGACCGTGCTGAACGGCAGCAATGCCACCTTCAGCGCCACCGTGACCGGCACCACGCCGCTCGCCTATCAATGGCGCAAGAACAGCACCGCCCTCAGCAACGGCACCGGCATCGCCGGGGCCACCACCAATGTGCTCACCCTCACCGGCGTGACCACGAATAGCGCCGGAAGTTATTCGCTCTTCGTGACCAATCTCTACGGCAGCGTCACCAGCAGCGTGGCCAGCCTGATCGTGGGCGTGATCCCCACGCTGACCGGCTCCGTCACCAACCGCACCCTCCAGTGCGGCAGCAACAACGTGACGTTCAACGTGACCGCCGCCGGCACCGCGCCCTTCGCTTATCAGTGGCGTCTCGACGGCATCCCCGTGACCGCCGCCACCAACACCAGTTTCTCCATCACCAATCTGCTGTCCCCCAGCCACACGCTGGCCGTGATCGTCACCAACCTGTATGGCTCCGCCACCAATGGCGCCACGCTGACGGTGTCCGACACGCTCCCGCCGGCCATCACGCTCCTCGGCGCGAATCCGTTTTCCGTGGAACTCGGCGGAACCTTCACCGACCCCGGTGCCACCGCGTCTGACACCTGCGTCGGCTCCGTCGGCGTCACCATCACCGGCACGGTCACCACGAATCTCCTCGGCACCAACACGCTCACCTACACCGCCGGCGATGGCAATGGCAACACCAACAGCCTCACCCGCACGGTCATCGTGCGCGACACCACGCCGCCAACCATCACGTGGAGCTTCACCAATCTGGCGCTGGGCACGGTCACGAATTGCGGCGCGCCCATGCCCAATGTCACCGGGACGAATTATATTATCGCCACCGATCTCTCCGGCCCGCCGGTCATCACCCAGACCCCGACGAACGGTGCCTTCCTGCCACTCGGCACGAACACCGTCATCCTCACCGCCACGGACACCTCGGGCAACCAATCGTATTCCACCAACACCGTCACGGTCAGCGACGCGACGCCGCCCGCGATTATCGGCCAGCCGCAAAGCGTGACCAATCTCATGGGCACCACCGCCGGCTTCAGCCTCACGGCGACCGCATGCTCACCACTGACCTGGCAATGGTATTTCGGCACCAACCTGCTGGCCGGGGCCACCAACACCACGCTCGCCGTCAGTAATGTGACTTCCGCGCTCGCGGGAAATTATTTCGCCACCGCCACCTCCGCCGGCGGCAGCGCCACCAGCGGCGTGGCCGCCCTGACGGTGGTCTGCCCGCCCGCCATCACCGCGCAACCGGCCGGCCTCACGGTGCTCACCGGCAGCAACGCCAGCTTCACGGCCACCGCCACGGGAACCGCCCCGCTGACGTATCAATGGTTGCAGAACGGAACGAACCTGAACGATGGCACCGGCATCTCCGGTTCCGCCGCCGGCACGCTCAGTCTCACCGGTGTGACCACGAATAGCGCGGGGAATTACAATCTCATCGTGGCCAACCTTTACGGCACCGCCACCAGCAGCATCGCCAGCCTCATCGTGGTTGTGCCGCCCACGCTGACCGGCTCGGTCACGAACCAGACGCTCCAATGCGGCAGCAATAACGTGACTTTCGCCGTCGTGGCCGCCGGGTCCGCGCCCTTCGGCTATGAATGGGACTTGGATGGCGCCGCCGTGGCCGGGGCGACCAACGCCAGTATCGCCCTCACCAACCTGTTGGCCCCCGGCCACACGCTCGCCATCATCGTCACCAATCTTTACGGGTCGGTCACCAACACCGCCGTGCTGACCGTCGTGGACACGCTGCCGCCGGTCATCACCCTGCTCGGGACCAATCCTGCCTCCATGGAGCTGGGCGGCACTTACCTCGAACCCGGCGCCACGGCATATGACACCTGCGTCGGCGGCGTCAGCGTGACCCTTTCCGGTTACGTGAACGGCGCTGTCCTCGGCACGAACACGCTCGTTTACACGGCCGATGACGGCAACGGCAATACCAACACCGTCACCCGCACGGTCATCGTGCGCGACACCACGCCGCCGGCCATCACGTGGAGCTTCACCAACCTGGTGCTGGGAGCGACCAATGATTGCGGCGTGCTGATGCCGGATCTGACCGGCACCAACGGCATCCTCGCCACCGACCTGTCCGGCCCGCCGGTCATCACCCAGACCCCGACGAACGGGACGTTCCTGCCGATGGGTACGAACACCGTCATCCTCACCGCCACCGATTCCTCGGGCAATGCGTCCTTCTCCACCAACACCATCACCGTGGTGGATGAATCGCCGCCGGTCATCGTGACCCAGCCCCTAAGCCAGACGAACAATGTCGGAACAACCGCTGCCTTCAGCGCGGCCGCCACCGCTTGCACGCCGCTGACGTGGCAATGGTATGCCGGCACCAATGTGCTGACCGGCGCCACCAACGGCACGCTCACGCTGGGCAATGTGAGCCCGGCACAGACGGGGAATTATTTTGTCGTGGCCGCCTCCGCCGGCGGGGCCGCCACCAGCAGCGTGGTGACACTTGCGGTGAACTTGCTGGTCACCACAGTGACGCCCCTCTCCTCCGCCAATCCGGATGGCTACCTGGACAACCTCACCTTCACCGCCGCCATCGCGCCCACGAATGCCACCGGGTCCGTGCAATTCTTCACGAACGGCGTGGCGTTCGACACCGAACCGGTCGCCACCGGCCAGGCGGTGAGCACCAACACCACCTGGCTGCCGCGCGGAACGAATGCCATCACGATGATCTATTCCGGCGATGCCAATGACTTGCCCGCCACAAATGAACTGGATCAGATCGTGACCAATCATCCGCCCGTCGGCCTGCCCGTCACTTACACCTACGGCGCGGGAACGCTGCTCTCCATCGCCCTCACCAATCTCGCCGCCAGCTGGAGCGATGTGGACGGCGACGCGGTGTCACTGGCCGCCGTGAGCGTCAGCACCAACGGCATCACGCTTACCAACAGTGGCGGCTTTCTCATCTATGGCAACCCGGCCAATGGGAACGACCAGTTCGTCTGCACGCTCACCGACGGCTGGGGCGGGACGAATTATGAGACCGTCAATCTCACCGTCGCGTTCCCGCTCATCGCGAATGCCGTCGTCAATCCCGACACCACGCTGGGCCTGACGCTGACGGGGTCGGCCGGCGCCACCTACGTGCTGCTGTCGACCCCCGGCCTCCAGCCGGCGGACTGGCAACCCGTGGCCACCAACACGCTGGACAGTTCCGGCACCTGGAATTTCAACGCCGGCACCACGACGAATGCCGGGCAGATGTTTTATCAGTTGCAGTTGGTGCCGTAAGCCGACCGCAACCGGACCGCGCGAAGCGTCGTGGAGTGCGGCAGTCCTCTGCCGCTCTCGCCTGCAACAAGCCGGGTAATTAAAAAGGAAAATGTCGACTGCAAACCGAACCTTCCGGCAAAAATCGCTCGCAAACACTTCTCCCCGTTGACAATATCCCGACATGTCCGAGCCCAACACGCCCTGGCCGCATGCGCCCACGCATCAACTCAATGAACGTGGAACTTATTTTGTCACCGCCGGAACCTATCGCAAGGCGCACCACTTCCGGGACAAAAACCGTTTGCGCGTGCTTCACCGGGGATTGCTGACCGTGGCGCGGGACTTCGGCTGGCAGTTGGAAGCGTGGGCGGTCTTTTCCAATCATTACCACTTCGTCGCCCATTCGCCGACCGACCAAGAGGATGCGCTAAACCTTTCGGACATGCTCTCGGTCTTGCATTCCAAGACCGCGGGCTGGATCAACGGGCTGGATTGTCTGCCGGAGCAAAAAGTTTGGCATAATTTCCGGGAAACGAAGCTGACCAGCCAAAAATCTTATCTGGCACGTTTGAACTATGTGCATCAGAACGCGGTCAAGCACAGGTTGGTGCCGGTGGCCAACCAATACCCTTGGTGTTCGGCGGCTTGGTTCGAGCGGGAGGCATCGCCGGCGGTGGTGAAATCCATTTACCGGTTCAAGATTGACCGGGTAAGTGTGCCGGATGAGTTTGAGGTGGTGATGGAGTAGTTGGTTTGGATGGTTTGGTTTGCAGGGTGCGATTTCTGGTTGTGCGAGGACACTCGTTGCAGGCGAGAGCGGCAGAGGACTGCCGCACTCCATAAGCTGGCGCAATCTGCCACCGGCCGGACAAATCCGCCCGCCTTGTTCCAATGGGGCAATCGGGTGCCGGATGGACAAGTTCTTTTCAACGAGCAAAACATGCGATCCGACGGCAAACAGCCTGATGGCACGGGGCATCCGGACCGCGCGAAGCGTCCTGGAGTGCGGCAGTCCTCTGCCGCTCTC
>Ga0316222_1001968_pt1 | contig 23227 bp, 22 predicted proteins | sample TBH18011metaG_FD_206008 | JGI IMG/M metagenome (GOLD analysis project Ga0316222, IMG submission 206008) | Freshwater microbial communities from Trout Bog Lake, Wisconsin, USA - TBH18011 | ecosystem: Environmental > Aquatic > Freshwater > Lake > Hypolimnion/Profundal zone | place: USA: Wisconsin... | reverse complement strand
CATTATTATTGGCGGGGGGGGTATCGGCGGAACCTCGGCAGCTCGAACCCTAGCTCAACTTGCCCCTCATCACAACATAACTCTGATAGACCCCTCTTCCACCGTGACCTCGTGTGTCGGTTCTAATCTAGTCCTGAGCGGGAATCAGCCGTTTTCTTCAATACAGCACACAAGGAGACATCTCGGCTCTATTCAACACATACGAGCAACTATAGAGGCGATAGATCATGACCATCGCTCAGTCTTTCTTTCGAATGGATCCAAACTATCTTACGATCGTTTAATACTATCTCCAGGAATCGACTTCATTTGGTCCGGCATTGACGGATATAACGAATTGATTTCGGAAATCCACCCTCATGCATGGCGCGCAGGTCCACAAACCTTGATGCTCCGCAAACAAATAGCTGAAATGCCAAAACAAGGTACAGTTATTTTGTCTGTACCTGATAACCCATATAGATGCCCGCCTGGCCCTTACGAAAGAGCCTCACTGATCGCCGATTATTTCACCCGCCACAAGATGAGAGCGAAAATCATCATCATCGATGCCAAGACTAAGTTTTCAAAACAAGCGGGGTTTGAGAGAGCCTGGTCTGAACTCTACCCGAATATGATCGAATGGCACTCTTCGGAGACAGAAGGCCGATTAGAATACATTGACGCCAGGAAGAAAAAGATTGGTACTGAATTCAATCGCTACCGCGGGGACGTACTCAACATCATACCCGCACAGAAGGCGAGCGAACTGACCCAAAGAGCTCATCTCACTGATGCATCCGGTTGGTGTCCCGTTGATCCACAGAACTTTGCCTCAACACTCATTCCTAACGTATTCGTCATCGGGGATGCCGCAAGTGTAAGCCCGATGCCAAAATCTGCTTTTTCAGCTCATACACAAGCTCAGGTATGCGCTGTATCCGTACTGAATGATTTGGAAGGCTTCAAAAGCAGTAACCAGCCAATGATTAATCACTGCTACAGCTTCCTAAGCGAAAATCAGGCTATTTCAATTACAGGTGTTTATGCTTACGACGCCGATGCCAACGTTCTAAAAACCAGATCCATCGGAGAATCAACTAATACAGATGACTGGACAAAGGAAGCAGACTTCGCCAAGAGTTGGTACGGGACGTTTATGCGTGAAGTCTTTGGCTAATTAAACTTCAAAGGGTTTCATGTTTGAATGACGCCTCATCCTCAATAGGCTCAAGATGAGTCAGAATCACGACGTTGTGGATAGCGGCACGAATCTCAGTTTCCAACTCTTCAGATAAATCATGACCTTTCTGCACGCTCCACTCTCCTGGAACCAGGACATGCAAGGTTACAAAACGATAGGTGCCAGCCGCCCGTGTTCTAAGGTCATGAAATTCAATGCCGTCTTTTCGATACCGATTAAGGATTGACTTAATCAGCACCAGCTCTTTTTCCGGTACCGCGGCATCCAAGAGTCCGGAAACCGACCGCTGTATAAGCGTGGTACCAGACCATACGATTTGCAGAGCCGCCAAAAAGGCAATGGCCGGATCCAACCAGAGCCAACCAGTCTGTTGAATCGCAATTAAAGTCACAATGATCGCGACTGTGGTCCAAACATCCGACATTAGGTGCTTACCGTCGGCCTCGAGGGCAATGGAACCGTAGCGTCGCCCTACTCTCAAAAGAACGACAGCCACAAAGAAATTCAGGACAGCGGCAATACTGGAGACAACAATACCCACATCGACCGACTGAATCGGCGCCAAATCAGAAAGGCGTCCCCATGCAGCCCAGCCTATACCAACGGCCGTCATCAGCACCAAGGCACCCTCGAACCCGCTGGCAAAATACTCTGCCTTGCCATGACCAAATGGGTGTCCCGCATCCGCTGGCTTCGCAGCAAATGAGATCATAATAAGGGCAACGATCGCCGCCGCCAAATTAACGAGGGACTCTGCTGCATCAGACAGAAGCCCTACAGAACCTGTTACTCGATATGCATAACTCTTCAAGGCAATTGTGATAATAGCCGCCACAATAGATAACCAAGCGTAGCGACTTAATCGTGGGTTTTTACGTGAAGGCATAAAACTGAGATTTGATCCCTGTTGTTGTCAAGTAGATAGGATTCAGTAAGTTTTGCTAGTTCCGAGGTAACGTCTTTTTTTTACCACTATTCCATTAAAATATTGGTTATAGATCACAGTAATCTCAACATGAATTGAATGAGGTTTTTCTTTTTGCATGGTAGGCTTCCACACCTTAATGTATACCCCAGTCCTGGACGGACTGAAGTCACTCTTTTCCACTACTATGCTTGCAAATTCATTCACTCAGCACGACGCAAGCGAGAGTGATGTAGAATCTTACCAACATAGGGAGCATTCTGAATGCATATTCTGTTGAGCAATGATGATGGGTATTTTGCCGAAGGTTTGAGGGCATTAGCAAACGCCCTTAAAGAGCATGCTCGAATATCGGTGGTCGCCCCTGAAATCAATCATAGCGGTGCCAGTAATTCGTTAACTCTTGAGTCACCACTGAGAGCCACCAAGACAGAGAGCGGTTTCATCAAAGTCAATGGCACACCAACCGACTGCGTACATCTGGCCATAACTGGACTGCTCGACGAGGAGCCCTCAATGGTGTTTGCAGGGATCAATCATGGGGCTAACCTTGGGGATGACACCATCTATTCAGGAACTGTCGCAGCAGCCACTGAAGGTCGTTTCCTGGGTCTGCCGGCTGTAGCCCTTTCTTTAGCATCCACAACACCCACACCCAAGCATTTTGAAACCGCTGGCCGAGTGGCCGTTGAATTACTAAAACGCATCCAACGGTACCCCCTTCCTGACGACACCATCTTGAATGTGAATGTCCCCGACAAACCATGGAGTGAAATCAAGGGTTTCAAATCATGTCGCCTGGGCCAGCGGCATAAGGCGGAAACCGTCATCAGGCAAAAAGACCCCAGAGGCAGAGACATCTTCTGGGTGGGTCCTGCGGGCGCTGAACAAGACGCTGGACCTGGCACTGATTTTGACGCCATTCGTCAAGGATATGTGTCAGTTACTCCACTTCAAATTGACCTGACACGCTACGACCAGATAGAGGCGATGGATCATTGGCTTAAAGGCGAAGTAGTCTGATGAATCATCGTTTCGAAGGTATTGGCATGACCTCCCGCAGGACACGGGAAAGGATGGTCACTAGACTCAAGGAGCAGGGAATCAGTAATCCGGCTGTACTTAATGTCATGCTGGAAACACCTCGGCATCTCTTTGTGGAAGAGGCCCTAGCAAGCCGTGCATATGAAGATACGGCATTGCCAATTGGTTTCAACCAAACCATTTCCCAACCCTACATCGTAGCCAGAATGACTGAGCTCCTCCTTGAGAAAGGGCCCCTTGATAAGGTACTAGAAGTCGGTACCGGCTCAGGCTATCAAACGGCCATCCTCGCACAGCTGGTAAAACGGGTACATTCGGTAGAGCGCATTTACCCGTTACAACAAAGAGCACGGCGATGCCTTCAAGACCTACATCTTAGAAACGTTCGGTTGAAACATACAGATGGTGGTTGGGGCTGGGAAGAATATGCACCCTATGATGGAATCATAGCGGCGGCGGCTCCCAACGAGATACCGGAAACGCTCTTAGCACAAATGGCTAGAAGAAGCGTTATGATCATCCCTGTAGGTAATGGCCGGACACAGATGCTAAATCGAGTTACAAGAACAGAGTCAGGATTTGAAGTGGAAGAGATTGAGCCTGTAATATTTGTTCCTTTCCTCCCAGGCATTATCTAGCCAGTCACGACCATCTTTTAAAATTTGAAATATCTTTTGCTATCTGAATAGCCTTTGTGCTAAACTGAAGTTCCTCAAACTAGCGTACAACGCTTTCAAGACCTTCCGGGGATTCAAGTGAATCACTACGGAATGAGATGCGAAAAAGCTTAAGTCTGTTGCTCTAAACCCTAGAGACGTCTTTTGCAGCCCGCATCAACCAATCAGCTAACGGCTGAACCTTGCAGATCATTCAATACAAACGACTCTTCTACTAACCGGTTAAGAATGTTTTTGTTTGTTCTGCGTCAACCCGTGACAGATTCAGGCACCCGCCTTTCTGGCACAAAAATGTCGAGGTATAAATGAAAAAAGCCCTTTTGTTTACTCTAGTACTTTGTGCTAGCGGACAAGTCATGGCCGAAATGGAGCAAGCGACTTATCAAGCATCGGGACACGCTTCTTGGTATGGTCCAGGTTTCCATGGACGTCGAACTGCATCGGGTGAACGTTTCGATAGGAACGCCTTTACAGCAGCCCACAAAACTTTGCCATTGAACTCGTATGTCAGAGTAACCAACCTAGACAATAATGAGTCTGTGATTGTGAAAATCAACGATCGTGGCCCACATATCCGTGGACGCCTGATTGATCTATCACAAGGCGCCGCAAAAGCCTTAAGAATTCGAGGCGGCACGGCTCCGGTTGAAATTACAGCATTAGACTAAGTTCAAAGCAGGACATCACAGACGGCAATACGATTATTCATCGGTTTTGATGCCAATCATCTAAGTGATCAATCTTATCGCCATCTTTTTCAAGGATGATTGATGCAGAATAAGGGGGGCTATGCCTCCCTTTTCTTTGTCTTTTATTCTTGAAGACGTCCCTCCGGTATAATCGCCTAATCATTAAGCAGACACCCTACTGGAGTACTCAGACTTGCCTACATTCGCTCCCGGACAACGCTGGATCAGTGAAACAGAGCCAGAGCTTGGCCTTGGTTTGGTCCTATCCACAGAAACCAATAGAGTCACCATTCTCTATATCGCTTCTAATGAGCGCCGAATCTATGCCACTGATAACGCTCCGCTCACACGCGTGAGATTTCTAAAAGGCGATAAGATTGAAAGCCACGATAGGCGAAAAATACGCATTGATAGCTTGGAAGAGATTGATGGGCTGATCACTTACTTTGGTGAAAACGAACTGGGCGAAACGGAAACCATTGAAGAAATGGATCTCGACCACCATCTTAGGTTCAATCGACCTCAAGATCGACTATTTACAGGACAACTGGACTCCTCAGAAACATTCAATCTTCGAGTTGATACGCTCAATCTTCTCGGCCGAATTGAACAGTCATCGGTGCGAGGGCTCTTTGGTGGAAGAACCAGCCCAATTCCTCATCAATTATTTATTGCTCATGAAGTTGCCAACCGCGAAGCTCCAAGGGTTCTTCTAGCCGATGAGGTGGGGCTCGGTAAAACCATTGAAGCGGGTTTAATCATTCATCAGCAACTGATGACCGGCCGAGCCGATCGCGTTTTGATTGTTGTACCAGGTGCCCTGCTGCATCAGTGGCTGGTTGAAATGCGCCGTAGATTCAATCTAAAGTTCAGTCTTTATGATGAAGAACGTTATTTGAACACGGATGAAAGCAATCCATTTTTGGCTGAGCAGCTTGTACTCACTAGTATCGAATTCCTCATGGCTGATGCCAAACGTCGCGAGAAATCGATCTCTGCTGGTTGGGACCTTTGCATCATTGACGAAGCACACCATCTTGCTTGGTCTGAATCGGATCCTAGTCCTGAATATCTTTTTGTTGACCAACTAGGCCGATCAGCACCTGGACTTCTTCTCCTGACCGCAACACCAGAGCAACTTGGTAAACAGAGTCACTTTGCAAGACTTCGCCTTCTGGATCCAGATCGCTTTCATAGCTTTGAGCGATTCCTAGAAGAGGAAGGTGATTATGAGTCTCTCGCCTCAGTCATTAACCACCTGCTTGACGATCCAGTACTTGATCTCAAGACACTTGAACAATTAAAGAGCCTGCTCGCTCAGGATCTCGCTGACGACCTCATCATGCGATTAGGTGACAGCAAAATGTCTGGGGACGCGAGAAAGGAGCTGATACAACTTCTTCTCGACCGACACGGAACAGGTCGTGTTTTATTCCGCAACACCCGTGCAACGGTTAAAGGCTTTCCTGGCAGAGAACTGATACATACCGAGCTGACCTTACCGAAGCACTACCAGAGACTATTATCAGAGCGCCAATTGGCGGTGAACGAACGCCTGCATCCCGAGCAAGCCCTGGACATCTCTAAACTCAAGATAGAGTGGTGGCGACAAGACCCAAGAGTGGACTGGCTGATTAGCTCTATAAAAAATATACGTCCTGCTAAAGCGTTGATTATTGCTGCGCATGCACAAACCGCTATCGACCTCGAAGATGCCCTTCGAACGGCAGGCATCCGAGCAGCTGTATTTCATGAAGGTCTTAGCATCATTTCCAGAGATCGTGCAGCGGCTTGGTTTGCAGATGAAGAAGACGGCGCACAAGTACTCATTTGCTCAGAAATCGGCAGTGAAGGCAGAAACTTCCAGTTCGCTCATCATCTGATTCTTTTTGACTTACCTCTTAATCCCGACCTACTGGAGCAGCGGATTGGTCGATTAGACCGAATTGGCCAAACTGATACCATTCGAATTCATGTCGCTTCCTTCAAGGACAGCCCGCAAAGCACACTGTTTCGCTGGTATCACGAAGGCCTGAACGCCTTTAGCCAGCTCAATCCAGCCGCACAACCTGTCTACGTCCAACTCGCTGATCGGGTTAAAACACTATTGGAAGCTCCTGACATACATGAGCTGGAGCGTCTTTTGATCGATACGAAGAATCTGTCAGGACATATTCAGCAAGAGCTACACAGAGGTCGTGATCGCCTTTTAGAGTTGAATTCCTGCCATGAGTTGAAAGCATCCGAACTCGTATCCAGTGTTAACACCCTCGATCAAGACACGCTTCTCTGGGAATACATGGAGCGAGTCTATGATGCCTACGGAGTGAATATCGAAGAGCACTCCGATCAATGTTTCATCCTAAGACCGGGCGAGCACATGCGAACCCAATTCCCGGAATTACCTGATGAAGGGGTCACAGTAACGATGAATAGATCGATTGGACTCAGCCGTGAAGACATGCTCTTCCTATCCTGGGAACACCCTATGGTGACAGGTGCAATCGATCTCATTGTAAACAGCGAGCACGGGAATGCGAGTATCTGCGTTCTCCGTCATCCAGATCTAGAACCGGGACAGCTTCTTCTTGAGTCGTTTCATGTTATTGACTGCATTGCAGATAAACGGCTACATATTGGCCGCTTCTTCCCACCCGTGATCGTAAGATCACTTTTCGATCTCGAAGGTGACGACGTAAGCGCGATACCTTCTGAGAGTTTTGAGTTTATTCATAGGCAGTTTGATAAAGAGCATGCCATTGAACTTATTCGAAGCCAGAGAAAATCCATCGAGAAGGCCATCAAGCTTGCCGAGAAAAAGGCGAAGTCGACATTACCGAAAACCATCAATGACAGTGGTACACGCATGCTGACAGCCATGACCAGCGAATTAAAAAGGCTCGCAGCACTGAGGAAGGTGAACCCAAATGTTCGAAAAGAAGAGCTTGATAAACTGAAAGAAAATGCCCTAGAAATGAATGCCTCCATCCAGTCGGCCACTTTAAGACTCGATGCAATTCGATTGATTATCAGCGCATAAAGCTGAAAAATAATGGCCAACCGCAGAATGCTTACCTAAAACAATAATATTCAAAGAGGAAAGTCATGCACCCAACACAGTATGTTTACCCTTTTTCAGATGGTGATGGTCAGAATCGACAACTACTAGGCGGCAAAGGGGCCAACCTATGTCGAATGACCCAAATCGGGTTAAACGTACCCCCTGGATTTGTGATTACAACAGAAGCATGCACTGAATACCTCAACAACGGTAGTCTACCGAAAGGCCTTATGGAGCAAGTCATCCTGAATATTCGGGATCTTGAAGTCCAAAGTGGCAAACACTTTGGCCGAGAATCAAACCCACTTTTGGTCTCTGTTCGATCCGGGTCTGCTCTTTCAATGCCTGGAATGATGGATACCATTCTTAATCTAGGATTGAATCAGACAACGCTGCGTGGGCTCATCCAACTAACAGGGAATGAGCGCTTTGCCTATGATGCCTATCGTCGCTTTATCCAGCTTTTTGGCAAAGTAGCCCTGGGTGTCAAAGAGGAACTGTTCGACAAAGCATTCGAACTCATCAAACAGAATGCCGGCGTTAAAGCCGATATTGCACTAGAAGCGAATCATCTCAAGGAGGCTTCCGAAACCTTCTTGAAAATCATTTTGGAAGAGACAGGAAAGCCTTTCCCTGAAAATGTATTCGATCAACTCGAACTGAGCATAAAGGCCGTTTTCAACTCTTGGACGGGGAAACGAGCGATCGATTACCGTAAAGAGTTTCACATCACTGCTGACATGGCTAATGGCACTGCTGTCAGTGTGGTATCGATGGTATTTGGCAATATGGGTAATAATTGCGCGACGGGAGTTGGGTTCACCCGTAATCCTGGAACGGGTGAAAACGAAATGTACGGCGAGTATCTCGTTAACGCCCAAGGCGAAGATGTTGTTGCTGGCATACGTACACCGAAGCCCATTGCTGAAATGATGAAAGAAATGCCAGCGATTTACGCTCAGCTTGTAGATTTACGTAATAAGCTCGAGTCCCACTATAGAGAAGTACAAGACTTTGAATACACCATTGAAGGTGGCGTTCTTTACTGCCTGCAAACACGTAACGCAAAGATGAATGCCACTGCGACTGTTCGCACATCGGTTGAGATGTACGCAGAAGGTCTGATAACAAAAGACCAAGCCCTCGCACGTGTAAATCCCATGCTCTTGGAGCAGCTTCTTCATCCAAGACTAGATCCCATGCAAACGGGCCATGCGCTAGCCCAAGGGCTGCCTGCTTCGCCTGGAGCCGCGAGTGGTAGCTGTGTATTTGATGCTGATCAAGCCGAAGCCTTGGGAAGAAGCGGACAAAACGTCATTTTATTGCGTGAGGAAACCAAGCCTGAAGATATCCATGGTTTCTTTGCGGCACAGGGGATACTCACCAGCCGTGGCGGCAAGACATCACATGCTGCTGTTGTCGCTAGAGGAATGGGGAAGGCCTGTGTGGCTGGTGCCGAAGGTATTCAGGTAGATACCCGAAATCGAACAGCAAAGATTGGTGACATCCTATTACGAGAGGGTGATGTCATTACCATCGACGGTAGTTCGGGGCATGTTTATCTTGGTGCTGTTCCAACACTCCCACCCACATTCTCGGATGAATTAAAGACCTTGCTCTACTGGGCAGATGAGAAAGCAAATCTCAAAGTACTTGCAAACGGAGACACCCCAGAAATGGTGCGTGTCGCCATGGATTATGGTGCCACGGGGATAGGGCTATGCAGGACTGAAAGGATGTTTAATGCGTCCGACCGTCTACCCGTTGTGGTTGAGATGATTCTCGCTCAAACACTTGAGGAGAGACTACAAGCGCTCAACAAGCTGCTTCCAATGCAACGAAATGACTTTGAAGAGATACTGAGAATGGCATCTCCTCACCCAGTGACTATTCGGTTACTGGATCCCCCGATGCACGAGTTTCTCCCTAGTGAGCAACAACTTATCGACGAAATCGAGGGGCTTAACGAATATAGGTTGGCCGTCAGAGGTCGATCAGCCGCCTTACTCGCTCTGAATGTATCATTAGATAGCACGAGCTCAGACAGTTTGCTTACTGAAGATCAACTGAACGGTATCATCGCCAAGAAAACGATGATGCTGCGAAAAGTGCGGGACTTGCATGAAGTCAATCCAATGCTTGGTCATAGAGGCGTGCGATTAGGCACGACCTATCCTGAAATCTACGAGATGCAGATTAGAGCGATTCTGCAAGCTACCGCCGAGTGTGTCAAAGCGGGCATTAACGTGAACCCAGAAATCATGGTTCCACAAGTGATTACCGTTCAGGAGCTCAAAGGAGTTCGTTCCAGCGTTGATCGGATAAGAGCGCAACTAGAGAACCAATACGGCGTCGCGCTCAGATTCCGCTTTGGTACCATGATCGAAACAGTTAGAGCCTGCATGCGCGCAGCAGACCTTGTAGAGCATGCAGAATTCTTTTCTTTTGGAACTAACGACCTTACGCAAGCTACTTTTTCTTTCTCCAGAGAGGATGCTGAAAATAAATTCCTGCCCTTGTATACCGATAAAGGAATTCTTCTCGATAATCCATTTGAGAAATTGGATACAAAGGGTGTTGGCGTACTCATGAAAATGAGTATCGATCTTGGCCGATCTACAAATAGTGCGCTCAAGGTTGGAATCTGTGGTGAACAGGGTGGGGATCCCGACTCAATCTTATTTTGCGATGAAATTGGTGTTAACTACGTTTCCTGCTCACCACATAGAGTTCCGATTGCGCGACTAGCGGCAGCACAAGCTGCCATCAAGTTAGCCTCAACAGCAAAGCATGATGTGCCTTTGGACCCGCCATCAACACCATATGGACTAAGAGAGCTTAAACCGACAGTAACCCCCACCTCACATGAGCCGTATCTATCCGGGTCCTCATACTCGGAGTTAACAGCGCCCCCAGAACCGGCCATTATCGAACCGTTGAAACTAGAACCGGTGGTTAAGCCACTTATTTCAGATTGGCCAGAAGAGGACATTGAAGAACTGGAGGAAGACTGGGATATATCGCCCCACATACAAAATTCTACCCACCTCGGAAGCACTGAAACTAAATCGGTTGAGGTGCATCAAGATTTAGCATCCCAGGAAGCTATCAGCGTTGCCTCAGAAACCCCTCCCAAGGAGCTAAAAACGGCCTCAAAGGCACAGAGACCGAGCGGCGAATCCACAGGTGGGGGCTTTGGCAAGGCATTCAGAAACCTAAAGAAATTCATCGAGTATGTCGATAAACCGCCCATTGAAGAAGGTGATCCTACCCGAATGGACCACCAAACCCATGTCAGTCAAACAGAGGTACCTAAAGTCAGATTAGAAGAGCCTGAAAGTGTGGCACCAGCTACAATCAAAGTCCCGATCGCTGCGTCTAGTGAAGAAGCGATACAAACCAGTTCAATCATGGTCACGGACACTGGTCCTTTGAAGACTTCCTCGGAGTTAGCACATAAGGACCCAGCACCTAGTAGTGAGACTCGTCTAAAAACGCCTTACAGCTCTGTTGAAGCCTATGTTCGCTCATTGGATGGTCCAGCCTTAGCCACGGAGCCAGCTCCAGCTCCAGCTCCAGCTCCAGCTCCAGCTCCAGCTCCAGCTCCAGCTCCAGCTCCAGCTCCAGCTCCAGCTCCAGCTCCAGCTCCAGCTCCAGCTCCAGCTCCAACGCCAACGCCAACGCCAACGCCAACGCCAACGCCAACGCAAGGGAATGAATCAGTATCCAGCTGGCGTAAGGCCGTCCATAACATTCGAAAGTTCAGAGATTATGTAGATAAACCACCCCATGAATAGTGGTTTTGAATGATTTCTTGCCTAGGCAGACATGCTTTCTTTTTGGTGTCATTACGAGTGGTCGTAATGACACTATCTTTCTTGATACCTTTGGATGTAGCGTTTGCATCCTCGGACGAAATGAAAGAGCTAGAAGAAGCCGATGTGAAGATGCTCGCCGAAAAGAAGCGCATTATTTCTGATGCATTGGTCCTCACTCCTTCAGAAGCAAAAAATTTCTGGCCTGTATTCGATGAATATCAGAAGGCATTGGATACTCTTGATGATCGCAGAAGGGCCATTCTTATCGACTATGGCGAAAATTATGACAATCTGGATGACGAAGATGCTAAACGATTCCTCATGGGCCGCTTGAAGCTTAGAGTGGATCGTTATGATTTGATGAAGATATACGAACCAAAGTTTGAACGTGTATTGCCGATGCGTAAACTTGCTCGCTACTATCACATAGAATTAAAGATCCGATCTTTCATTGACGCTGGCATAGAAGAAGAACTGCCCCTTATCCGTTAATCTTTTTTTAAGCGGGCATTGGATTGATAATCCCTGCTCTATCTCCATTAGCCGGATATAAAAACCCCCATTGAACGTTTGGACCTTGTCTCTTATTACTATAGTGATCAGTGGGCTCTCAGCTTGTGCCGCTCCCGTTAGAAAGACAACTCAACCTACTTATACGACGGCACCAACCAAACCGTTAAAAAAAGGAAACATTTCTTCAGAATTTGAACTATTCCGTGATTATGGTCGACTAGAGGCTAGGACTATCTTCAAAACGGAAAGAGCCCCATTGATTTCAAAGCAGACAGATCCTATAAAAAAAGAGAATGCTGTCTACTTAGATTTTGCAGATAAAAGAGCGGATGAAGCTACCGACGATTTTCTAAAAGGTCGGTATAACCGCTCAAAAGCTCGGCTTCCAGAAAACATTGAGGTCTGGCGATCTAGCCCAGACGTCTCGAACCCAGGCCCAGATCTAGCGAACTTCCCCAACAGTGCCTTCACACTCCCACAAGGCAGGGCCTATATTGAATTAGCACCAGCTTCCTATGCAGGGCCAAGTAAAGGGGCTCCGGCTCAATTCAGCAGTCAGTTTCTACTCCGATACGGTCTTACAGATGACGTAGAACTCAGAGTCTTTGGAAATGGAGAAACATGGACGGGTGGGACAACAGCAGGCTGGAACTTTTCACCCCTGGTGTTCGATACCAAGATTCAACTCTGGACCGAAAAAGAAGAATACTTTTTACCTGCGATGGCATTTGAGGGATATATTCAGACCGAATGGCTAGGAAGCACCAATACTAATGAAGGCACACAGCCAAGTCTTATGCTTAATTTCGACCAATCCCTGCCATTTGATATCGATTTCGAATACAACCTAGGTACTGTAAGGACCAACTATCTTGGCGAAAATGAATGGAAGTTCAGTTTCCAATGGGCCTTTCAGCGCGACCTGTTCAACAAGGATTTTGCCGTCTTCATTCATGGATACTACAATGCAGCCTCCCTTCCACGGGTGCCTAACCAATCGTCCCCAACGTCTAATGCAGGACTCCTGGGCGCATCCAACATCAGTCAAAATGTAGTTGGTGCTGGGGCCATTTGGACGGTTAATTCTCGTTTGGCAATTTTCACACAGACCAGCGCTGGAACCAACAGCTACTCCCCCTCAATCATCACCTTTGGTGGCTTAACGGTCGCGTTTTAGGTGCGCAACAACCGCTGACAACGAAGCGGGTCTCAATTGCAGATGGTGCTAGTAACCCTTCAATCGCATATGGCATTTCAGAGGCAGTGGTTCGGGTAGGCTCCGAAGTTGCGTTTACCCTCCAGAATGGAAATTAAAGGAACACGTCGAGAAGCTTTCAGCCGACTTGGGTGTCGACATAGTTCTTTCCTGAGACGTCGAAAGCGATCAAGACATTGAGGCCCTGTTTATGCACTCAATAAACAATGGGACAGGTTAGAGTTTATTTTTGGCTCGGTTGCCTTTGCCGCGCGTGAAGCACTTGAAGGGAATTATCTCGACTCTGCAAGATGAGATAACTTCAGAATCACTAACCACACAAGTTCATCAGTTTCGCCGCTCTAGTCAAGGGTGCGCGAACTATGATGGAAGGCAGAAATGGATCACTTTTGACTATGAGCTACCTTGGTGCGGCATGCCCAAGAACAATGTTATGGGTGTCTCTAGAGCCAGTCTGGAGGCTGCTGTTCACTATATGGCCACTGCAATGGGCTCTGAAGGCGAAGGGTTCCGGCAATGGTTTCAGTTAGGCCTCCTTTTGATCCATCGACTTAAGGGCCCTTTCTTCCTAATGTCTTCTTGAGCTGCCGCACAAAAATCAGACCCTCGCTCAATACTCTCAGCCTCGAGTAATCCAATATAAACACCGAAATATGTCCTCATTCGATTTTGATAGTCACTATTTGTTTCCTGCCCCGTACGTCCATCCTTCAACGCTAAAAACTTGAGTTGAGCTTTAAAAGGTTCATCATCGAGCGGCATACCCACACAGGAATCCGCTACCACTGAAGCTTCTGCCAATTCGCGTAAAGTTTTTTGGTCTGCCTCCCCAGCAAGCTTAGTTACACGACCATCCACTCGCTCTAATTGTAATTCGAGCTTGAGATGAACAGACGAGAGCGTAGAAGCTTTAGACCCATGACCCGAAGCGATAGCAAAAGGTGATAGGCATAAGCCGAACAACAAGATGGTTAGGGATTGATTTCCTAGTTTCATTGCAGCACGCACCTTCCATATGAATAAAAAAACCAAACTTTACCAAGTTCACACCCATTTCTGGTTGTTCTGAACCAACCCATAATCGGAAGTTAAAACAAAACCTCTTACAATGAAGATGGCCCTAATATCTTAGAAAGAATTTATCTTGGAACACTTTATGCTCAGTATACCGGTTGGCACCAGCAAACTTTCAAAAAGTTGGTTAACCACTTCCATTCAACCGCAATGGATTTGAAGTTATCTTAATAAGCTGAGGTCGATACACAGACGGAGAAAAAACCATGAAACGTTGTCTTTTTGGAGGCTTACTGGCCCTAGCCTTTCTGATCCAGGGCTGCGCCAATTACGGTTACGCCCCAGGCGGGTACTATGGCGGCTATGGGTATCGTCCATATTATGGAAGATCTGCTTATTACGGTTATAGAGGCGGCTACATGGGCCGAGGTGATTTCGGGTGGCGTGGTGGATTTCGAAGATAATATGGATACTTCCGGCTAGAGGTTAAACCTTACAGATTATGTCGATTTTAATCCCTTATTCGGAGATTGATCCGGAGACACTTAATGCCATGCTCGAAGAATTCGTGACACGTGATGGCACAGACTATGGGCCCGAGGAAACTCCTCTAAAAAAACGTGTACACCAAGTTCATAATCAACTTGAACGGGGTATTGCGAAGATCGTGTTCGACGAACATACCCATACATTTACAATCCTATCGAAAGAGCATACTACAGACTTATAATGATTGGTCTTTCCCATTGAAATTCCAGTGACTTTCTTATCATGACTCAAAGCGATCCATTCGACCCCAACACTCTCAAAGACAATCAATCGGAACCAAAGGGCCGCATTCGTAGTTTTATAAGGAGACAGGGACGGGTTACAGCGGGTCAGACAAGAGCACTCGAAACTCTATGGCCCATCTTTGGCTTGGACCCTTGTCAACCGTTCATGGCCCAAGAGGTCTTTCATCGTGAAGCGCCCTTGATTCTTGAAATTGGATTTGGGAATGGCGAGTCTCTTGCCAAAATGGCCGCCGAACATCCCGATCAGGACTTCATCGGTATTGACGTTCATCGGCCAGGTGTTGGCCATCTCCTGCTTCATATCGAAGGTCTGAATCTGAAAAACCTGCGAGTCTACTGTGCGGATGCGATTGAAGTACTCACTAACTGTATCCATGATAATAGCCTAGACCGACTTCAGCTTTTTTTTCCGGATCCGTGGCCGAAAACCAGACACCACAAACGGCGCATTGTGAATCCTGAGTTTCTGAGTCTAGTCGTTAGGAAACTCAAAGATGACGGTTTATTTCATGCTGCAACGGATTGGGAAAACTACGCAGAGCATATGGCCGAAGCACTCGAGAATTGTCAGGCAATGGTATCAAATCATCCCGAGAACCCTTTTAGTAAAAGACCCGACTATCGTCCACTCACAAAATTTGAGAAGAGAGGTCAGCGACTGGGGCATGGGGTGTGGGATCTTATTTACGCCAAACGAGTGTAAGCCGCTACTTGAATGATGTCGGGTATCGCTTGGGGTGACAAAATCTTAAATCGCTTTTCCCGACTCGACTCCCCACTCATCAGCAATATATCGCGCTTCGAGACCTTAAACGCCTCGGCTAAGAAACCGATCAGATATTGATTGGCCTTGCCGTCGACTGGAGGCGCTTTGATTCTTATCTTAAGTCGGTCACCGTGATAACCGACCAGTTCATCCTTGGACGCCCTGGGCTGAACATGGACATCCAGAACCAATTCGGCTGGCAATGATTGTGACACTAGCATGCTTCAGTAAAGAATAGCGGCCAATTGCTGTAAGGGGGGTAAAAAAAGCATCTTAGCCAGCTGGATTCCGATCAGTGGGATCATAGGAGACAGATCAATGCCCCCAGTAGCCGGCATGAGCCGCCTACTCGCCCGCAGAACCGGTTCAGTCAAACTGAAAATTAAAGAAACGAAGGGATTGTAAGCAGCTGCCGGCCCAACCCAGCTTACTAAAGCGCGAGCAATTACGGCAAAAAGAAAAATATTAAGTACTAGCTCCAACAACTGACTTACCGCCAAGATGGATAATGAAGACACGGAAGGTTCAGAGCCCTTTAGCAGGAATACCAAATAACCATTCAAGAGCTGTAAGGTGAACATTAAAACAACCGAAGCGGTATCCACCCGTCCAAAAGGTGGTAACACCCGTCGAACCCATTTCAGAACAGGGTGAGTAACTTTTATCAGCAGTTGTGAAATCGGGTTCTGATAGTCAGCTCCAGTCCATTGAAAAAGAAACCGGATCAAGAGCGCAAAAATATAGAGCCCAAACAGGGTATCAATTAAAAAAATAGCCGGATTAACCCAGTAGTCCTGTGTCATTATTATTGTTCTCCTAATTGGGCAGACATTTCAGCCGCTCGCAGTGAGGCGGCCTCCATGGCTTGTTCTGTTAATGTTCTCAAACCACCCGCTTCAAATATAGCAATCGCTCGTTCAGTGGTACCTCCGGGAGAGGTCACCCGACGACGTAGCTCTGCAGGCCCTTCCTGCGACTCTATAGCAATCCGCCCAGCACCCAGAGCAGTTTGCTGTGCGAGCAATCTTGCCGTCTGGGGACTTAAACCTAGGCGAATACCTGCATCTTCCATAGCCTCCATGAACAGAAAGAAATATGCTGGACCACTTCCGGAAAGCGCAGTTACCGCGTCCAAAAGAGGCTCCTCATCAACCCACACCGTCAACCCAACGGCACGAAGAATCTCTTCCGCCCAACTACGATGGTCGAATGTCGACGAAGCATTGGCATATAGACCTGTGGCTCCAGTTTTAACCATAGCCGGTGTATTCGGCATACATCTGACGATGGCCACATCACCACCCATCCAGCGATCAATAGCCTCACAATTGATCCCGGCAGCAATGCTGACCACTAAAGGCTTAAAGGACTGGACCGTGGAAGCCAATTCCTCCGAAACTATTCGCAACATCTGAGGTTTCACCGCGAGCACAAGAACATTGGCATGTTCAGCTACAATGGTGTTATGCACAGTCACATGAATGCCAAAATCCTTCTGAAGCGCATCGAGTTGTGACTGATTCACATCGGATACCCAAATATTTACAGGTCGATAACCGTCGGCTATCAAACCACCAATGAGGCTCCTAGCCATATTGCCAGCCCCAATAAATCCGAGAATGTGCTGATTCATATATTGATGATGATAGATTGAGTTTGGGATGACTATTCTAGCCTAAGCCTTGGAAAGCCTGGTTCCAAACAATGAAGTTCCAATGCGGACCATGCTAGAACCCTCAGAGATAGCGATCTCCAGATCATCGGACATACCCATTGACAGTGTATCTAGCCCCTCAAAAGGTAACGCTAACATAGCTTCTCTTAGTTTCTTGAAACTTTGATGCTGATTTTCAATTGAAAGACCCGGCTCGGGTATTGCCATCAACCCCCGAAGTTTTAGGCGGGGAAGCGATACAAGTCCAGTAGCTAAATCAGTCAAACCCTCGAAGGTAACTCCACTTTTACTGTTTTCTCCACTTACATTCACCTGGATACAAATATTAAGGTCAGGTCTGTCTTTTGGTCGTTGCTGACTCAAGCGCTCGGCAATCCTGAGTCTATCAACGCTATGAACCCAATCGAAGTGAAGGGCAATTCCTGAGGTTTTATTGGACTGGATTGGACCGATGAAGTGCCAAACCAGATCCAGATCCCTTAAAACCTCCTGTTTCGATAAGGCCTCGTTGAGATAGTTCTCACCAAAATCCGACTGACCAAGGGCAAAAAGGGCTCGAATGGCTTCAGCGGGTTGGGTTTTGCTCACGGCAATGAGTTTCGTCGAACCCGGGCTACGACCCGATGCTTGTTCAGCCTTCTGCATTCGGTGAAGTACTGTATCGAAACGGACCTCTAATGAGGAGTTGAAAAGTATTTCACTCAAAAGCGCTCTCGCATAAAAGATTTTTCGGACAACATATGAGGCAGTGAATAAAAAACATTGAATGAAAATTATAACGGCTCAGGCGTTTTTAAGGGGTTACCCATTCTCACTTGGGTTAAAAGGATCGTCAGTTAATCGAGGTTTTACCGTATAATTGTCGCAGGCTCCGATCGCAGTTATTACTCCGGAAATCTGGCCGTTCGGAAGTGCTTCTAGGCGTATCATCCTTAGTGTCTCTTTCTGTCGCTCAAACACATCTAAATGCCTACAAACTGGTTTATGTTCACTTGGGGAGGCATCGTCCTCCTTACTCTTTGGGTTTTTTATAAGCTCATAAAATCACGCCGTACTACACGCATAACCTATCAGCGTCAAAACTTCCTGCTTTCTCAAGAGGAAAAACAGCTTTATGCCGCTCTATATCAGGCAGTTGGAGAGGATTACGTCATCTTCGCGAAAATAAGGGTCGACGACTTGGTATCACCTCGCTCAAGTCCAAAAGGAGACCAAGCCTGGGAAGAACTGGAGGCGCTCGAAGAAACGCACTTCAATTTTGTTCTGTCTAGTAAGACAGATTTATCCATCGCGTGTGCTATTCAGCTGATTCAACATAAGACCCATGACCAAAAGACAAACCCAACCGGAGGAGCCCTTCTCAAGGTGATCTGCCAATCAGCCGGTTTACCTCTGGTTAGATTGGAAGCGGGACCATTCTACGACACGGTGGATATTCGTGAAGCCATCGCAGAAGCCGTCAAAAAAGAACCTTTGTTTATCATGGAGCCCGACGGACGGCGAGAGCCCCGCATTACGGATCTAGACCGTATGAAATCATGAGCGAACGAGTGCTCTTTGGTCTTAAAAACTGTGATGCGTGCAGAAAGGCTGCACAGTGGCTGGATCAAAACGGCTATGCCTACCGATTTCATGACCTCAGAGTTGATGGCCTCGATCCAAAACAACTCGAATTATGGCTCAATAAACTGGGTTGGGAACAGGTTCTCAATCGTAAGAGCACAACTTGGCGATCATTGGATGAGGCGTCCAAGACCCATCTGGATGATGTGAAAGCGTTTAAATTATTATTGGACCATCCAACATTAATCAAAAGACCTATTCTCATGGATAACCAGAATGTCATACATGGGTTTAGTAACGATCTATACACGCGTGAAGTATGAGTGAATCCCTTGAATTAACCTGTGAATTGATTCGCCGAAGATCGGTTACGCCGGATGATGCCGGCTGCATGGAACTGATTGCCGATCACCTGACTCCTCTTGGCTTCAGTCATGAACAACTGGATTTCGGTTCGACACGAAATCTATACATGAAGCACGGTGACTCAGGACCTCTTTTGGTGTTTCTTGGCCATACCGATGTTGTTCCATCAGGACCAGAACAGAAGTGGAAACATCCCCCATTTGAAGCCACCATAGAGGATGGCAAGCTCTATGGTCGCGGTGCGGCCGATATGAAGAGTGGTGTAGCGGCCATGGTCATAGCGCTGAAACGTTTTGTAGCCCAATATCCCGACCACATTGGCTCAGTAGGTATCCTAATGACGAGCGATGAGGAAGGAACAGCCGCCGATGGCGTAGTTAAAGTAGTTGAAGTTTTAGAAAAACGTGATGAAAAGCTCACCTGGTGTCTCATTGGCGAACCTTCTAGTTTCGATATTTTAGGCGATGTCATTCGCGTTGGACGAAGAGGCTCTCTTTGCGGACACCTCACAGTCCATGGCATGCAAGGCCATGTAGCTTATCCAGAAAAAGCCGACAATCCGATTCACCGTCTGGCACCGGCTTTGGACGATCTGAGGCGGGAAGTCTGGGATGAAGGCAATGAATTTTTCCCCCCAACCAGCTTCCAAGTATCTAACATTCACAGTGGAACCGGTGCTGAGAATGTTATTCCTGGTTCCTTAGAGATGCTTTTTAATTTTCGCTTCTCAACAGCTCTGACTGAATCGACAATCAAGAAGCGGGTTGAGAACATTTTAGAGCAGCATCAATTAAGCTACGAACTCAGCTGGCGGTTATCTGGCGCGCCTTTTTTGACCACGCAATCCAACTTGATTGAAGCCACACAAAAGGCTTTAGTAACCATCTTAGGACGTCGCGCTCGCCCAGATACGGGAGGAGGAACTTCTGATGGCCGTTTTATCGCCCCCACTGGAGCGGAAGTCGTCGAATTAGGCCCTTTAAACAGTACTATTCATAAAATTGATGAGTATGTTGACATCGTTGACATAGAGCGACTCACAGATATTTATGAACAGATACTGAAAAACATGTTACTCACACACTGATAAAATTAATACGATGCTCCAATCGCCGAATTACCCACTCGTTTCAGCCGAATGGCTATCTCAGCAATTGGATCGCACTGACCTGGTAATTCTAGATGCTAGTTTCTTTTTGCCAGTTCAGGAAAAAAACGCCCGCCATGAATATGAAAGCGCTCATATACCAGGGGCCCTTTTTTTTGATATTGATGAGATTGCCGACCATTCTTCAACCCTACCCCACATGCTCCCAAAAGCTGAAGAGTTCGGCTATGCGGCAGGACAGCTTGGTATCGATGCGCACTCAACTGTCGTCATCTATGACAATAACAATTTCATGGCCTCCGCACGAGTCTGGTGGACATTTAGAGTATTTGATCATGACCGCGTGTATGTTCTTGACGGCGGTCTTGAGCGCTGGAAGCGATTGGGGCTTCCTACCCACTCAGGCTATACAGCAAGGAAGCCTCTAGATCCATTACATGTGACCCTGCATCCCGGGCTAGTCCGGTATCTTGAAGATCTTTTAACCTCTTTACAAAGACCAGGGACCACCATCATAGATGCACGTCCACCGGGAAGATTCTTGGGCGATGAGCCAGAGCCCCGCCCTGGTTTAAGATCGGGTCATATTCCGGGCAGTAAGAATTTGTTCTTCAAAGATCTAATCGCACCAGATACGGACTGTCTGAAGACCCCAAGCGAACTCAAAGACATCTTTTCCCGGCTTGGTGTTGATCCGTTGAGCCCGATCATCACGACCTGCGGCAGTGGTGTGACAGCCTCCATATTGAGTCTTGCACTTTATTGCCTTGGCAATAAATATGCGGCGGTATACGACGGTTCTTGGTCGGAATGGGGTGCTAGCAACGACACTCCGGTCGCCACAGGGAGAAATTAGTAATCGATCAAACCCGCACCATATATGGCTTTACCCAAGTTGGGCTTTAAAATATATAACCTACTATTTTTATCAACATCAAACTTTTGCGATAATAGATCAATGTATGTCCCGTTTGGGAGGTGAAACCGCCTCTTAGATTTCAGTCATGGCTTAATAATGAGACTGACTCTCGACCCATACGGGGATTGTTCAATGGATTTAACCCACTGCAAGAGAACCTGACCTCCACCCAATGAGCTCCTCTAACGCACTACTAGAATTCATGAAGGTCTGCCAAAACCGCGCTGAAACCGCGTTAGAGGCCAGGCTGCCTGGTGAAAACCGTATGCCTGAAAAACTGCATCAAGCGATGCGCTATTCCGCACTAGGCGGTGGTAAACGCCTTCGTCCACTGCTGACCTATGCAACAGGTCAAGCATTGGGCATTTCCCTTGATCTTCTCGATGGGCCCGCGGCCGCTGTCGAGATGGTGCATGTGTATTCTTTGATTCATGATGACCTACCCGCCATGGATGATGATGATCTACGGCGGGGAAAACCAACGTGTCATGTGGCATTTGATGAGGCGACGGCTATTCTGGCAGGGGATGGACTTCAGGCCCTAGCGTTCCACGTGCTCTCACAAGATCACACCATCAACGTGCCGGCACAGAACCGAATTGCAATGATTGAGAGTCTTGCAACAGCCAGTGGTTCTTTGGGTATGGTGGGCGGTCAGGCCATCGATCTTCACTCTGTTGGAAAAACCCTGGATCTTCCTGGTTTGGAAAATATGCATATAAGAAAGACCGGTGCACTTATCCGCTGCAGCGTGAATCTCGCAGCCCTTGCCATGACGCCTATTGATGCCGTATTGGCTGATCGATTGGATCACTACGCGAAATGCATCGGCCTCTCGTTCCAAGTCAAAGATGACATTCTCGATGAAGAGAGCGACACACAGACCCTCGGCAAAACACAGGGTAAAGACCGCGATAACAATAAGCCAACCTACCCTGCCTTACTGGGCCTAGCGGGCGCCAAGCAGAAAGCACTTGAGCTTCACGAAGCCGCGTTAGATAGCCTGTCAGGATTTGGCAGTGAGGCTGATCTTTTGAGAGATCTGTCGCTCTACATCATTGAGAGGCAGCACTAAACATGCTGCAAACCAATAAGCGTGGGCTTAATGAACTCATGCAAACAGCGGAGGTTTTTGTTGAAAGCACCTTCGCTCAGTTTCATAATGTCGTGGCGTTTGGCCGAACCGGCGTTGTCCTCCATCTCGGCTTGATTGATCAAGCTGACTCCGCAAGATCCCAATAAAACTCCTCATGACTCAGAACACGCGTACTTCCCTACTTAATTCTATCGGTGGCCCTGAAGATCTCCGCAATCTCCCGCAAGAGCAGTTACCCCAGCTTGCCGAAGAATTACGAGAATATTTACTGCACTCGGTCAGCCAATCGGGCGGCCATCTTGCCGCAGGCCTTGGTACTGTTGATCTGACGATAGCCTTACATTACGTTTTCAACACACCAGAAGACAAACTAGTATGGGATGTCGGCCATCAGGCCTACCCTCATAAAATTCTGACTGGTCGACGTGAACGCATGCCCACCATCCGGAAAAAAGATGGCTTGTCCGCATTCCCAAGCCGGGATGAAAGTATGTACGACACCTTTGGTGTTGGCCACTCAAGTACATCTATTAGCGCGGCTCTGGGCATGGCGATTGCTGCGGGATTGGATAATCGTGATGTTCATGCGGTTGCCATCATTGGAGACGGCGGTATCACTGGTGGTATGGCTTTTGAAGCCATGAATCACGCGGGCACATTGGACGCTAACCTGCTAGTGATACTCAACGATAATGAGATGTCTATCTCACCGAATGTAGGCGCACTGAATAACTATTTAGCCAAATTACTCTCGGGTCGTTTCTATTCAACCATTCGTCAAGGTAGCAAGGAACTCCTGA
>Ga0316222_1001967_pt1 | contig 23228 bp, 19 predicted proteins | sample TBH18011metaG_FD_206008 | JGI IMG/M metagenome (GOLD analysis project Ga0316222, IMG submission 206008) | Freshwater microbial communities from Trout Bog Lake, Wisconsin, USA - TBH18011 | ecosystem: Environmental > Aquatic > Freshwater > Lake > Hypolimnion/Profundal zone | place: USA: Wisconsin... | reverse complement strand
CAAAAGCCGCCAGCACGGCCGCGACGGCGAAGTTGTGCTTCGGCGTATCGGCAATCGCCAGCGGGTAGCGCACCAGATAGGAATTCTCCACCGCCACTTGAATGGTGCCCTCCGCCGTGCCGCCCAGGGCCGCGCAGCGTTCGGCAAGCTGGTCGGCATAATCGGCCACCACGCCAGCGATGGAATCGAACAATTCGTGAATGGCCAGAAAGCCCGGCCCACGGACATTCCAATGCGCCTGCTTCATCTGAGCCTGCAGATCAATGGCCGCCGCCAATTGGCGATTGAGCACATTGACCGATTGCTCACGGACCAACAATTTCAGCGTGTTGTGTGTCTGATGCATGGGAAATCCTCCAATATTTTAGCGAGATCGTCGCTCAGCCTCGACGGGCACCAACCGTCAGCCCGGCAAGCAGGGCAGCGGTGAGGGTGGTGAGCTTGTTGGCGCGAAACAGCCGCTCGGCTTCGGTCAGCAGCGGGGCCACTATCGGCACCAAATCCGCCACCGAAACCGCCAATGGTGCTGCCGGTGCCGGAGGTGAGGCGCGCAAGCGGAGCCATACCAGGATCGCAGTTGCGATGATCAACATGATCCCCGCCAACACCAGCGGCGTGCCCACCGGCCCCAGATGGGGCAGGAGAAACAGCCACGCCGCTGCAGTCACCAAGCCGCTTGCGGTGAGCAGGCAGAGAAGAATGCCCGCCACACCGCCCACGATGCAGTATGGCCGCGCACGCGGCTGCGGCGGATTTGCCGCCGCCACCGCCTGTGCCGCCACCAGCGCCATTCGCAAGATGTCTTGCATGGCTCAGCGCGTCAGCAAACGACCGCCAATATAGCCCAGCCCGAGCACAACCAGCAGCGCCAACACAGGCTGTTCCTCGATCTGGTGGCCCAGCGCCTTGGCAGACTTGCAGCCCTCAGTGGTGACATCGCGATAGAGGCGGTTGGCACCATCCCCGATCTGCTCAGCCGCATTTTGCGCGCCGGAGGTGGCGCTGGTTTTGATATGGGCGAGCAGGGCGCCAATGTCGCGCTTCAAAGCGGCGACATCTTCCTGCAATGCAATCAGGCTCGGGTCGGTGAAGGTGCTGCTCATGGTACATACTTTCCGAAAATTTGATGATTCCGTCTGAATCAAAGGGAATTTTTTCAATAACGAACAAAATTTGTCTTTAACCCAAACGCAACTCACAACAAATCAATCTGGAATTTTTATGAAAAATTCCGAGTGACTTTTCGCACATAACTTATGCAAAATCTGAAATTTCATCGATAAACGCTGAAACGTTCAAAATTTCGCGATTTTATCATAGTAAAAATTTTGGTTTTTGCTGTAGGGTCGGAAAATACTCACCGCACCGCACGTGCGTGTGAGAGCGACGCTCGCCCAGAGAGTCCCTGACGTGCATTCCGCACCTGCTCCGACCACACCACCGTTAAAAGGCCAGACCCATGCCCGGGCCCGACATCATGCAGCAGCCGCTGACACAGGCTGCCAATGACCCAAACGCGGCCTTGTCCGTCACACCCGCCAGTTATGCCGTCGTCGGTATTGGCGCGTCAGCCGGTGGGCTGCAGGCTTGTCAGAAATTGCTCGATGCCATGCCGGACGACATCGGGATGGCGTTCATCCTGGTGCAGCATCTCGACCCTACCCATCCCAGTCTGATGGTTGAATTGCTCGCACGGCACACCCGGTTGCAGGTGCAGCAGGCCAGTGAGGGTATGCTGATCGCGCCCGACACGCTGTATGCGATTCCACCCGGCACCTATCTGTCAGTACGCCATGGTGCGCTGCATCTGTCCCAGCCCGACGCACCGCATGGCGCCCGGCTGCCGTTCGATTTTCTGCTGCGGTCCTTGGCCGAGGAATATGCCAGCCGCGCCGTCGCCGTGGTGCTGTCGGGCACTGGGGCGGATGGCAGCATTGGGGTAGAGGCCATTCGCCAGCATAAGGGCTTCATCATCGCCCAGAAGCCGGAGGAGGCTGAATATAACGGCATGCCGAGTGCCGCGATCGCCACCGGCGTGGTCGATATCGTGCTGACGATTGCCGAAATTCCGGAAGCGCTGATCGGCTATAACGACACGCTGGTCAACAACCCGGCGGCACTCGTCACGCCTGCATCACGGGGCTTGGCCAGCGATGCCACGCTCGCTGCGATCATCTCCTTGCTGCGCACCGCCAGCGCCCATGACTTCACCCTCTATAAGCCCGGCACGCTGCAACGTCGGATCGAGCGGCGCATCGGCATGGTCGGACTGCCCTCCGGCGACATGGCGCGCTATCTCGACATGCTGCACAGCAAGCACGGAGAGCTAGACCTGCTGGCGAAAGATTTGCTGATCCACGTCACCAGCTTCTTCCGCGACCCCAAGGTTTTCGACCTACTCGCCGAGACAACGCTGCCGACACTGATCAAACAGCACGATCCCGAGACGCCGTTGCGGATTTGGGTCGCCGGATGCAGCACGGGTGAGGAGACCTATTCGCTGGCGATGGTGCTGAAGGAGCAAATGGCCAGCGCTGAACTAGCCTTGAAGCTGCAAATTTTTGCCTCCGACATCGACCCCGACGCGGTGGCCTCTGGCCGCGAGGGGCTCTATCCCGTCGATATCGAAGCGCATGTCTCGCCGGAACGGCTGGCACGATTCTTCGTGCGTGAGTTGGGGGGCTACCGCGTCACGCCGGAATTGCGCAGCTCGGTGGTCTTTACCGTACAGGATCTGCTGGCCGACCCGCCATTTTCGCGCCTGGACATGATTTCCTGCCGCAACGTGCTGATCTATCTCCGCCCGGAAGCCCAGGCCAAGGTGATCTCACTGTTCCATTTTGCCCTGCGCCAGGAAGGCATCCTGTTGCTCGGCAACGCCGAGACCATTGGTGGCCATCAGGCCTATTTCAGCATCATCAACAAATCGGCGCGCCTGTATCGCCACATCGCCCGCAGCAGACCGGGGGAAGCTGATTTCACCATTGGCCAACCCGACCCCAGCCGCTCCCCTCTGCGCCCCGGTCTTCACAGCACGCCGTCGCATCAAGGCAGCTTGGCCGAGATATGCCGCCGATTGGTGCTGGAGACCTACGCACCGGCGGCAGTTCTGATCAATGCCAAGCACGAAATGCTCTACTCGCTCGGCCCGGTGGATCGCTATCTGCGCATGGCCACCGGCCAGCCCAGCCTCGACGTGCTGGCAATGGCCCGCCCTGGAATGCGCTCGCAACTGCGTCAGGCCATCGATGACGCCGCCGCCCAGAAAACGCGGGTAATCTCAGGCGGCCATGTCACACTGCATGGCGAGGTGAAATCGTTCAACATCGAGGTGCATCCGGTACCGAGCGGGAAACAGAATCTGCTGCTGCTCTGTTTTGTGGAAACCCGGCAGGGCTTATCGACCAGCGCGTCCCATCCGGCCAATGGCGAGGAAGCACCGCGCATCGCAATCTTGGAACACGAGTTGGAGATCACCCGCACCGATCTGCACACCGCCATCCGCAATCTGGAAATCTCCGGTGAGGAGCAATCGGCGGTCAATCAAGAAGCCCAGTCGGTCAATGAGGAATACCAGTCCACCAATGAGGAGCTTCTCGCCTCAAAAGAGGAGTTGCAGTCCCTCAACGAGGAACTGACAGCGCTGAACGGCCAGTTGCAGGAAACCCTCGAACGCCAGCGCGCGACCTCGAATGATTTGCAGAACGTGCTCTACAGCACCGATGTCGCCACGCTGTTTCTTGATCTGAAACTGCAAATCCGTTTCTTCACCCCGGCCACACGCCTGCTGTTCAACGTCATCCCCGGCGATATCGGACGCCCGTTGGCCGATCTGAATTCCCTGGCCATCGATCGCACTTTATCCGACGACGCCCGCGCGGTGATCGCCGGCATGCCCGCCAAGGATCGCGAAATTCAGATGCCCGGCGGCACTTGGTACAACCGCCGCATGCTGCCCTACCGCACGCATGACAATGAGGTTGCAGGCGTGGTGATGACCTTCATCGACGTCACCGAGCGTAAGCAGGTGGCCAAGGCGCTGGAAGCGGCGAAACAGGAAGCCGATATCGCCAATCACGCCAAATCCCGCTTCCTCGCCGCTGCCAGCCACGATCTGCGCCAACCATTGCAGACCCTGGCATTGTTGCAGGGCATGCTCGCCAAGACCGTCGATGATCAGGCGTCCAAGGCGCTGGTGGTGCGGCTGGATGAGGCGCTGAGCGGAATTTCAGGCATGCTCAACGCCTTGCTCGACATCAACGAAATCGAAACCGGCAGCGTGCATGCCGAACTCGTCGATTTCCCCCTCAACACTCTCTTGGCGCGGATGCAACAAGAATACGGCTTCCACGCCGAAACCCAGGGTCTGATCCTACGGGTGGTGCCGTGCAGCATTGTGGTGCGCACAGACCCGAGGCTGCTGGAGCAGATGATGCGAAATCTGCTGTCCAACGCGATGAAATACACCAAGACCGGCAAGGTTCTGCTCGGTTGCCGCCGCCATCGCGGCATGGTCAGCATCGAGGTGTGGGATACCGGCGTGGGCATCCCCGAGCGTGAGCAACTGGCAATCTTTCAGGAATATCACCAGCTCGATAACGCCGCCCGGCAGCGCAGCCGGGGATTGGGGCTAGGCTTGTCGATCGTGCAGCGTCTGGCGGAATTCCTCGGCCACAAGGTGCAGGTGCGCTCCACCCCGGGCAAAGGCTCTGGCTTCAGCATCCAGATCCAGGTTCCGCTCAAGGCCCATACCGTCACCGTTATCCCGCCCGTGCATATCGGGGCAGATCGCCACCAAGTCCCAGTGACGGGTCGGACTGCCGATATCCTGGTCATTGAGGATGATTCCTCGGTACGCGATTTGCTCTCGCTGCTGCTCAATGGCGAGGGACATGGCGTCACTGCAGTGGCCGATGGCGTGGCCGCACTGGCGTTGATCGGCACGCAGGCTTTCAATCCGGCGCTGATCCTGACCGATTACAACCTGCCCAACGAGATGGATGGGGTGGAAGTCACCACCCGCATGCGCGAAGGTTTGCGGCGGCGCGTGCCGGTGATCGTGCTGACTGGCGACATCTCAAAGGACACGCTGCGCAAAATCGCTCAACATGATTGCGTGCAACTCAACAAGCCGATCAAGCCCACTGAACTCTCTGCCGTCATTCAACGCCTGCTCCCATATCTGCCGCCGGTGCACGCCGCCGCCCCGCCCCAGACCACCGCCTTAGCCATCGCACCGGCATCGACATCCACACCCGCAGCCCCTCTGGGCAAAGCCCTGACATCAACCTCGTTGGCTGATCGCACCACGGTGATTGTCATCGATGACGAGGCAGGTGTGCGCGAGGCGATCCGGCTTGTGTTGGAGAGCGATGGGTTCGATGTGCAAACGCACGCTTCCGCCGAGGCGTTTCTCGCCGATGGCAACACGCCCGCCCATGGCTGCCTTCTGATTGATGAAGGGTTGCCGGGGATAAGTGGATTGGAACTGCTTCGGCAATTAACCGCACGCAAGCATCATTTGCCCGCGATCATGATCACCGGGCACAGCAATGTGCCGATGGCGGTCGAGGCGATGAAATTCGGTGCTGCTGATTTCATCGACAAACCAGTCAGCGCCGAGGAGTTGCTCTCCAGCGTGCGGCGGGCGCTGGAGCGGGCGAAGGATTCCGACAAGCTGACCGAATGGCATGACACCGCATCACGCCACGTCGCCAGTCTGACCGAGCGCCAGCGTCAGATCATGGATCTGGTACTCGCCGGACATCCGAGCAAGAACATTGCCGCCGATCTGGGCATTTCGCAGCGCACGGTGGAAAACCACCGCGCCTCGATCATGCGCAAGACCAAATCGAAATCCCTACCCGCCTTGGCTCGCTTGGCTTTGGCGGCAGAGGACACCAAAGCGTAGCGCAGATGCGCCCCGCGCCATCCGCTCTATGGTTTTCGAGCAAGATGCTCCTGCAGCCGCGGCATCAATTCGACGAGGTTGCAGGGGCGATGACGGTTATCGAGTTGCCAGACCAGGATGTCGTCCCAGGCATCCTTCACCGCCCCCGTGCTGCCCGGCAAAGCAAACAGATAGGTGCCGCCCGCAACACCGCCCAAAGCGCGGGATTGCATGGTTGAGGTGCCGATCTTCTGATAGCTCAGCATGCGGAACAACTCGCCGAAACCTTCGATCTTCTTTTCCAGCACGCGATCAAACGCCTCAGGCGTCACGTCGCGCCCGGTGATGCCGGTGCCGCCGGTGGTGATCACCACGTCAATGGTCGGATCGGCGATCCAATGGCGCAGCAGCTTTTCGATGTCGTCAGCATCGTCACGTGTCATCATCCGCGCCGCCACCACATGGCCCGAAGCGGTGATGCGGTTGGCCAGCGTCTCGCCTGAGGTGTCGTTGGCCAGCGTGCGGGTGTCCGATACCGTCAACACGGCGATCTGGCAGGGCAGGAAAGCACGGGATTCATCAATGCGCGACATGGGCTTCTCCAAAGCAGAGCCGCCTCAATGCATGGTCTCTGCGACGTCCTGCGGCAAGGGATGATAGCGCGGCCAAGCGCCGGCGGCGAGTTCATCCAGGCTTGGTGTGGGCAGGTTCATCCGGGTCGCATAGATCCAGGTGAAGGTCAGCGCACGCGGCACGAATACGCGCGTCTCATCGATGGGGATCGATTCGATGAACAGCAGCGGATCGCCCATATCCTGCACCTGAGGCGCCCATTTGCCGAAATTGCCTGGCCCGCTGTTATAGGCGGCCAGCATCCGCAGCAAATTGGGGCCGACAATCTCCGGCTGCGCCAAATACGAGACATAGCGCTGGCCAAGATCAAGATTGGTACCCGGATCACGCAACGCGCCGCGCAGCGAGCCACCGGCATCGCGCCCGGTCAGGAAGCTGGCCGTCTCGGGCATGATCTGCATCAGCCCGGTCGCCCCGGCACCGGAGACCAGCCCAGAGTCGAAATTCGATTCCGTGCGGGCGATGCCGTAAACCATCGCCGGATCAAGGCGAAAGCCACTGGCGGGCAGCAGACGCGGAATCGGGAAGCGGGTGGCATCGCGAGGCTGACCGTCACTGGCCTGCACAAGGTCGGCCAATTGTCCGGCAAAGGCGAGCAGTCCCGCCTGTTTGGCCACCAACATCACCGCACGCCCAAGCTCGGGACGGCTGGTGGCAAGCGGCCATAACTGACGCAATTCAGCCTCTGCCCGTGCCCGCTGGCCGAGTTGCAGCAAGGCAAAGGCACGCATACCCTGCGGCGTGCTGGAAACGGCGTCGATATCGGCCACCGTCAGCAAATCCCGCGCATCGCGCCCACCTGCTGCAAAGCCGTAGCCGACGCCCAGGATGCGGCGCGCAAGGAAGCCGTAAAAGGTCTGAGTCTCACTGCTCGCACGCTGCATCCAGGGCTGATAGGCGCTGGCATGGCCGGTGCGCAGCTGCGCCCGCGCCGCCCAGAAGGCCGAGGCCGCCCGCAAGGCCGATGTCGTCAAATTCGCCCGCCACGCCGCTTCGAACAGCGGACGCGCCAGATCAGGCCGTCCCATGCGCCACGCGGCCAGGCCTGCCATTTGCCCGGACAGCGACGAGGCATCACAGCGCGCGCCATCACAGCCCTTCATGCCGTTGACGCCCAGCACATAGGCATCGCCGTCACGGTTCAGCGTGAACAATATCTGCGCCGCCTCGCCACGCAATTGCGAGGCATAGGCAAGGCTGAGGCCGGATGTGCTGGCCAGCAGCTTCTCCACGCCATCTGCCCCACGCGCCCGGGCGGTGTCATGCACCGAACGGTCAAGCATCGGGTTTCGGGCGAAGGTGAAATTCGCAGGCTCGGATTCTTCCGGCACCGGCCCCAAAGCGGGCGCGCCATCCGGAGCCAGACCCGGCTGAACCGGAACCGGCGGCGCCGTCATGCCGGTCGGCAGACGGGTAAGCAGCAGCGCGTGCAGCGCCGACGCATCCGGAAGTGTGGGATAGGTCTTCAACCAGTTCAGCAGCTCATCGGCGCTGGGGCGGGTGGTGCGGCCAAGATAACGCTGGGCGAGCAGGTGGCCGAGCATCTCGTGCGCCAAGGGCGCGGCAAGATCCAACGCCGCCAGCTCACGCCCGGCAGTGTCCATATCTTCCCTGCCCTGCAACGCAAATATGCGCGCCAGCTTCGCCGCGTCGCTCGGCGGCAAAGGCCTTGGCAGTGCGATGCCCGAAGCGCCGCGCGGGTCCAAACGTGGGACCGCGAAAGCAGTTTCGTCCATCGCCGTTACATTTTGTGCGTCCGCCCGATTGACCGAAGCACCGGCCAGGAGAGCTGCCCCGGCCAAGAAGGCAAGGGGGGCAGGGAGGCGGCGGAACGCTAGTCCGAACCCTCGCATGGCAGTCTGATTACACGACCCACCCTGGTCGCGCAACCCTAAGTGGTGCGCGCAGTGCTAAACCTGCGACCTGGACGGGAATTTTCCTTTTTTGCCAAGGAGCTAGGGCAATTTCACAATTCGGTTACGCGCTCTGCGAATCCATATGTCGGCGCAATGTCAGCAGGTCGCGCCACGCATCGCGCTTGGCTCCGGGGCTGCGCAGCAGATAGGCCGGATGCAGCATCGGCAGCGCCGGGATCGGTTTCTCCAGACCGGGAACGCTGATCATGTTCCACCGCCCACGCAGACGGGTGATGCCGGTTTTCACCCTCAACACCGATTGCGCCGCCATCCCGCCCATCAGCACGATGCGCTGCGGCCGCACCAGCGCGATATGTCGCAGCAGGAAAGGCAGGCACAGCGCCACTTCGCTGTCCGTGGGGTTGCGGTTGCCGGGCGGACGCCAGGGGACGAGGTTGGTGATCAGATATTGCGTCCGGTCGAGGCCTACGCTTGCAAGCATGCGGTCGAGGAATATCCCGGACGGCCCGACAAACGGCTTGCCCATCCGATCCTCTTCGGCACCGGGAGCCTCGCCGATGATCATCAGCCCCGATTCGGGGTTGCCGTCCGAAAAGACGAGCTGGGTTGCAGTGGCCGCCAGGGCGCAGCCATCGAAGCTTTCCATCGCCGCACGCAACTCCTCCAGCGTATTGGCCGCATTCGCCACCTCCTGCGCACGGGCTTGTGGCACCTGGAGCGGGGCGGCGGCGGCGGCGGGGGCTGGAGAGCGGAAAGGCGCGACCGGATCTGCGTTTTCCGCAGTTACCCGCGCTTGCGGCATTGGCTGCGTGATCGCCTGCGCCCCCGCGCGCGCCACCATCCGGTCGATCGGCAGATCGTCCAGCGCCTCGTCGGCACCCCATTCCAGTTGCAGTCGCAAAGCCGCAAAATCATCCATGCTGTATGAATCCCCGCGCCGCGATTTTGCGCAACCGGCAGTCTAGGCCTAATTTCAATCCTGCGTTGGGGGCACGCACCCGGTTGGGTTGAGGGAGAGTTAAAATGAGCGTCGAACGCGAGCAGATGGAATTCGATGTCGTGGTGGTTGGAGCCGGACCATCCGGCTTGGCTGCTGCGATTCGGCTGAAGCAATTGGCACCGGATGCCGCAATCTGCGTGGTCGAAAAAGCCGCTGAAGTCGGCGCACATATTCTCTCCGGCGTGGTGTTGGAGCCACGTGCGCTTGATGAATTGCTGCCGAATTGGCGTGAGATGGACCCGCCGGAATTCACCCCGGCGGTGGAAGATCGCTTCTTCTACCTCACCGAAGTGGCCTCCATTCAGATGCCCAACCCGCCGCAGATGCACAATACGGGCAATTACATCGGCTCACTCGGCAATCTCTGCCGCTGGCTCGGCACCCAGGCCGAGGCGTTGGGGGTGGAAATCTACCCCGGATTCGCCGCCGCCGATCTGATCGAGGAAGATGGCCGCATTGTTGGCATCGTCACCGGCGATATGGGCGTGGGCCGCGATGGCGCGCCGACTGCCAATTACGCACCGGGCATGGAGCTGCGCGCCACCTACACCATCTTCGCCGAAGGCTGCCGTGGCAGCCTGACCAAGAAGCTCTCCGCCCGCTTCGATTTGGCCAAAGACAGCCAGACGCAAACCTACGGCATCGGCATCAAGGAATTGTGGGAAATCCCGGCTGAGAACCACAAGCCGGGCTATATCGCCCACACCACCGGATGGCCGCTGACCAGCGACACCTATGGTGGCTCGTGGCTCTATCACTGGGGCAAAAACCTGGTCTCCTACGGCATGGTGATCGGGCTGGATTACAAAAACCCCTATCTCTCGCCGTTCGAGGAAATGCAGCGCCTGAAGACGCATGTGGAGATGCGCAAGCATTTCGAAGGCGGCCGTCGCATTGCCTATGGTGCGCGCGCGCTGGTGGAAGGCGGCTTCCAGTCGATCCCCAAGCTCACCTTCCCCGGCGGCTGTCTGGTGGGTGACACGGCAGGCTTTATGAACGTGCCGAAGATCAAGGGCACCCACACCGCGATGAAATCCGGCATGCTCGCCGCCGAAGCGGTCGCGGCCGCTCTGGCTGGCGACCGTCCGGCGGAGCCTGCGGGCTATCGTGAGGCGCTCGATGACAGCTGGCTGGCGGCTGAGTTGCACAAAGTGCGCAACATCCGCCCCGGCTTCTCGAAATTCGGCCAACTCGGCGGGCTGATCAACGCTGCCCTGGAGACCTACATCTTCCGCGGCAAAGCCCCCTGGACGCTCAAACATCCGCACCCAGACAACGAATCGCTGCGCAAAGCCGCCGACAGCAAGCCGATCGTCTATCCGAAAGCGGATGGCAAGCTGACCTTCGACCGGCTGTCCTCAGTGTTCATCAGCAACACCAACCACGAGGAAAACCAGCCAATCCATCTGAAGCTGCGCGATCCGTCGCGGGCGATTGCGGTGAACTGGGCGGAATATCGCAGCCCAGAGACGCGCTACTGTCCGGCTGGGGTGTATGAAATCGTCGGTGCGGACACTGACACGCCGAGCTTGCAGATCAATGCGCAGAACTGCGTGCACTGCAAAACCTGCGACATCAAAGACCCAACGCAGAACATCGACTGGTGCACGCCAGAAGGCGGCGGTGGGCCGGTGTATCCGGGCGGGATGTAGAATTCGTCATATCCTCTGGCGATACTGGCCAGCACGCCCAAGATGCACCAAGGTGAATCGTTGTCTTTGGGATCGCTCATGACCGGTCTTTTGCCTCTGCGCCGTTTCGTTCTTCTCAGCCTGACCATGCTGTCAGCCTGCGGTGCTGCTGATTTTGGAAAGCCCACCACCTCCAGCGCAGCCGAAGCGGTGGAGGTAGCGGTGCATGAGCCGACTGGCGCCTATTTGGCCGGTCGCAGCGCCTTAGCGACAGGAGACGCCAACACTGCGGCGAGCCTGTTTCTGCGGGGGCTGGCGCTGGAGCCAGATAATGCGGACCTGCAAAACGCCGCCTTCATGGCGTCTCTGCGCGCTGGTCGCCCAGAGGCCACCATTCTGGCCAAGCAGGTGCCGTCTGGTGTGGCTGCGCAGTTGCTGCTCGCCAATGACGAAGCCAAGCACGGCAATTGGTCCGCTGCCGAGCGTCGCTTCGCCGGGATTGTGCAAAAAGGCCCGATTCAGATCGTGTTGCCGGTCCTGGTGGCGTGGTCGCAATATGGCGATGGCCGGGTGGATGCTGCCCTGGCCACGCTGCTGCCGCTGACGGAGAACCAGCGCTTCCGTGGCCTCTACGCCCTGCATGCCGGTCTGATGGCCGATCTGTCCGGACGCACGCCGCTCGCCAGCCGCATGTACTCCATCGCCGAAACCGGCTCCGGCGGCACCAATGCCCAACTCGCCCGTATTCTGGCCAGTTGGTATGCCCGCTCCGGCAAGTCTGCTGAGGCACAGCGGGCCTTTGCGCCGTTCCTGGACAATGACGGCAGCTTCGCCCTTGTGGTGCCCAATCTCTACCACGCATCGGCACAAATTCAGGTGCACAACGCCGCCGAAGGTCTGGCCGAAGCCTATTTCGCGCTCGCCGGTGCGCTGCGCGGGCAAGACGGCAACGACATGACCGATCTGCTGGCCAAACTCGCACTCGACCTGCACCCGGACATGACGATGGCCCGGCTGCTGGAGGCAGAGATCATCGATGATGGCGGGCATGCCCAAGCGGCCTTGGCCATGCTCAAGCCGGTGCCAGATTCAGACCCGCTGATGCCGCTTGTGCAATTGCGCCAGGCCGCGCTGCTGTCCAAGCTCGGCAAAATCGACAAGGCCTTGGCGGTGGTGGATGCGCTCCAGAAATCCAGCCCCGACCGCCCGGAATCCTACACGTTGCGCGCCGACATCCTGCGCGATGCCAAGCGCTTTCCGGAGGCCGTGCAGGCCTATACCGACGCCATCGCCCGCATCGGCAAGCCTTCCGGCGATAGCTGGGCGTTGTTCTATCAACGCGGCATTGCCTACGATCAATCCAAGCAGCCGGAAAAGGGCGAGAAGGATTTCCTGCACGCTCTCGAACTCGCTCCGGATCAGCCTTTCGTGCTGAATTATCTCGGCTATTCCTGGACCGAACAGGGCCGTAACCTCGACCGGGCGCATAAGATGATCGAGCGCGCGGTGGCTCTGCGCCCGGATGATGCGGCAATTGTCGATAGTCTGGGCTGGCTGGAACTCAAGCAGGGCAATACCAAAGGTGCGGTGCAATTGCTGCAACGCGCTGTTGAGTTGGAACCCGCCGACCCCACGCTGAACGGCCATCTCGGCGATGCCTATTGGGCCGCCGGGCGCAAGTTGGAGGCGCAATTCCAATGGCGTCGCGCCCTGGTCTTCTCGCCCGAGCCAGACGATGTGCCCAAGCTCGAAGCCAAAGTGGCGCAAAGCGAAGCAGCTCTCGGCAACCCGCCCGCGGCAGCCAAACCGGCAACGCCCTGATATGAGTGCTGCGTCCACTCTCCGCGAGGCCGCGCGGGCGAAGGTCAATCTCTGCCTGCATGTCGTGGGCAAGCGGGCGGATGGCTACCATCTGCTCGACAGTCTGGCCGTCTTTCCCCAGACCGGAGATTGGCTGACGGCCGAGACATCAGACGAGTTGAGCCTGGAGCTGACCGGTCGATTCGGGACCAATCTTCAGGCAGAGCCTGACAATCTGGTGCTGCGCGCCGCACGTGGCTTGGCTGAATTGACTGGGGTTCCGGCGCAAGCGCGGCTCGTACTGGAAAAAAATCTGCCCGTCTCATCCGGCATTGGCGGCGGCTCGGCGGATGCGGCGGCGGCCCTGCGCGTGCTGGCGCGGCTCTGGGGCGTGCAGGTGAACGCCGACGATCTGGCGGCGCTGGCATTGCGACTCGGCGCCGATGTGCCGGTCTGTCTCGCTCAGCGCCCGACTCGCATGCAGGGGGTCGGCGAAATTCTCGCCCCTGCCCCGCGCCTGCCGGAGTGCGGCATGGTGTTGATCAATCCGCTGGTGGCGGTGGCAACCCCTGCCGTGTTCAAGGCCCGCACCGGCGGCTTTTCTCCCGCGCCCGATTTGCCCGACAGTTGGACTGATGCTGCCACGATGTCGGTGGATTTGGCCGGGTTGACCAATGACCTGCAAGCCCCGGCCATATCGCTTTGCCCGCAGATTGCCGAGGTTTTGGCGGAATTGCAGGCTGATTCGTCGTGCCTGTTGGCGCGGATGAGCGGCTCGGGGGCGACGTGTTTTGGCCTGTATGAAACCGCCGATATCGCAGCCTCTGCAGCCGCCCGAATCGCGCGCTCTGCGTGGTGGGTATGGGGCGGTGCGCTATCTGGTGCCTGAACGGGCTTGCCAGACAGCACCTTGTCGCCCTAATCAGGCGCTCCGCGATTGGGACGTCGCCAAGCGGTAAGGCAGCGGATTTTGATTCCGCCATTCGGAGGTTCGATCCCTCCCGTCCCAGCCACCCCCCGCTCAGAAGCGCCGGAACCCGCCAACCCCGCCCTCGCGGTAGATCAATGGCGCGCCATCCTCGCCCAATAAAACCTTCTCGATCACGCCCACGCAGATCGTATGCGTGCCGTATTCGTAGGACGCATCCAGACGGCAGAACATCGAGGCCGGGGCGTCGGGCAGATAGTTCAGCCCATCCACATCCTCATGCCAGCCGCCGACGGTGAAGCGTTCCGGCCCGCTCAGCTTGCCGCCGAAGGCATCGCAGACGGGCCCATGCGCCTCACCAAGCAGCGTGACGCAGAACCGCCCGGCACCTCGCACCGCCTCATGCATCGCAATCGAGCGATTGATGCAGACCAGCAGTGACGGCGGTTGGAAAGAAAGTGAGCTGACAGAGGTTGCCGCCATGCCGTGATGGACGTCACCATTGCGCGTGGTTATCACGCTGACACTGCTGGCCATCCGGCGCATTGCCGTGCGGAAGCCGTCCATCACGGGCGTTTCAATCTTGATCTCGCTCATACGGGCACTTCCCCAGTTTTGCAGCCCGGTCTAACTGGGCCTGTTCGGCGTGGCAATCAGTTGATAAATTGACCTCGTTTTGCGCCAGACAACAAGGGGACACGCCACATGACCACGCAATACGCCGACGGCAAGATGCTCGCCGAGGTGGATCAGGGCATCGGCCTGATCACCTTCAATCAACCCGAGAAGCGCAACGCCATGTCTGTGGCGATGTGGGACGGGCTGACGCAGATCCTCGACGCTTTCGAAGCCGATGACAATGTCCGCGTGGTGGTGCTCACCGGTGCGGGCCCGAAAGCGTTCGTCTCGGGTGCCGATATCAGCCAGTTCGACCAGCAGCGCGCCTCTGGCAATGCGCAATTGGAATATGACCGTCTGACCAGTGCGGGCCGCGCCAAGCTCGCCAGCTTTCCCAAGCCGGTGATCGCCCGCATCCGTGGCTTCTGCCTCGGTGGCGGTCTGGGCATCGCGTTGCAGGCCGATATCCGCATCGCAGCCGTAGACAGCGAATTTGGCATCCCGGCTGCCAAACTCGGCATCGCCTATGGCTACGATATGACGAAAAAGCTGGTCGATCTCGTCGGCCCCGCCCATGCGGCGACGATGCTCTACACTGGCAGCCGCTTTGACGCGCATGAAGCGGCGCGCATCGGCTTGGTCAACCGCGTTGTGCCGGATGAGGATCTGTCGGACGTCGTGGTTGAGATGGCCCGCACGATGGCCGACAACGCACCGCGTTCGCTGCGCATCGGCAAAATGGTGATTGCCGAGACGCTGAAGAGCGATCCGAGTCTGGACGTGATCCGCGCGGAAGTGGCGGGCTGCTTCGACACCGAAGACTACAAGGAAGGTCGCCGGGCGTTTGCAGAGAAGCGTCGCCCGGTGTTCACCGGCAAGTAGTCGTGATCAGCGCGGCCGAATCACCTTCGGCCGCGCTTCCACCGAGAGCTGCTCGCGCAGCACCTTCGGCGAAATCTCGTCCACCGCACCGCGTGCCAACGTGCCAAGTTGGAACGGGCCATAGGCCACGCGGATCAGTCGCGTCACTTGCCAGCCGAGATGCTGCATCACCCGGCGAATTTCGCGGTTGCGGCCTTCCTGCAAGCCGATGCTGAGCCAGCAATTATCGCCCTTGCGGCTGTCCAACGCGGCTTCAATGCCCTTGTAGCGAATGCCCTCGACGGTGATGCCCTTCGACAACGCCGCAAGCTGCTCCGGCTGCGGATTGCCGAACACGCGCACGCGATAACGACGAATCCAGTCGTTGGACGGCAATTCCAACCGGCGCGCCAACCCACCATCATTGGTGAGCAGCAGCAGCCCCTCGGAATTGAGATCCAACCGCCCCACGCTGACCACACGCGGAAGATGCGGCGGTAGTTTTTCGAACACGGTCGGGCGGCCCTGCGGGTCACGATGCGTTGTCACCAAGCCATCCGGCTTGTTATAGCGCCACAGCCGGGTGCGCTCGGGCTGATCGACGAGCTTGCCATCCACCACCACCAGATCATCGTTCTGCACGAAGAAGGCGGGTTGGGTGACGGTCTCGTTGTTCACCCGCACGCGGCCCTCAGCGATTAGCTTTTCAGCATCCCGCCTGCTGGCCACGCCGGAGCGGGCGAGATATTTGGCGATACGTTCGCCCCGGAGTACGCCCGCAAGGGAGTCATTGCCGGGGGCTTCATTTTCAAGGTCGCTCATGCACAGGCCGCAATCATGGCGTCGAAGATCGCACGATCTCCGGCGCTGAGGTGAAATTCAGGATGCCACTGCACACCGAGGCAGTAGCGATAGCGTGGGTCTTCAATCCCCTCAATCACGCCGTCAGACGCCGTGGCGTTGACAATGGCATGCGGGCCGGGGCTGCGCACGGCCTGATGATGCGAGGAATTCACCGCAAGCGTATCGGTGCCGACGATGCGGTGCAGCAGCGTACCAGGCGTGATCGCAATCATATGGCCGGGTTCGTGGCGCGGATTGGGTTGGCTATGCGCTAGCGCGTTCGGCACAGAATCGGGAATATGCTGGATCAGCGAGCCGCCCAGGATCACCGCCAGCAATTGCTCACCGCCGCAAATGCCCAGCACCGGCTTACCGCGCGCCAATGCCCCGTTGACCAGCGCCAATTCGGCCGCCGTGCGCTTCGGCTTCAAGCTGACGGTCTCATGCGTGCTGGCATCGCCATACATCGCCGGATCAACATCAAAACCACCGCCGGTGACGACGAGCGCGTCGATGATGTCCAGATACGCATCGGCAAAATCATTATGCGGCAACACCACCGGCAGCCCGCCCGCCGCTTCGATCACACCCGCGTAATTCTGGCGCAGCGCGTACCAGGGATAACGCGAATAGCCAGGCGGTTCGGCGGGGGCTTCGGCATCAAGCGTGACGCCGATCCGGGGCAGTGTGCTGTTCATGAGGTGTGCTGGCGCTCGATCAGAAATCCAGGCAATTCTATCGCATGGATGCGATGGAAATGGCACTGGAAGAAGCACGCAAGGCTCGCCTGCGTGGAGAGGTGCCGGTGGGCGCCATTCTGCGCGACAGCACCGGTCACGTGCTGGCGGCTGACGGCAACCGCACCGAGGAACTGCACGACGCCTCCGCCCATGCGGAAATGCTGGTGCTGCGGGCGGCAGCGGCCTTGCGCGGCTCGGCGCGACTGCCGGATTGCGAGATCGTCGTCACGCTGGAGCCCTGCCCGATGTGCGCGGCGGCAATTTCGGCCTTTCGTCTCAAGCGAGTGATCTTCGGTGCTTATGACCCGAAAGGCGGCGGCATTGAGCATGGGCCGCAGCTCTATCGTGCCCCCGGAAGTCATTTCCGACCCGAAGTGATCGGCGGGGTGCGTGAGCAAGAGGCCGGACAAATTCTGAAAGATTTCTTTGCCACCCTCAGGTGACGAGTACCCGAAGGTCTGCCATAGAGTTTTGATATCAGAACAACCACCCAGACCCGCAGTGGCAAAGGAAAGAAAGCAATGATCCTGGTTCAGCTGACCGATTTGCATATCCAGCCAAGGCGGCTGGCGCTCTATCGGACGGCCGAGACCAACATGCTCACCGAGCGCGCCTTGCGGGCAGTGGCGCGGCTGAAGGTGAAGCCGGATGCGGTGGTTATCTCCGGCGACCTCGTCGATGGCGGCTCGGCAGAGGAATACCAAATTCTGGCCGACATGCTGCGCCGCCATGTGAGCGCGCCGGTCTATGTCATCCCCGGCAATCATGATCGGCGCGAGACGCTGAAAGCAGGCCTTGGCCATCTGCCGGGCGTGCTGTCACACCCGGATTTTGTGCATTACGCCGTGGACGACCACCCGGTGCGCTTGGTGATGCTCGACACCGTCATCCCCGGCAGTGGTGCGGGCGAACTCTGCGCCACCCGGTTGGCGTGGCTGGACACGACGCTTGCCGCTGAGCCGGAAAAGCCGACGATTGTGGTGATGCATCACCCGCCTTTCGTCACCGGTGTGGCGCATATGGACGCCATCGGCCTGCGCAATCCGGCGGAATTCGAGGCGGTGATCGCGCGGCACACACAGGTCAAACGCATTCTGTGCGGCCATGTACATCGCCCGATCAGCACAACAGTCGCCCACGCCATCGCCACCGTCTCACCGTCGGCGGCGCACCAGATTGAATTCACCCTCAGCGACGACCCTGGTTTCTGGAATTTGGAACCCGCCGCCTTCCAGGTGCTCACCGCCCATCCGGGAGCCGCGATTGTGGCGCACACTGTCTATGTGGAGGATTTCTCCGGCCCGTTCCCCTTCGGCCCAGCCAGTTAAAATTCCAAGGCCGCATGCAGCCAAACTGCGACGTTTCGATGACAGACGATCCGTGCTAGGGCTTGGAACACAGAGGCAATTTCGCCGTCACCGCCCTCGGAGCGTGCCAGGTTGAAAGTCAATATCGAGATCGAATGCACGCCAGACGAAGCGCGCACCTTCATGGGATTGCCAGATGTCAAGCCGATGCAGGCCGCTGTGATGGCCAAGTTGGAACAGCAGATGCTGGACGGCATTTCTGCCATGGCACCGGATTCACTGCTCAAAAGCTGGTTCGGCATGATGCCCGGCACCGAGCAGATGCGCGATGCCTTCGTCGGATTGATGAAAACTGGCTTCAACGCACCGCGTTAGCAGCCTGTGAGAGACGGGTTCAATCGTCATTGCGAGCGCAGCGTCGCAATCCACCGCTGAGTTAGCTGCATCGCGGTGGATTGCTGCACTTCGTGCGCAATGACGAGGATGATGTTTTACGCCTTCACCAGCGGACACACCGATTCACTCAATGGGCGATAGGCGTCCTCGCCCTTCACCGTCTGCACGATATCCAGGTAATCCCAGGCATATTTCGACGCCTGCGGTGCTTTTACCCGCGCGAGATACATATCGCGCACCACACGGCCATCGCGGCGCAACGTGGCGGATTTGGTGAAGATGTCGCTGATCGGCAATGCCCGCATCTGTTCCATCACCGCCCCGGCATCCGTGGTCTTCGCCGCCGTGATCGCCTTGAGGTAATGCCGCACCGCGCCATACGTGCCGGTTTGCAGCATCGTCGGCATCAGACCGACCTCCTTCAGATAGCCCTGGCTCCACGCAGCCGTCTGCGGGTTCATGTCCCAGTAATCCGCCGTCACCATCATCGCCCCCTGCGCCACCGCCAGCCCGGCGGCATGCACGTCAGTGAGGAACATCGAGAGTGCAGCAAGCTTGGTGCCGTTCTTGGCGAGGCCGAATTCAGCAGCCTGCTTGAGGCAGTTGGTGCAATCCGTGCCGGTATTGGCGAAGGCGATCACATCCGCCCCTGAGGCCTGCGCCTGCAACAGCAGCGACGAGAAATCGCTGTTGCCTGCCGGATGCAGCGAGGCACCGACCACTTTGCCGCCGGATTCCAGAATGAAGCGCGTGGCATCCGCCTGCAGCGTTTTGCCATAGGCGTAATCGACGGTGATGAAATACCAGTTCTTGCCACCCTGGGCCGCCACCGCGCGGGCCATTACCTTACCGAGGGCATAAGTGTCGTAGGTAAATTGCGCGGTGCGGTCGTTGCAGCGGCTATTGGTGATGTCGGACGAGCCAGGGCCAGTCATCAGCGCGATGCGGTCCTTCTGCTTGCACAGATCGCCAGTGCCGAGCGCGATGGCCGAATGCTCCAAATCGGTGATCGCATGCACGCCTTCGGTGTCGAGCCAACGACGGGCAAGCGCGATGCCAACATCTGGCGTCATGCGGTGATCGCCGACGACAACCTCTACCGGGCGGCCGATCACCTTGCCGCCGAATTCGGCAATCGCGGCTTTCGCGGCATAGACGGAGCCCGGACCGCCATTGTCGCGCCCCCAACTGGACATATCGGTGAGCACGCCGATCTTGATCGGTCCGGTCTCTTCGGCATGGGCACGGCGGATATTCGGTAGGCCCAACAGGGCTACGGAGCCGGCGGCCAGTGCCGCGCGACGGGTAATTCCGGTCATTGGTTGTTCCCTTCCTTTCGCCGATTGTGTTTCGGCGTGCGCGATGAGCCTATCCAGCAACAAACTCATTCGCAACAGACGAATGCATCTGCGCGAGATATATTTCGTTCCTTGCGAATGAATTCGCTCTGTGGTGAGAATGCGCCGTCGTACACGGTCGTGGCGATGGGAGGAAACGCACAATGATTCCCAATGGGAAACTCGCAGGGCGCACGGCCCTGATCACCGGGGCAGGCCAGGGCAATGGTGCTGCCATCGCCTTGGGCGTGGCGCGTGAAGGCGCAGTGGTCATCGCCACCGATCTGGACGCCGCCACCGCCCAACGCACCGCCGACGCCATCACCGCTGAGGGCGGCAAGGCGCTGGCTTTTGCCCTCGATGTCACCGATGCCGCTGCCTGTGCCACCCTGGCCGAGACACTCAGGGATGAGGCGCTTGATGTGTCGATCTTGGTCAACAACGCCGGTATCTGCCCGCGCCACACCATCGACAGCCCCGATCTTGCTCGCCATTGGCAGGCGGCGCTGGATGTGAACCTCACCGGTGCGCTCAATATGAGCCACGCCTTCCTCGGTCATCTGCGCCGCACGCATGGGGCGATCATCAACATCGCCTCCATCGCCTCCTTCGTCTCCACCGGAACTTCGGTCAGCTACCCGGTCTCCAAGGCGGGGCTGCGGGCGTTGACGCAAAGTCTGGCGCAGGAATTGGCCCCGGACGGCGTGCGGGTGAACGCCATCGCCCCCGGCACGTTTGCCACCGCGATGACCGAGGCCACCCGCCACAACCCGGAACGCTCGGCGAAATTTCTCCAACGCATCCCGATGGGTCGCTATGGCGAGCCGGAGGAATTGGTAGGCCCAGTGGTATTCCTCGCCTCCTCGATGTCCAGCTACGTCACCGCCACCACTTTGGTCGTCGATGGCGGCTATCTCGCGCTGTGAGCGCCTCGCATTCTGAAAGCCCAACTATGACTGATATCGTTGAGTGTGATGTGCTGGTGGTCGGCTCCGGCGCTGGTGGTCTGGCGGCGGCGGTGGCGGCGGCGGCGCGGGGGCTGGAGGTGATTCTGGCCGAGAAAACCGAATATGTCGGTGGCACCACCGCTTTGTCCGGTGGCTTCCTGTGGGTGCCGAACAACCCGATATCTCAGGCAGACGGCATTGAGGACACGGTGGAGGAAGCCCGCCGCTATTTGCAGCATGAGGCGGGCAACCATTTTAACGCGGAATGTGTCGATGCGTTCCTCGACACCGGCCCGGAGGCCATTGCGTTCTTCCATGAACAAACCGAGACGAGATTCGAAGCCGCCTCGCTGTTCTCTGATTACCATCCGCTTGCGCCTGGCGGTCGCTCCGGCGGGCGGTCGATCAAGGCGATGCATTATCAGGCGCAGGCGCTCGGCAAGGAATTGGCGCGGCTGCGTCCGCCGCTGCCGGAACTCACATTCGTTGGCCTGATGATTGGCTCCGGTCCTGAATTGAAGCATTTCTTCAACGCCACCCGCTCCATCGCGTCCGCCGCCTATGTCGGCAAGCGACTGGTGCAGCATGGGCGCGATTTGCTGCTGCATGGGCGGGGCATGTTGCTGACCAACGGCAACGCGCTCGCCGCCCGACTGTTCCGCAGCGCGCTGGATCGTGGCGTGCGGGTCTGGACGGAGGCACCCGCCATCCGATTGCAACGCGATGTGACCGGTGCCGTGACCGGAGCCGTGTTGGGCCGGAAGGATGGCGAGGTGCTGGTGCGCACCCGTCGCGGTGTGGTGCTCGCTGCCGGTGGCTTCCCGCAGGACAAAACCCGTCGCCGCGCGATGTTCCCGCATGATGGCGACAATCAGGGCCATTTCTCGCCCGCCCCCGCCACCAACACCGGCGACGGGCTTCGATTGGGTGAGGAGATTGGGGCGTCCATCGAGACCGGCTATCCGCAGCCCGCTGCCTGGGTGCCGGTGTCGCGCGTGCCGCGCAAGAATGGCGAATGGGGCGTGTTCCCGCATTTCATCGACCGCGCCAAACCGGGCCTGATCGCGGTGCTGCCGAATGGCAAACGCTTTGTGAATGAGGCGAATTCCTATCACGATTTCATGCAGGCGCTGTTCGCCAACACCCCGCAGGGCCAGCGCGCACATGCGTTCCTGGTGGTCGATAAGCCGTTCCTACAACGCTACGGCCTGGGCTTCGTCAAACCCGCCCCAGTGCCGACAGGCCCGCAAATCCGCTCCGGCTATCTGAAACAAGGCCGCACAATCGCCGACCTCGCCCGCGCCTGTGGCATCGACCCCGCAGGCTTGGAGGCGACGATTGCCACCTGGAACAAGGACATGGAGCACGACGAAGATCGGCAATTCGGCAAAGGCTCCACCGCCTATAATCGCTTCAACGGTGAGCCGGAGAACACCAACAATCCCTGCCTCGCGCCAATTTCCAAGGGTCCGTTCTACGCGGTGGAGGTTGTCACCGGCGACCTCGGCACCTTCGCCGGACTGCGCTCGGACGGCGATGCCCGCGTGCTGGATGACAACGGCATCGTCATTCCCGGCCTGTATGCGGCGGGCAATGATATGGCGAGCATCATGGGCGGCAATTATCCTGGCGGTGGCATCACCCTCGGCCCGGCGCTGACCTTCGGCTATATCGCGGCACGGCACATGGCTGGCAGAGACTGATCAGCCTTGGCGTTGAGGGGCTCTGCGGCTCATATGCGGCGAGGAGTAAATGCCATGGTCAAACTATCCGTTCTCGACCTCGCCCCGGTGCCCTTCGGTGGCACACCCGGCGACGCTCTGCGCCGCGCACGTGATCTGGTGCGCCATGTGGAGCAATGGGGCTATCAACGCTATTGGATGGCCGAGCATCACAACATGATCGGTATCGCCAGTGCGGCAACCTCGGTGGCGTTGGCCTATGTGGCCGAGGGCACCTCGACGATTCGCATTGGTGCCGGCGGCATTATGCTGCCCAACCATTCGCCGTTGGTGATCGCCGAGCAATTCGGCACGCTCGAATCGCTCTATCCCGGACGGATCGATCTCGGCGTCGGTCGCGCCCCCGGCACCGACCAGCGCACTTTGCGCGCTCTGCGTCGCGATCCATCGGGCGCTGATCGGTTTCCGCAGGATGTGCTGGAATTGCAGGCGCTGTTCGCCCCAATTCAGCCCGGCCAGATGATCCGCGCCGTGCCGGGGGCCGGGTTGCAGGTGCCGATCTGGATTCTGGGCTCCAGCCTATTCGGCGCGCAATTGGGGGCAGCCCTCGGCTTGCCCTACGCCTTCGCCTCCCATTTCGCCCCCGACGCGCTGATGCAGGCGTTGCAGGTCTATCGCAGCGGCTTCCGGCCCTCCGCGCAATTGGCCAAGCCCTATGCAATGGTGGGGGTGAACATC
>Ga0316222_1001965_pt1 | contig 23238 bp, 19 predicted proteins | sample TBH18011metaG_FD_206008 | JGI IMG/M metagenome (GOLD analysis project Ga0316222, IMG submission 206008) | Freshwater microbial communities from Trout Bog Lake, Wisconsin, USA - TBH18011 | ecosystem: Environmental > Aquatic > Freshwater > Lake > Hypolimnion/Profundal zone | place: USA: Wisconsin... | reverse complement strand
TCATTGTAGCCGGACAGAACTAGGACGCTGTTGCCGTTGCCGAGAATGGCATTCAGGCTCCCCTTATCCCCATCGATGGACCACGAACCGTTACCGCCGGTGACGATGTTGTTGTAGCCAAACAGGTGCACGGTCTGGGTGGCATTGGTCAAAGCGAGGTCGGCCCCGCTTTGGGTTTCGGTGATGGTCTGCGTGGCGGGCACCACCGGGGTGGTGGGCTCGGCGGTGAAAATCGGTGCAGGTGCGGCAACCGGAACGTAGCTGCTCAGCGTGATGTCGATGCCGCCCTTGCCGTCTGAGCTGCCCACAAGCGTCGCCCCTGCGACGGCGTTGATGGTGGCAAACACCGCACCATTCAAGCCGGTGATCTCACCGACATTGTTGTTGAAGCTGAAGCTGTTACCCGCCATTTCAGCGATATCGACGCTGGAGGAGGCGTTGAAGGTCGATGCCAGGTTGATGGTCACGTCGCCCTGCATGCCGCTCAGCGTCACGTTGCCGCCCGCAAGGTTGAACACATCGCCATAGCCCTGCGCGATCACCTCATCAGTGCCAGCGCCCAAGGTGACTGTCTCAAGGCCGGTGCCCGCATTGACCTTATTGTCGCCGCTGCCCAGCGTGATGACATTGCTGTAGCCACCAACATTGATGGTGTTGTTGCCATTGCCGAGGGTGACGGTGGAGTTGCCATCTGCGCCGCGCACCACGTTGTTGCCGTTGGCGTCGCTGACGGAGACGTTGGCAAAGCCGGTGCCGGCGTTGATCGTGTCATCACCGCCATTGCCGATGATGGTGTTGCCGTAGCCCCAGCCATTGATCGTCTCGCTGGCAGCGGTGCCGGTCAGCGTCTGGTAGCCGTTCGGCACGCCGGTGATCGCGGCCCCCGCATTGCCGTTGCTGGCCGCAGCCGAGGCCGGGCCTTGCACCACATTGCCGTAGCCATCGAGGTTGACGACATCATTGCCGCCTTGGCCGATCGGGCCCGCGCCATCGCGCAGGGCGACGGTGAGGTGCTCGGTGGTGACGGCACCCGTGACGCTGTCGGTGACGGTGACGGTGATGGCGTCCGCGCCAATATCGGCGGCGGTGACGGTGCCGGGTGTGTAGACAATGGTGCTGCCGTCAGCGGCGAGGCTGACCGAGCTGCCCGAGGCAAAGTCGGCGTCACCGGTCAGCGCCACTGTGAGCGCATCGTGGTTCACGCCCGCCACTGCCGTGCCCAGCGTTGCCTGCACGTCGTTATTGGCGGTGGGGGAAGCGGCCAGGGTGACGACCGGGTTCGGTGTGTCGTTCAAGGCAACATTCTGCGTCTCGGTGACGACAGCGCCGGTGACGGTATCGGTGACGGTGTAGCTGATGGTGTCGTTGCCAATATCGGCCTTCGTCACCACGCCCGGGGTGTAGACGAGATTGCCGCCCACCAAGCTGATGCTGCTGCCGCTGGCGAAATCAGCGTCAGAGGTCAGTGCAACCCGCAAAGCATCGCCTGCGGTGCCCGGTGCGGCAGTGCCCAGGGTCGCCTTGGTGGCGTTGTCGGCGGAAGGGGCTGTGGCCAGCGTGACGGTCGGCGTCGGGTCAACCAGTTTGACCACTTCGGTCTGCGTGGTGGCAGCGCCGGTCAGCGTGTCGGTGACGGTGTAGGTGATGGTGTCGCTGCCGGCGAGGGCTGCGGTGATCACGCCGCCTGGGGTGTAGACGACATTGCCGCCCACCAGGCTGACGCTGCTGCCGGTGGCAAATTTCTGGTCGCTGACCAGGGCGATGCTCAGCGGGTCAGCCGATGCGCCAGTGCCGATGATGTTGATCGGAGCGGAGAAATCGACGGTATAATAACCGCTGTTGTAGCCCTGACCCTGACTGGCTGCACCGGTTGTCGGATCGTTGATCCACTGCGCCGTGCTTGCCACATTGGCGACGTTGCCCCAGGGACCCACGCCGTTTGCACCTTCAGTATCGACCGCGTTGGTCGGCGTCATCCAAGGTTGCTGTGCCACTGCGGAGTTGGTGCTCTGTAACACCGAGCTCCAGCCGGATGCGCCGGTGGACATCGTCTGCGTGCCAGTGTTGGCAAAAGCGGCGTTGGTGCCTGACAGCGTGAACGTGCCGACGAGGCCGCCCGGGCCACCGTAGTTGATGCTTTCAACATGCAGGTAGTTGGTCGCACCCGGCGTGAGGGCCGTGGTGGGAAGTGCATAGGATTGCTGCCAGGCGGTTGTGCTGCCGATCAGGGTGCCCAGGGTGGCGTTGCTGCTGGAGAGATAGACGAAGCTGGCGTTGTCGGCGGTGTAGTGGCCGGTCAGTGTCGCCGTGCCGTTATAGCCGGAAGCTGCCGTGCCCAGTACGACGCTGCCGCTGCCCTGCACAGTCGGAGTTGCCGCCTGAATGACCACCGGAGCAGAGGTGCCAACCGATACGGCCGTGGCTGTGGACACGGCTGAAGTGCCGCCATCAGCGAAGGTGTCGGTGACGTTGATGCTGTGGCTGCCATCGGCAAGCGGGGTGCTCAGCGTGTCGCTGTAGGTGCCAGAGGCGGTGGCAATGGTGGTGCCGATCTGCGTGCTGCCGTCATAGATGGCAACCGTGCTGCCCGCCGCCGCTGTGCCCTGAATGGTCAGCGCGCCGGTATCCGCGTAGCCGTTGGCGTTTTCCTGCACGATGGTCGGAGCGGCAGGGGTGGCTGGCAGCAGCGTGTCCACCACAGCGGAGGAAGTGCCGGTGGTGCCAGCGAGATTGGTGTCTTTGGCCACCAGGCTGTTGACGTTATCGGCCAAGCTGACCTGCGCCGACCAGGTGCCGTCCGCGCCGACGGTGGCGGTGCCAATCGCCGTGCTGCTGCCGTTGTCGTAGATCGACACCGTGCTGCCGATGGCACCGGCGTCGCCGGTTACAGTGCCGGAGATCGTCTGGGTGGCGTGGGTGACGGTGCCAGCGTTGGAGGTGATCGCAACAGTCGGTGTGGCGGTGTCAACCGTCACGGCGGTGGCCACTGAGTCAGGCGAGGTGCCGCCCGCCGCGAAATTGGCAGCGACGCTGATGCTGTGCGCGCCATTGGCAAGCGCTGTGGTCAGTGTGGCGCTGTAAGCACCCGTGGTGGCGTTGGCCGTGGTGGTGCCGATGATGGTGGTGCCGTCATAGATCGTCACCGTGCTGCCAGCAGCCGCCGTGCCCTGAATGGTCAGCGCGCCGGTGTTGGCATAGCCGTTGGTGTTTTCCTGGATGATGGTGGGGGCGGCAGGCGTGGCTGGGATTGGCACGTTGCCGATGCCGAGCGAGGCGGTGCCAATGGCACTGTCACCGTTCGGATCAGTGACGGTATAGGTGAAGGTTGAGGTTTGGTTGTGCGCGCCTGCCGTCGGGGTGAATGCGAGGCCTTCAAGCTGAGCCACCGTCAGGCTCTCACCTGCCGTCACCGCAGTGACGCCATCGGCCAGCGTGATCGTGCCGTCTGTTGGCAGCGAGGTGACTTTGATCGTGAGCGCGCTGTTGGCAAAGCCCGCGTCATAGGGCGCGGCAATGCCAAGCGGGGTTGCCGTCTGGTTCATCGCGACGCTGATCGTGACCGGCTGCAACACCACCTGGAAGCTCTCGGGCGCCTGATTGCTGAAGGTCAGGCCGCTGAACATCACGGCGTCGGTGCCGTTGAGCTGATTGATGGTCAGGCTGGCCAGGGTGTCGTTGGAAAAATTGCTTGGGAGCTGGAATTCGCGGGCATCAAGGCGTTGGCCGATGCCGTTGTTGAACCAGTTGGTGGTGGTGTCGGCGATGGTGTTGACGGCGTTCTGGTTGTAATCGCGGGTATTGGTGCCGCCGATGGAGCTATACGTATAGGTGTCGCCGTTGGTGGCGGTGATGGTGATATTGTATTCGTTGGCACCCGTGGTGCCCCAGTAATTGTTGAGAAGGGCGTAAAATGAGTCCTGACCCGACAGGTTATACGGCAGCAGGTTCACTGTCAGGCTGGTGCCTGCAACATTACCGCCGACGCTGTGACCTGGCAGGTAATCCGGGCTCCACATCCCCGCTTTACCATTCAGCGACGCGATGGTGAAGGGAATGCCAAGGCCTTCATTGCCGGTGGTGGTGCCGGTTGGAAAGGTGGCCGGGTTGTAGGCGATGTTCGCATTCACGTAGCCCGCCAGATTTATCTCGGTAAATGTGGTGCTCGTCGTCATCGCCGCGTTCCCCAAGAGCCCCCGCAAATCTGGCTCTTCATATCCACCCATCATTGGGTAAGCCGCTTTTACCCTAACCTTATCAGAAAAAATGGACCCAAATGGGTCTATGAGACATCAACACTGCAGATATTTTTTGGATTATTTAGACTGCAGTGCAACGCCTCTCACCCGAGCTTAGGCAGTCGGGTGAGAGGCGGGCAAGTCAGGTATTGTCGTTTGAGCAATTAGCCTGGGGCGTGCGTGCGGATGCTGAGTTCGCGGCCGAGAAGGCGCGCTGTGATCAGCGCCTGCGGTGCGGCCAGGTTGAACGGTTTGGACACCGTGCCGGTGGAAATCAGACTGCCTTTCGGCAACACCATCCCACGCTCGCGCGCAATGGCGACGAGATCGGCGAAGGAGGCGAGCGGGTCGGTGATGTCCTCCCCCGTCAGCGCCCGCGCCTTTTCCACGCCATCGACGCAGACAGTGACGCTATCGCATATCGCCGCGATCTCGGCAGGGTCGATCACCTCACCCAGCACCACGGCCTGACAGGCTCCGTTATCGGCGGCAAAGCTGGCCCAACCGACGGCGCGGCGGTCGATGAAGCGGGAGAGCACGAGTTCGAATGTCACCCGCGTCTCGGCCACCGCATCGAGCAGCGGGAACGGCGCTGCATCGGGCAGGATGTCGCGACCGAGCACGTAGGCGATTTCGAATTCCACCGTGATCGGCGCGTTGTTTGGCAGTTCGACCGTCTCACCGGGGCGATACAGCGCATTGGCCGGAATACGACCAGCCACCGCGCGACCCACCCCGAAATCACGCTTCTGGGCGTAGCTGCCGATGCCGAGTTTCCAGCCAACCGAGGACAAACCCATCTGAGCGATCAGACTGTCCTGGATGTCGTAGCCCTGCGCCATGTTCGCCGGACGCACGGCTTCGGGAAGCTCTTTGAGCAGTGCGCCAGACCGCCATGCCTCAGCGAGGATGGCGGCGGCCGGGGTTGGGTCGAACGGGGTGCTCATCTTATTCCCCCAGGCCAGCGGCGCGCGGATCCTTCAGCGCCAAACGACGCAGCAGGTAATTCACCTCGGCCTTGGCCGCAGCGGACATGCCGATGGCGGGCTTGCGCTGGGCGTCCGAGGCGATGATGCCACGCTTGGCCATGACGAATTTGCGGATGGCCAAACCCACGGCGGGCTGTTGCTCATAGCGCAGCAGCGGCAGATGGGCGTCGAACAAATCATGCGCGGCATCGCGCTTGCCTTCGGCGCTCCAGCGGACAACATCGACCAGCATGTCCGGGAAGGCGTAACCGGTCATCGCACCGCTGGCACCGCGCTCGGTTTCGAAATCCAGGAACAGGCCACCATTGCCGCACAGGATGGAAATCGGCCGCAGCGAGCCATCGGCCTGCCACGCGCGCAGGGTGGAGATTTTCTCCAGACCCGGCCAATCCTCGTGCTTGACCATCACGCAAGACGGGTTCTCTGTCACGATCCGGCGGATCACGCCCGGCGTCATCACCACGCTGAAATTCAACGGATAATCCTGGATCACCCACGGAATATCGCTGCCGATGGCTTCAATGGCCTGACGGTAATATCCGGCGATCTGATCATCGGTGCGCAGCGTGTTGGGCGGGGCGATCATCACGCCTGCCGCACCGGCGCTCATCGAGGCGTGGGCGAGGCTGCGCATGGCGGCGAAACCGGGGGCGGAGACGCCGACGATCACCGGCAAATCGCCTGCGCGCTTGATGAAGCGGGTGGCGATGGCCTCAGCCTCGGCACCGTCCAACTTCGGGGCTTCACCCATCACGCCGAGCACCGTCATGCCGGTGCTGCCGACGCTGCGGTAGAAATCGGTCATTTTGTCGATGGAGTCGTAATCGATGCGGCCATCAGCGTCGAACGGGGTGGGCGCAATCGGATAGACGCCCTTGGCGGTGTGATCGAGCGACATCGTTTTCCTCACAACTCGGTTTCGCGCAGCACGACGCAGCGGGATTGCCCCCGGCGGTCATCTGCGTTCGACCGAAAAGATAGAGTCAATGTTTATCGCCCGATACCCCGCGCCCCCATCGCACAGGGCGATGTTCGGACAAGGCTGCCCCGGCATGGACGCAGACGGACCGATGCCTCAGCGCGGATAACGCCCAGGCTGGGCGGTGCCACCATGGCCGAGGCGGCGGGAGATCTGCTCGCAGCATTCCTTCAACAGCGCCACCATGGCGGGGTCGGGGCGGGCGGGCAGAAACTGGATCGAACCCACAATCGCCACCGCTGCCACCGCTGCGTCGTCACGATCAAACACCGGGGTGGCGACGGCGTTGATGCCGAGCAGAGCCTCCTCCGGCGCGCTGGCATAGCCGAGCCGTTGGGTGGCAGCCAATTCGGCCTCCAATGCGGTGACATCGACGATGGTGTGATCGGTCAGTCGCTTCATCTCACGCGACAGCACGCGCTCCTGAAACGGGCGGCGGGCGAAGGCGAGCAGAACCTTGCCTTGGGCTGAGGTGTGGAACGGCAATTCGCTGCCCGGACGCACGCCGATTTCAATCGGTGAGGTGCCTTGTTGCGCACAGAGCACCAGCGCACCGCGCGGCGTGGGGGTGGAGAGCACGACCGTCTGCCCCACCCGATCCCGCAAATCACGCATCGGGCGCTCGGCCAATTGCACCAAATCGCCCTCGGGGGCGATGCGCGCCAGCACCCGGCTTTTCGGGCCGACGGCGTAGCGGGTGGTGATCGGGTTTTGGATCAGATAGCCACGATCGGTCAGCGTGGTCAGATGGCGATGCACCGAGCCTTTGGTCATGCCCAGGCGGTCGGCAATCTGGGTGACACCCAGTTCCTCGACTGAAAAGGCCACGATCTCCAGCACGTCCAACGCATGCTGCACCGAGCGCACCCCACCTTCACTCCCTGGTTCTGCCATATCCACCCTCTGTTCGCGATTGCGGAACAATAAGTCATCTTTTGAGAACGTCAAAGCCAAAATACGGCCTATTTCCCTTGCTTGACATCTAAGTCAGACATCAATATCTGGAACACCATACCGCCATCGCGAACATGCGAGGCCGCCGGGAGGAACGCAGCAGATGAAAGCCGGATCGTTTTTTGCACTCGCCTTAGCCGCCTCTACCGCTTTTGCGGGCGGCGCACGGGCAGAAGAGCCGTTCAAGATCGGCGTCTCAGCCGGGTTGACCGGGTATGCCGCCGCTGTGGATCGCTCGTGGCGTGACGGGCTGGAAGTGGCCGTTGATTACGTCAACGCCAAGGGCGGCGTGTTGGGCCGCAAGCTGGAACTCGTCGTCGAAGACAATAAATCCGAGCCGCAGGAAGCGGTGACGGCGTATCGCAAGATGATCAGTTCCGATCACGTCGGCATGTTCATCAGCGGCTGCGTCTCGGCCGGCAATTTCGCCGCCGCCCCGTTCGTGGTGCGCGCGAAGATTCCGATGATGCTCTGCTCTATTCTGCCGCCGCAACCGGATCAGGTCGCCTGGGCATATAGCTTCCTCGCCCCGCCACGTTTCGAGGTGGAGAAGCGCTATGAATACCTGAAGAACCACACGAAAATCCAAAGTGTGGGCGTGCTGCACGACCCTTCGCCTTACGCCAATCTGCAGAAGGACATGGCGGTGAAGGCGGCGGCGAGTTACGGCATCAGCGTGCCGGTGGTGGAGCAGTACAAGCAGGATGACGCCGATTTCAGCACGCAGATTTCCAAGATGGAATCGGCCAATGCGAAAGCGGTGATCAAGATCGGCCTTGGCGGTTCCACGCTGACGGTGGCCAAGAACATCAAGCAGTTGGGTCTTTCCACCCTGCTGCTCGGCAGCATCGACGATCTGGCCGTGCTCAAGCCGGCCGGTGAAACCTTGGGCAGCCAGTTCCTGTTCGTCGCCGCCCCGTCGCAGGTTTACGACGCGCTGCCGAATGGTGCGCTGAAGGCGGAAATCGGCCGCTTCCTGCCGCTGTGGAAAGCCAAACAGGGTGAGCGCGATGCGTTCTGGGCCGGTAAGGCGTGGGATGCGGTGATGGTGACGGTGGAAGCCATTGAAGCGGCGAAAAGCTTCGACGGTGAGAAGATACGCGCTGCGGTGGAAACACTGCCGCCGCATCAGGGCACCGGTGGCGTCTATACTTTCTCGCCGAGCGTGCATCAGGGCATCACTGCCAACCCGTTCTTTATGGGCGCCTTTGAGGGCGGCAAAGTTGTGGTGAAGGACTGAACCCGGTGACACCCGCGCCCATTCTGGAGGTTCGTGGTCTGTCCGCGCGTTATGGTGAGGTGGTCGCATTGCGCGATGCCGACCTCACCATGCGCGAGGGTGAATTCGTCGCCGTGTTGGGGCCGAATGGTGCAGGCAAATCGACGCTGATGCGCTCGATTATGGGCTTGGCCAATTCCACCGGCACGGTGCGGTTTCGCGGTGCGGACCTGAAACGTGACCCGGCGGCGGTTGCTGCTGCCGGTATCGCGCTGGTGCCGGAGGGGCGCGGGATTTTCGGGCCGATGAGTGTGGCTGAGAACCTGCAACTCGGCGCGTATATGATCGGCGGTCGCGGTGCAGACTATGATCGCAGATTGGAGCGCGTGCTGCATTTGTTTCCGCGCCTGAAGGAGCGGCTGGATCAAGTCGCCGGATCGATGTCTGGCGGTGAGCAGCAAATGCTGGCGGTGGGGCGCGCCCTGATGGCCGATCCGAAGCTGATCCTGCTCGACGAACCCTCGCTCGGCTTGGCTCCCAAGGTGACAGCTGAGATTTTAGAGAGCTTGGCGTTGCTGAACCGCGAGGGGCTGTCTGTGCTGCTGGTGGAACAGAAGGCACCGCTCGCGCTGAAGCTCGCCGGGCGGGCTTATGTCGTGTCCAACGGGCGGATTTCCGCCGAAATCGACCCGAAAGAGATCACATCGCATGGCGACCTCGCCCGCTACTATTTTGAATAGCCCCAAGCTGCGCCTCGACCATCTGCCGACGGCCTTGGCTGTGGCAGTGGTGGCGTATGCGATCATTGATGGCGGCTACATCGTCACCGTGGTCGGCTTTGCGTTGATCTATGCGGTGTTCGTCGCTGGGCTGAACATCTTCATGGGCTATGCCGGGCAGACCTCGTTCGGCCAGAACGCCTTCGCCGCCATCGGGGGCTATGCCTCAGCGGTGCTGACGGCGACCTATGGTTGGCCACCGGTGGCGGGTATTTTGGCGGGCATGGCGGGCTCGGTGGTCTGCGCGCTGCTGATCGGCATGCCGACCTTGCGGCTGAAGGGCCATTATCTGGCGATGGGCACGTTGGCGATCGGGTTGATCGTCTATGAGATCGCGGTGGAATGGCAATCCGTCACCAATGGCTACATGGGCATTTCCGGCATTCCGCCGCTTGGCATTGGCAGTTGGGAGCTGGAATCGGATCGCGCGCAGCTGATCTTTCTGGCCATCGTCACCGGCCTCAGCCTGTGGGCGACATGGCGGCTGCGGCAGTCGCGATTTGGCCGCGCGTTGGTCGCACTGTCGGGCAGTGAGGATGCGGCGCGGGCGTTGGGGATCAATGTGGGGCGGACGAAGCTGATCGCCTTTGTGATTTCAGCCATTTTCGCCTCTCTTGCCGGGTCGCTGCTGGTGCATATCGTCGGCTTCATCAGCCCCGAGATGATCGGGATGAACATGGTGATTTTGGCCTTCACCATGCTCTATGTCGGCGGCATCGGCACCACCACCGGCCCGCTGATCGGCGCCATTGTGATCGGGCTGCTGCCCGAGGTGTTCCGGGGGATGAAGGATTATCAGGACCTGGTGTACGGCACCGTGCTGATCTTGATCCTGATTTACGCACCGGGCGGCATTGCCTCGCTGGGACGGGTTGCCCCCAAGCGGAGGACGGCACGATGAGCATTCTGCGCGTCGATGGGCTGACCCGTCGCTTCGGCGGCCTGGTTGCCAATAATGACATCACCTTCGCCATCCCAGCACATGGGGTCTCGGCGGTGATTGGGCCGAATGGCGCGGGCAAGACCACGCTGTTCAACATGATCTCCGGATTCATGGAACCCACAGAAGGCCGCGTGACCTTCGACGGCAAAATCATCACCGGCGTGCGGCCGGAAGAGATTGCCGCCCGAGGGCTGGTGCGCACATTTCAGCTGACTCAATTGTTCCAGAACCTCAGCGTGCTGGAGAATGTGAAAGTCGGCTGCCATGTGCGCACCCGCGCCGGCGTGTTCGCCGCCCTCACCCGCCCCGCTTGGGCACGACGGGAAGAGGCAGAGACCGACGCCAAGGCGCGTGCGCTGATCGATCTTGTCGGATTGTCCGATCAGACCGAGCAACTCGCGGGCGTGCTGCCCTATGGTCAGCAACGCCTGTTGGAAATCGCCCGCGCGATGGCGACCGAGCCGCGTTTGATGTTGCTCGACGAACCCGCCGCCGGGTTGAACCATGACGAGACAGCACAGCTCGGCACGCTCATTCGCCGCATCGCCGGTGGCGGCACCACGGTGCTGTTGATTGAGCATGACATGCGGTTGGTGATGAACACGGCTGATCACATCGTGGTGCTGAATTTCGGCCGCAAGATCGCCGAGGGCACGCCCGCACAGATTCAGGAGAATGAAGACGTGGTGGAAGCCTATCTGGGCGGTGCGGAGATGCTCGATGCTTGACCCGGTTTTCCTGGCACAGACCATCCTCAACGGCCTGTCGGTCGGCTGCATTTATGGGCTGATCGGCATCGGCTTTTGCGTGATCTACAACGCCAGCGGCATCGTGAACTTCGCCCAAGGCGCCTTCGTGATGATGGGCGGCATGATCACCCATGTGCTGATGCAGCAACATGTGCCGCTGATCCCCTCGGCTTTGCTGGCAATCGTCGTGGTGGCTTTGGCGGGTGTGGTGATTGAACGCATCGTGGTGCGCCCGCTCTGGGACCGCAAAGCGACGATGTTCGTGATGATCCTGGCCACCCTCGCCGCCCAGATTGTCATCGAGCGGCTGACGCTGATGCTGGTGGGTGATCAGCCGAAGAGCATTCCGGTGTTCACCGATCTGCCGCCGATCAAATTGGCCGGGGTGGCGATTGGCTATCAGACATTGTGGATCATGGGCACCTCGCTGGTGCTGATCGCGGCGCTGGGATTGTTCTTCCAGAAGACGCTGGTGGGCCGCGCGATGCGGGCCTGCGCGATCAATCGTGAGGCGGCGGCGCTGCAAGGCATTGTGGTCTCGCGCATGTTGGCGATGTCCTTCGCGTTGAGTGCAGCTTTGGGTGCGATTGCCGGGATTTTGGTCACGCCCACGCAATTCACCGCCTTCAATGTCGGCACGCCCTTCGCGATTAGCGGGTTCATTGCGGCGATTGTCGGTGGCTTTGGCCGTCCGTTCGGGGCGTTTCTGGGCGGGTTGCTGCTCGGCTTGGCGCAGGCGTTGGCGGTGTTCGGGCTCGGCTCCGGGCTGAAGAACATGGCCGCGTTGTCGGTGCTGTTGATTTTCCTCTTCCTCCGCCCGTCCGGGATACTCGGCTCTGCCAAATAATCACAGGGAGCGTTTCATGACCCTCGCCCATCGCCGCGCCACCCATGCGCGCCATTATTGCCAAGCCCCGCAGCAGACCGACGCCGATGGCTCGCGCCATTGGATCACCCGCGCGGCCAATTTCGTGGCTGTTGTGACCGAGGCGGCCAAAGGTGCCGTGTTGGCGCGGACGGCACAGCCGGACGAATACATGGCCTTCGTCGTCACTGGATCGGCCAGCATCTCCGCCGGGGGCACGCAGGGCGTGGCCGGGGCTGAGAGCCTGAGCCTGGTGCCGCCGGGTGACAGCACGATCACCATGACCGAAGCCGGGCAGATTGTGCGGGTGTTCTCCAACAAGGCGACCGACCTGACGGCGGCTGCCGCCAATGCGGCGATCTATGCCGATGGGGCTGCGGAGATCACGCCGATCACGCCTTGGCCCGATCCGGTGGGCGGCTTTCAGCTGCGCACCTACAATCTGGCCGATGTGGTCAGCCCAGATCCGAGCCCGTTGAAGATGCGGATTTTCCGCTCGACCAATCTGATGATCAACATCTTCGAGCCGTGGACCAAGCGCCGCGACCCAACGAAGCTCAGCCCGCATTGGCATGATGATTTCGAGCAAATGTCGCTCGGCCTGAAGGGCGCGTTCACCCATCATCTGCGCTACCCCTGGGGGCCGGACATGACGAAATGGGTGGAAGACGAACACGCCGTCTACACCGCCAGCCCCTCCATTCTCGTCATCCCGGCAGGCTCGGTGCACACCACGCAGGACACTGGCGAGGGCGTGACGTGGCTGGTGGATATTTTCGGACCGCCGCGGGTGGATTTCTCGCAGCGTGCGGGCTTCGTGCTGAACGCTGCTGATTATCCGATGCCTGCCGCCTGAGGAGCCACGTCATGAAGGTTCTCATCGTTCACGCGCATCCCGAACCGGCATCCTTCAACGCCGCTCTCACTGAGGTGGCGTCGGTGGCGCTGCGGGGGGCGGGGCATGCGGTGACGGTGTCGGACCTTTATGCGCAGGGTTTTGATCCACGCGCCGGGCGGCATGATTTCCAGCAAGTGGCTGACCCGGACGTGTTCCACTACCAGCGCGAACAGGCGCATGCGGCGGCCACGCACAGCTTCGTGCCGGAATTGGCGCGTGAGCAGGAGCGCCTGCTGGATGCGGATCTGCTCATCCTGCAATTCCCGCTCTGGTGGGGCGCACCGCCGGCCATTCTGAAGGGATGGTTCGACCGTGTGCTGGCCTATGGCATTGCCTATGTCGATGGCCGTCGCTTTGCCTCGGGTTTGCTGAAAGGCCGTCGGGCGATGTTGTCGGTGACAACCGGCGGGCCGTCCGACCGGTTTCGGCCAGAGGATGTCTACGGCAACATCGATCAGGTGTTGTGGCCGGTGAAGCGGCTGGCGCTGGAATATATGGGCTACGAAGTCGAGCCACCGTTCGTCTCCTATGCCGCCCCGCGCGTGGGCGATGCCGAGCGCCAAGCCTATCTCGCAGCGTGGCAGGCGCGTGTGCTGGAAACCGCCGCCAAGCCGGTGAATTCGATCCCCCTTGATTCCAATGACTTGATTGCCAGCACCGGCCCCGCCGCCTGGACGCGATCCTGATCTCTCACCAAGAAGAGCGACACCATGACCACCGAGACAGACACCGATCTTGAAGCCCGCGTAGACGCCATTCTCGTCGGCGCGATTGATCCGCATGTGCATTCCGGCCCATCGATTGCCGTGCGCGGCGTTGATCATCTGGAATTGGCGCAGCAAATGTCGGAAGCAGGCTTTGCGGCTGTGATCACCAAGGATCACGATTATAGCGGCGTGATGACCGCCGCCCTGATCGGCGCGCATTACCCCGATCTGCGCACCAAGGTCTATTCCAGCATCGTGCTCAACAACGTCATTGGCGGCTTCAACCCGTATGCGGTGGAGCACACGGCGGCGATGGGCGGCAAGATTGTGTTTATGCCGACGCTGGCTGCCGAAAATCATCTGCGCTGGGAGAAAACCTCCGGCTGGGTGCATCCGGCCTCGACCTCCAAAATCCGCCCGGCCAAGGGCATTCCGGTGCTGGATTCGAGTGGTGCGGTGCTTGATGAGGTCAAGGAAGTGCTCGACATCATCGCCCGCAACGATCTGGCGCTGGCCAGCGGCCATTTGCACATTTCCGAAAGCTGGAAAGTGTTCGAGGAAGCGCAGCGCCGTGGTGTGAAGCGGTTGGTGCTGACGCATCCCGAAGAAATCGTGCAGGCGAGCCTGAACGATGTGCGCGGGTTTGCCGCGATGGGTGCGTTTGTTGAGCACTCGCTGTGCATGTTCCTCGAAGGCTCGAAGTTCAAAACCTGCTCGGAAGAGGATCTGGGGCGGCACATTGAGGCGGCCGGTGTTGGTCAGACGATCATGTGTTCGGATCTGGGTCAGACCGGCGTGTTCAGCCCGCTGGAAGGCTTCCGTCGCGGCGTGAAATTGTGCTTCAAGCTCGGCTATACCGACGCACAATGCCACGCGATGGTCTCCACCAACGCCGCGCGCGCCTTCGGGCTGGAGGCGGATGTGGCGCGGGTGAAGGCGGTTTGATATCAGCGGGTTGAGTGATTGAAGGGAGTAGGGCGGAAGAGGCGAAGCCGTCATCCGCCATTGCCGGATCGTCGCTGGTAATGGCGGATGACGCTGCGCTTTTCCGCCTTACGATTTTTATTGAGTTAAGCCATCTAACGTGTTTTTGTTATTTTATGTATGCATCCGCACCTCCTTCCCCCGCTCTGAGCCTGTCGGCGGTGCTGCGCGCATTGCGCGGCGAGGTGGGTGCGTGGAGCGTGCGGGGGTTTTTGAACCATGTTCTAGCACTCGTGATCTTTCGGCGGTTGGGCGAGATCTGCGGACAGATTGAGCGGATGATGGCCCGGTTTCAGGCGGGGCGGCTGTGGCGGCGGTCGTCTGGAGCGCGGACTGGCGCAAAGACGGGCGTGCGGATTTGGCCGAGCCGATTTGGCTGGCTGGTGCGCGCTGCATCGTATCAGGCGGCGGGCTATGGCGCGCAGTTGCGGGTGGTGCTGGAACAGCCCGAGATGGTGGAGTTGCTCAAAGCATCTCCCCAAGCGGCGCGGATTCTGCGGCCGGTGTGCCGGATGTTGGCGGTGGAGGCATCGCTGCTGCGGCCTGGGGAGGTGATACCCGAGCCCGCGCCACGGGTGGTGAAGCCGCGCATCCGGAAAGCGCGCGTGCCGATCGATTTCGGACGAATTCCTCTGCCAAGGGGGGTGTTGTCGGCGGCGCGGCGGCAGGGATTTGGCAAGGCATAGCTGAGGGTGCGGGAGAGCTGCGCCCTTATTGTTCCGGGTTATTACTGTGTTGTGGCGAGGCTTTGATCATGACGAATTTGAGGGCGGCAGGTCGATCCATCAGACCGTTGGCAGGATCAATCCCCAGACGACACAACAGCGCAATGGTGCAATCGCAGTGTGATTGTTAGCCTTGCCGGGCTCCCGCGCTGGGGATATCGCGCGGATCGACACTCACGCCTGGGGAAACACCATGACCACATCATCCACCACGCTTGCCGCCCTTGCAGCGCCACCGGCAGAGATTGCCATCGGCACCTGGGTTGGACGGGTGTTTCTGCCCGGCGTCGGGCCGGCCGTGGTCTATGTGCGCGATGGTCTGGCGCATGACATCACCGCCTCTGTCGCCACCACCTCCGCGCTGTTCGACATGGCCGATCCGGTGGCGTTCCTGCGCGCGGTGCCGCTGGGTGCACCATTGGCCAGTGTGGCGGCTCTGCTCGCCAACAGCGATCCGGCCACGCGCGATAGCGCCCTGCCCTGGCCGCTCGCCCCGATCGATTTGCAGGCGATCAAGGCGGCGGGTGTCACCTTCGCGGCCAGCATGGTGGAGCGAGTGGTGGAGGAGCAGGCAAAGGGCGATCCGTCGGCCGCCGACGGCATTCGTCGCAGCCTGATGGCGGAGATCGGCACTGATCTTTCGACGATTGTGCCGGGCTCGGACGAATCGGCACGGCTGAAGGCGTTGCTGTCGGCACGTGGGCTGTGGTCGCAATATCTGGAAGTGGGCTTGGGCCCGGATGCCGAGATCTTCACCAAGGCGCAGCCGCTCTCGGCGGTGGGCACCGGGGCGGATGTGGGCATTCACCCGAAATCGCATTGGAACAACCCGGAGCCGGAGATTGTGCTGCTGGTCTCAAGTGCCGGCCATATCGTCGGGGCCACGTTGGGCAATGACGTGAATTTGCGCGATTTCGAGGGGCGTTCGGCGCTGCTGCTCGGCAAGGCGAAAGACAACAACGCCTCCACCTCCATCGGCCCGCTGGTGCGGCTGTTTGATGAGAGTTTCTCGCTCGATGACGTGCGGGCGGCGAATGTGGAGTTGCGGGTGGAGGGGCTGGACGGCTTTGTGATGGAGGGTATCAGCTCGATCAGCAAAATCAGCCGTGATCCGGCGGATTTGGTGGGGCAGACGATCAGCCGGATGCATCAATATCCGGATGGTTTCGCGCTGTTCCTCGGCACGATGTTCGCGCCGACCAAGGAGCGGGATGGCGGTGGTGGTGGGTTCACCCATAAGCCGGGTGACATCGTGGCGATCCATTCGCCGAAACTCGGCACACTGATCAATCGCGTCACCTATAGCGACGTGGCCCCGGAATGGGTGGTGGGGGCGCGGGCGCTGTTCGCGAATTTGGCGCAGCGCGGGCTGTTGGGGGTGGCGTGTTTGCCGGAGGATGCGGTGGCGGTTGGGTGAAGCCCGCTCAGGCCGTCATTGCTGCGCTGCGCTGCGCTTGCAATGACGGCATGACGTCGTCGCGATCAGGTCGGCGGGTTGCAGATTTCCTGCACAGACCGCTTGATCGCCTCCGTGCTGAACACCGCTTCGAGCCAGTTTTCTTTGAAAATCACCTTCTGCGCCTGAGCGATGGCGTAGAGCGCGCCATCAGAGAAGCGGCCTTGCGGGAAGGCACCGAAGGCGATGCTGAGGCCGATATTGACGTGGCCGAGCATGAATTCGCGCGCCGCCGCTTCCGGCACGCCGCGCCGCACGGCCTCGTCAGTGGCCTGCTTCATCGCGATGGCCAGCGTGATGCCGACGGTCTCGGACAGAGCCGGTTCCAGCATGGCGATGTTTTCCATCGTGCAGCGATGCGATTGGATCACCGGGCCGTAGATGATGCAGGCGATCTCGTCACACAGCGCATAATGCTCCTCCGGCCCCTGCATCAGCGCGCAGACAATATGCTGCTTGGCCACTTCGCCGCCGAAGAAATCCGCTTTGCCTGCAAGCGAGGTCTCGTCGTTGAACACCGAGGGATGGCATGGGTGGGTGATGAAATAGGTGACATCCTGCCGGTCGGGCATCTCACCGGCATAGGGGGCGGCGGCGTCGAGCACGATGAGCGCGGTGCCGGGTTTGAGCTGGTCGATGAAGCTGTGCGCGATCTTACCGATCAGCCGATCCGGCACCGCCATCACCACCACATCGGCCCGACCCAGCGCCTCGGCCAGATCGACGCAGCTGGCACCGGTGGCGGTGAACAGCCGGGCACGGCCTTCGTCGGAGACTTCGACGTGATCGACCGAGAAGCGCGCGCCTTTGAGATTGGTGGCCAGTCGCACGCCCATTTTGCCGCCAGCGCCGAGCAGAGCAATGTTTGTCATGGTGTATCCTCCTGATATTTGGTTATGCCCGGCCACGCTTGGCGGCCAGGAAGAAATCGGGCGCACCGCCTTGGCCGCCTTTGAGCGCAATCTCGATGCCGTCCATCGCCGCATCATCCGAATGGGCGCGACACAAGGGTGCGCCGGGGGCGAGCGGGGTTTTGGCTTCGAGCGCATAGATGCCCAGGCATTGCGCGGCGTGGCCCGAGGTGTCGCCGCCTGCAATCACCGCCCGCCGGATGCCGGTTGTTCGCAACAGGTTCGACACGGCTTGCCCCAGACCGTTGCCAATGCGAGCATTGACCTCGCCTGCCGAGACACCGCTGCGGGCAATCGCCGCCTCCAATGCGGCAACGGCCGGGTCGGACGGTCCGCGTGCGGTGAACAGCAGAGGATCACGCCCGGACGCGAGGGCCGCCAAAGCTGCCAGTTCCGCCCGCGCGATTTCCTGCTGCCAGGATGCCGGATCGATGGCCTGGGCGGCGTTGACGGCAATCGGTTCGAAGCCGTGCTCGCCCGCCACCGCAATTTGGTTCGCCGTGATCGGCGAGCAGGAGCCGGAGGCGGCGATGATCCGTTCGGCAGGCAAGGCAGCGATGCTGTCGGGCGCCGCTGGCAGCAACCCCACGCTGCGCCAATAGGCGATGAGTGCGTATTCCACCCCCTGCGAGCCAATCGCCAGCAGCCGCTCACCCCGGTTCTGCCAGATCAGGCGACCGACTTCGGCAAGTGTGAGGTCATCGACCACATCGAGCGAGATGATCTCGGCCCCCTGCCCGCGTGCCTCCGCCAGCGCCGCATCGGCATGGCCGGACCACAGCGCCAGCATGTCCACCAAGCCGCAGGGAATTTCGGTCTGTCGTGCCAAATGGCGGCCCAGATCGGCCTCGTCCATCGGCGTTATCGGGTGATGCGCCATCACCGGATGGCGGTCGAGGCGATAGGCTTTGGTGCCGATGGTGCCGAACAGAGTGCCGAATGCCTGATAGCGCCCCAGCGCCGGGGCAGCGACCACCATCGGATGCCAGATGCCCCCCAGCACCGGCACCGCCAATTCCACCGCGCGGCCAATCGAGCCGACATGCGGGGCGGAATCAAAAGTCGAGCAGACTTTATAATGCGTGATCGCCGCCCCGAACCCGGAGAGGGCTGCGAAGATCGGCGGCAGATGGGTGTTCATCCAGACAGGCGATTGCGAGCGCGCAATGCCTGCAATCCCGATGGCGCGGTACTCGGCAAAGCGGGCGAGTTGGGATGGGGTTGGCAGATCCAAGAACAGCACCGTCGGCAGTCCGGCGAAGCTCAGCACCTCCATCACGGCGGCAGAGCCAGTGTAGTCGTCGCCGTAATAGGCGATCAGCCGCCCGCTCGGCAGAGTTGCCGCGTTCATACGCCCTTGGCCTCCAATGCCTGCGCCAATACCGGATGTGTGCGCGCATGATCAGCAAGCGCGATCCCGGCCACCGCCGCCTCATAGGCCAAACGCAGGCTCTCCACCCCCGCCCCCGGCCCACCCGGATGCGCCATCACGCCGCCGCCTGCGGTGACGATCAGATCGGTGGAACCCAAGCCAGCATAGGTCGCCGCTGCTTGCCATGCGGTTTGGCCGGAGGAAAACACCGGCATCGACAGGCAGGGCTTGCTGTTGAACATCGGGGTGAGACAGGCGCGGGCGGAGGCGATGACGCTGGCATCTTCTTCGAAGAATTTGCTCTGCAAGCCGTTGACATGCATGTGGTCGGCCCCGGCCAGCCGCCAGAATTTCTGCCAGGCGATGTAGGACCAGCCAAGCATCGGCGCGCGGGTGAGATAGCCCCAGCCATTGCGATGCGCATGGATCGGCAATTGCGTGTGACGGCCCATCTCGATGGCACCGACAAGGCCGATGGAATTCAAGCTCGCCATCACGCAGGTGCCACCCAATGCCAGCACCAAATCGTGATTGCGGCGCATCTGGTCCAGATCGCCGGTGATGTTGAAGGCGATCATCACCTTCTTGCCGCTGCGGTCGGCATGGCGATTGACGACATCCATCACCGCGCGGGCGCGCTGATCGAACGGGCAGCTCGGCCCGTCGGCCTGCAATTCGTCATCCTTGATGAAATCAATCCCCGCCTCGCACAATTCGCGCACAAGCTCGGCGGTTTGGGCCGCATCGAAGCCGACAGACGGCTTGATGATCGACCCGATCAGTGGCCGCAAATGCACCCCGGTCAGAGCGCGCGTGCCCGCAACACCGAATTTCGGGCCGGGATAGGCGGTGGCAAAAATCTCCGGCAGGCGGATATCGAGAATGCGCAGGCCGGAAAATTGGCGCAGTTCGAACAAATTGCCGGCCACGGTTGCCATCAAATTCGGCAGCGAGGGGCCGATATTGTCCACCGGCCAAGACAAGGTAGCGAGTGCGCGCTGCACCGGATGACCACCATCGACGGCACGCGGCAAGGTCGGCGCTGCAACATGCCCCACGATCTCAAGCCGCTCTACACGGGCGGCGGCGCGTTGTTTGAGTTCGGGGGTCTCCCCCGGGACCGCGACGAAGGTGCCGCTCGATTGCTCACCGGCCATCGCTTCTGCCGCCGCACGCGGGTCGAAGGATGTCTCGATGAGATAGTCGGCCTCGATGCGGCAAGGGCTCTTCACGGCGCTTTTCCGGGCAGAATTGAGTAATCTGCATAGGCGCGGCTGAGCCGTTTCAACAATCGATTTGTTTTCGGCATGCTGTGACTTAATCTCACAGCATGGAACCCTTCATCCCCTCGCTGAACGCGCTGCGCACCTTTGAGGCAACCGTGCGCTGGCGCAGCATGAGCCGGGCGGCGGACGAACTTTGCGTCACGCATGGTGCGGTGAGCCGACAGATCAAAGCACTTGAATCCGCCCTCGGCATCACCCTGCTGCTGCGTGGTGCGCGTTCGGTGGAGCCGACGCCGGAGGGGCTGCGGCTGGCAGATGGCCTCGGCACCGCCTTCGGCACCATCCGCACCACGTTGGACAGCCTGAAGCCGGGACCGCTGACGCTCTCCTGTTCGTCGTCGATCACCATGTGCTGGCTGATCCCGCGCGTGCAGGCGTTCAATCAGGCGCATCCGGGCGTGGAGTTGAAGCTCGACTTGAATTACGACCGGGTGAATTTCAGCCGAGACAACATCTCCGTCGCCATCCGCAATTCGACCATCGAACCGCCCGCTGACGCGCTGATCCGCGAGATGGGCACGGAATGGATCGGCCCGGTCTGCTCGCCCGGCTATGCGCTGGCGAACCGGATCACCACCCCCGCCGATCTGGCGGGCAAACGCCTGCTCGCCTCACAAACCCGTCCGAATGCCTGGGCGGAGTTTCTGGCTTCGGCCCAGATCGAGGGGGCGGCGATGCAGAATTTCGATCATTTCTATCTGGTGGTGCAGGCAGCGGCGTGTGGGCTGGGGGTGGCGATGGTGCCGCAAATGCTGGTGCTGGATGATCTGCGCGCCAACCGCCTGATCGCCCCGTTCGGCTTCACCCCCGGCCCGCGCCGCCTCTCGCTCTGGATCGCCCCGCAAGCCGCCCACCGGCATGATGTCCGTGCGTTGGAGCAATGGCTGATGGCGCAGATGCAGGCCAGCACCGGCGGTCGATAGCGCTCAAAAGCCGCATGTGATTTTCAGCTTGTGAAATTTCACAATACATCGCAGCATCACCTAGCGGCGAACATAAGCCCTCAAACGGGGCGCGGGAGGGGATATGCGGATCGTCTTTTACGGCGAGGAAACCGAGGCGTTTATTGCGGGCTTTGCCGAGCAGGTCGCCGCGCCATCGGATATCCAATTGCTGCCGATCATTCTGACCACCGACGCCCAACGCGCCAGCTTTGCGGCGGCTGAGGTGATCGTTGCCAACAAATTCGGCGGCGACACGCCCGTGCCCACCGGGTTGAAACTGCTGCACGTGCCCGCCGCCGGCTACGACGCCATCAACATGCAGGCCGTGCCGCCGGGTGCGGTGATCTGCAACAGTTTCGGCCATGAGCAGGCGATTGCGGATTACGTGATGGCCGCCCTGCTGGCGCGCTGCGTGCCACTCGTCGATGCCGATGCAAAGTTGCGTCGTGGCGATTGGGCCTATTGGGCGGGCGACCCGGCGCGGGTTCATCCTGAGATGTCCGACCTGACCATTGGCCTCTACGGCTTCGGTCATATCGGCCAAATGATCGCCCAACGCGCCCGTGCCTTCGGGATGCGCGTGGTGGTCGCCAATCGCAGCCCTGTCGCACCCTCGCCACTGTTCGATCAAGCATTCGCGCTCAACGACCCGGCTTTCTGGTCGGCGGCCGATGCCATCATCGTCTCGCTGCCATTGACCGAGGACACGCGCGGGATTGTCGGTGCCGCACACCTCGCCGCGATGCGTCCGGAGGCGGTGATCATCAATGTCGGCCGTGGTCCGGTGATCGACGAACAGGCGCTCTATGACGCGCTGTCACAGCACAAGATCAGCGGTGCGGTGATCGACACCTGGTACCGCTATCCGACCAAGGACAACGCAACACCGCATCCGGGCAACCTGCCGTTCCACGAACTGTCCAATCTGGTGATGACCCCGCATATGTCCGGCTGGACCAGCGGCACCATTCGGCGGCGGCGGGATCTGGCGGCGCGCAATGTCAACCACGTTCTGGCGGGCGAGCCCTGCGAGAACGTCATCCGACCGCCACAATAAGCCAAACATTCAAGCGTCGCCACGAAGGGGAGAGAAACAATGATCAATATCAAGCGTCTGATCCAAAGCCTTCTGCTTGCTGCCTGCGTCTGCGTGCCCACCATCGCCTCCGCACAGACGATCAATGACATCATCGGGCGCGGCAAAGTGCGCATTGGCGTGCTCGTCGGGGCACCCCCTTACGGCATGATCGACGCCACGGGCGCCCCCACCGGCTATGACACCGATGTGGCCAAACTGGTCGGCAAATACCTCAACTTGCCGGTCGAACTTGTCGCCCTCACCCCGCCCTCGCGCATTCCGGCACTGGAAGCAGGCAAGGTCGATTTCCTGGTCGCCACCCTGGCGCCGACCGCCGAGCGCGCCAAGGCTGAGATGTTCACCATGCCGTATAGCGCCTTCCTGGTGTACATCTACGGCAAGAAAGACACGGCGATTAAGGATTGGGCCGATCTGAAGGGGATGAAAGTCGGCGTCAATCGCGGCTCCAGCGTCGAGCCGAACCTAGTCGCTCATCAGGGCGACGGGCTGACCGTGGTGCGCTTTGAGGATGATTCAACAACCATGCAGGCGCTGTTCTCGGGGCAGGTTGATGCGGTGGCCGAGCCGGATGCGCAGGCCAATGCTGCCATCAAGGCGCGTGGCAATGTGGACATGGAAGCGAAATTCCTGATCTCCAAGCAGCCCAACTCAATGACCGTGCGCAAGGATGCCTTCGAGCTGCATCAATGGCTGAACAACGCCATTTATCTGATGAAGCTCAACGGCGATCTGGATGCCATCAGCCGCAAATGGGTCGGCTCGCCGCTGCCCGAATTGCCGGTTTTCTGATTGCGGCTGTTCTAATCGGAGCCAGCACATGGCGTTGCATTTCAGTCCGGTTCTGGCGGATTGGCCGGCGTTGCTCGACGGTGTGATTCTCACCGTCGAGCTATCGGCCAGCTCGATCGCGCTCGGCATGCTTGGCGCGGTCGGCCTGTCCGCCTTGCGTGAATTGGGTCCGCGTCCGCTGCGCTGGTTGATCGATGGCTACATCGAGTTGATCCGCAACACGCCGCTCTTGGTGCAGTTGCTGATCGTGTTCTTCGGGCTGCCGTTCTTTGGCATCCGGATGGGCGCACCAGCGGCGTCGATCCTGGGGATGAGCGCCAATCTGGCGGCCTATGCGGCGGAGATCATGCGGGCT
>Ga0316222_1001960_pt1 | contig 23256 bp, 23 predicted proteins | sample TBH18011metaG_FD_206008 | JGI IMG/M metagenome (GOLD analysis project Ga0316222, IMG submission 206008) | Freshwater microbial communities from Trout Bog Lake, Wisconsin, USA - TBH18011 | ecosystem: Environmental > Aquatic > Freshwater > Lake > Hypolimnion/Profundal zone | place: USA: Wisconsin... | reverse complement strand
AAAAATCACAAAAAAGTTTGATCCTTTCGCCGTGAAATTGCTTGACGAAGATGGAATAGCCCCATCGGGAGCAGGCCGAGAACGGTCAGCGAGATCAACAGGCGTAGGCTGAGAATGGAGTGACCTTCGTCCAAAATTTGCAGCGTTGTGCCCGCGTTCACATAGGCGGCGGTGGCGGGCAGCGTGCCGAGCCAAGTGACGATGAAAAACCGTCGCAACGGCATCGATGTCAGGCCGAACACCAGATTGACCAGGGTGTAGGGCACAATCGGCATCAGGCGCAGGGTGAGCAAATACAGCCACCCCTGTTTTTCCAGACCGGCCTCGATCTCCACAACCCGACGACTCAAACGCCGCTGCACCCAGCCGCGCAGCAAGGTTCGGCTGAGCAGACAGGAGATCGTGGCCCCGCAGGATGTGCCCAGCGAGACCAGCACCCAGCCTTTCCAGAAGCCAAACATCAGCCCCGCCGCCAACGCCAACGGCACGTTCAGCGGCAATGTCAGGCTGGTGAGCAGCACATAGAGTGCGAACAACCCTCCCCAGGCGCGCGCTGCGTTTTGCTGCGCCAGGGCGATCAGCGCATCGCGATTGTCGCGCAGCACCGCCCAGGGATGATGCAGCAGATCGGCGATAGCGGGCAGTGCGGGAAAGATATCAGACACGGGGCAACTAGGCGGGAATGCCACACAGCGTCAATCCGGTCACTCTGTTAACCATCGATTCGGACATTGCGCCGATACTGCGCCCGATCACATTGGGCAGACCCTATGCAGCTTCTCGCACGCCTGCGTTCGCGACCAAAACTGGTGCCGGAATTGCCGGAACCCGCGCAAGCGGAAACGCCGGGGGAGCCTGAGCGCGATCTGCTGCGTGAAACCTGTGAGATGCTGGAAGCCGAACTCGACTCCGCTGTCGCGGACACCATGCGCAAGGGGGAGGCGAGTGCGGCGGCGCTTGCGCGGGCTGAGCAGGAAGTGTCCGCCATTGTGGGGGAGATGCGGGAGGCGGCACAGATTGCCGCCGAGACCAGCCACAATGTCGGCAGTGTGGCAACCGCGACCGACGAACTCTCCGCCGCAGGGCGCGAGATCGCCAGTCAGGCCAGCGCCTCCACCGCCAGCGCCCGTGCCGTTCTGGGGGAAGCCGAGCGTGCGGGCAGCACGATGAGCGGGTTGCGACAGGCAGTGCTGGACATTGGAGAGGTTGTGCATCTGATCGGCGAAATTGCCGAGCGCACCAATCTTCTCGCCCTGAACGCCACCATTGAGGCCGCCCGCGCCGGGGAGGCCGGGCGTGGCTTTGCCGTTGTGGCCTCCGAGGTCAAAGCATTGTCGCGCCAGACCACCACCGCCACGGAGGACGTCGGCCGCCGCATTCAGCAAATTCAGACCGCAACGACTGCGGCAGTCCAGGCGGTGGAGGCGGTGCAGCAGGCCGCGCACGATATCGACCGCCGCAGCACCGCCGTCGCCGCCGCCGTCGAGGAGCAGGATGCCACCATCAGCGGCATCGCCCGCACTGTCGAGCAGGTCGCCCAGAGCGCGTCCAGCGTGGCCGAGCGGGCGGGTCTTATCGCCACGCATTGCGATTCCGCCCGCGTGGCCACCGGAGTGAGCGTGGCCGCGGTGATGCAGACATGTGAGCAGATCCAAACCCTGCGCCAGACCATGATCGTCTCGCTGCGCAGCTCCACGTTCGGCGATAGACAGGCGCATGTCCGGGTGCCGGTACGCTTGCCCGTCAGCCTCCGCGCGCCGGGCCTGTCTGCCGAGACGGAGATTCTCGATATTTCCGAAGGGGGTATGTTGATCGGTGTCGCGCCATCCTTCCCCGTCATTGCGGACATGACGCCGGTTGAAGCGCACACGCCGCGCCTGGGCACATTCTCCACCACCCTGCTCGGCCGCAGTGCCGGACGGTTGCATCTGGCATTTTGCGCGTTGTCATCCCAGCAGCGCAATTTGGTGCGCGATCTGGTGGCAGCGACCATGGCGGCCGATCAGGTGTTCATCACCGCCGCACGTGCGGCAGCCGGTGAGATGTCCCGCCTGCTGCAAATGGCGGTGGACCGATGCGAGATCAGCGAATCCGCCCTATTCGACACGCAGTATCAGCCGATCCCACACACCAACCCGCCGCAATGCCTCGCCCCGTTCACCGATCTGGCGGATCGGCTGTTTCCACCGATCCAGGAAAACCTGCTCGGCCTGGACCCACGGGTGGTCTTCGCTGTGGCAGTGGATTGCAACGGCTATCTGCCCACCCACAACCGCGCCGTCTCGCAGCCGCAACGCCCAGACGACCCCACCTGGAACGCCGCCAATTGCCGCAATCGCCGCATTTTCAATGACCGCGCCGGCCTCGCCGCCGGCCGCTCGACCCGCCCGTTTCTGCTGCAAACGTATGAGCGCGACATGGGCGGCGGGATGAGCGTGCTGATGAAGGAGGCCGATGCGCCGATCCAGGTCTGCGGTCGCCATTGGGGCGGCTTCCGCCTCGCCTATCATGCCGAGGGCCGATGATATCACCCCGACCGGTTTGCCCGGCTGGCCAGCGCCACACCGCAGGCGGCGAGCAGCATGCCCGCAATCTGAATGCCAACCAATCGCTCACCAAACACCGCATAGGCGATCAGGGCGGCGGTCGGCGGCACCAGATAGAACATCGACGCCACCGCCGAGACCGCGCCACGGCGGATCAGCAGCAGCAACAGCGAAATCGCCCCCACCGACAGCCCCAGCACCGCCCACGCCATGCCGAGCCACACTTGCGGCACCCAATCGGTCACACCGAAATGGAAATCCGGGTGTTCCAACACCACCGCCATCGGCACCGTCACAATCCCGGCGGCGATGAACTGAATGGCGGCATTGGCGCGCAGATCGGCCCCAGCGGGCAGGCGCTTTTGCACAATGGTGCCGAAGGTCAGCCCGATCACCCCGCCACAGCAGACCAGCAGCGGCCAGGGTGGAATGCCGTCTGGGCGTCCCAATCCGGGCTGCAGCACCAACGCCGCCCCGACGAATCCCAACCCCACGCCGATCCACCGCCTGCGCCCCACCGCCTCACCCAGCAAGGGACGCGCGAGGAGTGCGGTGAGCAAAGGCTGAAATCCACCGATCAAGGCCGCGAGTCCGGCGGGCAATCCGTGCCGCACCGACCAGAACACCCCGGCCAGATAGGCACCTTGCATCAACACGCCGACCAGCGCCGCATTGCCCCACGCCGCCCGCGTGCGCGGCCAGGCCGCCCCGGTGGCGCGGCAGATCAACACGAACATCGCCGCACTGAGCATGAAGCGCACCGATAGGAAGGTCAGCGGTGCGACATGTGGGGCGACCATGCGGGCGATGATGAACCCGGTGGCCCAGATCAGCACGAACAGCAACGGAATGCCCTGTTCCACCCATCCCGCACCGGCAGCGACGCCGTGCTTGGTCTCAATCTTGCGGTCCGGCATTGCCTCTCCCCTACCCCGCGCCATCGTAGAGGCAGGCGCTTTCATCGGGGATGGCGCACGCGACTATCAGCCTGCGAAAAATGGGGGTTTGAAAATCCCAACACCCTGGTCTATACGCGCCGCCTGATGCCGCTTTAGCTCAGGGGTAGAGCAACCGATTCGTAATCGGTAGGTCGTAGGTTCAATTCCCACAAGCGGCACCAGTTTTCCTTATTGTGATATCGCGCGGTGATCGCCTCTGGACATGGGCCGGGGAGGATTGCTGTGTTTGGATTCTGGAGCACCGCTGCGCGGCATCGTCGTCCAGGATCAGGATGTTATATTTGTTCAATGGTTGAACAACGATGCGCAAGCACGCTCATCGGAACTGCCAATGGTCAGGCTTTTTGATTGCGTTCTTTGATGTCAGAATCACAGGTGGCATCTGACATTTTTGAGAATAGAATCATCGATAGCGCTCATATGCCAGTCCGATAGATTGAATTTTAAGCCCCCCGCAGCCTCCCCCCTCACCCCTCCCCCCTCATCTGCGTCTTGAGCAATTCGGCCAGTTGCGGCACGAAGTCTTGGCCGTGGCCATCGGCCACCACGGCGTCCAGCGTGCGGCCAACAGCGTCGGCAATCGTCTGATAGACGCCTGCACTGGCCGCAGTTGCGCGGTAATAGCTCAGATCCTTGGCGGCATTGCTGATGAAGAACGGCACGTCTTGTGGGTTGCCGGTCAACAGGAAGGGTGAAATCCGCTGCAACGCCGCCCCACCGCCACCGCCCTTGGCCAGCACATCGACCAAAATCGCCGGATCAATCCCAGCCTTCTCGCTGTGTGCCGACACTTCGGCCAGCAGCGTCATGAAGCCGAGTGAGACGTAATTGTGCAGCAGCTTCATCCGGTGGCCAGCACCGACGCCGCCAATATGGGTGATGTTCTCGCTGAAACTGTCCAGCAATGGCCGGACCGTCTCCAGCAACGCCGCCTCACCACCGATGAGCAAATTGAGCGTGCCCGCGCGGGCGTGTTGCGGCAGGCGGGTCATGGCGGCGTCGAGGAATTGCGCGCCAGCGGCTTGCACCAAAGCCGCCATGCGCTCGGTGGAATCAGGCAACGCCGTCGAGCAATCCACCACGATCATGCCGGGGCGCAGATTGGCCACCACGCCATCCGCGCCAGTCAAAATCGCCTCCACTTGCGGCGAGCCGGTGACGCAGAGCACGACGATATCGGCGGCCTTGGTCACAGCTGCCAGACTGGGCACCACCTGCACACCCATGGCGCGCAGATCATCGGTCGGCTGGTTGCCGGGATGGTCCAGAATGGTGAGCGTGTAGCCCGCATTGGCGATGTTCCACGCAATGCCGTGGCCCATCAGGCCAATGCCGATCATTCCGATTGACGGTTTCATCTTGTTTTCTGGCTCCCAATTCTGAAAACGCAGCGCCCTCACCCCTCCGGTGCGGTGAGCACGAAGCGCGGTGCGGGTAGGCGGATGGCCGATAGCAGGGCGCGGACTTCCGAGCGCGCCGCCACATGGCTCATGCTGAGTGAAATGCCGAGCGAGGCGTCGCGCAGATCCATCAAGGTCAGGCCTTGCAAATACAATTCGCGGAAAATCACGCGCTCGCCGAAGCCCTGCACGGTGCGGAAGCCGATGCGTTTGGCCAGCGCTTCCAAGGTGGAGCCGACATCGCGCCGGTTGCGCGCCACGGTGGCGCCGAGGCGATTGCGCATCACGATCCAGTCGAACTTGCCGCGATCCCGCGAGAACCGCGTCTTGCGCGCCTGCCAGACCATCTCGCTGTAAACGCTGGGATGGATGACATCGAGCTTGTCGGGATCAACCTTGGCCAGCATGGCGAAATCGACAAAGCTGTCATTGATCGGGGTGATCAGCGTGTCGGCATAGGAATGGCCGAGGCGGGAGAGGAAGGTGTCCGAGCCTGGGCAGTCGATCACCACCACATCGCAATCGCGCGACATATCGGTGATCGCTGCTTCAAATGCCGCCCGCTCGGCGGCTTCGGCGACCTGACGGCTGTCATCTTCCACCCGATGCACCGAGAGCACGCGCGGATGCGGCAGGCGGGTGCGGTGCGATTCTGAGAAGCGGCGGCGCGAGGCGAGATAATTCGACAGCGTTGCCTGCCGCGCGTCCAGATCGATGGCACCAACGCTATAGCCGTCGCGCAACAAGCCGACGATAACGTGCATCGCGGCTGTGGACTTGCCAGAGCCGCCTTTTTCATTGCCCAGTACGATCACATGGGCGCGCTGTTCCTGCGATGTCATGGCCACGCCGAGAGTCTCCTCATCTTGGCGTTATGCCAACCAACCAGGGTTGCGTCCATGCACCGAAAGCGTTTGCCGAAGGAACATGCCAAGGAATGACCGCGATCCTGCGCGAATGTCCGATTTGCGGGCTGTTCCAGACGGTGGGAACCCCCGAAGCTGGCACGCATGAGGCCTGTCGCCGCTGCGGCAGCGTGCTACGCCAGCATCGCACCGACCCCGCCCGCCGCGCACTCGCTTTGTCCCTCGCTGCCGTGATGCTCTTCGCCCTTGCCGCCACACAGCCCTTCCTGGCCATCGATCTCGGCGGCGTGCGCAGCACCACGATGATCGCTGGCCCCGAGGCATTGGAACAAACCGGTCTTGCCCCGCTCGCTTTCGTCGTGCTGGCCACCACCATGCTGGCCCCGGCGATCCGACTGGGGCTGACCTTGTTCGTGCTGCTCGCCGTGCATCGCCCCAGCCTCGCTTTGCCCGGACGCCGCCATCTCGCCCGGCTGTTCCGCTGGGCGGAATGGTTGGAGCCGTGGTCGATGCTGGAGGTGTTTTTGCTCGGCGTGTTCGTGGCTTACGCCAAGCTGATCGACCTTGCCCCGGTGCATGTTGGCATCGCCGCCTATGCGTTGGGGGCGACGATGCTGATGACGGCGGCCGCCGATGCCACGTTGGATCGTGCGACGGTCTGGGAAGACATCGCGCCCTCCGGCCCGCCGCTGCCTGCTCTGCCGGGGCAAAAGCGGGTGGCGTGTGGCTGTTGTGGGTTGGTCAGCCCGATGCAGAAGCATTGCCCGCGCTGCGGCGACACACTCGCCCCACCGCAGCGCCATGCCATCGGCCATAGCTGGGCGCTGCTCTCAGCGGCGGCGCTGCTCTATATTCCCGCCAACACGCTGCCGATTTTGGCGGTGGTGCAACTCGGACGCGGCTCGCCGCACACCATTTTGCAAGGCGTGGTGGAATTGGCGCTCGGCGGGTTGTGGCCATTGGCAGCCCTGGTGTTCACCGCCTCGATTGCCGTGCCGATGCTCAAGCTGTTCGGGCTGAGCTATTTGCTGTTCACCACTGGCCGCCGCAGCCCATCCAACCTGCGCGCACGCACGCTGCTCTATCGTATTGTCGAGGCATCCGGACGGTGGTCGATGATTGACGTTTTCATGATTTCCATCCTCACCGCACTGGTGCAAATGGGAGCACTGGCCACCGTCACCCCCGGCCCTGGCGCGTTGTGTTTCTGTGCCGTGGTGATCCTGACGATGCTGGCCGCGCATGAATTCGACCCGCGCCTGATGTGGGACGCGGCTCCGCCTTCCCCGAAGCCTGATGCCGAGAACCGCGCATGACCGAGCAGCCCATGCCTGAACTGCCCATGCCTGAACTGCATGACGACCCGCAGGCCGAAACCATCCGCACGCGCCAGTTTCAGCCGATTTGGCTGATCCCCATCGTCGCCGCCCTGATCGCCGCCTATCTCGCCTTCACCGCCATCTCGCAGCGCGGCCCGCTCGTCACCCTCACCTTCTCCACCGCCGACGGTCTGAAAGCCGGGCAGACGAAAGTGCGCCACAAGGCGGTTGATCTCGGCACGGTGGAGACCATTCGGCTGAGCACCGATCTGGCCCATGTGGTGGTGGAAGTGCGCATGCAGCGCGAGGCCACCGCCGAGTTGACCGACAAAGCACGCTTCTGGGTGGTGCGGCCGCGTCTGAATGCGGGCAACATCTCCGGCCTCGATACACTGGTCTCCGGTGCCTATATCGAAATGGACCCCGGCCCGGCAGGGGCTGCTGATGCGAAAGTGCAGCGTGATTTCAAAGGCTTGGAAGATCCGCCCGCCGTGCGTTCGGATGAGCCAGGCACATCTTACATCCTGCACACCGGCCATGTCGGCGGCATCGCATCTGGCTCGCCGGTGCTGTATCGCGACATCGCGGTGGGCGAAGTGCTGAATTGGGAGTTGGCCCCGGACGGGCAGAGCTTCGTGATCAACATTTTCGTTCGCAAGCCCTATGACCACTTCGTGCACACAGCGACGCATTTCTGGAACGCCTCGGGCCTGTCCATCGAACTCGGTGCCAATGGCGTGCAGGCCAAGGTGAGCAATCTGCAAGCGTTGCTCTCCGGTGCCATCGCCTTCGACACCGCCGCCGAAGCGCGCACCACCGATCCCAGCGCAGGCGGTGTGACATTCCGGCTTTATGCCAACCAATCCGCCGCCAATGCCGCCAGCTACACGCAAAATCTGCCCTTCATGACGAGCTTCAACGGCTCAGTGCGCGGCTTGGCGGTGGGCGCACCGGTGGAGTTTTACGGCATCCAGATTGGTGCTGTGACCAGCATCAAGCTGGTTGTGGACCCGGCGGGCACCGAATCGCATGTCGATGTGCGCTACGACCTGCAGCCGGAGCGGCTGGCCCCGTTCGCCTCGTTCAATGGCGTGCCACCGCTGGAGACGGCGCGGAATATGGTCAAGCGCGGCATGCGCGCGCAGTTGCGCACCTCGAATTACCTCACCGGCCAGCTCTTCCTCGGCCTCGATTTCCTGCCCAGCGCCCCCATTGCCGACGCCACCCAGACCGCTGATGGCACAATCGTGCTGCCGGGCACGGCAGGCGGCTTCGACAATTTGGCCGCCACCGTCACCGCCTTGTCAGCCGAAGTGGCGAAGATTCCGTTCGCCCAGATCGGTGCCGATTTGCAATCCACGCTGCATGGCGTCTCCGGTCTGGTGAACGGGCCGGAACTGAAACAGAGCCTGACCGCACTGGCCACCACGCTGAAGGAGGCGCAGGCCTTGGTGCAGCACATCGACGACGGCTCGGCCCCGATGATGAAGAAGCTGCCCGACATCGCCGCCAATCTGCAGGCCGCCACCCAGCGCACCGCCACCCTGCTGCAATCGATGCAGGACGGTTACGGCGAACAATCGCAGACACGGCGCGACCTTGACCGGCTGATCGTGCAGGCCGCCGACACCGCGCGTTCGGTGCGTCTGCTCGCTGATTACCTCACCCAGCACCCCGAGGCTCTGATCGCGGGCCGCAGCGCGAAGGCGACCGAGAAATGACCATTCATCGCGTTTGTGCTGTGGCCGCCGCCTTGCTGCTCACCGCCTGCGCCACATCACCCACACCCACGCTCTATGTGCTGCAATCCGTGCCCGGCACGATAGTGGCCACCAAGGCGGTTGGCGTGGAATTGCGGCGGATTTCGCTCGCTGGCTATCTCGACCGTCCCGAAATGGTGCGCGGCCCGCGCGATTTCCGGTTGGTGGTCGATGATCAATCGCGCTGGGGCGAGCCGTTGGGCGCGATGCTGAACCGGGTGTTGACCGAAGATCTGGTCCAACGCCTGCCCGCCGCCTCGGTGTTTGCCGAATCCGGGGCGATTTCCACCAAGCCGGAGTTGGTGCTGGAACTGGATGTGCAACGGCTGGACACCGAAGCCGATGGCAATGTGACGCTGCTCGCCCAGTTGGCCTTGCGCCCGCTGGACGGCACGGCGAAGGCCACCACGTTGCGGTTGCGACAACATGTGACCGGCGAGGGTGCGGCGTCACAGGCGCAGGCGATGAGTGCGGCGCTGGGCGCGTTGGCCGATGAGATTGCGGGGCGGGTGCAGTAATCTCACCCCGTCCCTAAGCCGGATCGTATTTCCGGCAAAAATCCTCCGCCGACATATGGCGGAAATCCTGCATGCCCTGGCGCAGCTTGTCGTGTTCCCAATCCCACCAGGAAATCCGCTCCAAGGCGGCGATGATTTCCGGCGAGAACCGATAGCGAAGCACCCGCCCCGGATTGCCGACCACGATGGCGAATGGCGGCACATCCTTTGTCACCACCGCCCCGGCTCCCACCGCCGCGCCATTGCCCAGCTTCACGCCCGGCAGAATGATGGCACCGTGGCCGATCCAGACATCATTGCCCATCACGCAGCGGAATGAGCGCCGCCAATTGAAGAATTCGGCGTCATCCGGCCCCATATCGTAGCTCGACGAGCGATAGGTGAAATGGCTCAGCGCCACGCGCTGCAACGGGTGATTGCCGGGATTGATCCGCGTATGCGCGGCAATCGAGCAGAATTTGCCGATGGTGGTGTAAATAATGTCGCTGTCATGGACGACATAGGAGTAGTCGCCAAAGCTGCACTCAGCAACTTTCGTGCGCGCGCCCACCTCGTTGTAGACACCGAATGTGGAGGCCCGCACCGAGGCCGTGCGGTGAATGACGGGCGTTTTGCCCATGTTTTTCGTCGATGCAGGGTCGTTGGCCATCGTGCAGCACACTTTCACTCAATGCGATTTGATCCAGGCGATCATCGGCGTAACCACCAGATCCTCCACTCCGAGATAGCCGTGCGGAGACATCGCCTGACAAGGCTTGCTGCGGGAAATCCCGCCAGATGTCATGATAAGTTCTTTGATTGGCGCATGCGTCAGCCGCGCCGTGCCGTCCTCGGCCATGCTCGGCGGACTTTGGCTGCAGCCATCGTCACGATTTTGCACCACCAGCGTTGGCACCAGCACCTGCGAGAGATCGTCGAAAGCAGCAATCCGCTGCCAGACAGAGGAGGTCAGCACCACCCCCGCCACTTTCTGCGGCCCCAGCCTGCTGGCGACATTGACCGCCGACAGCGTGCCATTGCTGGTTGAGATCAGCCAAACCGGCAGGTGGGCGCGGCTGTTGAGCAGGTCGATGATGGCTGCGATATCGGTTGCATGCTCGGCACTGGCGCGAAATGTGTTGCTCATCCCGCCTGCGGTGTCGCTCGGCACTTCCGGCATCGCCACATTGAAGCCCGCCGCCTGCAATCGGGGGGCAATCCGAATGACGAAATTGTTCGCCTCTCCGCGATATCCGCCTGACGATCCGGTGAACAGCACCACATTGCGCACAGCACCCGGTGCCAACAGCAACCTGACATGCTCGCTCACCCCCGGACGCGGGGAGAGATCAACCTCCTCCTCTGCCTGGACCGGCAAGGCAAAGACGGCCAGCAGCAGCAACACAGCAGACAAGAGACGACGTACAGACATGTCGCACCTCAGCGTGGATGGCTTCTATCTTCACCTATCATGGGCTAGATCGCTGTCATGAAACAGATCATCGCTTTCCAGGGCACGCCCGGCGCCTATTCCGATCTCGCCTGCCGCAACGCCTATCCGGGCTGGAGCACGCTGCCTTGTTACAGCTTTAGCGACGCCATTGCCGCCGTGCATGCGGGGCAGGCCGATCTGGCGATGCTGGCCACCGAAAACACCCTCGCCGGACGGGTGCCCGATGTGCACTCGCTGCTGCCGGAATCCGGCCTGCATGTGATTGGCGAGCATTTTCAGCGCGTGGAACACTGCCTGTTGGCCCCCAAAGGTAGCAAGATCGAGCAGATCAAGCGCGTGCACTCGCATCCGGTCGCCCTCGGCCAGATCCGCAAGCTGGTCGCTGAACTCGGTGTGCAGCCGGTGGTGCAGAGCGACACGGCGGGCTCGGCTGAGATGATCGCCAAGATGAACAGCCCGGAGGACGCGGCGATTGCCTCGTCGTTGGCGGGCGATTTGTTCGGGCTGGAAGTTCTGCGCGCCAATGTGGAAGACGCCGCCCACAACACCACGCGCTTTTATGTGATGTCGCCGCAGCCGCTGCATCTGCCCGCCACCACGCCGGGGCTGATGACCACCTTCGTCTTCCGCGTGCGCAACGTGCCCGCTGCGCTCTACAAGGCGCTGGGCGGCTTTGCCACCAACGGGGTGAACATGACCAAACTGGAGAGCTACATGCTCGCCGGCGCGTTCACCGCCACCCAATTTCTGTGCGACGTGGAAGGCCACCCGGAACAGCCCAATCTGCGCCGCGCCTTTGAGGAACTCAGCTTCTTCTCCCGCGAAACCCGCATCATGGGCGTCTATCCGATGGCCGCCGTGCGCGGCATTGGCTCGTCGGACTGATTTCGTAACGGCTCAATTGCGACAACTTCGCAATTACAGTCAGCCTTGCTTAAATACTGTAATTGCGAAGCGTTTGCAGTAATTGCAGGCGTCTTGCACACTTGCAAACCCATCTCTATATCCGGCTTTGGCCGAGCAGGAGATGGATGATGCGCAATTTCGATGAGCTGACGGAACGCGAAATTCTGGCGCTGGCGATTTCGTCCGAGGAAGAGGATGGCCGTATCTATGGCGACTTTTCCGAACGTCTGCGCGCCGATTACCCCGCCTCCGCCAAGGTGTTTCACGACATGGCCGCCGAAGAGGGCGAGCATCGGCGGATGTTGATCGACATCTATCGTGAGAAATTCGGCGAACACATCCCGCTCATCCGCCGTCAGGACGTGCGCGGCTTCATCACCCGCAAGCCGGTATGGCAATCCGCCGCCCTTGGGCTGGACATTGTGCGCAAGCAGGCTGCCTCGATGGAAGCCGAAGCCACCAATTTCTACCGCACCGCCGCCGCGCGCAGCCAGGATGCCTCCATTCGCAAACTGCTCGGTGATTTGGCCGAGGTTGAGGCCGGGCACGAGCACAAGGCCGACCAGCTGATCGCGGAAAACCTTGACGCCAGCACGGTGGATGCGGAAGACGAGGCCAATCGCCGGATGTTCGTCCTGCGCATCGTGCAGCCTGCTTTGGCGGGTTTGATGGATGGCTCGGTCTCCACCCTCGCCCCGGTGTTTGCCGCTGTGTTCGCCACCGGATTGAGCTGGGATGCCTTTCTGGTTGGCATGGCGGCGTCTATCGGAGCGGGCATTTCGATGGGCTTTGCCGAGGCGCTGTCTGACAACGGCTCGCTGACCGGTCGCGGTGCGCCGTGGATTCGCGGCGTGATCTGCGGCCTTGCCACCACGCTGGGCGGCATCGGCCACACGCTGCCGTTCCTGATCCCGAATTTCCACACCGCCGTCTCGGTGGCAATTGCCGTGGTGGTGGCGGAATTGGCGTTGATCAGCTGGATCCGCTGGAAATACATGGACACCCCGCCGCTCTCCGCCGCCCTGCAAATTGGCTTTGGCGGCGCGCTGGTGTTCGCCACGGGGATTTTGATCGGCCAGGGTTAGAGCAACCTCCGATCAGACCGAGCCGGAACGGCTCGCCTTGAGCGGAGATAAGTTGCTCTAGGATCATATTTTTCTAGAGCCCGACCGTGCTCTAGCACCTGAGATTGCCGTCACGACATCCTGCCGGATTCGTTCCGGTTCACATTGAATTCACGTGACGTTGCCATCCAATTGGCAGATCAAAGACTGGATTATGGTTGGGGGTGTCTGAAATGGCGAATCTAGAGCGCTACGATTTGAGTACGATAATGCTGCATTGGTTGAGTGCAGCGGCGATTGTCGCGATGTGGGTGATTGCGCAGACTATTGATTTTTTCCCGCGCGCTGAGCGGATCTGGCCGGTTTCAGTGCATGTCGCACTTGGTGTGCTGGTGGTTGTGCTGACCATCCTGCGGATCATCTGGAAGCGCACCGGTGCCCGCCAATTGCCCAAGGCTGAAGCAGGCCTGCTGGGTACAGCGGCGGTGGCGGTGCATCATCTGCTCTATCTGCTGATCGTTGTGACCCTGGCACTCGGCATCACCCTGGAACTGATCCGGGGCGACAACGTGTTCCACCTGATTCAGCTGCCCTCCATCGCACCGGGCAACAATGATTTGCGGCATTCCATTGGTGATGTGCATGGTCTGGCGGCCAATGCGCTGCTCATCCTGGCCGGTCTGCATGGCGCAGCGGCGCTGTGGCATCATTTCATCATGAAGGATGGCGTGCTGGAGCGGATGCGTCCGGCGCGGTGACACAATAGCGCTTGCCCTCTCAAACCGCTCCATGAACACTGTTAACATTCAATGGAGCGGGATGATGAGTGGCACAGTGCGCGGCATTCTGCGTGCAGAGGGGGCTCTGGCTCTGCTGGTTTCCCTTCTCGCCTATCACGCACTCGGTGGTGGCTGGCCGCTGTTTGCCCTGCTGTTTCTGGCACCGGATGTGTCGATGCTGGGCTATCTGGCCAATCCGCGCCTGGGAGCGGCCTGTTACAATGCAGGCCACTCCTACATCGCTCCGGCCTTGCTCGGTTTGATCGGCTGGCTCGCGGGTGGTGCGGTGTGGTGGAGCTTGGCGCTGATCTGGTCCGCCCATATCGGCTTCGATCGCCTTCTCGGCTACGGGCTGAAATACCCAAGCGCCTTCGGGGCAACGCATCTCGGCTGGAAGGGGCGGCGGGCGGAGGCTCCATAGGGTGGGTTCGCGCAGCGATCCCACCAAAGCTTGGCGCGACGAATATGGTGGGACCGCTACGCGGACCCACCCTACGGCGTGCTACGGATCTGCATCGCGATGGATTGCCACGTCGCCTGCGGCTCCTCGCAATGACGGATGGAAAGGTGGTGTTGGGCATTTTTTCCTTGAAAACCACCCCGCGTCTGTGGCGTATAATGTCCGATGGATTCACCCCCCACCCTGTCCGCATCTGAGACGGTCTCCGCAAATCTGCGGCTGATCCTGCGTGGGATTTTGGCGGTGTTGGGGATGTTGGGGTTGGAGCATACGCTCACCCGCACGCTGTATGGCAAAATCAACGGCACCTTTGACCGGATTGAGCGGATGCTGGTGCGGTTTCGCGCCGGGCGGCTTTGGCGGGTGACGCAGCGGGACGTGGTGCAGAGGCGGTCGGCCCGCGTGGCGGTTGGTGGACCCGCCCACCCGCGTCGCTTCGGCTGGCTGGCCATCGCAGGCGGGCATCAGGCGACGGGGTTCGGGGTGCAGTTGCAGACCGTGCTGAACACGCCCGAGATGACGGCATTGCTCGCCGCCTCACCACAAGCGACGCGGATTTTGCGGCCTTTGTGCCGGGCCTTGGCGGTGGAACTGCCGGGGGTTTCGGAGGCTCCGCGCAAGCGAGGGGACAGCGAACGGCCACAGCGCCCGCGCATCCCTCGCCCGAAGCCAGAGCCGGAGCCGTTCAGGATTCCGCTGCCCCGCGGGGTATTGTCCTGGGCGCGACGGGAGGGATTTGGAAAACTCTGTTGAAGGCTGGCGGAGGCGTTGGCCCTTATTGTTCCGGGTAATTACCGAAAAATAGCATCGTCAATGCACACGGAGCGCGGCAATGACGGGGTGATATGGGGGCAAGCCAAACCAATCACTCCCAACAAAAAGGCGGGATCCTTTCGGACCCCGCCCTTCTCGTTCAAGCCTTCAGCGTGCCAATCAGGCAGCCGAGGATGCCATTTCGCGCAGCACGTAATGCAGAATGCCGCCATGCTGGTAGTAGTTCACCTCGTCGAGCGTATCGATGCGGCAGAGCAGCGGCACCTGATCGGTGGTGCCGTTGGCGCGGTGGATGACGAGCGTCATCGTCTTGCGCGGGGCCAGATCGTCCAGACCGAGGATGTCGAAGGTTTCGTCACCCACCAGGTTCAGCGAATGGCGCGTGGTGCCTTCCTGGAAGGTCAGCGGCAGCAGGCCCATGCCGACCAGGTTGGAGCGGTGAATGCGCTCGAAGCTCTCCACGATCACCGCGCGCACGCCGAGCAACATCGTGCCCTTCGCCGCCCAGTCACGCGAAGACCCGGTGCCGTATTCCTTGCCACCGAAGATGATGGTGGGAACGCCCGCCGCCTTGTAGAGCATCGCCGCATCGTAGATCGGCATCACTTCGCCGGTCGGGATGTACTTCGTCACGCCGCCTTCGGTGCCGGGGGCCAGTTCGTTCTTGATGCGGGTGTTGGCAAAGGTGCCGCGCATCATGATCTCGTGGTTGCCGCGACGGGCGCCGTAGGAGTTGAAGTCCTTCTGCAGAATCTGGCGCTCACCCAGATAGTCACCCGCAGGTGAGGACTTCTTGATGTTACCAGCCGGCGAGATGTGGTCGGTGGTGATCGAGTCACCGAGTTCGGCCAGGATGCGCGCGCCGAGAATATCCGTCTTCACCGAAGGCGTCATGGTGATGCCGTCGAAATAGGGCGGGTTGCGCACATAGGTCGAGGTGTCGGACCAATCATACACGTCCGCCGATTCAGCGGTCTTGATCGCCTGCCACTGCGCCGGCCCCTTGAAGACGTCGGCATAGCGCTTGAGGAACTGCTCGCGGCCCAGGGCTGCTGCAATCGTGTCAGCGATTTCCTTGTTGGTCGGCCAGACGTCCTTGAGGAACACCGGCTTGCCTTCGGTGGAGATGCCGAGCGGCTGGGTGGTGATGTCCTCGCGGATGTTGCCGAACAGCGAGTAGGCGACCACCAGCGGCGGCGAGGCGAGGTAGTTGGCGCGGATGTTGGCGTGCACGCGGCCTTCGAAGTTGCGGTTGCCGGAAATCACGGCGGCCGCGATCAGCTTGTTGTCTTCGATGGCGTCCACAATGGCATCCGGCAGCGGGCCGGAATTGCCGATGCAGGTGGTGCAGCCATAGCCGACGATGTTGAAGCCAATGGCTTCCAGATCCGGCAGCAGGCCCGAGCGCGAGAGGTATTCTTCAACAACCTGGCTACCAGGGGCGAGCGAGGTCTTCACCCACGGCTTCGGCTTCAGGCCAAGCGCGCGGGCCTTGCGGGCCACCAGACCGGCGGCCACCAGAACCGACGGGTTGGAGGTGTTGGTGCAGGAGGTGATCGCGGCCAGCACCACGTCGCCATGCGTCAGTTCGTAGTCGGTGCCTTCGACGGCGACCTTGGTGCCGACGTTTTCCGGCGCCACGCCGAGCGACTTGGTGAGCTCAGTGTTGAAGGCCGAGGCTGCGTCGGCCAGCACAACGCGGTCCTGCGGGCGCTTCGGGCCAGCAAGCGAGGGCACCACGGTGGACATGTCGAGTTCGAGAATGTCGGTGAACACCGGGTCCGGCGTGGAGTTGTCACGGAACATGCCCTGCGCCTTGGCATAGGCTTCCACCAGCTTGATGCGGTCTTCATCGCGGCCGGAGAGGTGCAGGAAGTCGAGCGTGATCTGGTCAACCGGGAAGAAGCCGCAGGTCGCACCGTATTCCGGGGCCATGTTGGCAATCGTCGCACGGTCGGCAAGGGCGAGGTCGTTCAGGCCCGAGCCGAAGAACTCAACAAACTTGCCCACAACGCCGCGCTTGCGCAGCATCTGCGTCACGGTCAGCACGAGATCGGTGGCCGTCACACCTTCCGGCAGCTTGCCGGTCAGGCGGAAGCCGATGACGTCGGGGATCAGCATGGCGATCGGCTGGCCGAGCATGGCAGCTTCCGCCTCAATGCCGCCCACGCCCCAGCCGAGCACGGCCATGCCGTTGACCATGGTGGTGTGCGAATCGGTGCCATAGAGGCTGTCCGGATAGGCGTAGGTGGTGCCGGCAACGTCTGCCGTCCAAACGGTCTGCGACAGATATTCCAGGTTCACCTGATGGCAGATGCCGGTGCCGGGCGGAACGACGCGGAAATTGTCGAACGCGGTCTGGCCCCAACGCAGGAAGGAGTAACGCTCGCCATTGCGCTCGAACTCAACTTCCACATTCTTGGCTTCGGCGTCAGCGGAACCGGAGAAATCGACCATCACCGAGTGGTCGATCACCAGATCGACGGGCACCAGCGGGTTCACTTTCTGCGGGTTGCCGCCCAGCTTGGTGATGCCGTCGCGCATTGCCGCGAGGTCCACAACGCCGGGAACACCGGTAAAGTCCTGCATCAGGATGCGGCTCGGCTTGAACGGCACTTCCTTGGTGGACTTGCCCTCCTTCAGCCAATCGACAACCGACTGGGCGTCCGCCACCACATAAGACTTGCCGTCTTCGAAGCGCAGAACGTTTTCCAGCAGCACTTTCAGCGACACCGGCAAACGGCTCGCGTCCCCCAACGCCTCCGTCGAAGCAGGAATCGAAAAGTAATCGTAGTTCTTGCCCGCAACCGTCAACGTACGGCGGGTTTTCAGGCTGTCCTGTCCGACTGATTTCATGGGATATCTGCCTCGCGAAAAGGCCTGCATGACGCAGGCGATCCGGGGCCGATAATGAGTCGGCGGGTTTCGTCCGCGCAGGCGGGCCGGTGGGGGGAACTGGCGCGGGCGTTTAAACACAGGCAAGACGCTTTCGTCCACAGGTACGCACAGTTTTTGGGAGCTTTTGTCTTGCTCGACGTGCAGGAAATTTCAGCAATCCGCGGTGAGCGGCGAATATTCGGTCCCCTATCGTTCCGCGTGGACGATGGGGAGGCGATGCTGCTCACCGGGCCGAATGGCGCGGGAAAATCAACGCTCTTGCGCATCCTGGCCGGGCTGGGTCGGCTGGCGGCCGGGAGCATACTCTGGGATGGCAACGACGCCCTCGCGGATAGAGCCGCGCATGGTGCGCTTGTCAGTTATGTGGGGCATCTGGATGCCGTCAAACCGGGGCTGACAGCGGTGGAGAACCTTGGCCCCAATGCGATGGCGGGCTTGGAGGCAATGGCGCTGTTGCATCTGGCCGATCAACCGGCGCGATTCTTCAGCGCAGGCCAAAAACGCCGGTTGGCACTCGCCCGTCTGGTCTGCCGCGCGGCGCCGATCTGGCTGCTGGATGAGCCCACTTTGGGGCTGGATGTTGCCTCGGTGGCGCGGTTTGGCGACATGCTGGCGGCACACCGGGCGCAGGGTGGGATGGTGCTGTCCGCCACCCATCTGCCGCTGCCATTGCCGGGTGCGAAGGAGCTGCGCCTGTCATGAGCGGATTCTGGTTTATCGTGGCGCGCGATCTGCGCCTGTCGCTGCGGCATGGCGCGGACACGCTGGCGGCTTTGCTGTTCTTCGTCATCGCCTCCGCCCTGTTCCCGCTCGCCGTCGGCCCCGCACCGGAGACGCTGGCGCGGCTGGCACCGGGCATTATCTGGGTCTGCGCCCTGCTCGCCGCCCTGCTGCCGCTGGATCGGTTGTTCGGGGCGGATTTTGAAGACGGCACGCTGGATCAATTGCTGCTCACCGGCCTGCCCGCCTCCGCGGTTGCGTTGGCCAAGGCGATCTCGCATTGGGTGACAACCGGGCTGCCGCTGCTGATCGTCGCCGTGCCGGTGTCGCTGATGCTCAACCTCGACACCGCTGCCCTGCCGGTGCTGCTGCTTGGGCTGCTGCCGGGCACCGCCTTGCTCTCGCTGTTCGGCACGGCAGGTGCTGCGCTGGTGATCGGCGCGCGACGTGGTGGTGTGCTGTTGCCGCTGCTGGTGCTGCCGCTCACCGCCCCGGTGGTGATCTTTGGTGTCGCCGCTGCCGATGCCGCCGGGATGGGGATGGATTTCAGCGCCCCGCTGCTGTTCCTGACCGCCTTGTTCATCGCCGCCCTGCCGTTGTGCCCATTGGCAGCGGGCGCGGCATTGCGGGGAGCGGTGGAGTAGAAACCGGGGCGGCTGCTCTGACTAAGCCGCCACGCGCCTGCGCACGCTCCCGGTGATTTCCCGGCGGCAGATCACGCTGGCCACCCCCACGGTCTGGCGCAGATTGCCTTCGATCAGATGCACGACCTCCGCTGGCATCGCCGACATGCCAATCTCCACCCGCAGCATGTCGCCACTGCGGGTGCAATCGAAGCCATCCGGCGTCAGATCACGGCGGGCGAAGGGTTGGATCAGGCGGGGAAGGATACCCGGCTCAGCGGTCGCGGTGACGGTGAAACGGACAGACGCGAACTGACCCACCAGGGTCCAGGGTGTGGCGGCAACAACAGACATCACTGAAATCTCCGAAACGCAAACAAAACGACGCGACAAAACCCGGCTGCTCAGGCAACCGGGCGGGTAATTCGCGCAATGATGCGTTCGACGTTCATGCAGCGACGATATGCGAACAATCTGGTCGCGTCTACGGACGCATACCAGTCATTGGCGGCATGGGAGGCAGAACCGCGATCGGGAACTGACCGGCAAAAATCTGGCGTTGATGCACCCGCAGCGGCAATTCCACCATCATCCGCCCATCCGCGCCCCGACGCTGCAAAAATCCGAGCACGATCTTCGCCGTGGCGGCGTTTTGCGGCGTCACCCGGCCCAAGGCGACGAGATCATCCAGCGTCTCGCTTGCCCCGGTGATCGCCACCCGCCCCTCGCCCTCCGGCTGCCCCTCGGCATCGGCATGCAGCGTGGCACCCCCGGTTAATCCGAGTTTTCCCCAATCGACGGCAATGTCACGCAGCGTCAAAGTGTCGTGACCCAGCGTTGCCGCAAATGCCAGATGCGACACCGGCCCCGGCAGGGGCACCCAACTGCCGAGCCACTCTAAACCCAGCCCATCGATCAAACCGGCAAGCCCAAGATTGTCCGGCGTCTGACGCAGATCGAGGGCCAGATGCGCCACCGAAAGCGGCGCTGGCAGCGTGTGCGCGAGAAGGGATTGCGCCTCCAGATGCACCGAGTTGTCGGCAAGCCCGGCGCGCAGCGACAGGCTGGTGGCGCTCAGCGTGGTGTCAGCCATTCGTCCGACCCGGCCATGCATCCGCCCCAGCGGAACCACCAGAAGCTGAGTGGGCGTCAGAAAAGGCAGTTCCACCAATAGCTTTTCTGCCCCAAACGCGACGCCACCGGGCAGAAACTGTTGAGGATGCGACATCTCCAGACCGTCCACACGCAGCCGTGCGGCCCAGGGCCAGCCTTCGGCCACCGGCTCTTGATATGCGATCATCCAGCCCCGGCGCTGCGCCTGCGCCAGCAAATCGTGCCAGGAATCGCGCATCCGATCAACGGCAACCAGCCACAGCACCGCATCCGCCAGCACCAGACAGGCCACCACCGCACAGATAATTTTGACCCACCGACGCCGCATTATTCCCCCGGTCCGGCGAAGAATCCCCAGGCGTGACACGAGTCACACCAAGATACTCCACAGGCGTAAAAACATTGTTAATTCAATAAATTACAACATAACCTTCCACAAACTTCACAAGCTGGCGCGACGTGAATACACAGACTTATCCACAGCCCTCTGTCAGTCTTCCACAGGCGTGTTCATCGCCTCGAACAAGCCGGTGACTTCGGCCAGCAGCACCTCGCGCGCTGTCCCGGCCGGGATGGCTGGATGGATGTGGACATGGATGGTCCCCGGCCGCTTGGTCAGCCAGCCTTTGCGCCAGCAATGGCCGGAATCGGTGGCAACCGGCACCACCGGCATGTTCGACATCCGGGCCAATGCGGTGAAGCCGACTTTCAGCTCAATCGGCTTGCCCGGCGTGGCACGGGTGCCCTCCGGGAAGATGACCACTTGGCCGCCTTCTTTCCACGCTTGATTGGCATCACGCAGCAGGCCGCGCATCGTCTGAGCTCCCGCGCCGCGCTCCACGCCGATCTGGCCGAATTGCCGCGCCAGCCAGCCGAACACCGGCAAGCGCAGCAGCTCGATCTTCATCACATAGCGACAATCCGGCAGCAGGGTGAACCAGAGCAGCGTCTCAAACGCCGATTGATGCTGCGCGGCGATCAGCGCCGGTCCCGATGTCGGCAAATTCTCCAACCCGGTGACGACATAACGAATGCCGCAAATCGGCAGCCCGGCGTAGCAGGCGCGCGACCACCACCCGGAATAGCTCTTGAGCAGGTGCGGTGCGAACACGCCCAGCGGCAAGCCGCCCAGGACCATCACCACCGTCATCACCGAAAACCAGACGCTGAACACAAACGATCGCAAGGCTCTCATCCGGCATGCTCCGACAATCCAACCCCGAACCGGGCCGCCAGACCTTCAAGACCCAGCGTGACGGCGAGGAATTTGTTGTATTCACCCAAAAGTCTACGCCACGGCACCGCTGATGCGGCGGCGCGTGACTCCGGCGGATGCACCGGATAGGCGATCAGCGCAACGTTTGGCAGATGCGCGCGCAGCTCGGCCAGGGCGCGCGGCATATGGTAATAGGCCGTCACCACGATCAACGAGCCAACCCGACCTTGCGCCACCCAATCGGCGGTCTCCACCGCATTGCCACGGGTGGAATCGGCCACGCGCCCCAGCGTTACCTTATCCGCCAACCCGGCCAACGCCACCGGATCAATCCCGGACGCCACCGCCAGATCACGCAGCGACACCGAACGCCCGACGCCCGAGATCAGCAACCGTCCGGCGCTGCCCTGTTGCAGCAGCCGCAACCCCACCGTCACGCGCTCGCCACCGCCGGTCAGCACCACGATGCCATCCGCCAACGGTGCTGCGGGGGCCTCCAGCGCGATTTCCGTGTAATAGACAACAAATCCCACCGGCCAGACCAGCAGCACGCCAACCACCAGCAGCGCCAGAAGTCGCTTCACGGCAGCGAGCGCAGCCAGCGCCGCACCGTGGATTGCGCCGTCAGATAACTCAGCAGCGCCGTCACCACGGGCAATGCCGGCACGGCGGCCAGCAAGGGCGGCACATCGGCAAGGCGATGCGGCACAGCCATCCCGCCCCCATCGAGGAACGGTGCCGACAGCACCGCCAGCCCAAACAGCACCGGCAGCGCCGCCAAGGTTCCGAACAGACCGCCAAACCCGGCCGAGGCGGCGATACGACGGGCAAAGCGGGTGGCGATGTAGCCGTCGGATGCGCCAAGACCATGCACGATATCAATCGTCTCCCGCCGCGCCGCCAAGCCGGACCGGGTGGCCGCCACCACCACCGCCACTGCCACCAACGTCACCAAAGCGAGCACCGCCAACGCGCAGGCTTCCAGCGTGGTGGCCAGATTGAGCAGGCGTCCGATCCAGGCATTATGCCCCTCAACGCTCGCCCCCGGTGCCACAGCGGCGACATCGATGTTGAGTTTGCCCAGATCGACCGCATCATTGTCCAACCGCAGCGCAATCACGCCGGGCAGGTGCAAATTGCGCGGATCGGTCTCCGCCCCCAACCAGGGGCGCAGCAATCGGCCGATCTCCTCCGAACTGAGCGGGCGAACCTGGGCGAGACTCTGATTGGGCCGCAACACGCGCAGCACCGCATCAAAACGAGTGGTCTCTGGGCCGTCTCCCGAACGGGCGAGCGGCAGATCCGGGTTGGGCACCAGCACAGTGGCCGAGCGCGCTGCCCCAGCCTGCCAATGCCGCGACACCGCCTGCGCCTCCATCGCCCCGCCAATCGACAGGGCGGCCAGGAACGCCATCGCCGCCACCAGCCAGGGCAGCATCTCCTGCCCGAGCAGCCGCCGCAGCCCGAGATCGTCGCGGCGCTTATTCGTCATCGGACACCAGCCTGCCATCTTCAAGTCGCAATGAAGGGCCGGGAAAACGCTCGACCAGAGAGTCGTTATGCGTCGCCACCACCACCGTGGTGCCCAGCCGGTTCAGCTCACCCAACAGCCGCATCTGCCGCAGCGCCTGGGTGTCGTCCAGATTGCCGGTCGGCTCGTCGGCCAGCAGCAGCCGTGGCCGCCCCACCACCGCACGGGCAATGGCCACGCGCTGTTGTTCGCCGCCGGAGAGTTCGCGTGGATGCGTGTGCGCCTTGCTGGTCAACTCCACCCAGCGCAGCATCTCGGCGACATCATCGGCAATCATCTCCTCCGGCACGCGCGCCAGACGCAGCGGAAGGGCGATGTTGTCGAAGGCGGTCAGATGCGGCAGCAGCCGGAAATCCTGATAGACCATGCCAA
>Ga0316222_1001958_pt1 | contig 23262 bp, 18 predicted proteins | sample TBH18011metaG_FD_206008 | JGI IMG/M metagenome (GOLD analysis project Ga0316222, IMG submission 206008) | Freshwater microbial communities from Trout Bog Lake, Wisconsin, USA - TBH18011 | ecosystem: Environmental > Aquatic > Freshwater > Lake > Hypolimnion/Profundal zone | place: USA: Wisconsin... | reverse complement strand
ACCGGTGGTTCCCCGGGGACAAACGCCATTATCCATTGCTTGATCTGTTGGATGACTGCTACCGGGTCTGCACCGGGGCCACAATCTATCACGCGGAAGATCTCCTGGCCTACCTCGACTTCCTCCCCGCCGCCTTTGTCGAACACGGCCTGCCGCTCGAACTTTACGTCGACTGCCACAGCATGTTTTTTCCCCACCGCCCGGACGCCCTGACCCAGCTCGGCGCGGCCCTCCACTTTTATGGCATCTCCCTCCGGTTCGCCCGCACACCCCAGGCCAAGGGCAAAATTGAACGGCAACACCAATACTGGCAGGGCCGGTTGCCAGCCCTCTTCGCCGCCGAAGCCATCACCACGCCGCTCGCCGCCAATGCCCTGCTCACCACCCTCCGGCACCATCGCAATGCCAAGGAAATCCACCGGGAAATCGGCCGCACCCCGGATGCCGCCGCCCGCCGCGCCCGGCAGAAAAAGCAAAACGTCTTGCGCCCGGTACCACGCTGCCCTTGGTGGGCTTACGTTTGGAGTGTCCGCACACCCATCACCGTCGGCCCTGATGGTCGCGTCCCGGCAGGCCTGGAACGTTTGCGGATCGCCCGCCCGGCGGGCACCAAAATCATCCACTGCCAGCACCCCAATGGCAATATCACCTTCCTCGCCCACCAGCCCAACCCCCAAGAAAAACCCGTCATCCTCCTCGCCGTCCGGGCCCAATAAATCTGTCCGCCTTTGCTCGCACACTTTTGTTCGCCTTTGAAATCCTCACGGCACCCCCTGTTTTCCGCGCTGGCTTCCGCCGCCATTTCCGCTATATTGATTGACCGAACATGAGCAAACCGTTCTACATCACCACGGCGATCGACTACTCGAACGGCCAGCCCCACATCGGCCATGCCTACGAAAAGGTCATCGCCGACGTCATTGCGCGCTCCCGCCGCAGCCTCGGCCAGGAGGTCTTTTTCCTCACCGGCCTCGATGAGCACGGCCAGAAGGTCCAGCAGGCCGCCCTCGCCGCGAAGAAGTCGCCCCAGGAATACTGCGACGCCCTCGCCGCCGACTGGCTGGCCTTCGCCCAAAAGCTCGAGCTCACCAACAACGATTTCGTCCGCACCACCCAGCCGCGCCACAAGGCTTTTGCCCAGTCCGTCCTCTCTCAACTTCACGCGGCCGGCCAATTTTACAAGGCCACGTACACCGGCTTCTACTCCGCCAAGGAAGAGACCTTCCTCATGGAGAAAGACCGCCGCCCCGACGGCACCTTTGACCCCTCCTACGGCCCCGTCACCGAGCTGAAGGAAGACAATTACTATTTCAAACTCGGCGAACACCAGCAGTGGCTCATCGATTACATCGAGGCGAACCCCACCTTCATCCAGCCCGATTACCGGCGCAATGAAGTGCTCGGCTTCCTCAAGAACAACACGCTGGAAGACCTTTGCATCTCCCGCCCCGTCGCGCGGCTGAACTGGGGCATTCCCCTGCCCTTCGATCCCGAATTCGTTACCTGGGTCTGGTTCGATGCGCTGGTCAATTACGCCAGCATCGCCGCCGCCCATCCCGAGCTCGCACTCTGGCCCGCGGACATCCATGTCATCGGCAAGGACATCGTCAAATTCCACGCCGTCTACTGGCCCATCATGCTCAAGGCCATGGGCCAGCCGCTCCCGAAGCAGATCCTCGTCCACGGCTGGTGGCAGAAGGACGGCGCCCGCATCAGCAAAAGCACCGGCAACGTCATCGACCCCATCGCCGTCATCCACGAATGGGGCCTCGACGCCTTCCGCTTTTACGTCCTGCGCGAACTCGACATCGGGCCCGACGGCAATTGGACCGACGCCGGGTTCCGCTCGCGCTATCAGGCCGAGCTGGCCAACGGCCTCGGCAACCTCGTGAACCGCTCGCTCTCCATGCTCAAGCGCTACCGCCAGGGCATCGTCCCCGCGCCGTCCAATGAGCTTGCCGCCGATGCCGCCAAGGCTGCGGATGAAACCCGCGCCCTGCTCCGGCAGAACCAGCTTCAGTCCGCGCTCCAGAGCATCTGGGGCCTGGTCAACCGCGCCAACCAATACGTGGACCAGACCGCGCCGTTCAAACTTGCCAAGGACCCCGCGCAAGCCGCGCGCCTCGACGAAGTGCTCTACAACCTCGCCGAAACCTGCCGCGTCCTCGCCGTGTTGCTCTGGCCCTTCCTGCCCGGCACCTCGACCAAGATTTACGCGCAGCTCGGCCTGACCGGTTCACCCGACCAGTTCGACCTCTCCCGCTGGGGCGGCCTCACCGCCGGCCACGCCATCGGCGAACCCGCCCCCTTGTTCCCGCGCAAAGACGAACCGAAGAAAGAAGCGTAAGGCAGCCGCGCGGTAGCGGTGACGCCCCCGTCACCGAGGGTGACGGCGGCGCCCCCGCCGCCGGAATAGTGGCCACGCAACATCGGTATGATTGCTCGCCGGATCCATTTTGAATCCACGCCTTGGGAGCAACCCAAACCGGGCATATTTTGACACCGCCCCGGAGCGGCCAAAAACCAAGGCAAATTTTGTTATTGCATGTCCCGGCGATTTCAGTATCTTGGGCGGCTCGATTTATTCTAATGAACGCTGAACTTGCAAAAAGAGCCGTGGAAAAGGTCGGCAACCCGAACGTGCTGGTCAACATCCTGTCGCGCCGGGTCCGCCAGTTGAACTCCGGTGGCGGCGGCTTCAACCGCCCCCTCGTGGAAGTCACCGCCGGCATGGGCACCGCGGACATCGCCCTCAAAGAACTGCTCGACGAGAAGATCGGCTACGATCTCCCCGATGAGACCCCCGCCGTCCGCCCCGTGCCCAAGAAGCGCAAAAAGCATTAAGCGGCCGCGGTCGTCATTATCCCGTTTTTTCAACCGGAGGCCTTCCGCCTCCGGTTTTTTATTTGCAAGCCATGAGATGGGGCCGGCACGAGGCGCCAAGGGATGCCATTCCCTCCCCCGTGCTCCTGCCACCACCGCCCGAACCCCGCCAGCAGCGTCCACTTCGTTTCCCCGCAGGTGACGACGTGAGGCGTCTCCATCTTCTCCCCTTGGTCATCAACCCCTCGAGGCGGACGGTTCTTTTTTAGCCCAATCAACCGCCGGCCTACGGCCTAGGTGCAAACAAAACACCTTCTTCCCTGAACCTTTTCCATCCATGTTTCATCCGGGTTCAATCCGTGGCTATATAAGCTCCCCCATCAACAAAAAAACGGGGCATCCTTGCGGATGCCCCGTCTTTCGAAAAACTCCCTCAGATCACTGGGGGAAGTTGAAGCACGGCGAGGTGGTCGACGCACCGTTCGTGCTGTTGATGATCGCCGTCATCAGACCGGAGTCCGTGACCTGCTGCACGCTGCCGTCCGCCAGCGCGAGGTTACCCGCATTCTGGTGGGAACCGGAGGTGTTCCAGCCCCAGTATTTGGCGGCAGTCCATTGGAAACCGTTCGCAGCAGTACCGGCACCACCGGACATGGTGTTGGTGACCGTGGTGGCCGGCTGGCCGTTCGCCGAGGCGGCACCAACGTTGCGGTCCATCGCCAGGATCATCTGGGGATAGCTGTCCGAGGCGTCACCATCAATCGCATAGCTGAACGTGCCCGAGGTGGTGGAGGAAACGTTGGCCAAGGTGATGTTATACCAGTTGTTCGCATTGGCCGTGGTCGAAGCGACGATTTCGGTGACGAAGTTCGTGGCCTGAACGCGCTGGGCGTCCGAGGGGCAGCACAGCACCTTCGGGGTGCTCAGCACGTTGGACATCACGCACATGGTGACGGCCACACCGTAAGCCGTGCCGGATTGCAGCGTGGCAGCGGCACCGTTTTCAGCGCAATATTCTTGGGAACCGCCGGAAGCGGCGGAGACAGCCTGGGGATATTTGTCGTTGTTGTCGCCTTCCCAGATCTTGAAGGAGAGCGCCTGTTCCTTGAGGTCGTTCACGCAGCTGATACGCTGGGCTTTGCGCTTCGCAGCGGCGAGCGCGGGGAGGAGCATGGCCGCGAGAATCGCGATGATCGCGATCACGACGAGCAGTTCGATAAGCGTAAACGCCTGTTTCTTCTGGTTCAGTTTTTTCATTTGTTTGATTGGTTAATTGTTTTTTACTGCACTTCCGGGACCGATGCCGGGATTTGAGCCAAATCCTGACCCCGAGTCCAACGGGTTTCTGGGACACATGGTAGCAATCCCAATGCCAACTTTTAAACACCGAAAACACCAATGTTTTTACCCCTCCCCCTCCCATGCCGCCCCCCATGCGTGAAATTTTCACGCATCATGCGTGATTTTCACGCATGAAACAGCGACTCGATTTGTCGTCATTTGCCACGCATGGACATCAAGGGACACGAATACGGAAGCGTCCTTTGGTCTGTGATGACCGGTTGCCGCTTTGGTCGCCGCGACATGTCGCGTCGATCAAAGCGCAGTCATGACTGCACGCTCCATAGGCGGATGCATCCGCGACGAACCCGGCAGGCGGACTATCCAATCCTTACCACTACACCAGCTTCTTCAGCTTGGGGTCGGCGGCGAGTTTTTTGACCAGTTCCTTGATCTTCTGGGCCTGGTTCTTGTGGGCCACGAGCACGGCATCGTCGGTCTGCACGATGATGGTGTCCGTCAGGCCGACGAGGGCGATGGGGGTGCGATTTTTGGTGCGACCGTCGAAGATAATGTTCCGGGCGGCGTCCACATGCACGAACTCGCCCACGGCGGCATTACCTTCGGCATCCTGCTTCACATGGCGGGCGAGGGCGGGCCAGGCACCGAGGTCATCCCATTCGAAGGCGCCGTCGGCCACGACCACGTTCTGCGCCTTTTCCATGAGGGCGTAGTCGATGGAGACTTTCTTGATCTCCGGATATTCCTTCGCGAGCACTTTCACCAGCTTGGCGGGCGTGGCGGCGGCCTTGAACCACCGCTGGCAGGCGGCGAACATCTCCGGCTGATGCTGCTGGAGGCCGTTCGTGATGGTGACAAAGCTCCAGACGAACATCCCGGCGTTCCAGCGGTAATCGCCGCTGTTCACATATTCGAGCGCCTTTTCCAGATTGGGTTTTTCGACGAAGCGTTCGGCCTTGTAGAAGGTGGTCTTGTACGGCTTCACGCCGGCGGGCGCGGGCAGCACGGTGCCGGTCTGGATGTAGCCGTAGCCGGTGGCGGGCTCGGTGGGCTTGATGCCGATGGTGACGATGGCCTGGCCGCGTTCCGCCACGGCAAAGGCATCGCCCAAGACCTGCTGGAATTTCTTCGCATCGGGAATGACATGGTCGGCGGGAAGCACGGCCATGACGCCCTTGGTGGAACGCGCGCCCACGAGCGCCGCGCCGAGGGTGACGGCGGCGCAGGTGTCGCGGCCGACGGGTTCGCCCACGACATTGCCGGCGGGCAGCTTGGGCAATTGCTTCCGCACCTCGGCCGCCTGCACGGCATTGGTGATGATGAAGATGTTCTTGAGCGGCACCAGCGGGAGGACATTCGCGACGGCCTGCTGGAGAAAGGAGGTTTTGCCGAGCAGTTTGATGAGCTGCTTGGGCGTCTTCTCGCGGCTCACCGGCCAGAAACGCTCGCCGCGCCCCCCGGCCATGATGATGATGAAACGGTCTTTATTGTCGGATTTGGTCTTCATAGTTTTTTCAGTCTTCCCATTGCTTCCCGTAAAAAATCCGCCGCCCGCCGGACCGGCAAACGAATTACCCCATGCCATCCAGCATCAAGCAGCGAGCAACCAGCATCGAATTCTGCTCAAATGCTCTTCACCGCGTCCGCCAGGCTTTTCACGAACGCCCCCAGCCGCACGGCCAGGTCCGGGGATTTCCCGAATTCCGCGATCTGATTCACCACGGCACTGCCCACCACGCAGCCGTCCGCCTCCTGCGCCACGGCCTGCGCCTGCGCAGGGTTTGAAATGCCGAAGCCCACGGCGATGGGCAGCGTGGTATGCGCCCGCAACCGCGCCACTTGCGCGGGCAGGTTGGACGCCACCTGCGTCTGCATGCCCGTGACGCCTTCGCGGGAAATATAATAGATGAAGCCGGACCCGCGCTTCACGATGGTCTCGATGCGGTCCTCCGGCGTGGTCGGCGCCACCAGATAGATATGGCACAGCCCGGCCTTTTTCATGAGGCCCTCGTAATTCTCGCTTTCCTCCGGCGGCAAATCGAGCACCAGCAAACCATCCACCCCGGCGGCGGCGGCCTGGTCGATGAACTTCGCCAGACCGACCTTATGGATGAGATTGAAATAGATGTAGAAGACGATGGGGATCTGCGTGTGTTCGCGCAACTTCGCCACGGTGGCGAGCAGCTTCGGCGGCGTGGTGCCGGCTTCGAGTCCGCGCTGGGCGGCGAGCTGGTTGACCAGACCGTCGGCCAACGGATCGCTGAAGGGCACGCCCAGCTCCAGCACATCCACGCCGGCGCGATCAAAGGCCAGCGCCAGATCATAGGTGGCGGCCAGGTCCGGGTCCCCCGCGCCAATATAAACAATCAACGCCTTTTTCCCGGCAGCTTTCAAATGATCGAACTTCGCGACGATACGGTTCATGTCCGGGCAAGTTTCGAGTTTAAAGATTCAAGTTTCAAGCGGCAATTTTGGCTGCCCCCCGATTTTCGCCGAAATGGCCGGTTTTGCGGTTCCGCCCCCGTTTTGTCCGTGCCCATCAGTGGCGAAAAAGCCCTGTCCGCATTCTGCGCCTAAATTTTCTTTTATCGCCGCACGGAATTCCTACACTGTCGGCATGAACGTTTTTGTCACTGGCGGTGCGGGTTATATCGGGTCGGTCTGCACGGAGGAACTGCTCAATGCGGGCCATCAGGTCACGGTTTACGACAATCTCACGGAAGGCCACCGCTCGGCGGTGGATCCGCGCGCAAAATTCATCCTCGCCCACCCCGAGGTGGAGGGCGACATCCTGGCGGCGGTGAAGTCCGTGATGCCGGACGCGATCCTGCATTTCGCGGCCTTCGCGCTCGTCGGCGAGTCGATGACGAACCCGAAGAAGTATTTCCACAACAATTTCGTGAACGCCCTCAAGCTGGCGGACGCCGCGGTGGAATGCGGCGTGAAGAAGTTCGTCTTCAGCTCCACCTGCGCCACCTACGGCCCGCCGGACCGCATCCCGATGACCGAGGACCTGCCCCAGCGCCCCATCAATCCCTATGGCGAGTCCAAGCTGATGTTCGAGAAGGCGCTCATCTGGTATCAGCAGATCTACGGGCTGGAATTTGTCGCATTCCGCTATTTCAACGCCGCCGGCGCGAGCGAGCAATTCGGCGAGCACCATCGCATCGAAAGCCACCTCATCCCGAACGTCCTCTTCGTGGCGCTGGGCAAGAAGACGCACTTGGAGATCTTCGGGACGGATTATCCCACGCCGGACGGCACGTGCATCCGCGATTATATCCACATCAAGGACCTCGCGCAGGCGCACATCCTGGGCCTGCAACCGGGCAAGAGCGGCTTTTTCAACCTCGGCAACGGCGACGGTTATTCCGTGCGCGAAGTCATCACCACCTGCGAGAAGATCACCGGCAAGAAGATCACGGCCATCGAGAAACCGCGCCGCGCCGGCGACCCGCCCCGCCTCGTGGCCGCCGCCACCAAGGCCCACACCGAGCTCGGCTGGAAACCCCAGTATCCGAAGCTCGAGGACATCGTGAAAACCGCCTGGGCCTGGCACCTGAAGCATCCGGAAGGCTATCCGGATTGATTTCCGATATACGATTTACGATATAAGCACGGCGGGATGGGCTCGGAAACCGTCGGCGTGGCGGCGCTCTGGTGAGGACAGGCGATTTCAGCGATGCCGCGTAAATCGCCTATCGTAAATCGTAAATTCATCCCGCCGATTTTGCTTGCCAAAACGCCCTCTGAAACGGCATTTTCTGACATGGCAGCAACGCGTAAATCCGGTTCCCGTCTCGACGACGCCTTCTATCAGAAGGCCGATTCCTTTTTCACCGCCAACCGCAAGCTTGGCCTCACGTTCGATGACATCACCCTGGCCACGCTTTATTCCGAAGTCCTGCCCCGCGACACGCAGCTGGACACCCGCCTGGCCGAAGGCCTGAACCTCAACATCCCCATCGTGTCCGCCGACATGGACACCGTGACCGAATCGCGCATGGCCATCGCCATGGCGCTGAACGGCGGGCTGGGCCTCATCCATTACAACATGCCCGAGCGGCAGCAGCTCTCCGAGGTCAGCCGCGTGAAATACCACGTGCAAGGCCTCATCCAGGACCCCATCAAAGTGTCGCCGGACATGCTCATCGGCGATGTCCTGCGCCTGATCGACGAGAAGAAATTCGGGTTCAGCACCTTCCCGGTGGTGGATGACAAGGGCCAGCTGCTCGGCCTGCTCTCCAGCCATGTGGTGAAGCCGCGCTACGCCGCCAAGAAAGTTTCCGAGGCCCTCACGCCCCGCGCGCAGGTCCGCACCATCACCCGCAAGGAATTGGGCAAGGACCCCATCGCGCGCGCCGACAAATTTTTCACCGAGAACCTCGGCATCCACAAGCTGCTGGTGCTGGATGACCATGACATTCTGCACGGGCTCATCACCATGAGCGATGTCGAGCGCATCTCGCAGGAGCGCAAGGCGCAGTTCAAGCCCGCGCGCGACGCGCAGTTCCGGCTGGTCTGCGGCGCGGCGGTCTCCGCCACGCGCAACGCCTTCGGCGAACTCGACCGGGCGCGCATTCTCAACCACGTCGGCGCCCTGGTGGAACGCGGCGTGGATGCCGTGGCCGTCTCCACCGCGCACGGCCACAGCAAGGGCGTGGGCGACATGGTGCGGGTCCTGCGCGACGCGTTTCCCGAGCTGCCCATCATCGCCGGCAATGTCACCAGCGCGGCGGGCGTGGATTATCTCGCGGATTGCGGTGCGGACACGATCAAGGTCGGCCAGGGCCCCGGCTCCATCTGCACCACGCGCATCGTGGCCGGCGTGGGGATTCCCCAATTGACCGCCCTTTACATCTGCTCCCGCGCGGCGGCGAAGAAGAAAGTTCGCGTCATCTCCGACGGTGGCATCACGAAGTCCGGCGACATCGTGAAGGCCTTGACCCTCGGCCACGCCGTCATGTGCGGCGGCATTCTGGCGGGTTGCACGGAAGCCCCGGGCGATGTCGTGGAGATCAGCGGCAAGATGTACAAGCAATATCGCGGCATGGGCAGTCTCGCCGCCATGAAATCCGGCAGCGCGGCGCGCTACGGCCATGAGAAGGCGGACACCACGCGCAAAATGGCGGCCGAAGGCATCGAGGCGCTGAAGGAAGTATGCGGCTCGGTGGACCGGGTGCTGGCGCAGCTCATCGGCGGCATCCAGAGCGGCATGGGTTATCTGGGCGCGGCGGATCTGCCGCAGCTCCGGGACAAGGCGCGGTACATCCGCGTGAGCCCCGCCGGCCAGCGCGAAGCCGCCCCGCATGACGTGGTGGAACTCAAGACGGGGGTCTAGTCAAACCTAGGCCGGAGGCCGGCGGCTGATCGAGCAGGTGACGACGTAAGGAGTCTCTAACTAAAGAGTGAACCGTCCAGCCTGCGAATTTTTACGACTGGGGAAAAAGTCAGAGACTCCTCACGTCGTCACCTACAGGGAAACGAAGCGGACGCTGCTGGCGGGGTTCAAGTGACGGCTGCAAGAGCATGGGGATTTGTAATGGACACATATTGTCCTCTGATTTAGGGTGATTCCACGAACCCGGCTTTGCCTGTTTCTACACGCAAACGTATGATGCCATTCACTATACAGACTGACTTGGCAGGCACGCCCAGGCCGGAGGCCGGCAGCTGATCGAGTAGGTGACGACGTGAGGAGTCTCTAACTTAAAATGAACCGCCTTTCTCCACCACCGCGTGATCCCCTGAACCGGTCGTTTTACCTGCCGCGTCTGCCGCGCGAATATTATCAGGGTGACGCGGTGATTCACTGGACGTTAACCACGCTTGATCGTGGCCAGGGCTGGCTGACTCCATTGCTACACCATAAGTTCCGGGAATTGGTTCTCCATACGGCCGCACGGGAAGGTCTGGTTTGCCCCATTTACTGCCTGATGCCGGATCATGTGCATCTGGTCTGGATGGGCTTGCGGTTGGACTCGGATCAATATACCGGGATGGCGTTTTTCCGAACCCATCTGGAACCGGTCATCCAGCCCGCCCAATTTCAGCCGCAGGCTCAGGACAATGTATTGCGTGAAGAAGAACGCAAACGCAATGCCTTCGCCAAAGTATGTTCGTATATCGCCGCCAATCCGTATCGGGCGGAACTGGCCGCAGAAAACCAGCCGTGGCCCTATGCCGGCTGCGTGGTGCCCGGGTATCCGAATCTTAATCCGCAGCCGGAAGTTTTCTGGCCGAAGTTCTGGAAGATTTATGAAAAACTGCGCCAACCGGATGCGGGTAATCTGAAACGGCCGCCCCTCTGAGGACGGGAAAAGTCAGAGACTCCTCACGTCGTCACCTGCAAATAAACGAGGCGGACGCTGCTGGCGGGGCTCGGGCGATGGTTGCAGGAGCATGGAGGGCTTTTAATGCACGCATTTTCCGGTATGAATCGACGGCTCTCTGTTTACACCTAGGCCGGAGGCCGGCAGCTGAACGAGTAGGTGACGACGTAAGGAGTCTCTAACTAAAAATCGAATCGTCCGCCAACAGGATTTATTGGGAAGGGAAGAAGCCAGAGCCTCCTCACGTCGTCACCTACAGGGAAACGAAGCGGACGCTGCTGGCGGGGTTTGGGCGGTGGTGGCAGGAGCATGGAGGGATTTGGAATAGACTCCGCTTTTGTCCCGGTTTAGGGTTATTTGATGGAAAATGACAGCCAACCCGGTACGGCCATGCAAATCCGCCCGTTCCAACTGCCGGATGAAGACGCCGTGATATCGCTCTGGCGGCAATGTGGCCTGCTCCGCCCTTGGAATGACCCGCACAAGGACATCCGACGCAAGCTGACGGTGCAGCCGGAAATGTTTCTGGTGGGTGAGCTGGACGGCCGGATCATCGCCGTTGTGATGGCGGGTTACGAGGGTCATCGCGGCTGGCTGAATTATCTCGCGGTGGAGCCGGAACACCAGCGGCACGGTCTCGCCCGCACCATTGTCGCCGAGGCGGAACGCCGGCTGCGCGCCGTGGGCTGCCCGAAAATCAACCTGCAAATCCGGACCTCCAACACCGCCGTCATGGAATTTTACCGCCGGCTGGGTTATTCGACCGACGATTGCGTCTGCATGGGCAAGCGGCTGGAGCAGGATGATATCCAGCCGTGATTCCAAACGCCTGGAGGTTTTGTCATGGACAGCTTTTTCGACGGCGTTTAGGGTGGCTGGACGGACGGAATGCCCTTCGTCCCATTAAATCCATATGAATCCATTGCTGGTATACGCGCTATTCGGGAAAGAGGCCTTTGACGGCTATCTCGAGTTTCGCACCATCACCACCCTGTTGTTCTTGGCGCTGGGTGTGATCGCCAGCATGATCGGCGGGGCGGTTTATATCGCTTACCGGGTCTATGAGGAGATCGCCCTCGAATGGAGTTTCCGCCAACAATACGCAGCGGACTGGCAGGTGCAGTTCGAACATTATCACGGCCCGCTGGCCCATGCGCATACCCGGCTGGCCATCGGCATCGCTTCCCTGCTGGCCTTGGCGGTGATCTTCGGCTGGGGCATCCGGCGGGTCTGCCGAAACCTGAAGCAGCACCGGGAGGGATATCCGGTCTGATGAAGGGTTGATCCGATTCCGCCACTTCGGAAATGATGATGGTTGCTGTCAGTCAGAGCCTCCTCCCGTCGTCCCCAGCAAATAAACGAGGCGGACGCCGCTGGCGGGATTCAGGCGATGGTTGCAGGAGCATGGAGGGTTTTTAATACACGCATTTTCCGGTATGAATCGACGGCTCTCTGTTTACACCTAGGCCGGAGGCCGGCAGCTGATCGAGTAGGTGACGACGTGAGGAGTCTCTAACTAAAAAACGAACCGTCCACCAGCGGGATTTAATGAGAAGGCAAAAATGGAGCCTCCTCACGTCGTCACCTGCAAATAAACGAGGCGGACGCCGCTGGCGGGGTTCAGGCGATGGTGGCAAAAGCATGCCCCCGCCGCCAAATTTTGATTGTCACCGCCGGGTTGACGGGTCAGGCTGGTGCTCCGTTTAAGACGCGACACTTTGGATGCCATATACCATGAAAATTTCCCGCCCTCCCCTGCCCTTTTCCCTCCTTGTCTTCCTGCTCGTCTCCCTGCTCTGCTTTGCGGGACCGCTTTGGCCTGCACACGCGGCGGACGCACCGGACATCCTGCGCGCCACGCTGCCGAACGGGCTCCAGGTCGTCATCGTGCCGAACCCGCTCGCGCCGGTGGTCACCACGATGATCAATTACCGCGTGGGCTCGGACGAATGCCCGCCGGAATTTCCCGGCAGTGCGCATGCGATGGAGCACATGATGTTCCGCGGCAGCCCGGGGCTCTCCGCCGATCAGCTCGCCGCCATCTCCGCCGCCATGGGCGGCGATGACAATGCGGACACGCAGCAGGCCGTGACGCAGTATTTCTTCACCACGCCGGCCGAGAATCTGGGCGTGGCGCTCCGCATGGAAGCGCTGCGGATGCGCGACCTGCTGCCGGATGAATCGCTCTGGACAAAGGAGCGCGGCGCGATCGAGCAGGAGGTGGCGCAGGACCTCTCGAATCCCGAATACGTTTTCTACGAACAGCTCCTCGCGGCGATGTTCAAAGGCTCGCCGTATGCGCACGATGCGCTGGGCACCCGGCCTTCGTTCGACAAAACGACGGGCGCCATGCTGCGGCAATTTCATCATGACTGGTATGTGCCGAACAATGCCATCCTCGTGATCGTGGGTGATATCAAACCCGCCGATGCGCTGGCGCAGGTGAAGGATATATTCGGCGGCATCCCGGCGGTGCCCCTGCCCGCGCGGCCGCAGTTTGATTTTTCGCCGGTGCAACCGGACACGCTCAAGCTGGACACCGATTTGCCCTACGGCTTGGTGGCCATCACATTCCGGTTCCCGGGGTCGGACAGCGCGGATTACGCGGCGGCGCAGATTCTCGGGGATGTCCTGAGCAGCGAACGCGGGAAGCTGTATGAGCTGGTGCCGAAAGGCCAGGCGCTCTTCGCGCAATTCGCCTACGAAGGGCTGCCGAAAGCCGGGCTGGGCTATGCCGAGGCCGGCTTCCCGGCGGGCGGCGATCCCACGAATCTGCTGAACCAGGTCCGGGCCATCCTGGCGGCCGAGCTGACGAACGGCGTCTCGGCGGAACTGGTGGAGGCGGCGAAACGGCGGGAGATTTTGAGCGCGGAATTGCAGAAGAATTCCATCACGGGCCTGGCCGAGGCGTGGTCGCAAGCGGTGGCGGTGGAAGGCCGGCAATCGCCGGAGGATGACATCAAGGCCATCCGCCAAGTCACCGTGGACGATGTGAACCGCGTGGCGCGGAGCCTGTTGGATTTCAATCATGCCATCACGGCCATTCTCACGCCGCAGCCCTCGGACAAGCCGATTTCCTCGAAAAGTTTTGGCGGCGCGGAGAATTTTTCATCGTCCAAGAACCCGGATGTGAAGCTCCCGAAGTGGGCGAAGCAGCTCACGGACAAGCTGCCGCTGCCGGTGTCCACGCTGAATCCCTTCACGACGAATCTGGCGAACGGGCTGAAGCTGATCGTGCAGCCGGAATCCGTGAGCGACACGGTGACGGTGCAGGGCCGGGTGAAGCTCAATCCCGCGGTGGAAACGGCGGCGGGCAAGGACGGCGTGGAACAGGCGCTGGACCAGTTGTTCTCCTACGGCACGAAGACGCTGGGCCGCGTGGCATTTCAAAAGGCGCTGGATGACATCGGCGCGAACGAATCGGCGGGGGCGGATTTCTCGCTGCAAGTGTTGCCGGGGCAGTTCGGGCGCGGCGTGGAATTGCTGGCGGATAACGAGCTGAACCCCGCACTGCCGGAGGATGATTTCAAGGTGCTGCAACCGCAGCTGGCGGCGTCCGTGGCCGGCGAGATCCAGAGCCCCGACCATCTGGCGGGCCGCGCGCTGAGCAATGCGCTCTTTCCGGTCGGCGACCCGGCCCGGCGCGAGACGACGCCGGCCACGGTCCAGGGTTTGGGCATCGGCGATGTGCAGGATTATTACCACACGGCGTTCCGGCCGGACCTCACCACCATCGTCGTGATCGGCCATGTCACGGTGGACGAGGCGGTGGCGACGGTGGCGAAATATTTTGGCGGGTGGACGGCCACGGGGGCCGCGCCGAACACGCTCCTGCCAGCCGCGCCGGCGAATGCGGCGTCGGTCACGCATGTGCCGGATGCCAGCCGGGTGCAGGACAAGGTGACACTGGCGGAGACCTTGCCGCTCACGCGCACGAACGCGGATTACTATGCGCTCCAGCTGGGCAACCATATTCTGGGCGGCGGTTTTTATGCCACGCGGCTGTATCGTGATCTGCGCGAAAAGAGCGGGCTGGTGTACTTCGTGGATTCGTCGTTCACCATCGGGCTCACGCGCGGAGTGTACACGGTGGAATACGCCTGCGACCCGCCGAACGTGGGCAAGGCGCGCGCGGTGGTGCTGGGCGACCTCGCGGATATCCAATCGAAGAAAGTGACCGACCAGGAATTGCATCAGGCGAAACTGATGCTGCTGCGGGACATTCCCCTGGGCCAGGATAGCGTGGACAACATCACCGGCGCGTGGCTCACCCGCTCCGGCCTGGGCCTGCCGCTGGATGAACCGGTGCAGGCGGGGAAGATTTACGCAGGGCTCTCGGCCAAGGATGTGAAAGCGGCGTGGGCGAAGTGGATCCGCCCGGGGGATCTGGTGCAGGTCACGCAGGGGCCGGTGCCGAAGTGAAGGATGGCGGAGGGGAAAAGTTAGAGACTCCTCACGTCGTCACCTGCAGGGAAAACGAGGCGGACGCTGCTGGCGGGGTTCGGGTGGCGGTTGCAAGAGCATGGAAGGCTGTGATGGACGCGTTTTCCGGCATAAATCGACGGCTCTCTGTTGACAACCAGGCCGGAGGCCGGCAGCTGATTGAGTAGGTGACGACGTGAGGAGTCTCTAACTGAAAAAGAACCATCCCCAACCGGGATTTAACGACCATCGGGAGTAATCAGAGACTCCTAACGTCGTCACCTGCAAAGAAAACGAGGCGGAAGCCGAGCGCGGGATTCAAGCCGTTATTCCATCAGCGGGTTTATCCGGTCCCGAATTGTATTTGCGTAACGGGCGGCGGGGGGTAATTTGTTGGCATGCGTTTTATCGGCAACATCATCGAGAAGCTGCAGCGGCACCCGAAGCGGGTCGTGTTCCCGGAAGGGACCGAACCGCGCATCCTGCAGGCGGCGCGGCAGTTCTATGCCCTGCGTTTGGGCGCGCCCATCGTGCTGGGTGAACCGGCGAAGATCCGGGAGGTGGCCGAGTCGTTGAAGATTTCGACGGAGGGCATCCGCATCATCAATCCGGTGGCGAGCGAGGACCTGGAAAACTTTTCGGCGCGGCTGTACCGGCTGCGGCGGGAGCGGGGGTTGCAGGCCACGGAAGCGCGGGAGGCGATGATGCAGCCGAATTTCTACGGGGCGATGATGCTGGCGATGCACCAGGCGGACGGGCTCATCTCCGGGGCCTCGCATATCACGGGGAGTGTGCTGCGGCCACTGTTCCAGATCGTGCGGCCAGCACCGGATATCAACACGGTTTCGAGCTGCATGGTGATGGAGGTGGAAGACACGCGGATCGGCGAAAACGGCGTGCTGTTCATGGCGGATTGCGGGGTGATCCCGGACCCGAACGTGGACCAGTTGGCGGACATCGCCATTTCCACCGCCCGGCTGGCGCGGCACATGCTGGGCGTGCGCCCGCGGGTGGCGATGCTATCGTTCTCCACGAAAGGCAGCGCCTCGCATGCGAGCATCGGCAAGATGCAGGCGGCCACGGCGCAGTCGCGGCGCAAGGCGGAATTGCTGAATGTGGAGGCGGATTTCGACGGCGAACTGCAGGTGGACGCCGCGCTGGTGCCGGAAGTGGCGTCGCGCAAGCTGTCCGACAGCAAGGTGGCCGGCCGCGCGAACGTCCTGATCTTCCCGGACCTGAACTCGGGCAACATCGCGAGCAAGATGGTGGGGTTGGTAGGCCGGGCGAATGCCTACGGCCAGGTGTTGCTGGGGCTGAACCGGCCGGCGGCGGACGTCTCGCGGGGTTCGAGCGCGCATGACATTCTGGGCGTCGCGTCGATCATCGGGGTGCAGGCGACGGATTACCAGAAGCTGTATCCGAGCGCGGACGCGCAATTGCCGGGGGACTAAGTCGCAAGGCATCCCCAACGGCCAAGTTGAAAAAATATGTTTTGTTGTCCGCCCTCACCCCGGCCCTCTCCCCCAGGAGAGGGAGAACAGGTTCCAGCGTTTTGGCAAAGACAATCATCTGGATTGGTCGGACGGATCGACGAATTGATGGAAGCGGGCCAGGTGGAAAACCCTCTCCTGGGTGAGGGCGGTCGTCCCAACCCAATTTGTTCGCCAAAATAATTGCAATCGACTTTCCAAACTGCATGAACCTGACCACCCCGCGCGTATTCATCGCCGCCACGCGGCAGAACGATGGCAAAACCACGACGTCGCTCGGGCTGATCGCGGCGTTGCAGCAATATTTCCCGCGCATCGGCTATATCAAGCCGGTGGGCCAGCGGTTCGTGGAGATCGAGGAACAGAAGATCGACGAGGATTCGGTGCTGATGAACTCGGTCTATGCGCTGAACTGTCCGCTGGTGGACATGAGCCCGATCGCGGTGGAACCGGCGTTCACGCGCAAATATCTCACCTCGGCAAACAACGAGGCGCTGGTGAAAAAAATCCAGGATTCCTTCGACCGCGTATCGTGGGAAAAGGATTTCGTGCTGTGCGAAGGTTCGGGGCACGCAGGCGTGGGCTCGGTGTTTGACCTCTCGAATGCGCAGGTGGCGAAGACGCTGGGATGCAAGGTCATCATCGTCTCGCAAGGCGGCATCGGCAAGCCGATTGACGAAGTGTCGCTGAACCAGGCGCTGTTCGAGAAGGAAGGCGTGGAGATCATCGGCGTGATCATCAACAAGGTGCTGGAGGAGAAGATTCCGGACATCACGCAGTTCGTGCGGCGGGGTTTGAAACGCAAGGGGCTGGATTTGCTGGGGGTGCTGCCGCACCAGCAGATACTGTCCAATCCCACGATGGGCCTCATCTGCGAGGAACTCCAGGCGGAAACGCTGAACCAGCCGCCGACCATGCAAACGCTGGTGGACGACGTGGTGGTGGGCGCGATGGGCGCGCAGAATGCGATCCCGTTCTTCAAGCGCGGCGTCCTGCTCATCACGCCCGGCGACCGCGAGGACATTCTGCTGGCGGCCGGCGCGGCCACCATGCCGGGCAGCACCGAGAACATGGCGGGCATCATTCTCACGGGCGGGCTGCGGCCGGGTCCGGCCGTGATCAAGGCGCTGCAAACCCTGCCCATCCCGGTGCTGCTGGCGAAAGCGGACAGCTACCAGGTGGCTTCCAAGGTGCATAACCTCACGGTGAAGACCCGCCCGGCGGATGCGGCCAAAATTTCCCTCATCCGCGACATCGTCGCCAAATACGTGAACGTGAAGAAGATCGTGGATTCGCTTTAACCCATTGTAACCAACATGCTGCCACTCAGTCCTTATCTGAAGACCCTGCCGGTGTATCAGCCCGGCCGGCCCATCGAAGAAGTCGCCCGCGAACTCGGCCTGCCGGCCGAGAGCATCATCAAGGTGGCGTCGAACGAAAATCCCTTCGGCCCGTCCCCGCTCGCGCAGGCGGCGCTGCAGAAAGCCATCGCGGGCGTGCATCTTTACCCGGACGGCAACGCGTTCTATTTCAAGCAGAAGCTGGCGGCAAAGCTGGGCGTGGAGACGGGGCATCTCGTCCTCGGCAACGGCTCGAACGAGCTGATCGAGTTCGTCGGCCATGCGTTGCTGGGACCGGGCACGAACATCGTGGTGTCGCAATATTGCTTCGCCATCTATCCCATCGTGGCCAAGATGTGCGGGGCGGACGTCATCACCGTGCCGGCGAAAGCCTACGGCCATGACCTGCCGGCGATGCTGGCGGCCATCACGCCGCAGACGCGGATCGTCTTCGTGGCGAATCCGAACAACCCCACGGGCACCCTGGCGCCGCGGGAGGAGCTCATCCGCCTCGTGAACGAAGTGCCGGACCACGTGCTGCTGGTGATGGACGAGGCGTATATTGAATTTCTGGACGACCCGGTGGACCTGGTCCCGCTGATCCGGCTGGGCACGCGGAAGAACCTGCTGCTGATGCGGACGTTCTCGAAGATCTACGGGCTGGCGGGGTTACGCGTCGGCTACGGCATCGGCGCGCCGGAGCTGGTGGCGGCGCTGGAGAAGATCCGGCAGCCGTTCAATGTGAACCTCTTGGCGCAGACGGGGGCTTTGGCCGCGCTGGACGACGCGGAGCATGTCCGCAAGACCCGGCAGAACAACTTCTCGGGACTGGAATTTTTCGGGAAGGAACTGCGGGCGCTGAAGCTGGAATACGTGCCCTCGGCGGCGAATTTCATCCTGATCCGCACCGGCAAGGGCCGGCAGGTGTTCAACGCCATGCAGCAGCTCGGGGTCATCACCCGGCCGATGGACGGCTACCAGCTGCCGGAGTGGATCCGCATCTCCATCGGCACCATGGCGGAAAACCAGCGGTGCCTCGCAGTGCTGAAGCAGGTGCTGGCGGCGGGGGTGTGAACCGGCGACGATGGAAAGCAGCATTGGATCGGACGGAATGCTGCAGCCGGAGCGCGACCTTCAGGTCGCTTCAAGGTGAAACCAGAACCGGGGCCGGGAACGTTCCGCCGTCCTTGGCCTGGCAAAGGTTGAAGCGGCGTAAACGCCGCGCGCCCGGAATCGTGCCAAGGTGCGCCCGGAGCGAACGGCCCGGCTGTTTTTTGGCGGGCAAGAGCACAGCGGCTCGGGTTTCCGGCCGGGCAAACCCGCTTGGCAGACGAAAGGTGCGGTTTTTTTGCGTTTTTTCGCTTTCGCTGCTTGCCAAATTTAGGTGATGTCGGCATTTTTTAAGGAAATTTAATTAACGACCTTGCGAAAGGAGCCATGAGCACTGAAGCCAAACTTGAACTGGACGGAAAATCTTACGCGCTGCCCACCCTGACGGGCAGCGAAGGCGAAAAAGCCGTGGACATCTCGGCGCTGCGCGCCCAGACGAACTACATCACCATCGATGACGGCTATGGCAACACGGGATCGTGCACCAGCAAAATCACGTTCATCGACGGCGACCAGGGCATCCTGCGCTACCGCGGCATCCCGATCGAGGAGCTCGCGGAGAAGTCCAATTTCGTCGAGACGGCCTACCTGATCATCTACGGCAACCTGCCCAACCACGCGCAATTGAAGCGGTTCTCCGACCTGCTGACCGAGAACCAGTTCCTGCACGAGGACATGAAGTTCCATTTCCAGGGCTTCCCCTCCGGCGCGCACCCGATGGCCATTCTCTCGGCCATGATCAACGCGGCCAGCTGCTATGACGAGGGTCTGATGCGCTGGCAATGGGGCAAGAACAGCCAGTTCGACACGTATGTGGCGCGGCTGATCTCCCAGGTGCGCACGATCGCCGCCTATTCCTACCGCAAGTCCAAGGGGCTCCCGCTCATCTATCCCAAGCAGTCCTACAAGTACACGGCCAATTTCCTGCACATGCTCTTCTCGAATCCGTACGAGGATTTTGAGCTGAAGCCGGAAGTGGTGAAGGCGCTGGACCTGATTTTCCTCCTGCACGCGGATCACGAGCAGAACTGCTCCACCTCCACCGTCCGCATGGTGGCCTCCTCGCAGGCGAACCTGTTCGCGAGCTGCTCGGCGGGCGTGTGCGCGCTCTGGGGCCCGCTGCATGGCGGCGCGAACCAGGCGGTGATCGAGATGCTCGAACAGATCCATCGCGAAGGCGACGACGGCTCGAAGTTCATCGTGGCGGCCAAGGACAAGAACAGCGGGCGCAAGCTCATGGGCTTCGGCCACCGCGTTTACAAGAATTACGATCCGCGCGCGAAGATCATCAAGAAGGCGTGTGACGAAGTGCTGGAGAAACTGCACATCACCGACCCGCTGCTGGACATCGCGAAGCGGCTGGAAGAGGCGGCGCTGAAGGACCCGTACTTCGTGGAACGCCGGTTGTATCCGAACGTGGATTTCTACAGCGGCATCATCATGCGCGCCATCGGGATTCCCGTGGAGATGTTCACGGTCATCTTCGCCATCGGGCGCATGCCGGGCTGGATCGCCAATTACAAGGAGATCATGGAAGAGCCGAAGAGCCGCATCTACCGCCCCCGCCAGATTTACACCGGCGAGACGATCAATCACTATCTGCCGATAAGCGAGCGGAAGTAAGGGAACGGGACGGCAAGTTTTCGCAAACGCGGCCTGCGGGCCGCGTTTCTTTTTTTGGGCAGACGGCGATCAGGGGGCGGCTTGCCACAGTTGGAGGGGCGCGGCGTTCACGCCGCTTCATCTTTCGCCTGACCAAATGGGACGGTACATTCCCCGCCCCGTCATTTTTTCACGCTGAAGCGACCTGAAGGTCGCGCTCCTCGAACTGTGCCAAGCCATCCCCCGCTCAGAGTTCCAGCGGGAAGCCCTGCTGCCGGAGTGCTTCGAAGAGGACGAGGGAGACGCAGTTCGAGAGGTTCAGCGAACGGGACTCGGGGTTGAACATGGGGATGCGCAGCCAGCGTTCGAAGTGCTCGTCCAGCAGTGCCTTGGGCAGGCCTGCGGTTTCGCGGCCGAAGACAAGGTAATCATCCGGCAGGAAGGCGACGTCGCTGTAGCGTTTGGGGCCGTTGGATTCAATGAACCAGAGGCGGGCATCCGGCGGGAGGGATTGCGTGAACTCGCGCCAGTTCGCCCAGCGCAGCCAGTTGACCTGCCGCCAGTAATCCATGCCGGCGCGCTTGAGGGCGGCGTCATCGAGCTTGAACCCGAAGGGTTCGACCAGATGCAACGTGGTGCGGGTGGCGGCGCACAGCCGGGCCACATTGCCGGTGTTCGGCGGGATTTCAGGCTCTAACAGGACGACATTCACAGATTCATTTAACACGAACCGGGACGGGAAGGAATAGGAAATTATTGCGTTACTTCGTTAAATTGTTTTTCGTTACATCGGGTGGAAGTCGTTGCGGACGCGAGGAGTCAACGCACTACGCCTTGGTCTGGCGAGTGCGCTGCGGCTGGGCTTTGCCACAGCCGCGCTCCATTGGAATCACACCCTTCCCGGCGGCCAGAGGCTTTGGCCGACGTCGGTGCGATAATAACTGCCGACCACGCGAAGGCGGCGGATGTTGCGATAAGCTTTGGCAATGGCGGCGGGCAGGCGCGGGGCGAGGGCGTTCACATCGGCGATGCGCTGGCCGGTGGCGACCAAACGGCCGTCGGCTTCGCGGTCCACTTCGTTCCACCACACATCGGTGTCGCAGGCACCGGTGACTTCCAGCGGCAGGCGCGGGCCGCGCACTTGGGTGAAGGGATAGCCGTAGCCGGCCAGCGTGAGGGAGCAGCCGAATTTCAGGCCGTCGCGGAAGCGGGGGGTCAACGATTCGTTGGACGCGGTCCTGACCACGGTTTCCAGCGGGTTTTTGAGCATCCGCAAAATCATGGGACCGGAGGTGACCCCGATGCGGATGTTGTATTCGATGACGTGCCAGCGGCCGCCGCGCTTGATGGCGGTGACCTGCAACGGGCCATTGAAGCCGGAGGCCTTGAACCACGGCATCAGCGGGTGGATGAGTTCGCGCGCGAGACCGTACTTGTCGCGTTCATCACGTTCCACCAGGCCGCCGAGCGGAGCGCCAGCCACAATGCCGAGGTTGCCGTTGTGGGCGTATTTGTATTCCTGGTTGGTGACGAGGGAGTGGATCTTGCCGTTGCTGATGAGGACGATATGCCCGGCCTCGGCGCGGCCAAGGTATTCCTGGAGGAAAACGCCTTCGGCGTAATTGACCTGCCGCAGCCACGCCCGGGTGTCCGCCACGGTCTCGCACAGCACAGTGTGGATGGGGCTGGTGGGCGAGCAGAGCGGGTTCTTGATGACGAAGGGACGTTGCTCGGCGGAGAGGATCTTCTCGGCTTCCAGCCGGTTGGAGGCCACAAAGGATTTAGGGAAAGGAATCCGAAAGCGGACGCAGAGGTCGCGGGCGAAATCACGTTCGCGCTCGATGCGCATGGCCTCGCCGAGCGGGCTGAAGATCTTCGCGCCGGAATCAATGAGATCCTTCGCCCACGGCTGCATGGCCCAGTCGATGGATTGGGGGATCACCACGGTGCCGCGCGGGCGCACCAGCGGCACCGGACTGGGCTGGGCATCGCGCAAGAACGTCCGGCCGTTCAGCGTCGGCGCGTAGTGTCCGTAGTTGCGGGTGAGATAGGTGGAAACCTTGGCGCCGTCGTCGGCCAGGGCGCGGCCGATGCTGTGGGCGAAAGAACCGACGCCGAGGACCAGGACGGCCGGGCGGCGGGCGCGGGAAGCGGCTTGTTTCGAAATTTTTTGCGTCATAACCGGAATGAAACGTGTCCGGGAAGACTACACCCTCGCCGCCGCCGATTCAATCATGCGCGATCTCATCCGGCAATTCGTTGCCATCGCCGGCCTGCGGCGGAAAGTGCGCGGCGAGCAAATCGCCGGCCTTTTGGATGCCGTGGATGATGCCCGCGCTGAAATCGCCCTGCTTGAAATGCCCGGACATTTCGGCGGCGACCTGCCGCCAGAAGATATCACCGCAATGCTGATGCACCCCGGCATCGCCAATCACGGCGAATTGCCGCGCGGCGGGGGCGACGTAGATGAGCACGCCGTTGCGATGATGGGTGCGGGTCATGCCAAGCTTCTCGAACTCGCGTTGCGCGGCGGCCACGACATCGGCGGGCTGAAGATGGCTGACGAAGATGCGGATCTCGCCGGAAGTCTTGGCCTCGGCCGACTTGATGGCGGCCACGATGTCGTCGTGCCGCAACTGCTTTAAAAATTGATGGTGCGGTTTCATATCACCAGCTCCCTCCCGCGCCGCCGCCGCCGAAACTGCCACCGCCGCCGGAAAAACTCCCGCCGCCGCCGCCGCTCCACCCGCCGCCCGACGAGCCACCGCCCCAGTAACCGGTGCTGACCCAGGGCGAGACGCGGCCGCCGCGGCTGTAGAGGACATTGCGGCGGCTGCCGGA
>Ga0316222_1001955_pt1 | contig 23287 bp, 26 predicted proteins | sample TBH18011metaG_FD_206008 | JGI IMG/M metagenome (GOLD analysis project Ga0316222, IMG submission 206008) | Freshwater microbial communities from Trout Bog Lake, Wisconsin, USA - TBH18011 | ecosystem: Environmental > Aquatic > Freshwater > Lake > Hypolimnion/Profundal zone | place: USA: Wisconsin... | reverse complement strand
CGGAGAGCAATGTCACCGGCAGACCGGGGGCCAATGCCGCACACGCATGGTCCATCCCGTGCACGATGACTGCCGGGGCAAAAAATTGTGTGACATAAAGCCCATCCGAGGCAGATTTCATGCTTGACCACACCCCGGGGCACATTGTGAAGCTTGCGGTGGAGATGACCGGTTCATGACAGACGCCACCCCTGCGCACGATAACCGTGCTGACGACCTTGCCACCAGCCTTTCGCGGCTGGAGGTGGCGCTGGATCGTATTGCCGTCGCCTCCGCCACGGCGCAGATGCAAACGCCAGAGACGGCGAGCGGGGTGGAGGCTGTGGTGGAAACCGCGGCGGTTGCAGATGACGGCGTATCCGCCCATCTCGCGGGGCGATTGGACAGCATGATCGCCAGACTGCGCACGGTCATCGACAATGGGGAGGAGAGCACGGCGTGGCTCAGGTCAGCGTAAAGATCAACGGCTACAGCTACACGGTTGGCTGTGAGGACGGGCAGGAGCCCCATCTGTTCGCCATGGCCGCCGATGTTGAAAGCCGGATGGACAGCATCAAGGCACTCGGCACCTCCACCAGCGAGCAGCGCCTTTTGGTGCTGACGGCGCTGTTGCTGGCCGACGAGTTGCACGACACCCGAGTCGAACTGGAGCAGCAGCGCGCTCTGCTCACCAAGCCGTCGCGGGTGCGGGCTGAGGCGAAGGCGGAAGCGGAACAGCAACGCAGGGCTGCCAAACTGGCCGAACAAGCGGAACAGATTGCAAACCTGCTGGAGCAACCCTAGGTTCGTTGGGCGGGGCTGCTGGGTGCGCCAGGGCGAACATCCCCAGGGCCAATAAGCATCTCCCGGGGGCTGGCTCTGTTGTGGCCGTGGTCACAGTATCCGGTGCCCACCTGCTCACGCAGGCCTTGGGAGGATGTCATTCCAACGGCTTCGGCGGCTCCGCACTTCAAACGCCTTTGAAAACCCTACTATGCTGGCCATATACGGTCGTTTCTCTGCGCTCCGGTGCTCGCGGCCATCAAGGTTGATCCGCTCCGGTCCTCGATAAACAACCGTATCCGACTCAGCCTAGCGGGTTTTGAAAGGCGTTTGGTTTGATGACCCTCGACGAACGTAAAGCCCAGGCCCGCAAGACCGCTCTCACAATCCGCGCTGCGTGTGATCCCGCCCTCGGCAACCGTCTTGCTGAACGCTTCCTCGCCGACATGCCGCCGCCGCCGGGCGTGGCCATCTCCGGCTTCTGGCCAATTGAGGGCGAGATCGATATCCGCCCTTTGCTGCACGCCCTGCATACGCGCGGGAACGCGGTGCTGCTTCCCGAAACCCCGCCGCGCGGCCTGCCATTGATTTTTCGGCATTGGACGCCCGATACCCTGATGCGACAGGAGCGGTTCGGCACGTTCCGTCCGGAGGGGGAGATCGGTAAGCCGGATTGGCTGCTCATCCCGTTGCTCGCTTTTGATCGCGCCGGCGCGCGGCTCGGCTATGGCGGTGGGTATTACGACCGCACATTGGCCGCACTGCCCGGTGTGACGGCGATTGGATGCGCCTATGCCGCGCTGGAGGTGGACGCGGTGCCGACAGGGGATTACGACGCGCGGCTGGACGCGGTGGCAACGGATGCTGGCGTCATCGTGTGTGAAAGACCCTGATTGATGCGCATCCTGTTTCTGGGCGACGTGATCGGCCGTGGTGGCCGTGATGCAGTCTGCGAGGCGCTGCCTGGATTGCGTGAGCAGTTCAAGCTCGATCTGGTGGTCGTCAACGGCGAAAACGCCAGCCACGGCTTCGGCCTCGCCCCGGATATGGCCGAGTCGATGCTCAAGGCGGGGGCTGATGTCGTCACGCTGGGCAACCACGCCTGGGACCGCAAAGAGATGCTCACCTATATCGGTGATCATCCGCGCATCATCCGCCCGCTGAATTTCCCGCCCGGCACGCCCGGCAATGGCAGCGTCGTTGCCACGTTGCGCGATGGCCGCAAGGTGTTGGTGATCAACGCGATGGCGCGATTGTTTATGGAGCCGCTGGATTGCCCGTTCCGCGCGACGGCGGTGGAATTGTCCAAATACAAACTCGCGCAGAATGTCGCTGCCATCGTGATTGATTTTCATGGTGAGGCGACCAGCGAGAAGATGGCGTTCGGCCATAGTTTTGACGGTCAGGTCAGCTTCGTCGTCGGCACGCACACCCATGTGCCGACGGCTGATCATCAAATTCTGCCGGGCGGCACCGCCTATCAGACCGATGCCGGCATGTGTGGCGATTATGACAGTGTGATCGGCATGAACAAGGAACCGGCAGCAGCCCGATTCTGGCGCAAAATGCCGGGCGAGCGTTTGCATCCGGCCGAAGGCACGCCGACTTTGTGCGGTGTGTATGTCGAAACCGACGATGCGACGGGGCTTGCCACACGCATTGAGCCGGTGCGCCAGGGGGGACGGCTTTCGCAGATGCTGCCCATCGTCTAAACCCCATATTATACTTTGTTGACACGGGAACCTCAGATGTCCGTCGCTCTCTCTCTGCCGCGCTCTGCGTTGGTCACGTTTGTAGCCAAAACCCTCGCTCTTTCCGCCGTGATCGCGCTCGCTGCGCATGTGCGGGTGCCGTTCTGGCCGGTGCCGATGACCTTGCAGACGATGGCCGTGATGGGCATCGCCGGTCTGTTTGGCGCGGAACTCGGTGTGGCGGCGATGCTGGCCTATCTGGTTGAAGGTGCGGCCGGTCTGCCGGTGTTTGCCTCTGGCTTCGGCCCGGCTGTGCTGGTTGGCCCTACGGCTGGCTATCTGGTCGGCATGGTGGCCGCTGCTGCTCTGGTCGGCATGGCCCGTAGCCATCTGACCCGCGCCCTGGCTCTGCTGGCTGGCACGGCGGTGATTTACGCCTTCGGTGTCGCGTGGCTTTCGACCTTCGTGGGCTTCGAGAAGGCGGCTGCTGTGGGTGTGGTGCCGTTCCTGTTCGGGGACGCTGCCAAGGCTGCCTTGATCTGGGCGCTCTGCGCTCTGCGTCGCCGCTGATCTCGCAGGTCTGGAGCAAGCGAGATGGCCGGTCATAGTCATGCCAAAAACATCATGCACCGCAAAGGCGCTCAAGACGCCAAAAAGGGGCAGGTGTTTGCCAAGGTGATTCGCGAAATCACCGTTTCCGCCAAGTCGGGCATGCCCGACATGAATTTCAATCCGCGTCTGCGGGCAGCCGTGATGGCAGCGCGTCAGATGAACATGCCGCGCGACACCATCGAACGCGCCATCAAGAAGGCGTCGGGTGCCGATTCCGGGGCTGATTACGTCGATGTGCGCTATGAGGGCTACGGCCCTTACGGTGTTGCGGTGATCGTGGAAGCGCTGACCGACAACCGCAATCGCACGGCAGGCGAAGTGCGCACGGCGTTCAACCGCGCCGGTGGGGCGTTGGGGGAGACCAATTCAGTCTCGTTCATGTTCAACCGCGTCGGTGTCATCCGCTACCCGGCCAAGACGGCAACCGAAGATGAGATGCTGGAAGCCGGCATCGAGGCCGGTGCGGATAACGTGGAACTGACCGAAGACGGCCACGAGGTCACGACCTCCATCGACAGCCTGTTCGCGGTGCGTGATGCGATGGAAGCCAAATTCGGCACGCCGGAAGAGGCGAAATTCGATTGGCATCCGTCGGTGACGGTGGCGTTGGATGAGGAAAAGGCGACGGCGATTTTGAAGCTGATCGACTTGTTGGAAGCCAGCGATGACGTGCAGAACGTCTACGCCAATTTCGACATCCCCGAGGATGTTCTCGCCAAGCTGTCGGCCTAAGATATGGCGCTGCTGCTCGGCATCGATCCCGGGCTGCGCTTTACCGGCTGGGGGCTGGTGGAAAGCACCGGCAACCGATTGCGCCATGTGGCCGATGGCGTGATCGCCACCGACTCGGCGCAATCCGTGCCGGAGCGGCTGTGTTGCCTGCACCACGCCCTTACCGCGCTGATCGCTCAATATCAGCCGGAAGAGGCAGCGGTGGAGGAGACCTATGTCAACCGCAACGGGGCGGCGACGCTTAAGCTCGGCTATGCCCGCGCGGTGGCGTTGTTGGTGCCGACATTGGCCGGTCTCACGGTTGCCGAATATGGCGCCAAGACGGTCAAGATGGCCGTTGTTGGCACAGGTGGTGCCAATAAGGATCAGGTGGAGATGATGGTGCGGCGTCTGCTGCCTGGTGCCACCATCAAACGCGCCGATGCGGCTGACGCTCTGGCGGTGGCGATCTGTCACGCGCATCATCGCGCCAGTAAAACGGCGTGGAAGGCCGGCACGGTGATGGCATGATCGCACAACTTTCGGGCCGGGTGGTTCTGATCGAGGCGGATCGCTGCGTGGTGGACGTGGGCGGTGTTGGCTATCTCGTTTACGCCTCCACCCGCACACTCTCCGCACTGCCCGCGCCGCCTGCATTGGCCGTGGTGTTGACCGAGATGCAGGTCCGCGAAGACGCGATCACATTGTTCGGGTTTGCCGATTCTGCTGAGCGCGAATGGTTCCGACTGCTGACGACGGTGCAGGGGGTGGGGGCCAAGGTGGCGTTGAACATTCTCTCCGCCCTCAGCCCACGCGAGTTGATTGCCGCCATTCAGGCCGGAGATCGGGGTGCGATTACCCGTGCGCAGGGGGTTGGGCCGAAGCTTGCGGTGCGTCTGTTGACCGAATTGCGGGAGAAGGCGGGGGCGATGCCGGTGGGCGTTGGTTTCTCGCCGGTGTTGCCGCCTTCGGCTGGTGTGGAGGCTGAAGCGATTTCGGCGCTGGTCAATTTGGGCTTCCGGCGGCCGGAGGTATCGATTGCCATCACAAAGCTGCTCGAACGCCACGGAGATGCCGCAACTTTGGATAGTCTCATCCGCGATGGGTTGAAGGAGTTGGCGCGGTGATGTTCGGGGATTTGGTGGGATGGCTGCGCCATCCCACCCTACGAGGATTGTTATGTGCAGGGTGGGATGGCGCAGCCATCCCACCACGCGCGGCGGTGTGCGATGTCTGAAGACCGCCCGATCACCGCCGAACGCACAGACGACGATTCCGGTGAAGGCGCACTGCGCCCGCAAACCCTTGCCGATTTCACTGGCCAGCGCGCCAGCCGCGAAAATCTTTCGATCTTCATCCAGGCCGCCCGCGCGCGCGGTGAGGCGATGGATCATGTGTTGCTGCATGGGCCGCCAGGACTGGGCAAGACCACGCTGGCGCAAATCGTCTCACGCGAACTTGGCGTGGGTTTCCGTGCCACTTCCGGCCCGGTGATCCAGCGCGCGGGCGATTTGGCGGCGATTTTGACCAATTTGCAGCCGCGCGATGTGCTGTTCATCGACGAAATCCACCGCCTGCAACCGGCCATTGAGGAAATCCTCTATCCGGCGATGGAGGATTTTCAGCTCGACCTGATCATCGGCGAAGGCCCGGCGGCGCGCTCGGTGCGCATCGATTTGGCGCCGTTCACCCTGGTGGGGGCGACGACGCGGGCTGGATTGTTGGCAACCCCGCTGCGCGACCGCTTCGGCATTCCGCTGCGACTGGTGTTCTACACCCCGGAGGAACTACAACGCATCGTGGCACGCGGGGCGGAGAAACTCGGCTTCTCGTTGGGGGCTGACGGTGCTGCCGAGATTGCCAAACGCTCGCGTGGCACGCCACGCATCGCGGGCCGTCTGCTGCGCCGGGTGCGCGATTTCGCGCTCGTCGAGGGCGCGGACACCGTGGGGCGCGAACTGGCCGACGCCGCGTTGCGCAGGCTGGACGTCGATCCGATTGGCCTGGATGCGATGGATCGTCGCTATCTGCGCCGAATGGCTGAGCATCATGGCGGCGGGCCGGTGGGCGTGGAGACGTTGGCCGCCGCGTTGGCCGAGGCGCGCGATACGCTCGAAGATGTGATCGAGCCTTATCTGATCCAGGAAGGCCTGATTTTGCGCACCTCGCGCGGGCGGATGCTGGGCGAACGCGGTTGGCGTCATCTCGGCCTCACGCCGCCCGCTGGCACGCAGCCAATGCTCGAATTGGACCCGGAGTAGCAGATGCACCGCTATCCGTTGCGCGTCTATTACGAAGACACAGATGCGGGTGGCGTTGTCTATTACGCCAACTATCTGCGTTTCCTTGAACGAGGACGCACCGAAGCCTTGCGCGATCTGGGAGCCGCACATGCGCGCCTCCAGGCCGAACATGGACTCATCTTCATGGTGCGTCGCGTCAATCTGGATTATGTCAGCCCCGCGCGACTCGATGATGCACTGGTGGTCGAGACGCTGATGCGCTCGGAACGCGGTGCGTCGGTTGACCTGCTGCAGCGGGTGACGCGGGATGGGGTTTTGCTGGTTGAAGCGGTGGTTCAACTGGCCTGTGTGCAGGAACAGAGCGGCCGACCGGGCCGTATTCCGTCTGAATGGCGGGCGGCGCTGGCGCGGCTGGCGGTGTAGACTCTTAAACGAGGTGAGACGTGGACCGGACTGTTGATGTCGCCAATTTGGCTACGCCCGCGGGCATCCCGCTGGCCGATCTGTCGATCCCCGGCTTGTTCATGCAGGCCGATATCGTCGTCAAGATTGTCATTATAGCGCTGCTCCTGGCCTCGGTCTGGGTCTGGGCCATCGTGTTCGAAAAGATCACCACCATCCGCAAGGCCAGCAAGGCTGCCGAGGTGTTCGAGGACAAGTTCTGGTCCGGCGGTTCACTCGACGACCTTTACGAGCAGGAAGGTGCCAAGCCCGTGCACCCGATGGCCGCTGTTTTTGGGGCAGCAATGGCGGAATGGCGGCGCAGCCTGCGCGTGGCCGGCGCCGATCTGTCCCGCTCGGCGGTGCGTGAGCGCGTAGATCGCGCGATGAATGTGACGATCCAGCGCGAGATGGAGCGTCTGGAGCGTTGGATGGTGTTCCTTGCCTCGGTCGGCTCGTCGGCCACCTTTGTCGGTCTGTTCGGCACCGTGTGGGGCATCATGCACACCTTCACGGCGATCTCTGCGCAGCACAACACCAGCCTCGTCACCGTCGGCCCCGGCATTGCGGAGGCGCTGTTCGCCACCGCCATTGGTCTGGTGGCCGCCATTCCGGCGACGCTGGCTTACAACGCCATCGGCACCACACTGTCGCGCTTCGCCGCTCGTCTTGAAGGCTTTGCCACTGAATTCGGCGCAATTCTGTCGCGCCAGACCGAGGAAAGGGTCTGACCCATGGCCGGTGGTCTGATCGGAGGCGGCAGCAAACGCAGCAAGCACCGACCGATGGCGGAGATCAACGTCACCCCGATGGTGGACGTGATGCTGGTGCTGTTGATCATCTTCATGGTCACAGCCCCGCTGCTCACCGCCTCGGTAAATGTGGATCTGCCCAAGGCTGAAGCGTCTCCGGCCCCGCAGGATGACAAGCCGCTGACCGTCTCGGTCAACGCCGAGGGCAAGATCTATCTGCAAGACGAGCAGATCGAACTGCCCGAATTGGTGGCGAAATTGCAGGCGATCAGCCAGGGCAAGTCGGACAAAAAAATCCTTGTTCGGGGTGACAAGGGCAATTCCTACGGCACCATGTTGCAGGTGATGGCCACCATCACCCAGGGCGGCTTCACCCATCTGGCGCTGCTGAGCGACCCGTCAGGTGGCGCTGCCGCCAAGAAGAACTGAGCGCACGATGCGATTCTTTGAGAGTCGGATGCGGCGATATGCCGGGATCTCTGTGGTCCTGCACGCCCTCCTGCTCACCGTGATGATTGTTGGCCTGCCCGCACCGGACGCTCCGCCTGAAGAGGTGGAGGTGACGATGTCTGTTGATACGGTTGGGCCGCCACAAAAGGCGATCAAGGCGAAGAAGCCCGCCGAAGTGCCCGCACCCGCGGACACCGCGCTGCCTTCCCCCGAATTGCAACCAGCACCAGAGCCGCCGAAAAAGCAGGTAGACGAACCGCCTCCGCCCCCGCCGCCACCACCACCGCCTCCACCACCGCCGCCGGTGTCGGAGAAGAGCGAGCCCGTGCCGTTGCCGCCGCCCCCGCCGCCGGTGCCGACACCGCCCACACCCACACCGCCGACACCAAAATCGCAGCCGAACCCGACCAAGAACGCGGCGCCGGAGAGCGAAGAACTGCTGAACACGCTTGAAAAACTCAAAGCGATGCAGAAGCAGATCAAGCCGCCGACAGCGAAGGCTAATCCCCTCGCAGGCGGTGCGCCGAACGGTGGCGGCAGCCCGAATGGTGACATCAACAACAGCCTCTCTGCCCAGCAGCGCGGCGCGATTGGCGATAAGGTGCGTGAGTGCTGGACCAAAGATGCCGGTGCGCTCGATCTGGAGAAGATGAGCGTCAAGGTGACGGTGACGACTGACGCCAATGGCACGGCGCGTATGGTGCAGATCGCCGATGACGACCGCGCGCGCGTGCTGTCCGATGTGCGACTGAATGCCTTTTTCGAGCGCGCACAGCGTGCCATTCTTGATCCACGCTGCGCCGATTTCCCGCTGCCGCAGGACAAACTCGGCAGTGTTCAGAAACTCACTTTCGTGTTCCGGCCATGATGTCGATATGCACCAAGCTCCATTCGTTGCGTCCGCTGGTGTGGCTGTTGCCCGCCATTGTTGCCGCCTGCGTGCCGCAGCCCGAGTCCAATCGGCCCAGCAGCCCGATGGCAGCCCCGCCGCCACAGGCGGCCCCACTGCCGGTGCCTGCCGAATTGGCGCCCGTCTATGATCGTATTGACGCCTGCTGGCACAGTGTGCACGACGCCAGACAGACGGGTTCCGATCTGCGCTTCACTTTGAAAGTGCTCTACGACCCGAGCGGTCATGTGGCTGAGATTCAGGTCTTCAGCCCGGATCAGGGGCAGACCGACTCTGAGCCGCGTTTGCAGACCGTTATCGCCGAAGGTCGCCGTGCGGTGATGGCGCCGCATTGCAATCCGATGCCGATGCCGGTCTCGGTCGCCGGACGGAAAGTGTCGGCGACTTTTGTTTTTGTGCCTTGAATCGACGCCTGCGAATGGCGTTGTAAACAGTCAAACCAACTTCGGGTACCATCATGACGCAGTCTGAAATCCCCGCTTCGCCGCTTGCCGACCTCAACGCCCGTGGCTTTTCAATCAGCCGCCGTGGTCTGGCGGTCGGAGCGGCAGCGCTGATCCTGCCCAATCGCCTCTACGCGCAAACCGCCCCGGCCTCGGCGAGCCCAGCCGACAGCGCCATCGTGGTCGACCGCGCCCGTATCGATCCGATCCCGATTGCCATTCCGGTCTTCGCCGGTGGCGATGCCGTGGCGCAGCGCATGGGCAATGACATTGCCGGCGTGATCACCAACAACCTCGCTCGCTCCGGTCTGTTCCGCACCATCGATCCGGCAGCCTTCATCGGCCAGCAGACCAACGATGTGCCGAATTTCGCCAATTGGAAGGGCATCGGTGCGCAGGCTCTCGTCACCGGCAAGGTGGACAGCCAGGGCGGCAACAAATTGCGTGTGGAATTCCGCCTGTGGGATGTGCTGCCCGGCCAGCAGATTCAGGGCACCGCCTACAGCGCCGACTCGACGAATTGGCGCCGCATTGCCCATATCATCTCGGACGTCATCTATGAGCGTCTGCTGGGCGAGAAGGGCTATTTCGACACCCGCGTTTGCTACATCGCTGGCTCCGGCCCGCGTGACCGCCGCGTGAAGCGCTTGGCGATCATGGATCAGGATGGTGAGAACAATCGTTTCCTGACCGACGGCACCTGGATCGCCAAAACGCCGCGTTTCCACCCGTCGCAGGACAAGGTGGCGTTCATGAGCTACGCCAATAACCGTCCGCGCGTGTACATGTATGACCTCGACACGCAGCGCCAATCGGTGCTTGGCGATTTCTCCGGCATGACCCTCTCGCCGCGTTTTGCGCCGGACGGCAATTCGGTGGTGATGTCGCAGACCACGCCGGGCGGCAATGCCGATATCTACAGCGTCGATCTCGCCAGCCGTCGGGCGCATCAATTGACCAATTCCGGCTCGATTGACGTCTCGCCCTGCTACAGCCCGGACGGCACGCAGATTGTGTTCAACTCGGACCGGGGTGGCGATCAGCAGCTTTACGTGATGGGAGCCGACGGTTCCAACGCGCGCCGCATCAGCTTTGGCAATGGGCGTTACGGCACGCCAGTCTGGAGCCCGCGTGGCGACCTGATTGCCTATACACGCCTTTTTGAAAATACCTTTGCCATCGGCGTGATGCGCCCGGATGGCTCGGGTGAGCGGATTCTGTCGGAAAGCTTTTATGTCGAAGGTCCGACCTTCGCGCCCAATGGCCGGGTGATCATGTTCTGGCGCGAGACTCCGGCGCGCGACAATCGCGGCACCGGTTTTAGTGCGCGTCTGGTGTCAATCGACATTACCGGATTCAACGAGCGGCAGATTCCCACGCCGACCGATGGCTCTGAACCGGCTTGGGGGCCACTATTGGCCTAGTTCTGATGCGAATTAGCATCAAAGCGTTGCAGCCGCGCCACGGCATGGATGTCATGTGTGGCGCGGATGACACTGTGCCTTGACCCGGTTTACCGGAGAGGTCTAATTCCCACCGCAGCTTAGGCGGCACTTCTTCCGAAGTTGCCGCACGGCTTAAAATCACCATGTCTAACCCGGCGGGGGTTCACCTCGGGGGTTTATCTCAGTTTCGCACTCCTCTCAGGGACGCACATCGATGAACGTTAAAATTCTGGGCGCTTTCGCTGCCGTGGCTCTCCTGGCCGCGTGCTCGGACGACACTGCGAAGACCAGCGGCTCGGGCGCAACCGCGACCGGTTCGGGCATCGTTCCGGGCAGCCAGGAAGACCTGGTGGCCAATGTTGGCGACCGCGTGTTCTATGACCTGAACAAGTCCGCTCTGAAGACCGACGGCAAGGCCACGCTGGACCGTCAGGCTGCTTGGCTGGCCAAGTATGCGCAGAACAATGTGCAGGTTGCTGGCAACTGCGACGAGCGCGGCACCGAAGAATACAACATCGCTCTCGGCCAGCGTCGCGCTGCCGCCGCTCGCGATTATCTGGTTGCCAAGGGCGTTGCTTCCACCCGCGTGACCACGATCTCCTACGGCAAAGACCGTCCGACCGCTCTGGGTTCGAACGAAGCCGCCTGGGCGCAGAACCGCAACGCGATCACCTCGGTTCGCTAATCCGAACTTTGGTTGCGTGATGAATGAGCCGACAGGGGCAACCATGTCGGCTTTTTCGTGTCTTATTTGCAATGCTGCATTTTCTACCTTCATCTCGCCACAGAACCTGACTATCTGCGCGATACAGAGGTGCCCCCATGAAGTTCGCAAACCTATTCTTCGCCGCCGCCGCCGTGACACTCGCAGCCCTGCCTGCCCGCGCTCAGATCGAATCGCGTGAGGGAATTGCGTTGCAGAATCAGATTTCGGAGTTGCGTCGCGATATTGATGCCGTGCGCGAGAATGCAGGTTCTGGCGGCAATGCCTCCGGTGGCAGCATGCTGGGTGGACGCCGCAATGCCGCCCCCCCGGATTCGGGCGCGCCGAATTCCGACCTGATCGCTGGTCTGGTGGATCGTCAGGCACGGCTGGAGGATGCTGTGCGGGTGCTCAATGGTCGCCTTGACGAGTTGGCCAATGCGCAGCAGCGCGAGCATGATGACGTCGCCAAGCAATTCGCCGACCTGCAATTCCGTCTCGACAATGGTGGCGGTGCCACTGCGGCCCCAGCCCCGATTGCTGGAAAGCCCGGATTGCCGCCGAGCCAGAGCGTCAGCCCGCCGCCGGCGGCGCTTGGCACGGTGCCCGCCAAGGCCATCACCCCGCCTGCCGCTGCTGCCGCACCGCGCAGTGCGGACCAGTTGATCCAAGAAGGCAATGCCGCGCTCGCCCGGCGTGACTATACGGCTGCTGAGCAATCGGCGCGTGAAGTGCTGGCTACCAAGGCCTCGCCGCGCGGCTATGACGCGCAATTCCTGCTCGCACAGTCTCTCTCAGCGCAGAAGCGCTCGCTCGATGCGGCGATTGCCTATGGCGATCTCTATCAGCGCAGTAAGCAAGGCACGCACGCGCAAGACGCTCTGCTCGGCTTGGCCAATTCCCAAGCCGCGCTGGGTGACAAACATTCAGCCTGCGTGGCGCTGGAATCGTTGACGGCGCAATTCCCGTCGCCGCGTCCGGACGTCGCAGCTCATGCCGCTGCGGCCCGCAGTTCGGCAGGCTGCCGCTGAGCCTTGCGTCCTCTCTGCCGGTTTCCCCGGCTGAATTCGCCAGCCTGATCGCCCCGCTTGGGCCGTTCGAGCCGCAACCGCATGTGGCTGTGGCGGTCTCCGGCGGGGCGGATAGTCTGGCCACCGCCTTGCTGATGCGGAACTGGGTGCGCGATCAGGGGGGTGACATTCTGGCACTCGTCGTCGATCACGGCCTGCGTGCTGAATCCCGCAGCGAGGCCGAGGCCACCATCGCCCGACTGTCCGCTATGGGGATTGCGGCTGTCCTGCTCTCCCTCACCGATCTCGCCCCCGGCCCCGGCATTGCCGCGCGTGCCCGTGATGCCCGACATGCCGTGTTGGAGGCGGAGGCAGCGCGGCGGGGCATTGTCCACCTTGTCTTCGGCCATCACGCCGCCGATCAGGCCGAGACGGTCTGTATGCGGCTGCTGGCGGGCAGCGGTGAAGGCGGGCTATCTGGCATGTCGCCGCTGGTGGAGACCGCGCTGCTGCGCCGTCTGCGCCCTCTGTTGAGCATCCCGCCCGCCCGACTGCGCGCCACGCTGCGGGTGGCGGGGGTGGAGTGGGTGGAAGATCCCTCCAACCACAACCCCACCCAGCAACGCGCCCGCCTGCGTGCCTTGCGCAATGATCCGGGCGGTGACGGGTTGGCCACGCGGGGGCTGGTGCTGTCCTCGGCGGCACGCGGAGAGACGCGAGCGGCGCGGGAGGCCGAGATTGCCGCGGAATTGGCGGCCAAGGCGGTGATCTATCCGCACGGCTTCGCCCATCTGCAACCGGGCGCTATCTCAGCCGAGGGGCTGGCGGCGTTGGTGGGGATGATCGGGGGGGCACTTTGGCCGATCTCGCCGGATCGGGTGCGTGACCTTGCCGCCGATCCTCGCCCGGCCACGATTGCGGGCGTGCGGTTCATTCCAGCCGGTCGCTATGGCACCGGAATGTTGCTGGTGCGGGAGGAAGTGGCGGTGCAGGGCGCGATTCCCGCGCGGGAGGGCGTGGTGTGGGATGGCCGATTTCGTCTCATCGGGCCGGTTCCCAAGGGCTGTGAGGTCGGTGCATGGGCAAAAGATGCACCGCGCGATCGTGAAATATTCCTCATGATTGTTGCCCGCACTTTGCCGGTTTTGCGATGCAACGGGCGTGTGGTAACGAAATCTCCAGCAATTATAGGCAATTTTGTGTTCAACCCTCGGTTTTGTGCATCCTCGGCCCCGTTTTTCCCGTTGCCCGTCAGCGCGGGAAAGGGCCAGAGTGTTCGCCGTATTGGGGGGTGAAGTTTGCTGCGCGCCATCCTATGTAGCGTGCAGCAGCGTTGGCAGAGTGAGGGTGCCAACGTGAAGGCCTGGTGACGGGCAAGGATTGAATGGCCGCAAAGGCCGGGGAATGACATGAGCAATTTTGGACGCAATCTCGCCCTCTGGGTCATCATCGCATTGTTGCTGGTGGTGCTGTTCAACCTCTTCCAGCCCGGTTCAAACCGGCCGGCGGCGGCACCAGTGGCGTATTCCGATTTTATCGGTGAGGTGAATAACGGCCATGTGCGTGATGTGACCATCATGGGTCGCTCCGTGACGGGCCAATTGACCGATGGGCGCAGCTTCCAGACCTACACACCGGAAGACCCCACTTTGGTCTCGCGTCTGACCGATAAGGGCGTGCGCGTGGTGGCCAAGCCGGAAGACAGTGATGTCAACCCGCTGCTGCACTACCTGCTGTCTTGGTTCCCGATGCTACTGCTGATCGGCGTGTGGATTTTCTTCATGCGTCAGATGCAGGGTGGCGGTGGCCGCGCGATGGGCTTCGGCAAATCCCGCGCCCGGCTGCTGACCGAAAAGCAGGGCCGCGTGACGTTTGAAGATGTGGCCGGCATCGATGAAGCCAAAAGTGAGCTGCAGGAAATTGTTGAGTTCCTGAAAGACCCGCAGAAATTCCAGCGCCTCGGTGGCAAGATCCCGAAGGGCTGTCTGCTCGTTGGCCCCCCGGGCACTGGTAAAACGCTGCTCGCCCGTGCCATTGCGGGTGAAGCGAACGTGCCGTTCTTCACCATCTCCGGCTCTGATTTCGTGGAAATGTTCGTCGGTGTCGGTGCGAGCCGCGTGCGTGACATGTTCGAGCAGGGCAAGAAAAACGCGCCTTGCATCATCTTCATCGACGAAATCGACGCAGTGGGTCGCCATCGTGGTGCCGGTCTGGGCGGTGGCAATGATGAGCGTGAGCAGACGCTGAACCAGATGCTCGTTGAGATGGATGGTTTTGAAAGCAATGAGGGCGTTATCCTCATCGCCGCCACCAACCGCCCCGACGTGCTCGACCCCGCTTTGCTGCGTCCTGGCCGTTTCGACCGTCAGGTTGTGGTGCCGAACCCGGATGTTAACGGGCGTGAGAAAATCCTGCGCGTGCATATGCGTAAGGTGCCGCTGGCGTCTGACGTTGATCCGAAGGTGATCGCACGTGGCACGCCGGGCTTCTCGGGTGCGGATCTGGCCAACCTCGTCAATGAAGCCGCCCTTCTCGCTGCCCGCATGGGCAAGCGCGTGGTGGCGATGGCTGAGTTCGAGATGGCCAAAGACAAGGTGATGATGGGCGCTGAGCGTCGTTCGCTGGTGATGAGCGACGATGAAAAGCGCATGACCGCCTTCCATGAGGCTGGCCACGCCATCTGCGCGATCAATCTGCCGGAATGCGATCCTGTGCATAAGGCAACCATCATTCCGCGCGGTAGAGCGCTGGGCATGGTGATGAGTCTTCCGGAAGGCGATCGCTATTCGAAATCCAAGGTGAAGTGCCTGTCTGAGCTGACAATGGCGATGGGCGGTCGCGTTGCCGAGGAGATCACCTTCGGCGCGGATAAAGTGTCCAACGGTGCTTCGGGCGACATCAAGATGGCGACCAATCAGGCACGCATGATGGTGACTGAATGGGGCATGTCGGACAAGCTCGGCATGATCGCCTATGCCGATAACAGCCAGGAAGTCTTCCTCGGCCACTCCGTCACCCAGCATAAGGGCGTCTCGGAAGCCACTGCGCGGGATATCGACAACGAGATCAAGTCGATCATCGATGCGGCTTATGCCCGTTCGAAGGCCATTCTGACCGAACATCTGGACGAGCTAAACGCGCTGGCGTTGGGGCTGCTGGAATACGAAACCCTGTCGCTGGACGAGATCCGCACGGTGCTGCGGGGTGAGAAGGTGATCCGCAAGGTCAACGACGAACCCGCGCCAGACCAGCGTCGCGCCTCGGTGCCGACCACCACCAGCAAGCCATTGCCGCCGAGCGGCGGGCTTGGGGCTGCTCCCGCGCCGGGCTGAGAGAGCGGCGATGCGACGCAGCTGGGCAGGCTTCCCGCAGGGAAAGCCGCTGGTGATGGGAATTCTGAACGTCACGCCTGATAGTTTCAGCGATGGCGGGAAGAACAATGATCCGGTCGGCGCTGGTCTCGCGATGGTCGAGGCTGGCGCCGATCTCATTGATATCGGTGGTGAGAGCACGCGCCCCGGCGCTGCCGACCTTCCGGTGGAAGAAGAAATCTCCCGCATCCGCTCTGTCATCGCCGCCCTGGCCCGTGCCGGGGTGGCGGTGTCGGTTGATACCCGCAATGCGGAGACGATGCGGGTGGCGCTGGGGGAGGGGGCGAGGATCATCAACGATGTCTCCGGCTTCGCCTATGACCCGGATGCGCTTCGTGTGGTCGCGCAAGCCGGGTGTCCGGTGGTGGTGATGCATATGCGGGGACGTCCGGCGACGATGAACTCTTTCGCCGCATATGACGATCTGGTTGCCGATGTGCGCCGCGAATTGGCAGCACGGGTGGATGACGCATTGCAGGCAGGGGTGAGGGCTGAGGCGATCTGCATTGATCCAGGTCTGGGTTTTGCAAAAAATGCCGCGCAGGATGCGGAATTGCTGCAGCGTTTGCCGGAATTGGATCTCAGCGATCATCCGGTGCTGATCGGTGCCTCCCGCAAACGCTTCGTGGGCGCGCTGTCTGGGGAGGCCGTGGCGGCCCATCGCATAGGCGGCTCAGTGGCGGCGGCGTTGTGGGCCGTGGCGCATGGCGCGGACATTCTGCGCGTACATGATGTGGCGCAGACGGTGCAGGCGATCCGGGTCTGGCGTGGTCTCGGCGGGTTAATGTAATGGTCAGCTTTCTGCCGTAATGTCGGCAGAGACTGAGTGCGGTTTTCGGAAAGTGTATCATGTCAGGCTCGGCTGCTCCCAGCGCAAGACGGTTTTTCGGCACAGACGGCATCCGCGGCACGGCCAATACCGCGCCGATGACGGCAGAGATTGCCCTCAAGCTCGGCCAAGCGGCCGGGGTGTGCTTCACCCGTGGCGCGCATCGCCATCGCGTGGTGATCGGCAAGGATACGCGGCTGTCCGGCTACATGATCGAGCCCGCGTTGGTGGCGGGCTTTATCGGAGCGGGGATGGATGTGGTGCTGGCCGGGCCGTTGCCGACGCCCGGCGTGGCGATGCTGACCCGCAGCCTGCGCGCCGATCTGGGCGTGATGATCTCCGCCTCGCACAACCCGTATGAAGATAACGGCATCAAGCTGTTCGGGCCGGATGGCTTCAAATTATCGGATGAGACGGAGTTGGAGATTGAGGCGCTGATGGAAAGCGATCTCTCCGCCCACCTCGCCGCCCCCTCCAAACTCGGCCGCGCGTCGCGCCTGAATGATGCGGCGGGCCGCTACATTGAAGCTGCCAAAGCGAGCTTCCCGCGTGGCTTGCGGCTGGATGGCCTGCGCATCGTGCTCGATTGCGCCAATGGCGCGGGCTACAAGGTTGCTCCGGCGGTTTTGTGGGAGCTGGGGGCCGAGGTGATTGAACTCGGCGTGAAGCCGGATGGCTTCAACATCAATCGCGGCTGCGGCTCCACCGTGCCGAGCTATCTTTCGGCTGAAGTGATCAAGAACGGTGCCCATATCGGGCTGGCGCTGGATGGGGACGCGGATCGGTTGATCATTGCCGATGAAACCGGCGCGATTATCGATGGTGATCAGGTTCTCGCACTGATCGCCCGCTCCTGGCACGCCAATGGCCAATTGGTCGGTGGCGGCGTGGTGGCAACGGTGATGTCGAATTTGGGGTTGGAGCGATTCCTTGGCAATCTCGGCTTGAAGCTGCATCGCACGGCGGTCGGCGATCGCTATGTGGTGGAGTTGATGCGCGCGGGTGGCTTCAATCTGGGCGGTGAGCAATCCGGCCATATGGTGCTGTCGGACTACGCCACCACCGGAGACGGCGTGTTGGCGGCGTTGCAGGTGTTGGCGGTGATGGTGGAGAGCGGTGAGCCTGCCAGCCAAGCCTGCCAGATGTTCCGCCCGTTCCCGCAGAAGCTGAAAAGCGTGCGTTATCACTATGGCGCACCGCTCGACGATGCCGAGGTGCAGGCCGCCATTGCAGTGGCCGATGCCGAATTGGCCGCTTCGGGTCGCTTGCTGATCCGCAAGAGCGGCACCGAGCCGGTGATCCGCGTGATGGCGGAAGGTGAGGATGGCGATCAGGTGGAGCGTGTGGTGGAAGAACTTTGTGCCTTGATCGCCCAGGTCGCCGCCAGATTGCGCGATGAGGCCTCTGCCGACGAGCCGGTGGTCTGAGCGCGATGGCGCTGCAGGGGCGCGTGCTGGTCGTTGCCGGGTCTGATTCCGGTGGTGGGGCGGGCATTCAGGCGGACATCAAGACCATTATGGCGCTTGGCGGTTTCGCCACCACGGCGATCACCGCGTTGACGGCACAGAACACGTTGGGTGTGCAAGATGTCTACCCGGTGCCACCCGCCTTCGTCGTCGCGCAAATGAGTGCGGTGCTGTCGGATATCGGGGCGGATGTGGTTAAGACCGGCATGATGGTTAGCCGTGAGATTATCGACGCGCTGTGTGTGGTGCTGGAGGCGCAAAGCGAGCGTATTCCGCTGGTGGCCGACCCGGTGATGATCGCCAAAGGCGGCACGACGCTGTTGCGGGAGGATGCGGTGGCGCATTTCAAGCGCCGCTTGCTGCCGCTGGTCAACTTGATCACCCCCAATCTGCCGGAGGCTGAGGCGCTGGCGGGGATGCGGATTGAGACAGAGGCGGAGATGCATCACGCCGCCGATGTGCTGCTCACTCTTGGTGTGCCCGCCGTGCTGCTCAAGGGCGGGCATTTGCCGGGCGATGAGGTGGTTGATCTGCTGGCCACCGAGGCTGAAACGCTGGTGTTCCGCGCGCCGCGCATTATCGGCCCGCACACGCACGGCACCGGCTGCACGCTGGCCAGTGCGGTGGCGACTGGGCTGGCGCAGGGCATGAGCTTGGCCGACTCGGTGGCACGCGGCCGCGCTTTTGTGCGGGCGGCGATGGCCAGCGCGCCCGGCTTTGGGGCTGGGCACGGGCCGATGGATCACTCGGTGACGGTCTCGGACGAGAAAATCCGGGCGTTATAGCGTCGCCGGATCACGCCCCCAAGGCGCGATCCGTGGCCAGTACGGCGTGCAGTAGGACATTGGCCCCCGCCGCCACATCGTCTTGCGTCGCACTTTCCGCCTCGTTGTGGCTGAGGCCGTCGGCGCAGGGCACGAAGATCATCGCGGTTGGCGCTACGCGGGCGATATAGGCGCTGTCATGCCCGGCACCGGAGACGATGGGGCGATGGGCATAGCCATACGCCTCTGCCGCCTCGGCGATGCGGGTGCGGCAGGCGGCATCGAAATGCACGGCGGGGGAGAGCCAGGTTTGCTCCAGCGCCAGCCTCAAGCCATCGGCCTCGGCAATCTCCGCGACCGCATCGCGCAGCGAGATATCCATCTCGGCCAGAATGGCATCATCCGGGTGGCGCAGATCGATGGAGAAGAAGACTTCGCCGGGCACCACGTTGCGGCTATTCGGTTTGCTCTCGATCAGGCCGACGGTGCCGACGGCATCCGGGGCATGGGCGCTGGCGATGCGATTGACGGCTTCGATCACCCGCGCCGTGCCCAGCAGCGCATCGCGCCGCAGTCGCATCGGGGTGGCACCGGCATGGCCGTCTGAGCCGGAGAGTGTGACCTCATACCAACGAATGGCCTGCACGCCGCTCACCACGCCGATGGTGCGGCCCTCTTCCTCTAGGATTGGCCCTTGTTCGATATGCAGTTCGAAATGGGCGGAGAGGGGATGGCCGAGTGGGGCGGTGCCACGGGCGGCGATGGCGTCCATCGCGGTGTCGAAGCGAATGCCGTCGCGGTCGGTGCGGGAATGGCCGTACTCTTCGGTGAACACGCCTGCGAACACGCCGGAGGCCAGCATGGCGGGGGCGAAGCGGGCACCTTCTTCGTTGGTCCAATTGATCAGCTCAATCGGTGCCTCGGTTTCAATGCCTGCTTCGTGCAGACGGCGCAGCACCTCCAGCCCGGCGAGCACACCGATCACGCCATCGAATTTTCCGCCGGTGGGTTGGGTGTCGAGATGGCTGCCGATGGCGATGGGGGGAAGGGCGGGGTTGCGGCCAGGGCGGCGGGCGAACATCGAGCCCATGCTGTCGAGCTGCATGCTGCACCCGATGGCCTCACAGGCGGTGCAGAACCATGCGCGCACCTGGGCGTCCTCGGCGGACAGCGCCAGCCTGCGGATGCCGCCTTTGGCGGTGGCACCGAAGGCGGCGGTTTCAAGGATGCTCGCCCACAGGCGATTGCTGTCGATAGAAAGGTTCTGTGTCATGCGGCGATTGTCAGACGACGCTGCGAATCAGACAAGACCCGAGATGGCCACGAGTGCATCTTGCGCCATCTCATCCCAGCCACGCGGGCGGAAACGCTGGGTGATCTCGCGCTGCCAACGCGGCAATTCCTGCGAATCCCGCAGCGTGCGCTCCACATTGCGGGCGATGTCATCGGGGTCGAGTGGGTCGAAATAGCGGGCCTGCCGCTGTCCGGCCTCGGGCAAGCCTCCGCTATTGGCGGCGAAGACCGGCTTGCCGCGCGCCAGACTCTCACTGACGGCAAATCCCCAGCCTTCCAATGAGGCCGGGTGGATGCTGAACAGGCAGGCATCGAGCAATGCCGAGCATTCAGCCGCGTCAGTCTCCAGCCGCACCACAACATCGGGCAGGCCACGGGCAAGGCGCTGTTGCAGATCGCCTGCCAGCCCACCCGCGTGACCAGCCAGCACCAGCGGGGGCAACTCGCCCGGCTCCAGGCGTGTGGCGAGGCGACGCCATGTGGAGAGCACACTGGCATGTCCGATCCGCACATCGATTGGCGCGTTGATCAGCACGAAGCGGCCCTCAATCGGGCTGGGGCCGCTGGCCTTCGGCAGCACCGAATCACCGGGACGAATGCGCTTGGTGCCATAATCGACGATATCGAGACGGCGGCGCAGCGCATCGACATCGCGCAGGGTGGCAGAGGATGGCACGATTACCATCTGCGACAGGCTCAGCACGGCGACAATCCAGGCAGTGAAACGCGCAGTGTGCTCGGGCGCGAACCATTCCGGGCGGCGGGTGGGGGTGATGTCGTGCACGTATGACACGATCTTTGCCCCGGCATAGCGCGCGGCTTCCAGCAAAGGCAGCTGTGCCGGGTCTTCCCAGCCGACGCTGGCGAGGAAGACGATATCGTTCGGGCCGGGGGCGGGCACCGGGGCGCGGTCATTGGGGCGCACCCAGCCGCTGGGGCCGGCGCGCACAGGCAGCACCAATTCCGGTTCCGCCAGATGCAGTGACTCGGCCAGCGCATCGGTGGCCAACTGCCATTCGCTTTGGCTGACCGTTGGGAAGACGGAGAGCAGGATGCGGGATTGGGTCATTGCGGCAAAATCCGCAGCAGATCGGCTGCTGCATCATCCCAAGAGCGGGCGAATAACGGTGGCTTGACGGCTGGGTCCACCAGCCATGCCCGAATGCGGGCAGCGACGGCTGCGGCGTTTTCGGGGTCGAACGGCACTGCGCCATGTGACAGGAAAGCCGACAGGCACGACGCTCCCATGCATTGCGCGTTCAACGTGCCGCGTCCCCAACCGGTGGCGGGCGACATCGAGATGGCGAACACGCAATCGCGGGCAAAAGCGGCGATTTGGGCCGGGGAGGGGTAGAGGATCACCCGCGCCCGGCCATCGATGAACTGGCTGTTGGTGAGCAGGTCGAGCACGTCATTCGATTGCGGGCCAAGTGGGCCTGCGATGATCAGATCGGGCACGCTGCCCTCTGGCATGGTCTCTAGCAATCGCCGCCAAACGGGCAGCAATTGCCGCGTCTGCCCCGCCTCGCCGATCTCCCCCGAAGCGAAGATGAACGGCCTGCAATGGGCTGGGGCGGTGTCCGGCACACCGCCATCTGCGGCACCGCGCATGGTGCGGAACACCTTCACCCCGGCCTGTTTGAGTACGGTGGCGGCCTCTTCTGATTGGGCGATGGTGAGGGTGAGCAGCGGGGCGGTGTTGCTCAGCCAGATCTGTGCCTCCTCCACCTCGCGCGCATCGCGCCATTCCGGGCGGGAGAGCGTGGTGACGTTGGTGGCCAGCAACGCCAGCTTCGCACCGCGCGCTGCCATCCGGCTGCCATCGCCGCGCAACGACAGGAACAGCACGATGTCATGCGGGCCGGGCAATTCGCAATTGTCGTCGGACTGCCAAGGCTGTTCGCGGAGATTCAGTTTGGGACGGTTGCTTGTGGTCAATTCCAGTGGCGTGACGTGCACCGCCTCGGCCAGAGCCTCGACGGACAGGCTGATCAAACCGGGCGCGCGCAGACAAGGCTGCACGCTCTCACCGGCGCGGGCGAGCGCGCGGGCGAGATGTAGACCATACAGCCCGGCATCACTGCCAGCCCGCAGCCCTGTCACATCAATCCAGATCCGGCGTGTCACAGGCATTCATCCTTCGCCGATTGGTAGCCCAATCAGATGCGGCGGACCGTGTAGCTTTCTTCCAGCAACTGCACGATCTCCGCGCCATGGGCCACGTCGCGTGCTTCGAACATAACTTCGAGTTCGGCACTTTGCACGCTGGGGGAGGCGAAGAGCCGTTGGTGCGACACTTCGATGATGTTGCCGCCGTGGCCGCCGATTTTGCCGGAAATATCAGCCAAAACGCCGGGACGATCTGGAATTTCGAGCACCAAACGCAACAGACGACCATCGCGCAGCAGATTGCGCAGCATCACGTTTGCGAGAATGCGCGCATCGATATTGCCGCCACAGACCGGCACGCCGACTTTCTTGCCCGCAAACCGCTCCGGGAAGGCGAGCAGCGCCGCCACACCGGCAGCACCGGCACCTTCGGCAACCGTCTTAGCGCCCTCGGCGAGCAACGCGATGGCTTCTTCCACCGCCCGCTCCGGCACCACGATGACGTCGTGCACATGCGCACGCACCACAGCGAGCGGGTTGAGGCCGATGTCGCGCACCGCGATACCCTCAGCAATCGTCGGCCCGCCGACCGAGACCGGCATACCGGCCAGACGCTGGGCGAGGGCGGCGTAGGCGGCGACTTCCACGCCGATCACTTCAATGCCCGGCTTGATGGCACCAGCGGCCACCGCACAGCCGGCAATCAGCCCGCCGCCGCCGACTGGGATTACCAGCGCGTCGAGATCCGGCACGTCTTCCAGCATTTCCAGCGCCATCGTGCCCTGACCGGCCATGACGGCTTCATCGTCATAGGGATGGATGAACACCATGCCTTCGCTTTCGGCGAGGAAATGCGCATGCGCTGCGGCATCAGCCAGCATATCGCCATGCAGCACCACATTCGCCCCCCAACCCTGGGTGCGGGTGACTTTGGTGACGGGGGTGAATTTCGGCATCACGATGGTGGCTTTGATGCCGAGCAGCTTGGCATGACGTGCGACCGCCTGGGCATGGTTGCCCGCCGACATTGCCACCACGCCGCGCTTGCGCTCGTCCTCAGTGAGCATCGACAACCGATTGGCCGCCCCACGTTCCTTGAACGCGCCGGTGGCCTGGAGGTTGTCGAGCTTGAGATAGACCTCAGCGCCCGTCACGCGAGAGACGCTGTCGGAATATAGGAATGGGGTGCGCAGAACACGACCCTTGATCCGCTCCGCTGCGGCCTGGATGTCGGCGAGCCCGATCATGGAATATGCCTCATTTTAAATTGGTGCCCGTAGGG
>Ga0316222_1001948_pt1 | contig 23321 bp, 23 predicted proteins | sample TBH18011metaG_FD_206008 | JGI IMG/M metagenome (GOLD analysis project Ga0316222, IMG submission 206008) | Freshwater microbial communities from Trout Bog Lake, Wisconsin, USA - TBH18011 | ecosystem: Environmental > Aquatic > Freshwater > Lake > Hypolimnion/Profundal zone | place: USA: Wisconsin... | reverse complement strand
GAACTGGGTTATGAAGATTCGCAATTCGCTGAAGTCGGCCAAGCTGCGCGACAAGAACTGCCGCATTGTTCGCCGCAAGGGCCGCGTTTACGTCATCAACAAGACCAACCCGCGCTTCAAGGCGCGGCAGGGCTAATCGCCCGCCGCTAGCCCTGAGCCGGTCAGGCTTGACCGCGTCCCCTCGATCGAGGGCGGCGCGGTTTCGCTATGGCTGGCCCCGTCCGTTCGGCTGATATCCCGTTGGTTCGGTTCCCCGCTAAAGGCACGGGGGGATGTTGGGGGGCGATCGCGGCCCCATATCGGCTTCATGCTGAGCAAGACCCTCGCCCCGATTTTGCTGGTTCTGTCGCTGTGCGCCGGCACCGCATGCAGCTCCGTCCCAACCAATCCGGGGCGCCCCGACCTTGACACCATGCTGCAGCGCCTGCGCACCACCCACGACCCGGCCGAAGCGCAAATGCTGGAAGTGGCGATCCGCCACGTCTGGGCGCGCTCGGGTGATTCCGGCACCGACCGGCTGATGGAGCGGGCGGTCACCGAAGTCCACACCGGCGATTACGACAACGCCCTCGACGCCCTCGACCAGGTGGTGCGGGCGGCGCCCGGCTATGTCGAGGGCTGGAACCTGCGCGCCACCGTGCACTACCTGAGAAGCGAATACGTCCCGGCGATCGCCGACATCCACCACGTCCTGGTGCTGGAACCGCGCCATTTCGGCGCCCTGGCCGGACTGGGGCGCATCCTGTTGGCGCTGGACGACAAGCGCTCGGCGCTGAAGGCGTTCGAGGCGGCTCTGAAGATCAATCCCCACCTCGACGAGGTCCAGGACGAGGTCGACACCCTGCAAGACGAACTGGCCGGCATCCCGATTTAGGTTTCCCCTCCGCCCGCCAGCCAGGCCCGGCAGGCAGCAGGGTCGGCCAGGCCGAAGCGAGCGGCGGAAGCGCGCGGCGGCCCCACCAGCACCGAAATTCCGCCCAAGGCTTCGGCTGCGCGAAAGCCCCATTCGTCGGTGACGTCGTCGCCGACGAACACTGGCACCCGGCCAGCGAAGGGCGCCTCGGCCATGAAATCGACCACCGCCTGGCCCTTGTCGAAGCCGGCCGGCTCGACCTCGAACACCATCTTGCCGGCCATCACCCGAATGCCGGGATGGGCTTCCACCGCCAGCTCGACGGCGCGCCGCGCCTCCTGCTGACGGTCGGGCGCCTGGCGGTAATGCAGCGCCAGGGTCAGCCCCTTGTCTTCGAGAATCAGCCCATCATAGGCGCCGGCAAAGGCCATCAGCCGGGCGCGGATGTCGTCGAGCCCGGCGGTCTGCTGCGGCCGGATGACCCGGCCGTCGGCGGTGACCCGCTCCAGCCCGTGCAGGCCGGCGGCGGGAGGATGAAAGGGGTCGAACAGACGGCGCAAATTGTCGATCGCCCGCCCCGACACCAGCGCCAGGGCGCCGTCGTGGCGCGCCGACAGCGCCGTCAGCAGGCCAACCAAGCCGTCGGGCACCAGGATCGCCGACGGCGTGGAGGCGATGTCGACCAAGCTGCCGTCGACATCAAGGAACCAAGCCCAGTCGGGCGACGGCGGCGGCGGCGGCGGCAAGGGATCGGACATGGCCAAAAGGTAGCCTCTTGCGCTCAAGCGTCAAGGGGGGAATGGCTAGGACCGCGCCGGGGCGCGGCGATGCTCCTGCATGCGGGCGCGGCGCAACTGGTATTCGGCTAGGCGGGCCAGGCGATAGGCGTCGGCGATGCGGCGGGGCTCGTCTTCGGCCATCGCCACCACGGCACGCCCTGGCTGGCGCGGTGGTGGCGGCGGCGCTGCCGCCGCCGTCGCTGCAACCGCACGGCCGGGGCCGGTCCACACCTTCATCAACTTGTCGCGGTACTCGGCCGCCAATTTGGGCGTCTGCGAGTGGTAGTAGGAAGCGGCGGTCGGCCAGTGGCTGGTGGCCTGGTAGAGCCCCTTGAGGAAGCGAGCGGCGTAGGCAACGTTGATGGTTGGGTCGAAGGCGTCGTCCAGATTGGTGAAAGCGTCGGGGTGGTATTGCAGATTGACCTGCATGCAACCGACATCAATGCTTTTGACCCCGGCCGCTCTCAGGCGCCTGACTTCGGCCACCGCCTCGGCCTTGGTGGGGAAGAATTTTCCCTCGCCATTGGCGTTGATGGTCCAAGGCCAGGCAACGCTTGCCCGGCTGTGGTTGTCCCAACGCCCCGATTCGACGATGGAGATGGCGTCGAGCAAGCGCGTCGGAATGGCATAGGTGCGCTCGAAACGAGCGGCCTCGGCGGCGCACATCGCCTCGGGCGGCACGGCGGGCAAGGCCGCGGCGCCGGCCGGAGCCAGCAACCACAGGACGGCCAATCCCGCCAATCCTTTCATCGCCCGTCGCACGTCGCTCACCCGCTTGCTATGGAACCAGCCACAGCAATGCACGCCTTGTGCCACCCACCAGGAAACTGGCCGGCCTTGCACTTTAGGGATGGCATTTATGCCACAGGGGGGGGAGCCTTATCGACGAAGTATAGTTTTTCCCTTGCATCCCCGTGGCACCGTCCGTATATATTGCAGTGCAGCAAACGGGCGCCGCTTGGTTGCGGACTCGCTGCTGCCTTTCTTGGACGTTTCCTCCCTAAACTTGAGCCTGCCCTTCGGGGCAGGCTTTTTTCTTGTAATATCAACGGCTTACGACGGAGCAAAATTTCATGTGACCAACGCATGTGACCAACATTGTGACCAACAAATGTGACCAACGACCGCCGCGCAGTTTCGGCACAAAGGCGCACCCCGCCGAACGGTGCCGTATCCGCGCGGTAGGGCAACGTCATCGTCTGCAATGCGACTGGCCAGAGTAACGCCGCTAACTCGGTGGCGCGCAATGGCTCACCGCACCAGCGACGATTCGGATCGCGGTGGAATGGCGAGCGGACTCTGAACGAAAGGGCTACCGCCACTGTGCCGGGCGCCCTGCCCTATCCAATGCCAACACGGGGCGCGATGGTAGACGCCCCCCTGACCGTGCTCGAGGGGAATGAAGGGGAAAGCGGCGGGCAGAGAGTTGAGCGCCAGTGGGCTGAACACCGCCATCATCTGGCTACGACAGTTGCACGCCGCCTTGATGGTCACGCGTTACCACCCTCCCCCGCCAGCCTGCCCTCCTCCAGATTGCCCAGCCACCATCAGCCCGCGTCACCAGTCGGGCGGCAGGAACGCGTTACCGAGGTCGCCAACGACGCCCGCATCAATCAACATCTGCCCCCACGCCCGCCAGATCGGCAGTAGCGCCTTGATGGCGTTCATTTCGACCCCGTTCATCCGCTCTTCGGTGCCCGCTGGCGCCCGCATCGCCAGCCGTTGCCGATCGCGAATTCGAATTTGCTCCTCGGCCCAGCCGTCTTCGCCAGCACCGACAGAATCCCAGTACGCCGCCAGCGGCTTGTCCGCCAACAACCGCGCACGCTCAGGCTCTCGAAGAGTGCCACGGGGTTTCCGTGCCCCCTCCATCGCCAGAATCGATACGACCCGTGCCAGCGGCCGCTCGGTGTCAGCCGCCCGCTCCTGGCGGCAGTGCGCCAGCCAGCCCTCGTGCCCCCATTCGGCGAGAATTTCGCCCCGCACGCATTCGGCCTCCCACTGCGCGGCCTGCTCTTGCCCCTCGCGGCTCGCCGCCCTCCACACCGGGTCGGTGAAATTCATTGGCGTCGTGGTCAACGTCGATAGCCCCATGATATTGGCTCCTCGGGTTCAGGTGCCGCCTGGACGTCGGCGGAGATCGGTTCGGGATTGAGCCGCCGGGCGATATGGCGAGGCATCGGCCCCATTGCGGCGCCGTCAGCAACGCGGCGGATCTCGGTGCTGAGCGCCGACGCCATGGCGGCGGCCTCGGCCACGTTGGCGCATTGGACGGCGCCGACCTGGAATCCGCCAGTCCCCATCGTCAGCGGGAGGCCGTCCATGTCGCAGACCCGCACCCAGTTCCACCCATCGCTATCGGCCTCCGTCTTGACGGTGGCCGTGGGCGTCGACGTGCCGTAAAATTTGATCACTGCCGCGGCGATGCGGCGCACCTCAAGGTGGTCGCCCTCGGTTAGCATGTAGCCAGGCTGGTCACCACCTGGCGGCGGCCCCGCCATAATCGGCGGTCGCCCCCTGGTTTCCTGGATATGGTCGAGCGCCCGCTGAACCGTGATGGCGCGTCGGGAAATTAGCCAGCCCATTGGCTCGCCATCGGCAGGCACCACGGCCCGCAGGTTCCGCACAACGACGAGTTCCTCGGCAGGGGTCAGGGAGCTGAAAAGCCGCAGGTATTCGGTCGGGGTCTGGCCGCGCGCCCGATGCCATGAATCCGCCAGCCGCCTCAAGCTCTCGCGGGCGTTGTTGAACAATTCGGCGAAGGTCGGTGCGGCCTTCTGTATGGGCGGCATCGGCAACATTTCTGCGTCTTCCCACCCTGCCAACGGGCGCACCTCGGCACGACCGTCGGCCAGGCGATGACCGTGAGTGCGGGCGATCAGCGCCCGCTCACCACGCCGACGGTAGACCACCGCTTCCAGCTGGCCGTCATCGCCAAGCGGTGCGGTGGCGACGGCGGCGCGGAAGGCGACATCAAGTTCAGTCAGGCTCGAGTGGTGAGTCTTGGGCCGCCCGTCCCAGAAGTGCAACTCGTACTGAACGCTGGCCCCTTCCGCGTAGACAGGGCCGCCCGCCGCCGCTTCGACGGCCTGCGGGGTCGCCCTGAAACTCGCCCACGCGTCCTGCCAGTTGCTGAACCGCCCGGCCCCTGCGCCTTCGACATGGGCGGAGAAAGCGCGGCTCAGCCGCTCGACCACCTCGTACCGTGCCGAGTGGACGTTCGGCACCGCCAACTCACGGATCAACGCCGCCATTGTGCCGCTCGACAACGCCCTGACATCTTGCAGGACGTTGTCGATGGTGGCGCTGTTTGGCCTCATCGCCGATAGCCCGCTGAAGCCGCCTCCTCGGGAGCCGATGGCGGCGGCATCGAGGCGTCGGCGATTGCGGACTCAGGCTTCAGGCGGCGGGCGATATGGGCAGGCATCGGCCCCAGCGCCGCGACGGCGGTGATGGCTGGACGCGGCGCCGGGGCGGGCGGCTCGACCGTCGCCTCGGCGATATCCTCGACGGCGGCCTCTGCTTCAATGGCCGCCGCATATGCGGGGTGGCGCTGGAGGCACCAATCGGCGATCCGCTGGGCGTCTGCGGCGGCGGAGAAGATGGATCGACTACTCTGGCGCATCGCCGCCAGCCACGATTCTACGTAACTGGCATGGTTGGGGATGTCAGACGGGATTCCAAGTTCGGCGGCAAGCATCGCGCTTGCAATCTCTGCGCGAAGCTCTTCCAACGCGTAAGAGTTGCTACCGTAGCGTCCGCGGAGGTCGCGATTCAAGCGGTCTGGATGGCCACTCGCATGGCCAAGCTCATGAAGTGCCGTGGCCGCCCATTCGGACGGCCCAGCAAAGCTGGCAGCGATCGGGAGCTGGATGTGGTCGGTCGAGGGCGAATAAAATGCGCGGTCACCACCCTCGCGCACCGCGACACCCGATGCCGCCAAAATGACGGCAACTGCTTCTGGCGTTCTCCACGGCACTTCGTCGAGCGTCGGCGGGACATACACTGGAATGCCCTCGATCTGCGACGCATGAAAAACTGGATAGCTTCTCAGCACAGGGACGATGCGCTTGACGTTGCCGCCGTCGGCGGGCGCGCCGCCGTCGCCGTCAAGCTCAAGTCGCTTGAAAAAGACGACAGTGTTGGCCTTGCTCCCACCCTTCACCTGCCAGCCGCGCTCCTGCGCTTGCTTGTAGGTAAGCCACCTCGGATCGCCGCTGGCGAACGACAACGGCGACATCCCCAAGAGCAATGTGTTGATTCCACGGTACCGTCGCCCCGTCGCGCCGTTGATCGGGCCGCTGGACGACCCCGCCTTCTCGGGGTCGAAGGGCTTTTTCCATGGCGGCGTCCCTGCTTCGAGGGCGGCGATGATCTGGTTGGTGACTTCGGCGTACAGATCGCGCCGGGGTTTCACGGTTTCAGCCATGGTTCAGGCTCCTGCGTTGGCGGTTGGCGATCTCTTCCCAGGACGCTCCGATGTCGTTGGGGGCCTTCTCCAAGCCGAGGTCGCGGATTTCGGACTCGGTCAGGACGATGTCGCCTGGGAGGCGGCGGGCGGGCATTGGCCTGCGGTCGATGGGCGGCGGTCTCATGGATGCGTCTCCTGGGTTGGTGTGGGTGCTGGCGGTGTCGGCGGCTCTGGCGTCGGCGACGGCGGGGCGGGCGGCATCAACCTGTCGCGGATGTGTCGCGGCATTGAGGCGGCCACAGGCTTTGGCGCCCGCTCGTTGCATTCGAGCGAAATGGCCGATGGCGGATATCCAGCGGCAATCGCCAGCTCACTGGCTCGCCGCTGGAAGCGCTCGCTTCCGCCAAAAAAGCGAATGCTGTCCCATCCCCTGGCTTGAGCGGCGGCGATCATCACCTTGATTTCGTCGTCGCTCGGTTCGCCGTGGCGTTCCAAGGTTAGGGTGTCGCCCGCGTCGAGAATCGTCGTCGTCGGCGACAACTTCACCAGCCAGCCGCTGGGCGATTGCTCAACCTCATATCCGAGGGTGATCCAGTAATCGCGGTGCTCGGGCAACAGCGTCGGCTGGCCCCTCCTGCGGCGGCCTGATTGACAGCCGAGCGATGGTTTGGTCATCGTGGTGCTCCTGTTTTCTGGGGTTTGGCGGCGACCGCGAACGGCCTGCTGATACGCCTCCACGCTCGATAGGGTCGCGGTGTCCAGGTCGGCCAGCCGCCCCTGAACATCGGCGGCGCGAAGGCCAAGCCGCCGAGGAATTGAATGCGGCGTCCCAGCGCTATCGACGACAACGACGCCACGGCGACCGACGGCCAGGTGCAACCCGGCCTGTTCGACGGCGGCGGCGAATTCGGATCCTGTGGCGGTGGAGTCCCATGCCGTCTTCAGCGTAGCGGCGACATCGGCGACGGCGATGCCAGTCCGGGTCTGGGCCTGCCAATCGGCATGAGTCGCCGCCGCCACTGGTCGAGGTGTCCCCTCTGGGCGGGTGTGAACCCCAACGGTGGGACGGCAGGCCCACCGTTCTTCCAGCTCGCGAGACGCCGCTTCATGCTTGCGGTAGGAATGGGAATCGGAGGCAATGCGGAGCGTTTCTTGGTGAGCACGACACCAGACAACGTGAACATGCCGCCGCTCCTTTTTGCAGTGGCCGATCACAACGCGCTGATGGCCATGAAGCCCGAGGTGCCGCTCAAGGCAATCGACGGCCTCGATCCATCGCGCGTCGTCGAGGGAGAAGGCTTCGTCGGCGGGCAAGGACAGGCTGGCGTGATACAATGCCCTGCGGCTACGGGTTCCGAGGGTGATGCCACGCATGGCGGACAGCATGGGGCCGAGGTCGGCGGGGCCGCCGCAACCCTCTAGAATGACGGCGGTCTCGTTCTCCCTGGCCAACAAATGCCGAGCCAGGCGATCGACATCGGTCGGCGTGCCGCCGCGAGAGCTACCCTTGACGATCATCGCCGCCCCCGTGGTCGTCGTCGTCGTGGCCGCCGTCGAGGGCGGCGCGGACGGAGTTGCGGATCTCGATGACGTCCATGCTGAGACGGGCGAGCACTGGCGGCGACGGCCTTGCCCCGCCCTCGGTGGACGCTTTGGTGAGCTGGTCGACGGTTCCAGCGACCTTGCCCAACTGGGCCAGAATCTTGGCCAGAAGCTCGACGTCATGCGTCGGCTTGCGGCGACCAGGCCGACGGAGCGCTTTGGGCGCCTCTGGCACACGGGCCTTGGCGGCATGCAGGGCGGCGGCACGGCAGAAGTCAGCACGCTGGCGCGGCTGGCTCAGCGCCTGCCCAGCGGCGTCCAAATGCGCGGCCTCGGCAAGCGTGGCCCGGAATGAAACGATAATTTCGCGGCGCTCGCTCTCGGTCATGTCGTCTACCCTCCCTGTTTACTGGAAGTAGACTCCGAGATTCCCGCCGCCAAGGGGGGCCGGGCGCACAACATGGCGCAAGCGGTTGACGGGCCGTCCTCCCGTCAGACGCGGTCAACAGAATATTTTTTGTAGTCAGAGGTTGGCGCGCTCTTGCCTGTGGCTATCGGATAATCGTCGATGACTTTACCGACGGCCCGCCGCTACCTGCCCGTCGCCGCCGACGGACGATGCCGTCATTGCGGCGGGCATCTGGCGGGGTTCGTCAGGAAACGGAACCGACAGCTATTCACCCCCGTCGCTTGTAGCATTCAATGGGCGGCCACGGCGCTACCCAGTGGACTTCATGACTTCCGTGATGGCGATGGCGAGATGATCCTCGACAACCTGCACGTCCGCCTTTGCGATCCGCCGCCCCTCGACATAGACATCAATGGATTCGTTGACCTTGCGGTCAAGTTCCACGACGGCGCCTCGACCGAGTTTCAGAAGCTGGGATATGGGCAGGTCAGCCGTTCCCAGCACGGCGCGCAGTTCGACCATGACTTCGTAGGCCGCTTCACTCGGCCTTTCGCCAACCTGCTCGCCATCCGCCACTGTCACCCCCAACCGAAACGTTGACAGCCATCGTGCGCGTTCGCCGTATAATTAAGGATTAATCAAGTGGGCGGCATCCCTGGCTGGAAGCTACCTGCCGCCGCCGTTCTTGCCGTTCACCAAATCGCGCAACCGCTTCCCCGTCTTGAACGACGGCAGAGCCTTGCTCGGCACCGTGACCTCCGCACCCGTGCGCGGATTACGACCTTGGCGGCCATTACGATATTTCACTGCGAACGCTCCGAAGCCACGCAACTCGACGCGGTCGCCGCGAGCGAGCGCGCTCGATATCTCGTCGAAGATGGTGGTGACGATACGCTCGACGTCACGCTGGTACAGGTGCGGATGCTTCTCTGCCAGGCGGGCGATAAGCTCCGACTTGGTCATGGCGCCGCAGTCGTCGGGATGGTCATTCATGACGCCCAACCTGCCGCAGGCGGCGATGACGGTCAAGCCGCCGTCAACCTGCTCGGCGGCGGCGGCTGGCCGGGCGGGATCGGAATAGGTTGGTGCCGTCGGCGGGGCGCCACGGCACCGTGATGGTCAACGCCACCGGGTTGGTCAATGGGAACGCCGCCGTAATTCCGCCGCCATCCGTCGGCACAAAGGCCCCCGATACTCAAGCGAGGTAGCTGATGCCGAATTCGAGATGCCAGCCACGGTGGCGGAACCAGGAGGAACCCTGTCTAGGCGAACTGCTGGCCGATCCTGTCTGCCGCCTGCTGATGCAGCGCGACGGCATCACGGCTCAGGCGATGGCGGCGCTGGTCGACCGAGTGCGCGAAACCGTTGGCCTGTGAACCAGGCGGCGCGACCATGTCATCGACATCCTCGTTGCTCAGCATCGTCGATGACGCCATGGCGTCGGCGCGGCTGGCGGAATTGCCCCGTACGGTCGCCATGGAACATGCCGTCGCCGCCGTGATGGCGACGGACAAGCGCCTAACGGCAGGCACCGCTCGGCGCATAGTCGTCAGCCTGTTGCCCGCCGAAGCCTCTTGGTCGGCGCTACTGAGCCGTGGTGTAATCGCCGACATCATGGTTGACGACCCATCCCTGTTCCGCATCATCAGCCGCGCCATTGAAGACGCTCGCGCCAGCGGAACCGATTGGATCGGCCAGACCCAGAACGCCGTGGCCGCAGTGCTGGCGGTGCGCCCCGACATGACGGCATCGCAGGCCATGACGCTGGTGAACAGGGTGAGCATTGAGCGAGCCAATCCCTGACAGCGACATCGTCGGCGCCGCCGTGGCGCTGGTGACGGCGCACGGGTTCGTGACAGCCATGTCGGGGGCGGATGCCATGATTGCCGAGTGGGCCGTCTCGACAGCGCCAGAGGCCGCGGAAGGCTTGGCGGCATGGCGCCGCATCAGGGCGGCGATAGATGAACTGGAGCGGCGGCGGGTGTGACGCACTGGGGCCAGTATGGGCTTCCGACAATTGTCTATGAGATTGTGCCTCGATTTCCTGGCACCGCGATGGCAACGTGGCCCCCATGGACACCACCACCACCGCCACCATCACCGTGCTGACCATCGCCCCCGTCAGCAACGCCAAGAAGCTACTGGCGCTGGCCGATGTCGAACTGGTGCTGGACGGCGTCGCCGTCGCGATCCACGGAATCCAGGTGCGCGCCGACGGCGACGGCGCCGAGGTGGCGCTACCCCGCTATCGGGCGCCAGACGGCGAGTGGCGGTCGGCGGTCACGCTACCCGACGAAATCAGGGGGCCGATGGGCGATGCCGTGTTGGCGGCTGGGATCGAGGCGGGCATTCTGAAGGAACGCCCGCGGGCGGAGGCGCCGCCACCGTTGGGGTGACAATGGTGTGCAAGGCGGCGAACCACGGTCAAACCGCCGTCCACCTGGTCGGCGATAACGGCTGGCCGGGCAGGATCGGAATAGGCTGGTGCCGCCGACGGGGCACCCAGCACCGAGGCAGTCAATGCCACCCGGGTGGTCAAAGCCATCGGCGAAGTCGCAACGGCGCAACCGTGGAGATGGTGACTGCACCCAGGGCTACGATGCGCGGCCGAAGGCCGATGCCGTTCGGGCCGCATCAGGGCGTGATCGCTACCTTCAACACCCCGTCGCGCTGGTGGGAGAACAGGTCGTAGGCCACCTCGATCTGGTCGAGCTTGAATCGATGCGTGACCATCGGTTTGAGATCGACACGTCCTGACCGGATAACGTCAATCAGCCGCCGCATCCGCTCCTTGCCGCCGGGGCAGAGGGTGGTGACGATCTTGTTGTCGCCGAGTCCTGCCGCAAACGGCCCGAGCGGGATGCGCAGATCGGTCGAATACACCCCCAAGCTGGACAGCGTGCCGCCCGGGCGGAGCACCCTTAGGGCCGCCTCGAACGTCGCCTGCGTACCCAGGGCCTCGATTGCCACATCGACACCGCGTCCATCGGTCAGGCGCATGATCTCCTCGACGGGGGCGCACTCGCGGAAATTCACCGACAGGTCGGCTCCGAACAGGCGTGACACCTCCAGCCTGCCGACGATGCCATCGACGCCGATGATGGTCGTCGCGCCCGACAGCTTAGCTCCCGCCGTTGCGCACAGACCGATCGGGCCCTGCGCGAAGACCGCCACCGTGTCGCTGATGCGGATGCGGCCGCTCTCAGCGCCGGAGAATCCGGTGGACATGATGTCCGGGCACATCAGCACCTGTTCGTCGGTCAACTCGTCCGGCACCAGCGACAGATTGGCCATCGCATCCGGCACCAGGACGTACTCGGCCTGACAGCCGTCAATCGTATTGCCGAAGCGCCAGCCGCCGATCGCCTTCCAGCCATGCCGAGTCCCGGCGCCGTCCTGGCTACCGACACCGCATAGGCTGGCGTTGGAATGGCCGCTGGGTGTAATCGCGCCTGCGATCACCCGCTGGCCTTCCTGGTAGCCCTGTACCGCCGAGCCGAGTTTGGCGATTACGCCCACCGGCTCATGGCCGACGGTCAGGCCCTTCGCAACCGGGTATTCACCTTTTAGAATATGCACATCGGTGCCGCAGATGGTGGTGGTCGTGATCTTGATCACCGCATCCAACGGCCCTGGGTCGGGGACTGGCTTTTCCGAGAGCACGATGCGACCAGGTTCGACGAAAATTGCGGCTTTCATTTTCGGCATGGCAAAGCCCTCCAGCGATCGGGCGAACAAATTGCGGCTAAAGGTCTGGCCTATTCGGCGGGCATCATCGCCCCAGGCACGTTTGTTGCCATGGGGATGGCGCGCTCGTCCGGCGCTTCGCCGGACTGAGGCGCGCCAACGGCGGACGCGCGGACACGGGCCTCGTCGATCATGTCGGCGACCTGCAAATTGATGCCGATAATGGCCTCCACCATATCGTCATCGACACCTTGGCGGGCGCGGTCGGCGGTCGATAGCGCGAGATTCATCGTCTTATTTGCCACCGCCCAACCCATCAGCGGAGACCATGCCTGGATCTCCCGCCAGACCAATCCGTTCGTCTCCAGCGCCGCCATAAAGGTTTCCGCATCTTCAGCGCCGATGAGGCTGGTGACGACGTCGTCCAAGGACTGCGATAGGCGATGGGCTAATTGTTGTCGGTCAAAATTCCCATCCAGTTGCACCATCACGACTTCCTCCCAGCCAATTTTTTCTGCTGGAGAGCATAACCAGGTCGAACGTATGCCTGAATTACCCCATGGAGATATGCGGAGCGGTTCATAGTGAATACGTGATGCGCGCCCCTGCCGCTCTCGCCAGCAACCTCACCCGCATGTCGGCGCAGGGGACGACGACCCAACCGATGCTCGACCCAAGTGGCGCTGGCCGACTTGCGCGGCATCAACCGTGTCGGGATCGCCCGCATGGCGAGCCGGATCGGCGACGCCCTGCATCTGACGGGCATCGAGCGATACGCCTTCGGCTTGGTAGCTATGAGGGCGAAGGGCTATAAGGTCTGATCGCCGTCAATCCTCAGCCAAGGCCAGGGCCAATTGAGCGAGCGCCGCCTGATGGCGCTCGTTGCCGATGGCTGTGAAGTTTCGCGCCAGTTCCAGACACATCCGTTGCCGTTGCGTCAGGTCGGGAATGCGCTGCGTATCGAGGCCCTCGTAGAAATATCCGACGGCCAATCCCAGCACCTGCGCGATCTCGTAGAGGCGACCAGCGGAAATCCTGTTGATGCCCTTCTCGTACTTGTGCGCCTGCTGGTATGTGACCCCGATTAGTTCGGCCATCTGTTGCTGGGAGAGGCCCAGCATGATGCGGCGCTCGCGGATGCGAAGGCCGACGTGGCGGTCGGTGGCGGTGGCCCGATTGGCCCGAATCGCCTGACCGTCGTCGCTGTTCTTGCTCATCCAGCACGTCCTCTGTGGGGCCTCGCCAGAATTTGGCTGGCGAGGCAAGCAATCTATGTAACGGAACTGGCTACCTGTCTAGGGTGTTAACCCGATATTGGCGAGATAGGCACTGATGAAGGCTTCGCTCAGACCTAGTCTGGGCGGCGCGGTCGTCGGGATGGTCTCTGATGACGCCAAAGCTGACGCTGGCGGCGATCCCGCCGTCCACCTAGTCGGCGCTGGGGGGCTGGCCAGGCGGGATTGGGATAGACGACGGTGCAATAACGACGGCGTCGGCGGGATGCCCCGGCACCGAGAGACGCTCCCGTCTTGTACCCAAGATCACCGGCATCTCTGGCCGCGAAGACCGTTGAATCACCCACACCACGCCGACCGCCATGACCAAATCCCCATAGGGCGGCCGACGCCTGCCCGCGGCGCACCACCGACTGCGTTAGGCAGGCGTCCGATAACCCTTACAGCGCCGACGCTGGTTCTTAGTCAGTCATTTGCCTCGGTAGCGTAAAATAGAAGGCCGTCCTCACACCCAGCACTGACTCGACCCAAATCTTACCGCCGTGCCGTTGGACAATTCTACGGCAGATGGCTAAGCCAATGCCTGCGCCTTCGTACTCCGTCCGCAAATGCAGGCGCTGAAATATCATAAATATTCTTTCGAAGTGTTCGCTACTTATCCCAATTCCATCGTCGGCTACGCTGAACATCCATTCATTGCTTCGCTCAATGCAGGTAACAATTATTTTCGGCTGATGACCCGCCTTACGGTACTTGATTGCGTTGCCGATGAGATTCTGGAACAGCCGCACCAATTCTCCATGGTCGCCAACGACGTCAGGCATGGAATCGGAAACGGTCAAATCGCAACCAACTTCCTTAATGAGAATGCCCAAATTGGAAACCGCCTCCGCTATCGCGGTAGCGGTATTCGTTGGGCTGTGACCGCCACTGGAATTACCGATGCGCGAAAATTCCAAGAGCGCTTTTACCAGGCTATCCATCCGCACGGCGCCATCCTTGGCGAAGCCAAGAAACTCCCTCGACTCGGCGTCCAGCTGAGGATTGCGCTTCTCCAAAAGGCCCAGAAAGCTGGTGATCATTCTCAGCGGTTCGCGCAAATCATGTGAGGCTATATACGCGAACTGCTCAAGATCGGCGTTGGACTCGGCGTACTGCTCGAGACCTGCGTTGGATTCCGCGAGTTGCTGGCTTCTGACCACCAGATCCTCTTCACTCGCAACGCGGGAGGCGACAGCGTCGGCGAGTTGCAGAACCTTAGCCGCCAACCCATCTTCACTTTCATTGCGTGACGCTACGGCCTCAGCGAGCTGTTGCCCTCTGATCGCCAAGCCGTCCTCACTCGCAATTCGCGATGCGATGGCCACAGCGAGCTGCTGGCTTCTGATCGCCAAATCTTCCTGGCCTTCAACGCGCTGGGCGACAGCCTCGGCGAGTTGCCGACTTCGAACCGCTAGGTTCTTCTCGCTCTCGATATGCGATGCGACGGCTTCCGCAAGCTGGCGACTTCTGACCGTCAGACTGTCCTCGGTCTTGACTGCCGTGGGATGCGAACCAATCTCGGCCATAATCAATGCCCGTAAACAGATATTGCTTGAGAATAACCCGCGCTCACACATGTCAGCACCGCAATACTCTAAAATAGCATACTCCTGAATTATCGATTAATGTGGTGAATAAGCATATCATCTCACTTTTTCAGTTTGAGCACATGCTTGGAGTCGCCACCAGAATCATAAGGTCGATTTTGTCAATGCCTTCCCGCCATCGGCCGTCGAGGCAAACGTTGCCTTGGGTGTCAGGAAGCCCAGGCAGTCGGCCGTGGCTGGGCTTTGGCCGTAGAGGTGGGTGGCGCCCAGGCGGTTGCCGTTCCTCACCTACATTCCGTAGCCCGGTGCCCGCCAACCACGCTAGTAAACCCTGGGTCGCCATGGGGGCTACGGAAGGCGAAGTCGCGATCACCCACACCTCGTCGTCGGGGCCGACGGCGGCGTTCCAATTGTCGTTCAGGATGCGGTTCATCTCGTCGACGTCAGCGAAGGGGCGCTGGGTGTAGCGAATGATGTTGTGATGGCCGAGGTGCAGGTCGACACCCCCGTCTGGCGCACAGTTAGCGGTTGCCGCCTCCGTCTGGGAGCGTGAAGAAGAACGTCGAACCCTCGCCCGGCGTCGACTCCACCCAGATGGAGCCGCCGAAGCGATGGACGATGCGGCGGCAGAGCGCGAGGCCAATCCCGGTGCCCTCGGCATCGAGGCCTGGGTGCAACCGCTGGAACATCTCGAAAATCTTGTCGAAGTACTCTGGTTCGATGCCGACGCCGTTGTCAGCGACGGCGAACCGCCACAGGTCGGTGCCCTCGCGCCGCGCCATCACCGATATCTTGAGCTGGCGGTCGGGCGCGCGGTACTTGATGGCGTTGCCCAGCAGGTTCTGGAACAGGCTGGCGAGGTGGCTGGCGTCGGCCATCACACACGGTAGCGGGCCGACGGCGACGTCCGCCGCCGCTTCGCGCAAATCCAGGTGGAGCGAACTCATTGCGTGGTTGACCGCCTCAGCGCTCGCCTGAGGCCGCGACGGCTCTGGCCGACCCGCGCAGGAATATTCCAGCAAATCGCCGATCAACTGGGTCATCTTCTTGCCGCTGTCGACAATGAAGCTGATGAAATCGTCGGCGTCGGCGTCAATGTGGCCCTTGTAGCGGTGTTCCAGTAGCTGGGCGTAGCTGACCATGTTGCGCAACGGCGTCTGCAAATCGTGCGAGGCCACGTAGGCGAACTGCTCCAGCTCCTGGTTGGCCTGTTGCAAGGTGGTTTCGGCCAACTTGCGCGCGGTCACGTCGCGCGATGCGCAGAACAGCACCCGTTGCCCGAACAGCACAAACGCCGAGCACGAAACCTCGACGTCAAACGTACTGCCGTCCTTGCGACGATGGCGCGTTTCTATTTTTAGCGTCTCGTTGACGGAGAGCTGGCGCGCGATGTCGTCGGCAATGCGAGCGGGCGGATTATGGTCATCCCAGTCGCCGACGCACTTGCCAATCATCTCGGCTTTGGAGTAGCCGAGCATGCGGCAGAACAACTCGCTGGCCTCGATGAGCCTGCCATTCTCATCAAGGATATGAATGCCGTCGCTGGCATGTTGCAGTAGGAGCCGACTGCGCTCGCTGGCGGTTTCTGTGCGGCTGAACGAGCGCCACAACAGCGCTCCGGCGGCCGAGGTTGCGAACAGGAAGACCGCGGCGAGCAGGCAGGCCTTGGTCACGTCGGAATGCCATTGCGCCAGATAATCTTCGGCCCCCATGCCGACGACCAGATGGAACGGCACGGCGGACAGTCGGCGATAGGTGTTGATTCGCTCGACCCCATCCGCCGTTTGCGCCGCATGGTAGGTTTTGGTCATGGCGCCGGAGGCGATGACCTCCGCCAACTCCGGGGAAAAGCCTTTGGCCCCCAGCTGTCCCGATGGCCCCGGCACGGCGGGATAGCGGGCGATGAGACCCGTATCGGCATCGCGCAAAAGTGCGATGCCATGACCAAGGTCGAGGCCGGAGAGAAGCTGGGTGAAATAGCCGACAGGAACCGCCCCCGTCACCATGCCCGCGAAGCTACCATCCGGATTCTGGTAGCGGCGGGAGAAGGAAATGAACCACCCGTCGGTCAATCGGGCCGAAATCGGGTTGCTGACAATCAACCCAGAATCCCTGTGATCGCGGTGCGTGATGAAATAGAAGCGGTCGGCCAAACTGGTGTTGCGTCCCGGTTCCACGCCTGGCCCGAAGCGGATGGTTCCGGAGGCGTCCGATACGCGGAAATCGGCCAGACTCGACGCCCATGCCCGTCGGTCGCCCAGCAGAGCGTTGACGTCGAGATCATCCAATCGGCCGCGCAACCGCAACTCCCGCTCCAACTCGTCGGCGATGACGCGGAGCGACATGTCGATCTTGCTGGTCGCCTGGCCGATGTTCTGGTCGAGAACGATGGCCAGATTCTCCACCGTCTTGCGGACATCGCGCTCCTGCGCGTGCTTGGTCTCGTTCAGCGCGTAGGCCAGTAGCCCGGCCAGAAAGATGTTGATGGCCAGCACGGTCGTGATCAGGGTCAGCCGATAGAATCTCGATGTCTGCAACATTGGCTGTTCCCAAGCGATAGGTCTGGTTGTCCCGTGCCGCCGAAACTCAGGTCGCAACCAGGACATTAGGGAAGATCACGGTGACGGTCGTTCCCCGTCCAGCCTCGCTGTTGGCCTCGATGCCACCGCCATGCGCATCGACGATCCGCGAGCAGATGTAGAGACCGAGTCCGTTGGAGGGTTCCCCGGCGGTCCCGGTCTCGCCTTTGACGAAAGGCCGGAACAGATTGGCTTTGACGCCATCAGGAATGCCGACGCCCTGGTCAGCCACCACCAGGCGGGCGAACCGCTCATCCCCGGCCACCGTCACCGTGACGACGTCCCCTTCCTTGGAGAACTTGATGGCGTTGCCGATCAGGTTATTCAGCACCTGCCCAATCTTCGTGGCATCGCCCACAATCCATACCGCCGGATCGTCGAGGCGCAGCCGCACCGCTTTCTTCTCCGCCGCCGCAACATTGATGGCTGCGGCCCTGCGCACCGCGGCGCTGAGATCGAGCGGATGGCGAACCAGGATGACTTCCCCTGCGTCGGCCACCGCCAGCGCCAGGACGCCCTCGATTAGGTCATTCATGTAGGCGGCGGATTCGCGGATGGTTGTCAACGAGCGCTTGAACCGTTCGGATTCCCGGTCGTCGACGGTCATCTCCAGAAATTCGGCGTAGCCACTGACCGCGCCAATCGGGTTCCGGAGGTCGTGGGCGAGGATGCCGAACATCCTATTTTTCATCTCTACCGAGCTACGGAGTTCCGCGACCAAGGCTTCCCGTTCAATTGCCTGCTCCATGCGGGTGATGGCGTAGCGGATCGCCCGCCAGACCATTGGGCCGGAGGAATCTCCCTTGACCAGATAGTCTTGGGCGCCGAGGGCGACCATCCGTTCGGCGAATTCGGCGTCGTCAAAGCCGGTCATGATGACGATCGGCAAATCGGGCGCCGCGGCGCGCATGCGCGTCACCGTTGCCTCGCCGCCAGCGTCGGGAAGCGAGAGGTCGAGGAGGATGACATCGGTCACGGCGTTGCTTCCGATGTGCTCGACCGCCTTCGCCAGGGTGGCGGTGTGGGCGACCAGGAATCTCGGCCTCGTCGATTCGGCCAGCGCGATCGCCAGGAGTTCGGCGTCGCCAGGATTGTCCTCGACGACCAGGACATTGACAGTCGCGGCTAAGGCTTCCACGGCATTACAGCCTTTCGGTCGGTTGTTCCGCGGCGGGAAGGGCCACGAAGAAAGTGCTACCGACGCCGACCTCGGACTCGATCCAGATCCGCCCGCCATGGTGCTCGACAATTTTCTTGCACACCGCCAACCCGATCCCGGTGCCTTCGTATTCATCCTGAGCCACCAACCGCTGGAAGATGGCGAAGGCGCGATCGCGGTCCTCGGCGGCGATGCCGATACCGTTGTCCTTGACTGAGATCTGCCAATCGCGGCCATCGCGGCGGCAATCAATCGCCACCGTGGGGCGGCGGTCGGGCGCGCGGTATTTGACCGCGTTGCCGATTAGATTCTGGAACAGCCGGGTCAGCTCGGTCGGGTCGCCCATGATGGTCGGCAAGCCCTCGGCGGAAGTAACCTCGGCGTCGGCCTCGCGGATGGCCACCGTCAGGTTGACCAGCGCATCGGCGACCGCCTGACCCAGCGATACGGTCACCGATTTCGCCGTCTGCCCCGTGCGCGAGTATGCCAGCAGGTCGAGGATGAGCCGATCCATCCGCTTGGCGCCGCCAACGGCATAGTCGATGAACGTCTTGATGTCGTCGGTCATCAGCGGGCCAAGCCGCTTCTCGATCAGGCCGAGATAGCTGTTCACCATCCGTAGCGGCTGGCGCAGGTCATGGGAGGCGACGTAGGCGAACTGCTCCAACTCGGCGTTGGTCTTCTCCAGCTTGTCCCGCAGGGCGCGTCGCTCGGTGATGTCCTCCTTGATGGCGACGTAATGGGCGACCCGCCCCTCGTCATTGAGCACCGGGGCAATGACGACCATCTCCCAGAACAGTCTGCCATCCTTGCGTCTGTTGAACAATTCGCCGACCCACCGCCGCCCCGCTTTGATCGTCGACCACATGTCGCGATAGACATCGATCGGCGTCTCTCCCGAAGCGAGGATGCGCGGATTCTGGCCGATGGCCTCCGCCGCCGAATAGCCGCTGGCGACGGTGGAATGGGCGTTGACGTATTCGATGGTTGCATCTGGGTCGGTGATCACCACCGACATCGGCGACTGTTCGAACACCGTCGACAACATCTTCATGCGGAGGCTGGTGGCCGCCTCCGCAGTGATGTCCGAGCCGCTACCGCGGTAGCCGAGGAAGCGGCCGTCATCGCCGAAGCGGGGCGAGCCGCTGATCGAAATCCACGTGGCCTGGCCGTCGCTACGCTGGAGCCAGTAACGGAAATCGCGGAAGGGTTTGTGTTCGCCGAGCGTCGCCATATGCGCCTGCCATAGCGTCGGATCGATATCGCGGTCGTGCGACGCCAAATCCCAGCGGCGCTTGCCGAGGGCCGAGCCGGGAGACGCGCCAGAAACCAGTTCAAACGACGGCGAGAACCAGCTGAAACGATGATCGGGGTCGCTCTCCCACACCCAGTCGGTGGTGCCCTCCACCAGGCTACGGAAGCGCGCCTCGCTCTCCCGCAGACGCGCTTCCGCCCGTTTGCGTTCGGTGATGTCGTGGACGATGCCGACCAGATGGCTCGGCTTATCCTCGGCCCCGCGCTGCAATTCACCGTAGCCGCTGAGGACACACTCCGTGCCGTCGTCCGCAGTAATCCGGAACTCCAATGCGGTCGGCTGCCGGCCCGCCGCGCACGCCTCCATCCATCCCTGCATCGCCCCCCGGTCATCAGGATGGATGAGGGAGATCAGCGATTCGATGCTGGGCGTGAAGGTGTCGGGCGACACCTGGAAGATGCGATAAGCCTCGTCAGACCACGTCACTTTGCCGCCGAGAACGTAGTGCCAGGTGCCGACATGGCCGATCCGCTGCGATTCCGACAGGATGAATTCCTTCTCGCGTAGCAAGTCTTCGGCCCGCTTGCGCTCGGAGATGTCGATGCCCATCCCGACCAGCCGGACGCCGTCGTCGGATTCCAGGCGACGGCCGGAGAAGGCGTAGGACGTGCGTTCCCCGCTCTTGGCGGTCAGGTCGGCCTCGGTGTCGGCTTGGCCGTCGGTGAAGACCTGGGCGATCCTCGCCGCGATCAGCTCCCGGTCGTCGCCGTCGAACAGAGCTGCCGCCGACATGGCGGCGATCTCGTCTGATCGGTACCCCGTGACCGTCTCGAGATTGCGGTTCCACAGGTCGAATCCGCCCCTTTCGTTGATCAGGTAGAAGATGCCCGGCAAGCTGTCGATCGCCGACTGAATGAAGTCGCGCTCCCGGATCAGCGCCGCCTCGGCCCGCTTGCGATGGGTGATGTCAGTGGCGACGCCGAGGTAGCCGCTGACTTCGCCGTCGTCGGATCGAACCGGGGTGACCGACAGCGACACGTTCAGCGTCGTGCCGTCCTTGCGCCGATAGGTCCATTCCCGCAGTTCGTGGCCCTCAGCGTCGGCCGTGGCCACGAAGGTCGCGAAGTCGTCGATCCGGCGCCCGAATTCCGCCGTCAGATCGGTTGACCGGGCATCCAACTCTTCGCGTAGATGGAAGACCGCAGGCGTCATGATGCCGACAACCTCGGCGGCGGCCCAACCCAGCATGCGCTCGGCGCCGCTGTTGAACACCGTGATCGTCCCGTTCCGGTCGGTGGCGACGATTGCCACGTCCGACGCAGCTTCCATGACGTCCTGCAAGCGGCGGGAGAGGTCGCGAATAGCCTGCTCGGCCGTGCGGCGGTCGGTGATGTTCTCCTTGACGGCGATGTAGTTGGAAATCTGGCCGTCCTCGCCGACGATTGGCGAAATCAGCGAATTCTCCCAGTAGAAGCTACCGTCCTTGCGCTTGTTGCGGAAGGTGGCAGCCCATTGATTGCCTGAGGTGAGCGTCGCCCACATCGTCTGATATTCCTCATCCGACGTCTCGCCCGACTTGAGGATACGTGGATTCTGGCCGACGACTTCGTCGCGGGTATAGCCGGTGATGGTGGTGAAGGCGGAATTGACGTACTCGATGTTGCCATTGATGTCGGCGATGACCACCGATGCCGGGCTTTGCTCAATGGCCATGACCAAGCGCTGGCGTTCCCGCTCCAGGCGGCGGCGGTAGGTGGCATCATGGACGATCGAGAGCAGGAGCTTGCGTCCCGCGATGTCCAGCGGCCCCGAATGGACCTCGACGTCGCGCACCTCGCCGCTGGCCAGTCGATGGCGGAAGTTGAAATGACCGCGCTGTTGCTCGCGGGCATCCGCCATCTCGCGGGCAATCTCCTCATCGCCGAGGATGTTTATCTCCGAGATGCGCATGCTTTTCAGACGTTCGACGTCGTAGCCGTAGAATTCGGCGGCGGCGGCATTGGCGTCGACGATGGCGCCATTCTCGGGATCAACGATCAGTTCGACGGCCTTGGCGCTGGAGAACAGCGAGTGGTAGCGCAGTTCGCTGGCCGCCAGTTCCTGCTGCTGGCGGCGAAGGCTGTCCAGCATGCCGTTGAACGCCGTGGCGAAAGTCACCACCTCGCTACTGCCCGACGCTGTCGCCCGCGCCGACGTATTCCCGCCGCCGATGCTTTCGGCTGTGGCGGCCACCGCCAGAATCGGCATCGCCGTCCGCCTAGCAGAGAAGTAGGCCAATCCCAGTGACGCCAGCAGGGTGAGCAGGCAGACCCCGACCCATTTTTCAATCATGGCATTGACGGCGGCGTCGAGCGGCGCCGAGGGAATGCTGGCCACCGTTGTCCACGCCGTCCCCGGCACTGGAGCGGCGCCGTGGATGCGTTCGATGTGGTCGAGCAGCGAGACGAAGCGGGTCGTCCCCGACCGCCTGGCGACCAGGGCGGCCAATTCCGGCACCTGGATCCGCTTGGTGCCGACCCATTTCTCCGGCTCCAACGAACGCGCCAGCATCGTCATGTTGGGGGCGAACAGCGTCGCCGTCGTGCCCTCCGGTAGGCTCCCGAATGCGCCCGATCCGACGAAGGGATTGAAGTTCAGCAGGTCGAGCGGCGCGCTGACGGTGCCGATGATGTCACCCGCGTCGTTGCGGATAGGAAAGTCGAGCGGCACCACCCAGCGCTTCGACAGTTGCCCCTGATTGGGCGTACCGATGGCGAAGCCGTTGGCGTGGCGAACCTCGTCCAAATAGTACATCAGGTTGATTCTCGACCCTGGCGGTATCGGCAGGGCCGAGCAAACTGGATGGCCGTTGATGTCCTTGGTCAGCAGATTGGAGTGGTGCGGGTAAATCTCTGGGAAGTGATCGAACAAATGGCCGCACCGCGCCGGGTCGAGCGCGCGAACATCTGCATTTTTGGACATCTTCTCCAGGAAGGTTTCGGTCACAGCAAGGGTGCGCGATATTTCCGCCGCGTTGACTTCAGCTATCGAGGTGGCGATTTGTCCAACGTTGTGCCGCGCCTCCTCTATGTCTCCGCCGATGTGGTAGGCGGCAAGCAGGACCATCGGTAGAAACGAGAGTAGCATGGCCCCGAGCATCTGGGTGCGGATGCTTCTCCTGGCCATGAACCCGATGGCGCCATTATTCGGCTCCGCACGGGACGCTTCTTGATTTCGAATTTCCGGCGCGTTTTTCATGACCGACACATTCTCAACCACAAACCTACACTGAGCCTATGACATTGGGATGGGTCGGCGCATCCCCATTTGCGCTACAAACAAGAATAATTTTAGGAGTGCGGTCAAGGGCGGCAACCATCAGGCGTCACATCCGACAGTCGGCGATCCGTGGCGCCGCCATATTGGCAAGACTGGCAGGCAAGCAACGGTTTCTCTGTCCGACGCTCTCGGCGGCGCTACCGCCGAGGCCGATGCCGAAATCGTCGGTGCCGACGGGGACAGGGGGGGGCGATCGAACAGACCCGGCCACACCAGAACCAGATCGGGAACGCCGACAAATATCGCCGACGTCACGTCGTGGAACCGCCTGCGACATGCCCTGCGTACTCCCTATCGACAGTGAGGATGTGCCGGATCAGCCGGGTCATCACGTCATTGAGCATATCTGCCGTGACCAGTTCCCGGTTGCGGACGATGGTATGGACACATTCCCGAATGACGTCGTGCTGGGCTTTGTGGCCATCGAACCCGGCGAAGCCCGAGTGTTGCAAGAGAGCTTCCTCAAAAGAGAAGTGCATCAGGGCGTACTCAGCCACTTCATCCA
>Ga0316222_1001947_pt1 | contig 23331 bp, 16 predicted proteins | sample TBH18011metaG_FD_206008 | JGI IMG/M metagenome (GOLD analysis project Ga0316222, IMG submission 206008) | Freshwater microbial communities from Trout Bog Lake, Wisconsin, USA - TBH18011 | ecosystem: Environmental > Aquatic > Freshwater > Lake > Hypolimnion/Profundal zone | place: USA: Wisconsin... | reverse complement strand
CAATAATCCGTTTCGCAGCAAAAAATTTCAGCGCGATTATTTCCTCGTATGATGACGTGTTGCGGCTGACCGGGTAGATTAATTCTTGCGAGACGTGCCATAGACTCTATCTTTATCAACAAAATAAAATTGATAGCTTAACTTGCTTTTTGCATAAAATCAATTGAGTCTGACCCCATTGATTCGTCAATTGGTAAAGTTTAATTTGACGGCAAGACCGGGTAGGATAAAATCACTGCCGACGTATTTTAAATTCGCCGTAAGCCACAACAGGCTTAGGCCAGCTCACATTACAGAGGTCATTATGAAAGGCGATACAAACATTCTAGACATACTCAACGATCTGCTGGCCGGCGAGCTGACAGCATCCGATCAATACTTGATTCATGGTGAAATGTACGCTGATTTTGGCCTGCACCATCTGGCCGAAAAAAGCCTACACGAATCCGAGCATGAACGCCTACACGCCAGAAGCTTGATTCAACGCATTCTGTTTCTGGAAGGCAAGCCCAATCTGGCTAAACGTGAGGCCTTAACGGTCGGCAGCACGGTGCCTGAGATGCTGAAAGCTGATCTTGAGGTGGAATATCATGTGGTTAACGAACTAAAAAAAGCCATTGCCGCCAGCGAAAATGCTCAGGACTATGTCACTCGCGATTTGTTGACCAAGCAACTGGAAGACACCGAAATGGATCATGCCTACTGGCTGGAGAAACAGCTGCATTTGATCAGCCTCACCGGCCTGGAAAACTATCAACAAAGTCAAATGAAACCCGGCATTTAAGCTAATAAGGACACCGACATGAAAGGCGATAAAAAAGTTATCGAAATTCTTAACAAGCTACTTAAAAACGAACTGACTGCAATCAACCAGTATTTTCTGCACGCCCGGCTGTTTCGGCATTGGGGCTTGGAAAAACTCAACGACTACCAATACAAACAGTCTATCCGGGTGATGAAGGAAGCGGATCATATTATAGAGCGCATCCTGTTTTTGGAAGGCCTGCCTAATTTGCAAAACCTGGGCAAGCTGTTGATCGGCGAAAATGTGGTGGAATGTTTAAACGGCGATCTGGAATACGAAACTGAAACCCAGCGACCGCTATTGATAAAAGCCATCGCTTTATGCGAAGAATTGCAAGACTATGTCAGCCGCGATCTGCTGGAAGAGTTGCTGGAACACAGTGAACAAGCGATTGATTGGCTGGAAATTCAGCAAAGCTTGATCAAAGAGGTCACTCTGCCTAATTATTTGCAATCGTATATGGAGCCGGGTGGCAATTGATTTTGCCTAATACTGGTTAGCCCCATCACTGTACAGGTTGGGGCTAAACCGATGCAATCAACCATCCTGATCGGCTTAAATGGTCGAGAATAAGCCTCTGCAACCGTTACCTTCCTAACTAAACCAAATCAACCGCCGCAATACCCAGCTCCCCCAGCCACAAGCTTGACAAATACCCAAAAACAAATGAGAATGCTTCTCAATAATTATGCATTATTACACTATGAGGTTTTTTGCCATGTATGTATGTGTTTGTCAGGCTGTAACGGATCAAGAAATTCATCAGGCGGCTCAAAACGGCGCTAAAACACTGAGAGATTTACGCCGCATATTACACGTCACGGTGGAATGTGGACATTGCGCCAGTTACGCCCGAAAATGTCTAAAAGCTGCCAACGAAGATTGCACCCAAAAGCCTGCAATCAGCGCGTGAAACAACCCTCTGTCTCAATGGATGCGTGGCGAGTATTAATTAATTTGGCAAATAGCTGATTTGGTTTGAATGACTGAGGTCAAACATATCCAACCACTTTTTAAACGTTTTTCCAGCCAGCTTTGCTAATATTCGCAGGAGAGTACTAATTTTGGTAGTATTCCAAAACATCACTTTAGAGACTAACCGTTGGAACGATTTTCAATCTATTCAGGCTACGATTTAATCCGAATTATTGCCTTAGCCGGCATTTATGCGTTGATAGCCAAACTGGTCTTGGCCTTTTTTGCCGACGCCCAATTGGTCTCTATTATCTGGCCGCCGAGCGGCATAGCTTTGGCCATTTTGGTATTAGATGGGCGGAAACTCTGGCCGGGCGTATTACTTGGCGCCTTGCTGGGTAATTTTTGGGCGGGTGCGGCGTTTCTGACGGCTTTCTGTATAGGCATAGGCAATACCCTAGAAGCTTTATGCGGCTTTTATTTGCTGCAGCAACTGGGTAACCGCTTGCGAAAGCCGGAACATTATCTGTATCTGCTGTTTGCCGGCAGCTTAGCATCTTGCGTAGCCGCTCTATTCGGTTCAGTCACACTGTTATCTTTCAATATCATTAGTCAGCAGGAATGGCTGGACAATGCACTGCACTGGTGGATGGGGGATGTGTTGGGCATCGCAATCCTCACGCCGCTGATAATCGTCTGGCGAGAGCTACCCAAGCTGGACTGGCGCTCTCGGCAAACCTGGCTGGCCGGCCTGTGTTTACTGGTTGCTTTTCTGGCTGGACAACTGATTTTCTTGGAATGGCCGTTTAATCTTGGCCATTATGGCAAAGGCTTTTATATGTTCGCCTTTTTAGCCTGTGGCGTGTTAAATTTTGGTTTGCACGGTACGCTACTGGTAATCAGCATAGTGCTGTTACAGAGTATGTTCAGTGTTATTTTCAACGTGGGTTATTTTGCTAACAGCAACGGTGAAATCAGCTTAATATTGCAATGGTCATATTTGTTGGTGATGTCATCGGTCGGCATCCCCATGGCCTTAGCAATTCAGCAGCACCAACGCTCTGAACAGATAGCCAAATCAATAAGCAAATTTAACCAGCAAATTTTACAATCGCTACAGGAAGGCGTAGCGGTTTATGATAAGGCCGGACGCATCAAGCTATGGAATAGCTATATGGAAACCCTCACCGGCATCAAGCAAGCTGAATGCCTTGATAAACTCTCTATTGAAGTATTGCCGGAAGTGGCGAAAACCCCCATTCCTGAGGGTATACAGCAGGCATTGACCGGCGAAACGCTGACTCATCAGCCGATAATGCTCAGTAATAATCACTGGCTGAGTTATGTGCAAATGCCATTGTACGATGACAAGAGCAAAATCATCGGCGTGATAGAGCTGGTAAAAAATGTAACCCAACCCATTGAGTTAGCTCAGTCTTTATCTGTTAGCGAATCCAGCTTTCAAAGCATACTGGACAACACCCCCTCGGTTATTTACCGGAAAAACCTAGACGGTAAATACTTGCTGATTAATCGGCAATTCGAAAAATTATTCAACATCCGCAACGCCACCTGGCGAGGCAAAAACGATTTTGAGCTATTACCAACGGATATCGCAAAAACAGTTCGCCAAAATGATTTGCAGGTATTAAACAGCGGGCGACCACATATTTTTGAAGAAAACATCCCGCATTTAAATGGTGAAATCCATACCTATCTTTCGCATAAATTCCCGTTATTCGATAACCAAGGTAATATCTATGCCTTATGTGGCATTTCCAGTGACATCACCGAACTGAAACAATCAGCAGCATTACTGCAAGAAAGCGAACTACGCTGGAAATTTGCTTTAGAAAGTGGCGGCGACGGCGTCTGGGATTGGGATTTAGTCAGAGACAAAGTTTTTCTTTCTCCCAGTTGTATGACTATCCTGGGTTTTACCGAGCAAGACCGCGAAAACAATTTTCGCAATTGGGAAAAAGGCATCCACGAAGAAGACCTGACGAGATTGAAGGCTGACTTACAAAACCATCTGAATAATCACACTCAGCGTTTTAGAAATGAACACCGTATTAAACTTGCCAACCAGCAATGGCGCTGGATTTTAACCCGTGGCTTAGTCATCAGCCGTGATAGTAATGGTCAGCCGTTACGCATTATCGGTACCCAAACCGATATTACCGAGCGCAAACAGCAGCAATGGGCGCAATTGAGCCAAATTGTAGACAGCTCGCCGGAAGCCATGCTGTTGGTGGCCGCAAACGGTTCTATCAAGTTAGCCAATACCTTGGCGACAAAGATTTTTGCTTATCCACATCCGCTGTTAATTGACCTCAACGTTGATCAATTAGTACCCATCCTGCTACGCGCCAATCACGCGCAAAACCGCGCGCAGTTTAGCCATGAAAACACAGCCAGACCCATGAACGCCAATCGCACCTTGACGGCGCTACGTCAGGATGGCAGCGAGTTTCCGGTGGAAATTAGTTTAACACCTGTTGAAATAGACAATCAGCCGCTGATTATTGCCTCAATAGTCGATATTACCGAACGCAAAAGCATAGAACATGAAATGCAGTTGATGGCCATGATCTATCAGGCTATAGGCGATGCGGTCATGGTGACCGATGCCGATAATCGCATCATCGCCATCAACAAAACCTTTAGCCAACTGACAGGCTATAGCGAACAAGAGGCCATAGGCCAATACGCTAAATTACTTAATTCTGGCCAACATAGCCCCGATTTTTTTCAAAGCATGTGGCATGCGCTGACGTTGACTGGCCATTGGCAGGGTGAAATTTGTAATAGGCGTAAAAATGGTGAAATCTATCATGAATGGTTGGTGATCAACACCATTTACGGCAGCCATAATGAAGTAGAGCGGCGCGTGGGGATCTTTTCTGAAATCACCGCCCAAAAACATGTAGAACAAACTATTTGGCGTCACGCAAACTTTGATCCGTTAACCGATCTTGCCAACCGACGCATGTTCCAGGATAGATTGAATCACGAGATTAAAAAAGCTCATCGTCAAGGCAATAATTTAGCCCTTATGCTGTTAGACTTGGATCGCTTTAAAGAAGTTAACGACACGCTGGGCCACAGCATAGGTGACATACTGCTGCAGGAAACGGCCAAACGCATTTTAGAATGCGTACGGACTGTTGATACTGTCGCCAGGTTAGGCGGAGATGAGTTTACTATTATTCTTGGGGGTTTGGATTCAAACACCCATGCCGAATGGGTGGCAACGGCAATTTTACAGGAGCTTGCCAAACCGTATTGTTTGGATGAGGAATTGGTTTATATCTCCGCCAGCATTGGTATTACTTTCTATCCTCAAGACGCCGTTGATGCTGAACAGCTGATCAAAAATGCCGATCAAGCCATGTATACGGCAAAACGGCAAGGTCGAAATTGTTACAGTTACTTTACCGTGGAGATAGAACAAGCCGCTAAAAATAGAATGCGCATGATCAACGACCTACGCCTTGCCTTGCCCAACCAGGAATTACGGGTGTTTTATCAGCCTATCGTTGAACTAAGCACCGGCAATATCAACAAAGCCGAAGCTTTATTACGCTGGCGGCATCCTGTCCAGGGCATGATCAGCCCTAGCGAATTTATTCCGTTGGCGGAAGAAACCGGTCTAATTTTTGAAATCGGCAACTGGGTGTTTTTTGAAGTGGTTAAACAATTATCAGCATGGCGAACCGAATTTGCAGCGGACTTTAAAATCAGCATTAATAAATCACCGCTACAATTCACCCGAAACGATCAAAACCAGTGTAATTGGATTGCTTATTTAAACACACATGGATTATCAGGGGATTCTATCGTCATAGAAATTACCGAAGGTTTGCTGCTGGATGCCGACACTCTGGTTCGCCAACATTTATATGCCTATCGCGACGCCGGTATCCAGGTGGCGATTGATGACTTTGGCACCGGCTACTCGTCATTGTCTTATCTGAAAAAATTTGATATAGACTTTTTAAAGATAGATCAATCATTTACCCGAAATTTAGCCGTGGATTCCAGCGACCTGGCATTATGCGAAGCCATTATTGTCATGGCCCACAAACTCGGCTTAAAAGTCATTGCCGAAGGCATAGAAACCCAGCAGCAATTAGATTTATTGTTTAAGGCCGGCTGTGATTACGGGCAAGGCTATTTGTTTTCACGGCCGCTACCCGCCGACAATTTTAGCCGGTTGCTGAAGACCAACATGGGCAAAGCCTTACCTGTGTGAAAGCCCAACTCCCCCACGGCAATAGCCTGAAAATTACCTAACAATAAGTGCCGAAAAATAGGCAAGGCTATTTGAATCTGCTAGACTGCTTAACAAATCCAATAGGTTAAATCGCATGCCGTCAATTCTTCAGCGAAAGAACAGTTTCCTTTATTTGCTTGGTACTATCAGTTTAGTGATTGGCGTATCGGAAACGCTGGTCATGTTGCTGCTGGACAATCTAAACCGGTTGGTCATTGCACTATCCCCGGCGCAAGAAGCCGTTTTGGACGCTGCTTTTTTGACCATGCTGAGTGCGCCCACTTTATGGTGGCTGGCATTGCGGCCCATGGAAAAACGCCTGCAGAATGAGCAGGCCCGTAGTTCAGAACAAGCCAGACTCAATGCTGAACTGCGCACGGTACTGGATATGAACGCCCTAGTCAGTATCACCGATCTGCAGGGCAATATCATTTTTGTTAATGACAAATTCTGTGAAGTTTCAGGATTTACCGCTGAAGAATTGCTGGGGCAAAACCATCGCATCCTCAATTCAGGCCGGCATGATAAAGCTTTTTTCCGGCAAATATGGATCACCATTGCCGGCGGTAACAGCTGGCAAGGCGTGATCTGCAATCGCCACAAGGATGGTCAACTCTATTGGGTGGACAGCACGATTGCCCCACTGCTGGATGAAAAAGGCCAACCTCGGCAATACATGTCAATCCGTCGCGATATTTCCACCATCAAGGAAAACGAAGCCAAGCTAAAACAACTTAAATATGCGCTGGACGCCAGTCAGGACATGGTGCTGATTGCCGATGCCAACGGCAGTATAGATTATGTCAACCCGGCCTTTTGCCGATTTTCCGGCTGGCGTGAAACGGAGCTGATCAGGCAAAATCCCTCGTTATTCGATACCGCTGATACCAATCAAGACATGCTGGCCGCGATGCAAAAAGAACTTGGTCAGGGCAACTCCTGGTCGGGCCGGTTATTGAACCGGCGGCGCAGTTCCGATAAGACGCAAACTGGAGCAGACCCGCTATTGGAATATTGGGTTGATATTAATGTTACCCCGGTCATGGGCGCCGACGGTAAATTATCCGGCTATGTGCAAATACAACGCGATGTCAGCGCCCAAGTTGAGCAGGAAGCCGCCTTACAATTGGAAGCGGCAGACACCAAAGCGCGTTTGGCCATTTCCGAGGCTTTGCAACAACCATCCCCCCTTAAAGATCGATTGACGCAGGTTCTGGAAATATTATTCGACCTGCAAGCTTTTCAGCTGCAACGCAAAGGCGGCATTTTCCTGAAGGACCAAGACGAACATTTTCTTGAACTGTTTATTTTACATGGCGACTTCAGTGAGGAATTTATCCGCCGCGAACAACGGATACCCATGGGTGCCTGTCTGTGTGGCCGCGCGGCAAGTTCAGCCGAATTTCTTATTTCCGACGATTGCTTCTGCGACCCCAGGCACGAGCATCAGTTTGCCGGCAGTATGCCGCATGGACATTACATCGTACCGATTACTTCGGGTGAGAACGTTCTTGGCGTATTATTTTTGTATACCGATCCGTATCCAATAAAAAACGAATCCAGAAAAACCATGCTAACCCAGGTCGGCAACCTGATTGCGCTGGCCTTGCTGCAGGAACAGACCCAGGCGGCACTGGCAACTGCCCGCGACAGCGCGCTGAAAATGTCAAAAGCCAAGTCGGATTTTCTTTCCAATATGAGCCATGAAATCCGTACGCCAATGAATGGCGTCTTGGGAATGCTGGATATTTTGCGCGACACCGAAATGTCACGAGAGCAATGCGATTTGGTGGAAACCGCCGCCAACTCCGCTGAAGCCTTGCTGACCATCATCAACGATATTCTGGATTTCTCCAAACTGGAAGCCGGAAAAATTGAATTTGAAAAAATCAATTTCAGCTTACCCAGCCTGGTTGAGGAGATTTGCGCCCTACAAGCTGCCCGCGCGCATAGCAAATCACTGGAATTGAATTGCTATATTCCGGTCGATTTACCCAGATGGTGGCTGGGTGATCCCACCCGCATCCGTCAGGTGCTGATCAATCTAATCGGCAATGCCATCAAATTTACCGAACAGGGTGAAATTTCCGTTAAAGTGTTTATGCCTACCCTCGGCAATGGCGTCCGTTTTGAAGTTCGGGATACCGGCATTGGTATTTCTGCTGACGATCAGGCGCGTCTGTTTCAGGCCTTCATGCAAGCCGACAGCTCTACTGCGCGCCGGTTTGGCGGCACCGGCCTGGGTTTATCGATCAGTAAAAACCTGATCGAACTAATGGGTGGAATTATTGGCGTAGAAAGCGCGCCCGGAGAAGGCACCTGTTTCTGGTTTAGTCTACCGATTACCGCGCTGGCAGATCAAAAACTAAAAGAATCGCAATTGTATGATCTAGTGGGCAAACGCGCTTTGGTCGTAGACGACAACGCCACTAATCGAACCATTTTGGAGCATTACTTGCAACATTGGGGAATGGCAGTCGATCTAGTCGATAACGGGTCGGCCGCGCTGGTTGCCTTGCTGGCTGCGGTAGACAAATCCCTGCCCTATGATGTATTGATTATGGATTTGCACATGCCGAATATGGATGGACTAACCTTAGCTCGTACCATCTGTAATATCCCGGCTATCGCAGCGATACCTCGGCTGCTATTGTCTTCCGGCGGTATTGGTCTGGAAACGGAATTAAAGGCCTTAGGCATAGCCCAGAGCATGTTGAAACCCGTCAAGCAAACGCAATTATTTGAAGCCATACTTAATACCTTGCAACTGAGCAAGAATAAAGATCCTGATAATAACCTAAGAAATCAGGACAATAATGCTTTACCGAATTACAGCGGTAAACGGATACTGGTTGCAGAAGACAATCCGATCAACCAAAAAGTAGTGGTGGCCATGCTGGCAAAATATCAGCTAAAGCCTGATCTTGCTGAAAATGGTCAGGCCGCGCTGGATTTGTTAGCCAAACAAGCTTACGATATGGTGCTGATGGATTGCCAAATGCCGGTCATGGATGGCTATGAAGCCACCCGTATTCAACGCGGTCGCGAAATTGCCGACAAAAGCCTAACTCGCACGACTATTGTAGCACTCACCGCCCATGTCACTTTAGAAGCACGCGAGATCTGTTTAACATCTGGTATGGATGATTATTTAAGCAAGCCGCTCAATCGTACTGCATTGACGGAAGTACTCAACCGTTGGCTGGGTTCGTCATCGGAGTCGATCACTGCTATAAGTTCCATCGCTGACAAAACCCAAGTAGCCGCTGCAGACAACAATGCTGTTTGGGATGAGGCGGCAGCGCTTAAGTTTTTGGATGGTGATCAAGACTTACTAGCCGAATTGGTGCAGATGTTCATAGATAATATCCCGGACCGGCAAAGTGACTTACAAAACTCCCTACTGAATCAAGATGTTGTAGGAGTCGCCAATACCGCACATACTATTAAAGGAATGGCCGGCTGTTTTTGTGCTGAATCGGTAAAAGCACTGGCATCCGAACTTGAACAGGCGGCACGGCAAAACAGCGGGGCAGATTTATCCATACTCGCTTCTCAATTGATGGCGGCAGTTGCTCAGTTAATTTTAGTTTTTCAGAAAAAATCACGTATTAACGCATGACAGCCCAGACTATTTTTCGCGAATTGAAGGCCCAACAGCGCTTGCCCTTGCCATCGGGCCCGGCCCTGGGCATTATCAATCGCAACCAACATGAACACATCAGCACTCAGCGACTGGCGGAATTAGTTGAGACAGATGCGAGATTAAGCAGCCGCATCTTGAATTTTGCAAACGCTGTTCCCTTTGGCGCACACACGCCACTGACCAATATTCAGGATGCAATTTTACTGTTAGGCACACAAACTGTACAAAACTTTATCTTGGGCCTGTCACTGTTGGATAACTATAGACAAGGATCTTGCCCAGAATTCGACTACAGCATTTATTGGTCGCAAGCACTGGCCATGGCAGTAGCAACCGCTGCCATAACAGCCCGAGAGCGCACCATACCGCCTGAAGAGGCCTTTACTTTAGGTCTGTTATCCGGCACCGGTCGACTGGCAATGGCTTGCGCCTGGCCGGAAAACTACAGCGAATCGCAAAAACCAAACCAAACGGATAAGCTTTCACCGCAACCGAATACTGAATTTGGTATTAATCAGAAAGATTTATGCTTGTTGCTGCTGGCAGATTGGGGTTTACCTGCAACTGTGCTGGATGCTTTAGCTTTAAAACTCAGTTATCAACCGGAAATCACCGACATGTCTCGTACCGGCCGCTTGGCTAGGCAGTTGTCGTTTGCGAGAAAAATTTCCAGTTATTGTTTGGTGGATACCTGTTATCAACAGGAGTTTTTAGCCGGCCTGGAAAAGGAGGCTTGCCATCACGCGATGGACAAGCCGGCCTTGCTGAACATGCTGACTGAAATCATAACCCAATGGCATGTCTGGGGTCAGGAATTGGGCATCAAAACCGATGTTCGTTATTCCCTGCAGCAAACTCGGCAAGCCTCATCGTCACAAACATCCGGGCTGGATTTACTGCTGGTGGATGATGATCCGATGATGATTACCCGCTTATCCAAACTATTGACTACCGCCGGCTATCGGGTTGCCTACTGCCGAGACGGCGAATCGGCATTGAAATATATCTTTGAACACCAGCCGCCACTATTGATTACCGATTGGCGCATGCAACCAATGGATGGCATCTCGCTTTGTAATACCTTGCGAGCCACGGATTTAGGTCGCAAGCTATACATCATCATGCTGACCGCCTCGGAAAGCGAAGACGATCTGGTTGATGCCTTTAACGCCGGCATCGATGATTACGTCACCAAGCCGGTCAGTTCCAAGGTGCTGCTGTCGCGTCTCCATGCGGGTCAACGCATTGTGTTGCTGCAACAGGAAGTGGAAAAAGAACAGCGTGACGTACAACGCTACACGGCTGAACTGGTGGCAAACAACCAACGGCTGGAACAAATGGCTTATACCGATATGCTCACCGACTTGCCTAACCGGCGATATGCGCTTAATCGCTTAGCCCAAGAGTATGAAGCGGAACGACGTAATCGGCCGATCAGTATTTTAATGCTGGATCTGGATCATTTTAAATCCATCAACGATACCTTAGGGCACGATGCGGGCGATCAAACTTTAACTCATGTCGCCAAGCTGATTAAACTATCTTTGCGCAGCACTGATATAGCCTGCAGATTAGGGGGGGAGGAATTCATGGTGATTGCCCTCAACACCGATGGCCCAACCGCCATGTTGCTGGCTGAACGCATCCGCAACCTAATTGAAAGCCATCAGCCTGAAGGCCTGATGCTGGTGCGCCCCTTAACAGTCAGCATAGGCGTTGCCTGTGCAACTGGCCACAAACCCGCTTGGAAGGACTTGATGATGCAGGCGGATCAGGCCCTATATTGCGTTAAGCAAAGCACACGTAACGGTGTCCGGCTTGCTTAAACCTAGAATCGCCTCTAATTGCAAAGCGTTAAAAACCTTTAGCGAAATGGACGATCACAAAAAATATCTTTTCTCAATTTGAGGCACTCATGTCCGACAACGACCTTGGCATTACTATTACGCTATTAGAAAAACTTTCCATCGAAATCATTCCCAAAGCTATAGGTATACAGGACAGATTGAATAATGGTGAACATTTGGATCATTGGGATAGGCAAACCATGGATGAACTGATAGAAAGCGCCCATCAGGTTAAACCGTTGATTGATCGACACCCCGAACACCAAGAAATGTATGCGCAACTCGTGCATCTTTATAAACAAATTAGTGATCAAGCCTTGCTGAATGAGAGCATCTCAGCTCCAATCAGATCATGGCCTGTGCAATAAGCCTGAATTGATCACCGAAAAATGCGCCGCCACGGTTCTACCATACTGCCGACACCCCCGTGACCACATCTGTGCCGCCCCAAAATATCAGATTAAAATCCCACCTGCAAACCGGGAATCCCCAGCCGCTGAATGTGCACTGCATTATCGCCGTCCTGATAAGCCAATAATTTGCCCTCATTATGCCAAAGCCTGAAAGCCAGGGAATAAGACAATACCCGAATCGGATAATCGCGCGGCAATTGCTGTAAATAAGGCTGCATAGAGATAAAATCCGTAGCGCCGTATTGTTCCATGATAAATTTCAGACCGCCGTTTTTCGGGCCTATGTTATAGGCTAGTAAGCCCAAAAACAGATCGCCTTTCATTTCGGCCAAATAATGCTTTAAAGTAGCCGCAGCGACAAAACTGTTATGCCGGCTATCCAGCAGCGACAGCTTATCAACCGCCAACTGCGTCCTCGCCTGTTCCAATAGAAACTTAGGTACTGCGGTAATCTGAAACAAACCCTGCCCACCATCCTTGCTGTCACGCGGCAGAAAAGAAGATTCAGTGGCCGCCACCCCCAACAAAATATCAGGGTCCAAATCAAATTGTTTAGCAGCCTGATCAATATCGCTGTTATAAGCTTCTGCACGAGCGATGATTTTCTGCAAATCAGCTTCATCATAACGACGATAAGCCGCATAAATCTGGTGAGCCAACGTGGTACGCGCCGCCTGTTCCTTACCACCTACCAGAGCCCGAAAATCGGTAAAAACCTGCGAATAGCCTGCATCAAATACATATCGGGTGATTACCGCCGCCAGACAGAGCGATAACAGCGCCGGCAACAGCAGGCGCTTGGCCTGCATCCAGCGCCGCAACCGACTCCAGCCCATCAAAAACAACGCCGCCGCCGCCATCAGTCCGACCACCCCAATTGAAAAAGGCAGTAAATTGGAAAAAAACCCGCTGCCGGTGAATTGGCGGGCGACAAAACCCAATGCCAGCATAGACAACAGTGCCGCGCTAATCACCAAACCCAGCACTTCCATCGCCAACAGCGCCAACTTCTGTCTAAACAGACCCGGCCTAAGCTTACGGGATTTTCGAGTGTTTTTTTTCCGTTTGGGTTTGCAGGTTTTTTGCGGCTGCGACGCCGGCTGCCTGCTTGATTTCAAGCCAAGTTTTGGGTTGCGCATTAGCGGACAAATACCATCATCTCAAATCCCACAAGGTTGATGTTCGACAAGTATATTCAGGCCGGCAAAATTCGTTGATAGCTTTATTTCAACCTAGCCCTGCCTCTGCAAAAAGAGCCAGCGTATCCAACGCCTCCTGCTCATCTATCTTGTTCAAGGCAAAACCGACATGAACCAATACATAATCTCCAACGACCACATCATCCACCAGCGCGAGCGATATCTCTACCTTAACCTGATTGACGGCGGCTGTTGCAGTGTTTTCCGCGGCGTTAACCGCAATTATTTGAGCAGGGAGAGCTAAACACATTAAGGTTATTTCCTGATTAACGACAAAGAATCATCGCGGTGACCGGTTACTGACAGCCATCAGCTTACCGCCAACCGCCATGCTCCATACGCCATCGGCCTTCTTCCCGCTCCTCATGTTCCCGCCATTCCCCTTCCCGATGCGGCACCCAGTTAGGCCCATACCAGTTTAAACCCGGCCTAGGCGGCATCGCCCAGTGACCCGGTAACCAAACCCAACCATTTTGCCAATGCCAGAACCCCGGCACCCAGGCATAACCGGGGCCCGGCGCCGCGATGATCATCTCTTGCAAAGGCGCTGGCGGCGCCGACGGTGCAATATATTCCATGTTTGGATTAGGCATCGTATAACCTGGCATACCGGGATAACCGGCAGACTGGTTTTGATAACCCGGCGCACCGCCATAAACTTGCGCCGCGACCTGATTTGCAGAAAAAGCAGATAACACCGCAATGGCAGCGGTTACCAGACTCCGATTTTGAATTCTCATATTGTTCCTCCATTAAATTAGATTACCGAAAATGGCCAAACTCATATTCTCAAGGCGGTAAAGGAAATTGCGCAACTTCGCTACGTTGAAATCAAGGTGTTCCACGGGTACGCCGAACAGCAGAAGTACCTCTTTAGCGATCACTCTACCGGACATCAGCCTAGCAACGCAGCCTATTTTTTACGGTGCGCCATTACAAAAAACACAAGCCTTTGTGAATTTTTTCTTATTTGCCAATCTATAATATAGACGATTTAAGTGTGGGCGGGAATTTTTTTGAATGTCCTCAAAAGATTGTTCAAAAATTTTACGACTATATTACAACTGCTAAAAAAATTTCCACAATCTGCTGATACAAAATACTTTTAATTAACCGATAGCCTTGGCCCTGCCACAGGGAAGAGGCTCTTCAACAAAAGCCGTCTCCTAGAGGCGGCCTTTTTATGCGCCCAAAAAACTTGCAGCCTTTTAATTTCAACTAGCCAATCAATCTCCACCCAACTACTGTCAAAAAAACTGACGAATATCGCTCAGGCATTTAAAAAGTCCAAAAACCCGTCAAAAAACAACTATTTTTTCAGATTTTTCAGACCGCCGCCTATGCAAAAAAACACATAACACATTGAAAAAATAAAAATATAATTTTACTTATGATAGGGTTTTTGGTTTTGCATAGGTATAAAAATCATTGTCAAAATTGATTACATTGTCATAATATTTATACGTAGAAAGCGATCAGCCAGATCGCAACACATTGATAAACAATTGTTTTATATTGTTGGCATATATGATGCTTTAAATATGATAAAAGAGCGAGTGATTTTTCGCTGGCTCATCGGTTTTACACTCATCTTCAGGAGGTGACTCACCATGAAAACCATAAAAACCGCAGCACTTTTGATTAGCTTATTAGTATTGGTCAGTCAAGGCAATGCGGTTGCCAGCTCTATTCCTTATGCCAATATCGGCACTATCAATCCGGTCGATTACACTTTTGTAGCGCAACAAACCGGAACGGTTAACGCCTATTTTGCCGGCTCTAGCGCAGCCTACAATGAAATCTTGGGCTTGGCTATCAATGGTGTCAATACTGGCTCATGGGGCCTGGAAAACAAAAATTCGGCTATAGGTCAAGAGTTCAGCTGGAATGTAAAAGCAGGTGACGTACTGACTTTTACCGATTATGTTTGGGGCTATAACCCTGTGCAATACAATGGTAGCAACCCTACCGGCGGCTTATACGCATTAAGCACCAATGCCTCGCAAAATATAGACGGCAATAATCATGTCTACGCAGCTGCTTTCAACTCTGCTGCAGCGGCAAATATTTATGAAACCCAGCAATTAGGCGGCTGGAATGGCTCGGTTAGCCTGAGCAAAATCCCTGTTAACGGTATGTTTGTAGCCTTTGAAGATGAGATCAGCGCTCACGGTAATGCCAAGGCTGACTACTCATCTGCCTATCCAACATCCGACTACAACTATAACGACCTGGATTTTGTGTTCACTAACGTCGGCAGCGCTCAAGTGCCTGGCTCTACTGTACCAGAACCCGGCTCTATCGCACTATTGGCTGTCGGACTGCTGGGTTTTGGCCTAAAACGCAGAAATGCCTATTTAACTGATTAATCTAATCAACAGAGCTTCACTATAACAAAGCCGTCTCATTATGAGGCGGCTTTTTTTTTCAGCAAAGCCTAAAATTCAAGCATTAAAACTGCTATTATTAAGCCAATGTTAAATTTCACAATTCTGACACATTGTCTGGTTAGAATTTTGCTCTCAATACCCAGCCATTATCCATTGGATCAACATAAATGATTGATGCCGAACGCATATTAAAAGAGATTTATCCTAATTTTAAACTAGGCAAAGATAATAAACTCGCAGTAAAAGCGCTTAAGAAACTCATCCACGAAGACGATTTCAATACCGTCATCAGCAAAAACCAGCACCTGCGCGGCTTTGCTTTCCTAGACAAGCTGCTGCACTACTTCAAGTTCAACTACCAAGTCAGCAACGACTCCATCAATAACATCCCTTCAGAAGGTAGATTATTGATCGTCGCCAACCACCCAATCGGCACCCTGGACGGTTTGGCGCTGGTCAAAATGATACGCACCGTGCGCCCCGATGTCCGTATCGTTGCCAACCGGGTTCTGTCTCACATGGAGCCGCTGCAATCCATCTTTTTGCCGGTCGATGTGCTGACAGACAAAAAAGGTCTGAAAGATACTTACAAAGTGATGCTGGACGCCCTGGAAAACGAAGAAGCCATCATCATCTTTCCTGCCGGTGAAGTGTCACGTATCACCCCCACCGGCATCCGCGACGGCAAATGGCAAACCGGCTTTATTAAGCTGGCCAAAAAAGCCCATTGCACCATCTTGCCCATCCATATCAAAGCTAAAAACTCAGCGCTGTTTTACAGCATGTCCACCTTATTTAAACCGCTGGGCACCATGCTGTTAGTGGAAGAGATGTTTAACAAAAAAAATCAGGAAATCAAATTCAAGGTTGGCGCACCGATTCCATTTTCGGCGCTGGCTGAAAGCCCGGAAAATAACAAACAGCTTAGTCAACGCTTTCGTAAGCACGTTTTAAATCTTGGCAAAAGAAACAAACCTTTGCTATTTGATACCGTTGCTACCGTTGTTCACCCAGCCGATACCAAGGCTGTTAAAAAGGCGCTGTTTCAATCCCGTTTGCTGGGTGAAACCCGCGACGGCAAAAAGATATTTCTCTACCAATTCCAGGACGACTGCCCTGTGATGCAGGAAATTGCCAGACTGCGCGAACTAACCTTCCGCACCGTAGAAGAAGGCACCGGACTGGCGCTGGATCTGGATAAATTCGACATCTATTACAGTCATATCGTGCTATGGGACGATAACGATCTGGAAATCGTCGGCGCTTACCGGGTTGGTGAAGGCCCAAAAATCATGGCCACCCACGGTATCGAAGGTTTTTACACCCAAACCTTATTCGATCTGCAAAGCGATTTCGCCGCCTACTTGCCCTACAGTATCGAACTGGGCCGCAGTTTCGTGCAACCGCGCTATTGGGGGCAGCATAGTCTGGAATACCTCTGGTACGGTATTGGCGCTTACCTACGCGAACAACCCGAAGTAAAATATTTATTTGGTCCGGTCAGTATCAGCAATGCCTATCCGCAACACGCTAAAGAGCTGATCATCAGCTTTTATCAGCAGCAATGCGGTTCTGAATTACTACAAACCAAAGCACGCACCCCTTTCATCGTTTCCGAAGAAGCCAAGCAGTTTGCCGCCGCCGAATTTAACGCCGATTACTCCAGCAGCTTTAAAATTCTGAACAGCGAGCTTAAAAAACTGGGCGTAAAAGTACCTACGCTCTACAAACAATATGTTGAACTTTGCGTTGACAAAGGCTGCCATTTCATTGACTTTAATATTGACCCTGATTTTAACAATTGCATCGACAGCTTGATTATGGTCGAAATCGATAAAATAACCCCCAAGAAAAGACAACGTTATATCGATACCCCTATGGCATCCCGCTTGTAAATTTCTAAATCGCCCAAAACCAGAGTATGTTGCAGATACTCTGGTTTGCGTCGCCTACCCATCCGGCATCGTCTAACTCAATACCCACAAATTAAAGCCACCCATGTGTGAAAAAGCTTTTGTAGAATTAGCCCAGCTGGAACAAATCATCGCTCGCCTTGGCGACCGGGCGCGGGTAGAAGTGGTGGAACGAATTCAGTATCAGGACAAGGAATTCCCCATTTACTGCATTGCTCTCGGCTCCGAAAGACCAGATGTACCGGTATTAGCCTATTTTGGTGGGGTGCATGGCCTAGAAAAAATCGGTTCGGAAGTGATTCTCTCTTACCTTAATACCATTGTGAATTTGCTGGATTGGGATGAGGAGTTTTTGGCGCGTCTGGAAAAGTCACGACTGATCTTCATGCCCATTGTCAACCCGGTTGGCGTCTACCGCGGCACCCGCTGCAACGGCAATGGCGTCGATCTAATGCGTAACGCCCCCATCGAAAGTGAAGGTGCTTGTAAACTATACAGCGGACAACGCATCAGCCCGCATCTACCTTGGTATCGCGGCGATAAAGCCCAGATGGAAAAAGAATCTCAGGCTGTCTGCCGGGTAGTCAATCAACATTTGTTCAACGCACCACTCGCCATATCGGTCGATCTCCATTCCGGCTTTGGTCTCCATGACCGGCTGTGGTTCCCTTACGCCGGCAGCAAACAGCCCATGCACACCCTAGCGGAAACCTATGCCTGGAAGCAACTATTTGACCGCTGCTACCCGCACCATTTTTACAAAATTGAACCCATGAGTCTGGAATATGTGATCAGCGGCGATTTGTGGGATTATTTATATGACGATTTTTTTACCCAGCACGGCGAGCGCCAACTGTTTCTACCGCTGACCCTGGAAATGGGTTCATGGTTATGGCTGAGAAAAAGTCCGCTACATTTATTTCAGCGCCACGGCCTGTTTCACCCGTTATCCCCTCACCGTCAGCAACGTATTTTGCGGCGGCACTTTACCCTGTTCGATTTTTTGTTCCGCAGTCTACTCAATCCAACACCGTGGTCTGATTTATCCGCCGAGGCAAAAGCCGTCTGTAAACAACAAGCGCTGTCGCTTTGGTATGAATAAAGAACAGCCTGCTAACTGGCTGCTATTGCGCGGCCTATCCAGAGAAGCCGGTCATTGGGGTGAGTTCGTCGAGCAACTACAGACCGCATTGCCGAATGCCCACATTCATAAGGTGGATTTACCCGGCACCGGCCGATATTACCAACAACAAAGCCCCTGCACTATCGGAGAGATTAGCCGCTTTGTCCGACTGCGCGCCCAGGAACAAGGCCTGCTGCAAACGCCTATCAACCTGCTGGCTTTATCGCTAGGCGGCATGGTAGCCTGGGATTGGTTAAGCCACTACCCGGATGACATCAATGCAGCGATATTAGTCAATACCAGCTTCGCCAGCCTAAGCCCATTTCACCAGCGCCTGCGCTGGCAAAGCTACCGGCAAATCAGCCAGGTTTTGCTGGAAACCGACTCTGATCGCCGCGAGCTTGCTATCCTTAATTTAGTCAGCAACCGTAACCAACAAAATAGCCCAGTTGCCGCTGAATGGCAAAATATCCAGCGACTACGCCCAGTTAGCCCCAGTAACAGCTTTCGGCAAATCCTCGCCGCCGCCCGTTTTAAACCGACCAATCAACATCCCCGACCACCGGTGTTGCTGCTTAACAGCGCTCAGGACAGACTGGTTTCCCCGCATTGCAGTCTAGCCATCCAACAGCAATGGCAACTGCCTATGTATATCCACCCCTGGGCTGGGCACGATTTAAGCATGGACGACGGCCCTTGGTTAATTGAGCAAATTAAAACCTGGCTTAAGGTGTTAACACACTAAGGCTAACGCACTATAGATGTAGTTGCTAAAATCAGCCCAAGCTACATATTAAAGATAATTACGCTTTTTTCACACCTAACAACGTTAACATTTCTTCTCGCAAAATCACTTCTTTTTCCTGCAGCAAGTCAGCCAGTTTATCCAGATCGCTACGGCTAGCTGTCAATATGTCTTCAGCCCGTTGTTGCGCTTCTTCAATGAGCAGTTTGATTTCCGCATCGACAAGCCGGGAAGTCTCTTCGCTATAGTTACGCTGTTCAGAAAACTCGGAGCCTAGAAATTGCAATTGTTGACGATGCCCGTAGATCAAGGGCCCCAGTTTTTTACTCATCCCCAGATAACAAACCATATTACGAGCAATTTCACTGGCTTTTTCCAGATCGTTCTGTGCACCTGTAGAAACACTGCCCAAGGCCAGTTGTTCCGCGCCCCGTCCAGCCAACAAAATAGCCAATTGGTCTTTTAACTCCAATTCGGTAGACAGATATTTTTCTTCCACCGGCAATTGCAAAGTAAAACCCAAAGCCGAAACACCACGCGGAATAATAGAAATTTTATGCACTGGCTGTCCACAAGGCACTGTCTCCGCCACTAAGGCATGGCCTGCTTCATGATAGGCAACCCGACGCTTTTCTTCCGGCCCCAGAATGCGATTTTTCTTTTCAGGCCCAGCCATCACTCTATCTATCGCCGCTTCAAAATCGGCCATATTGACGGTATCACGACCGCCACGCGCGGCCAAAATAGCCGCCTCATTAGCAATGTTTGACAAATCGGCGCCGACAAATCCCGGCGTCCGTTTGGCGACAGTGGCTAAATCAATATCCTTATCCAATTGCATGGTTTTACAATGCAATTTTAGAATAGCAATACGATCAATTAAATCCGGTTTATCAACCACGATTTGCCGATCAAAACGCCCGGCCCGCAGCAAGGCTTTGTCCAGAATTTCCGGTCTATTGGTAGCCGCCATCACCACCACGCCGGAGGTGGGATCAAAACCATCCATCTCGGTTAACAACTGATTGAGGGTTTGCTCGCGCTCATCATTACCGCCCATAGACGCCAGCCCACCCCTCGCCCTGCCAATAGCATCCAGCTCATCAATAAAGATAATGCAAGGGGCTTTTTGCCGCGCTTGCTCAAACAAATCTCTAACCCTGGCCGCCCCCACACCCACAAATAGCTCAATAAATTCCGATGCGCTGATATTGAAAAACGGCACCCCGGCTTCACCGGAAACCGCACGGGCCAACAAGGTTTTGCCGGTACCTGGCGCACCTACCAACAACACGCCTTTCGGCATCCGCCCACCCAGTTTTTGCAATTTTTCAGGCGAAATCAAAAAATCTATGGTCTCTTTTAATTCCTGTTTAGCGCTTTCGGCGCCGGCGACATCGTCAAAAGTATTTTTGGCAGTTTCCTGCTTGATCCGCACTTTATTACCCAGATTAAGAAACGATCGCCCTGGCCCACCAGTCATGCGCGGCAACAACCACATCCAGATAGCCGCAAAAAACGCCAGCGGCAGAATCCAGTTAAAAATAAAATTGTTAAACCAGTTTTCACCGCTCCTGACCACATATTCGACCTGGTGCTCTTGTAAGTTTTTGACCAAGCCTTGATCCCATAAAGGCACGGTATAAAAGTGCTTGCCGATTTTTTTATCTTCGGTCTTTAGACTACCGTTAATAAAACGTTGGGTAACCACAGCCTTATCAATTTTGTTATCATTGACCAAGCTGACAAACTGGCTGTAGGGGATTTCTACACCCTGCATATTTTCGCCGCTCGAAAACAGCGACAACACAAAAATACCCACCAGAAAATACAGCCAAAATCGGGAAGATTTATTCTCCGATTTATCTTCGTCTTTTTTATCGTTAGACACCGGTTTAAAAAATGACTGTAAGGTAGCTTCCAGCCAGCGCCAAGCGATACCCAGCCAATCCAACACCGTTTTATAAATTTCTGTCAATTTCTGCTTGTCTATCGTCATGACGCTGCTCCCAATGGGAAAATGTTAAACCATTTGTAATAAACAACCTGCATTGCCGAACAAGTTTGTCGGCTTAACCCAACAACGCCAGTTGCCGATAAGCACCACTATAATAAAGTAAGGGGTCACCTTGACGGCAAATCACTTTTTGCACCTCGCCAATCACAATCCAGTGAGTACCGGCCTGTAATTGTTGCACCAGCTTACATTCTAAGCTCACCAAGGCCTGAGTCAGTAATGGCGCGCCATTTTCACCTGCCAGCCAATCGACTTGCGCAAAACGTTGCTCCTGGCTATCGCCACCGGCAAAGCCATTAGAAACTGCTTGCTGCTCAGCCGTCAAAATATTGACCGCAAATAATTGCTCGGCCAATACCGCTGCTCCAGTTTCGGTAGACTGGTTCAGGCAAACCAAAATTTGCGGCGGATCAACTGAAACACTGCTGAAGGAAGTTGCCGTCATGCCTTTTGGGCCTTGCTCGGATTGTACGGTAACGACCGTTACCCCGCTGGCCCATAATTTAAGGGCGTTTTTAAACTCACTGGCTGCTACACTCATTTTTAGTCCTTAAGTTATAAAAAATACGGCAACTATTCGGCGTAAATAGAAAGCCTGCATAGCATGTGCTTCACGCTATCCAGCATCTATAACATTTTATCCACAGCGATTGATTCTATGACTTCACTAAGCCCGTTAGACCACCTTGCCGGGAATTGGGCTTTGATTGGCGCCGCCCGTTGGTTGGCACATCCCACCTTGTTAATGCACCCTGCCTACCGTTACCCAAAATATCAAGTTTATTCTGACAGTATGCCTTTTAATCAGCCGCTGATCAATTTTTTGGCCGCATATGCGGAAACAGCAGCACATCCCGAATGCTGGGAGAGTTGGTAAACAACATCACCAAGCGGTCTATGCCTATCCCCTCGCCGGCCGTCGGCGGCATACCGTGTTCCAGCGCAGTAATATAATCAGCATCAAAATGCATGGCTTCGTTATCACCGGCATCTTTTTCCGCCACCTGATTCAGGAAACGTTCCGCTTGATCTTCAGCATCATTTAACTCGGTAAAGCCATTGGCAATTTCCCGGCCGCCGACAAAAAACTCAAAGCGGTCAGTCACATGCGGATCAACATCATTACGACGCGCCAGCGGCGATACTTCCACCGGATAAGCCGTGATAAAGGTTGGGTTCATCAACCGACTTTCAACGGTTTTTTCAAAGATTTCGATCTGGATTTTCCCTAAACCATAGCTATCCTTAACCGGAATACCCAGCTTACCGGCCAGCGCAACTGCCGCTTCCCGGCTGTGCAAATCGGTCGGCGTCACGTCTGGATTAAAATGCAGAATGGATTCTACCACCGTCATTCGCGCAAACGGTTTGCCAAAGTCGTATTGCTCGCCTTGATACTCAATGGTGGTTTGGCCGATAATTTCTTCAGCAATGCCTTTCAGCATCGCTTCGGTCAAATCCATCAAATCGCCGTATTCGGCATAAGCTTGATAGAACTCCAGCATGGTAAATTCTGGATTATGCCGAGTAGACAAGCCTTCGTTACGGAAATTCCGATTAATCTCGAAAACGCGTTCAAAGCCGCCGACAACCAAACGCTTTAGATATAATTCCGGGGCAATCCGTAGATATAGCTCCATATCCAGCGCGTTGTGGTAGGTGGTAAACGGCCGGGCAGTGGCACCGCCGGGAATGACTTGCATCATCGGCGTTTCGACTTCCAGAAAGTCTCGCTCGATTAAAAACTGACGGATATAAGCGACGATTTTGGAGCGCAATAAGAAGGTGTTACGGGTCTCCTGGCTCATGATCAAATCTAAATAACGCTGCCGGTATTTAATTTCCTGATCGGCAATGCCGTGAAATTTTTCCGGCAATGGTCGTAGCGCCTTGGTTAATAAGCGAATCACATCCAGCCGGATGCTGAGTTCGCCCACCTTGGTTTTAAACAACACCCCTTCGGCACCCAAAATATCGCCGATGTCCCATTTTTTAAATTGCTCGTTGTAAACGCCTTCCGGCAGATTGTCGCGGCTGACATA
>Ga0316222_1001945_pt1 | contig 23338 bp, 16 predicted proteins | sample TBH18011metaG_FD_206008 | JGI IMG/M metagenome (GOLD analysis project Ga0316222, IMG submission 206008) | Freshwater microbial communities from Trout Bog Lake, Wisconsin, USA - TBH18011 | ecosystem: Environmental > Aquatic > Freshwater > Lake > Hypolimnion/Profundal zone | place: USA: Wisconsin... | reverse complement strand
TCCACCTCCGCCACCATATGCGCCGCCCGCTCCACCTGTTTGTCCGGGCGATGGGTAAATATTTCCGGTGGCATTGCCGCCGGAAGCACCCCCGCTACCACCACCTCCGCCGGTTGAACGATGATAACAACAACTACTACAAACTGTGCCTCCCGCTCCACTACAACCTTTCCCGTATAATCCAACTCCTCCACCTCCGCCGCCAGCGTAATACAGACAACCTCCTAAAGTAGTGTAGTATCCGCCACCACCACCACCTCCTCCTCCGCCTGTAGAAGAAATACCATTACTGTTGTAACCCCCTCCGCCCCCCCCTATTCCGCCATAACCGCCAGCCCCTCCACCGCCACCACCGGGCCCGCCGCCGTTGCCCCCCTGGTATCCGGTACCTACTGCCACACGGCCGCCCACACCGTAACTTCCGGCGTTTGCGTTTACCTTGCAGGTTCCACAAACGCTAACACTTGAATAGGATGATCCTACAGTGACGTTTACTGTTGAGCTTGATGTTACCGCTACATTGTTCACATAAGCCAGCGCCCCGCCGCCGCCTCCGTTATTAAAGGCATATCCAGCTGCGCCCGCGCCTATCGCAACGGCGCTAATACTGGTTACACCAGCCGGAGTAACAAACGTATAGGTTCCCGGTGTCGTGTAGGACATAGAACTACTAGAAGAAGCAGCAGCCGGTCTACCAAACCCATAACCTCTAACAGATCCGGCACCGCGTGTGATTAAAGAGGGCATATCGCAGTTCTCCTATACGACCACAGGGGGAACCGGTGGTATAGGATTAACACGCGACACCCAATTGTTTGTTTGGACATCCCAATGATATGGTCCTCCAGTAACTGGCATTGGTATCGGTGCATTCCATTGTAGTGTAGTGATATCTAATATCCAATTGGGATAAGGTGGACCAGAATCCTGTGCTTGTTGGATCAGGTCGGCCTTCTCCGCATCAGTTATATCAACCACTTGCCATTTATCTTCCCAGGTAATACCATCGGCTCCTAATACAGGAGTATCTTGCAGCTTTTGAAATACGCCCGGAATAACATCGGAAGGCACTGGTAAACGATTGAAAGGGGCATAACCATTTGCTGGATCATCCGGATCCATATCAGGAAATGCGATCTTTAGATTTTCTTCTAATATCGGATATCCAACTGATTGACCATCTCGTACTTGAATATAAAGTTTCATAGTGCTATCCAAAAGATTGTAGTTGTATTTATCTCTAAATTGATACTTGATGATGCTGTTCTATAAACTTACTTAAACTGAGTTTGACTTGCCAATGTTGTAAACGCAGCACTACCGGTCTTGATAACAGTGTAAGTATAGACATCAATACCACTTGCATTACCTGCTGTCGGGGCGCCGCCCTGCCATTTTGTCGTGACACCACTTGTTGTTCCGTCTACTTGTACCGAATTATTATAGTAAGGTGTCGCACCTTGTGTTGCCATAAACACAACAGTGACTGCTTGATTAGTAGACATGACAGTATTCATCGTCGTACCTGCGGAGAATGTAATATTCACTGTCCAGTTTGCTGTCGCGTTTGCAGTGTAATATAGAACACTCTGTGTAGATGGGTAAATAGTAATTGTACCGGTGGCATTAGCACTAGAAACATTTGCTATTTCTCCTACGTTAGTGAAGAGTGCGGCAAGGGTGCTTGAATTTCCAGGGAAACTTGCAGTTCCAGTAACATTTAATGTACCCGCTACATTAGCACCGGTACCGGTTACTGCTAATATGTTCGCGTTACCGTTTGCAGATATATTCACATTTCCGCCTGCTGTGTTAATGTTTACGTTTGAAGTTCCGTTCGCATGTGGTCCAAGTAAGTTACCACCTGAGATATTGCCAGTTGTTGTGATATTACCTGTGCCAGTATTAAGAGTACCAGCTACGTTAACACCTGTCGTAGTAACAATAACCACATTAGATGTACCACCAACTGACATCGCAATATTGCCACCTGCCGTATTGATATTCACATTTGAAGTGCCGTTTGCATGTGTCCCTAATAAATTGCCACCGGTTATGTTGCCAGTTGTAGTGATATTACCGCCAGCCGTAAAAAGGATATTGCCGCCGGTTGATATATTTAGATTACCACCTAAATTTGCATTTGAAGTATTAGTAAGGATTAATAATGATTGTCCGCCAGGAAAGAGATTTATATTGGCACCTGCTGCAATAGTGATATTTGAACTACCATTTGCTAGTATACCGGTCAAGTTGCCGACAGTAACATTACCGGTCGCAGTGAATGTGCCGTTGCCAAATGTCGTATTTGCTGTCGCATTACCTACGACTAATGAAGTAAGAGTTCCGACTGACGTGATGTTCGGTTGTGCATTGGTTGTGACTGTACCAGCAGTCGTGGCAGTCGCTACAGTACCTGTTACGTTTCCGCCGGTGATTGATGATAAACCGGCGCCATTACCAGAAATATTCGTCACAGTAAGAGTATTAGTTACCGAGTTGAAGGTGAAAGCAGCACTTGCACCAAATGTGTTACTGCTATTATATTGTACTTGAGTATTAGTTCCGGCTGCCGGCGAAGAAGGTCCAGTGGCTCCTCCACCTGAGGTAACTGCAACATATCCTGTCTGTGCGCTATCAAAGGTAAGCGTCAACGAATTCGTATTATTAAAAGTTACTGCCGGTGCATCATAACGACCAGCAAATGAATTGCCTGAAGCATCTGCTGCCATAACGTTTACATACTGATATCCTAGATTGTGATTTACTATCCAAGTTGTACCAGCAACTGTTTGTGCATAATTAAACGCACCTGCTAACGGGGTTGACGCCACCCAAGCGAGACCCCCTGACCCATTAGTTTGCAGATAATAATTTGCTGCTCCGCCGGTTATAGTTATATTACCTACAGCACCTAGATTAGATGTACCAGTAACAACAAGTGAACCAACACTAGCAAGACCAGTTGTAGTGAGGTTACCGGCATTAACATTACCGGATGCAGTCATCGCAGTTATGTTCGCATTTGTAGCACCAATATTACCTACGTTAGCATTACCAACAGAATTTAATGTACCGGATATATTAACTCCGGTTCCTGTTATTATCAATTGACTTGTGGCATTGCCACCTACATAGTGATTGATATTGCCGTTAGAAGTAATCGCAATGTTTGAAGTTCCGTTCGCATGTGTCCCTAATAAATTGCCACCGGAAATATTGCTAGTCGTTGTGATATTACCAGTTGTATTGACGATAGTAGTACCAACGATGTTACCAGCAGAAATGTTGCCAGTTGTTGTGATATTGGCAGTTGTATTAATAAGTGTAGCACCGACAATGTTACCGCTTACAAGGTTGCCGACTGCTAGGTTGCCGGTCGTAGTTATATTGGCAGTTGTATTAATTAGAGTAGCACCGACAATGTTACCGGCTGATAGGTTGCCAGTTGTTGTAATATTACCGGTTGAGTTAACAATAGTAGCGCCAACGATGTTACCAGCAGAAATGTTGCCAGTTGTTGTGATATTGCCAGTACCAGTAATCTGGCCAGTGCCGAACCCGAGATTGCCGACATTAGCATTACCGCTGGATGCTGTTATACTAGCTGTTCCAACGGTAATGCCGTTTTTTACTACAAAAGTGTTTGTCGTCACAGTTCCATTTATCCCTGTTTAACTATGGTATACGTTATTATATTATGGTTTCAAGTACATCGGAATCAAATTAACTTGGGCAGTTGCACCAAATGTCGTATTTGCCGCTGCATACAATGAAACTGTACCTGCGTTGATGTTAGCTGTGATGTCAATAACATCAGCACCCGGAGATGCATTAGAGATAAGATCACCATATATTGTTATATATGCGTTTACACCATCTTGTAATAATAATACCTCAGCCGCTTGCCAGCCTGCGTTTGCACCAGTTGCGTTTGCCATAATAACATACTTAGCTACTCTGAACAACGATGGTGAGAACGAATCAATCAGTGCCGGTGTTGATGTTACTGAGACATTTGCACGACTTGATACCACCCCATTAGCTAATGCTGTATAGTTTGCATTAACATTTGCAGCAGCTACGTTACCGACTGTAGCGTTGCCTGTAGTGTTGATAATCGTAGCACCAACGATGTTACCAGCAACTAAGTTAGCAGTTGTAGTGATATTAGCAGTCGTATTGATGACTGTAGTACCGACGATATTACCACTAACGGCGTTGCCGTAAGCGAGGTTACCAGTAGTCGTAATGTTACCAGTTGTGTTGATAACTGTAGCACCAGCAATGTTACCTGCTGAGAGGTTACCTGTTGTTGTGATTGTGTTAGAACCAGCAGCAATAGTACCAATGATGTTACCACCAGTGATGTTACCAGTTGTTGTGATGTTACCAGTACCAGTGATGACACCAGAGCCAAAGCCTAGATTACCAACATTTGCATTACCAGTTGTAGTGATAGTGTTAGAACCAGCAGCGATGGTACCAATGATGTTACCACCAGTGATGTTACCAGAACCAGTTAGCTGGCCTGCGCCGAAGCCTAAGTTACCGACGTTCGCATTTCCAGTTACAGTGATTGCAGTGATATTCGCGTTTGTAGCACCGATATTACCGACGTTTGCATTTCCAGTTACACTTAGTGTGCCGAGAGTACCAACGCTTGTCAAGCTTGAAGTAACAACAGTTGATTTGAGTACAGTACCGGACAAGTTTGCCGCGTTAGCAGTAACCGGAGTAGTACCAGCAGCAGTCAACTGACCTTGTTGGTTTACAGTAAATGTTGAGATTGCATCACCCGAACCATACGATCCCGGAGTGACTGTTGTATTAGTAATACTAAACTGCGTACCATTTAGAGATAGTCCATTACCAGCTGTATATGTACCACTACCTGAAAATTGAGTAAATATGATATTTCCGGTACCAATGACTACACTGGGCTGTGTTTGTACCCAACCAGTACTTGCATAAGTGGTACCTGCAACAACGAACGTATAGTCACCGCCGTTCACCTCGAATGTTGTGTCAAAGTCTGTGGCTCTTGTTAATACAGTGTTACTTGTTACTGTATAGATACCATTGTAAACTGCATTTGCTTGGTTCTTAACAAGAATACGATTTGATACGCTTGCTGTATAATTACCGTCAAATGTATTTGCACTAGTGAATCCTAAAGTAGGTGAACCACCTAACGTTAGATTAGCGCCGACACCACTATTACCATTGTTATATGCAATCGTACCGCCAGTAAGAGATTCAAGGGTACCAGTTGTCGCAACGTTACACGCATCGTGAATATTTAGGTTAGCAACTGCGGCGTCAACGTAATTCTTAGTTGCAGCATCCTGCGCACTTAATGGATCCTGTAAGTTTGTAATCCATGTTTGTGTTGATAAGTTAATGTTGCCGCTAGTAGTCAATACGATATTGTTGCTACCAGTTGCACTCAGTATTAACACACCTGAGCTTAAAACGTTTGGAGTATTAGTATTTCCGTTAATATTAGCATTACTTGTGATAACTGCGTTAGTTGCACCTAGATTACCAACATTAGCATTACCAGTTGTCGTGATTGTATTAGAACCAGCAGCGATAGTACCGATGATATTACCGCCAGTGATGTTGCCAGAACCAGTTAACTGGCCTGCGCCGAAGCCGAGATTGCCGACATTAGCATTACCGGTTGTTGTGATCGTATTAGAACCAGCAGCAATAGTACCAATGATGTTACCACCAGTGATGTTGCCAGTTGTAGTGATTGTATTAGCACCTGCTGCTACAGCACCAATGATGTTGCCACCAGTGATGTTACCAGTACCAGTGACTACGCCAGAGCCGAAACCTAAGTTGCCAACGTTAGCATTACCTGTTGTAGTGATGGCATTGGCGCCAGCAGCGATAATACCAATGATGTTACCTGCTGAGAGGTTTCCAGTAGTGGTGATATTGCCAGTACCGGTGTTCAAAGTACCTGCGATATTTGCACCAGTTGAAGTGACAACGAGTACGTTAGAAGTACCACCGACTGAAGTAGTTACATTTCCATTTACAAGGTTAATGTTGACGTTTGATGTACCATTGCTAATGCCAGTGCCAGTTGGTACTGCCGCCCATGTAAGGGACCCAGAACCATTTGTCTGTAGATAATAACCAGATGAACCACCTTGAATAGTGACGTTGCCGACTGGGCCTAAGTTAGAAGTGCCAGTTACTGCTAGCGAACCAATGTTTGCAAGACCGGTTGTTGTGATGTTACCAGTACCAGTATTCAATGTACCTGCTACGTTGACTCCAGTTGAAGTTATAATGAGTACGTTAGAAGTGCCACCGACTGAAGTGGTTACATTACCACCTGATAGATTGATGTTGACGTTTGAAGTACCATTTGCAAGGGAAGAGCCAACTGCAGGGTCAGCCCATTGTAGGGTGCTGCCCGCGCCATAAGTAAGAACTTGGTTAGTAGAACCGCCGGTGATAGTTATATTAGCAGCCGGTCCTAGGTTAGCATTACCTGATAAGGTTAATGCACCGAAATTAGCAGCACCATTTGATGCTACGATATTTGCGGTACCTACTGTAAGACCACCCTTTACTACGAAATTTTGTGTTGCCATCTTTTTTCCCTTTTAATCAGTGACATATGTACCGGTGATGTTGACGATTGTATTCGCAGATAATGCAGTAGCAGATAACTGTACAAGTCCAGCGTTAACTGAAGATGTCAATGTCACTATTTCATTGCCTGATGTTGTTATACTTCCGTAAATTGTTATATTGCTATTTATACTATCGTGCACTAAAAGCGTCTCTATGCCTTGAAATCCTGAATCTCCGCCTGCCTTTATTACATACTTTGCTACCCGATAATCTGCTGCTGAAAATTGATCTATGACTACCGTATTAGCTACCGCACCCAAAGATATATTTGCTCGGTTACCTACCACACTCTCACCGATCAATAGATTAGCAGTAACATTGCCTGAGATGACAAGGTTACTTAATGTACCGACCGAAGTGATGTTTGGTTGAGCGTTTGTTGTTACTGTGCCGGCGGCGCCTGCACTTACTGCATAAGTCGCGTTTGCTACAGTACCTGTAACATTTCCGCCGTTGATGTTATTTAAACCATATCCATTACCAGACATTGTTCCGGAACTGAAATTAGAATTGCCAGTTACACTAAGATTATTAGCATATACATTGCCAATTGGGTCTATTATAATGGCGTAGGTGTTGCCTAGTGAATAGCCAGATATTGAATTAAACTGTGTTTCGCCTGACATTGTAAACTTTCAACTTACGGTAAATTAAAAATAAATTTCAACTTACTTATTTATTAGAATAAAAATACGGATCAACTTAATGACCCGTATTTTTGGTATGCGATAGAATTATTAGATTAGTCTGTATTGAGTAGTGAATACAGTTGAATTGCTGCTTGTAGGTGTTACTGCTAGATTTAGAGTAGACCCAACGATGTTGACTGAGAAGGATCCTACACTAGTACCTAGTGAGACCCCGCCGAAGATAGACCAGCCCACATCAGTTCCATCAGTTACTGCATGAATGCTTGTAACCTGATACTTAGAGCCACCTGCATCTACACCCTTGATCAAGAACTCTGCACCAGTGATATTTCCAGAGATTCCGGCTACATTGACAGATGCAATTGTTTGATCAGTGGTAACAGCCGAAGTCGTTACTGATGCATACCCAAGATAAGCAGTTCCTGCTGCTGTGTTAGCAGGATTAGTCAGAATCACGTTTCCGCTTACACTAGCGTCTCCGAGGATATTTGCACCAGTAGTAGTTACAACCAGAACATTAGCAGTGCCACCAACTGAAGTTGTGACATTGCCATTAGCAGTACTGATGTTTACATTTGATGTACCATTAGCGATACTAGTAGCAGTTGGTACCGAAACCCATGAAAGGGTACCAGAACCATTTGTCTGTAGATACTGACCAGATGAACCGCCGCCGATATGAACATTGCCAACATTGCCTAATTGCACATTTGGATTATTAGTGCTGAAATCTACTACGCCACCATTTGAAGTGAATGAGTTGGCGAATACTACATTTGCACCGGTCACATTGCCGCCTGTTAGAGTGACATCGCCACCGCTACCATTTGTACTGAAGCTATTAGCAGTTGCTACGTTTCCTAGATTTGCATTACCTGCTGTAATGTTACCAGATACTGATAGATTGCCTAATGTACCAACTGAAGTCAAGCTTGATGTGAGGATAGATGTAGAAAGCACATTACCAGTCAAGTTTGCAGCATTTGCAGTGATATACGTATTAGAAGCAGTAGTTAATTGTCCCTGTTGGTTTACTGTAAAGGTAGCTACTTGGTCTCCTCCTCCATAGGAGCCTGTTGTCACAGCTGTATTGGAGATGCTGAACTGGGTTCCTGTAAGTGTGAGACCTGTACCTGCTGAGTATGCACCTGCACCGGAAAATTGAGTAAACGTGATATTTGTTGTTCCTACTGTTACAGGAGCTACATCAGTGCAGACCCATCCTGAAGAACCATTTACGGGACCATCTTCAACAAACACGAATGCACCCGGAATTTGACTGCCCTGATCAAAATCAGAAGAACGTGTCAATGTAAAGGATGCAGTTGAGTTACCAGGATTAGATACAACATAGATACCGTTGTAGGGCGCATTTGCCCCAGTCTCATTTTTAATTAATACTCGTTCTGTAGAAGCTACAGTTTGTCCATCAATAACTAGAGCACCAGCTACATTACCTGTGATCGTAGCACCGACTCCTGCAGTACCATTATTATATGTATATGCAGGGAGACCAGAAGTAGTAGCATACACAACAGAGGCTTTAGGACTTAATCCTTGTGCAACACTATCAACATAATATTTGGTAGCAGCATCTTGTGCAGCATTTGGATCAGCAAGATTATTAATGTTAACTGATCCCACATCAATATTTCCACCTGCGTCTGGATAAAGTTGAATATTTGCTCCGCTGCCAGCAGCTGACGAAATTGTGATAGTACCTGATACACTAGTTACAGTATTAGCAATAACATCGGAATTTGATTGAATATTGCCTGACACTACCAGCGAGCTTAGTGTACCAACTGAAGTGATGTTTGGTTGTGCGTTTGTGAGTACAGTGCCGCTGTATAGAGAATAGTTTGCGTTAGCAACAGTACCATTGACGTTAGCACCGTCTACGTTATATGCGTAGTTTGCAAACGCGACATTTCCGCTGACGTTAGCACCATCTACGTTATATGCGTAGTTAGCGAACGCGACATTTCCATTGACATTGCCACCATCTACGTAGAACGCATTGCCTGCATATGAGGCGTAGTTTGCGTTAGCGACAGTGCCGCTTACATTCGGACCATCTACGTTATATGCGTAGTTAGCAAACCCGACATTTCCGTTGACATTTGCGCCGTCTACATAGAACGCATTACCTGCATAAGCTGCATAGTTTGCATTAGCTACTGTACCGCTGACATTAGCTGCATCAACATTGTATGCGTAGTTAGCGAATGCAACATTGCCTTGGACATTTCCACCAGCGATATTTGACAACAAGCCACCGTCGCCTTGGAAATATGTTGCTATTGCCAAATTACCTAGATTTGCTGTACCCGCAGAAGGGAATGTAGTATTACCTGTACTGTCAAGATTCCATTCATACTCACTACCTTCATAATCAGTATAGAAGTAGATGTTGTTTGTATCAATGTCAATATAACTATTGCCAGAAGCGTCGGTTAAATTCAAAGTACCTGTTGTTGGTTTAATATAACTACTTCCTGGTACTGTTAAATTACCAGTAGTATCAAATACCCATTGTTGATCAGTACCACTATTAGCATTGATAACTACGTTACCGTCTTGTGATGGAATAGTTACATTACTATTACCATTTGTAATTTCATTGATGTTTGGTGCTTCAGTCCATGACAAATTACCAGTACCATCAGTTTGCAGAACGAATCCGTCACTACCACCAAGAATATGTACATTACCAACATTGCCTAATTGTACATTTGCACCGTTAGTATTAAAATCTACAGTGCCGCCGTTTGAAGTGAACGAGTTAGCAAAAATTACATTTGCACCAGAAATGTTGCCTGCTGAACCAGTTGTAGTGATATTGCCAGCAGTGATGTTGCCAGTGACATTTGCACTGTCAGCAGTGATGTTGTTTGTTACTGTGATGTTGTTCGCATTTGCAATGTTGCCGTCAACAATCAAATTAGAAGACAATTCAACATCAGCATTTGCATTATAGATAGTCATCGCAGTTGCAGTTGCGCTGTTTGCATACTGAGTGAATACACGGAAGTTGTTAGAGGAATCAACATCCATATTCCAAGATGAGTTGCCTTGACCAGTTAGACCACTTACACCTGCATAGCCCAATACCAACTGACCACCTTCAGCAGATCCGTTTGCATTGACAACAATAAAATCGTTAAGAGCAATACTACCTGGTGCAGTTAATAGACCATCTGACCCAAATGACCAATCATATGCACCTTCTTGGCTATACAATACAACATTACTAGTAACACCGTTGTCATTTAATGTGATACCTGAATATACACCTGAGTTAGTATAAATGTTAATTGCTGTGTTTGCAGGACCAGTAATAGCTGCATCGCTTGACAGTGTTAATTGACCGTCTGTGCCAAAGATCCATTGCTGATCTGTTCCACCGTTTGCGTTGATATAAACATTGCCACTAGGTGAGGGAATGCTTACATTGCTATATCCATTAGAGATGCCATTACCAGAAGCGACTGTTGCCCAAGAGAGCACACCGTTACCGGTAGTTTGTAGATATTGACCAGATGAGCCTCCGGTGATAGTGACATTACTGACAAGACCCAGATTCGCACTAGTACTTGCTATTATGTGGTTAGAAGTTACGTCACCATTACCGTAAATAACGGTGACTGGGGTTTCGCCTACGGAGAAACCTGCGATTGAATTTAGTGGATTTAGTCCGCTGGCCATGATAAATTTGTTCCTTCTGTGTTGTTAATATTTATCTTTTTCTTGCAATTTTAGTCTTAGGGGGCATATCTAGTGATTAATATTTTGTATACGATTCGGTTAGATGAGTTCGGTGAAACATACAATCCTACTGTAGGAGTAGCCCCTGGATTATATGCCACACTGAAAGAACCGACGCCGCCGGAAATTTGCAAACCAGCATATTCAGCGAATGCAACTTGACCGGCATAGGTTATTCCAGAAATTTTTAATGATGATCTAGATAGTGCTACTGTGTCAGTTGCTATGATTTGAAAATCTATACCGGCAATGGAAGCAGCCGGAATGCTATATAAAACCTGATCTGTAGCAGACGAAGTAGTGACAGCAAAGTAGACTTCAGAAGTACAGAATTCATTTATACCAGCACCAATAGTGAGAGTATTTGCGATTAACGGACCAGTAACTGTAACAGTATTGGACGAACTATCAAAGGTAAAATTACTACTACCACCGAAGTTACCACTATTGTTGAACTGAATCTGTGTATTAGACCCACCTGGGGTTCCGTTTCCACCGCCACCTGTCTGTGCAGTCCAGCTTAGATTGCCGGTGCCGTCAGTTTGTAGTACATAGCCGTTCGTGCCACCAGTGATCTTTACATTGCCGACTGGTCCTAGATTAGATACACCTGTAACATTGAGTGATCCAGTTCCGTTTGGACTCAGAACAATGTTACCGTTAAGGTTTGTGCTACTGATCGTAGTACCGGTAAAATTTAGATTACCGATATTAGTATTACCGGGTAAGTTAGTGACCCCGACCAAACCAATATATCTATAACCTACAATGTAGATTACTTTACCCGAAGTTAAATCTGGAGGAATCGTCTCTCCAATAAAGTTCAACAGACCAGCGATGTTGTCAAAGTAATACTGACCGATGCCACCTGCACCCGGTGCAAAGATTTGAGTACCAGTTACTGTTGGATTTGATACGCCCGGATTGTCTACCCATACTTGAACTACATAAGTACTACCAAACTCTTGGGGAATCCAATTGGTTAAATTTGTTAACCATGTCGGATAGATTCCACCAATTGGAACAGTAGTCGTATCCGGTACGCACTGTACTGCACTTGATCCCAAATATGCTTGTACAATACCTGATACTGCGCTTGCTACGGCAGGAATCTGACCAGATTGTGTCCATTGAGTGTCCCCGCGATTTAACGCAGGACTTGCAATAGATTCGTTACTAGGGCTTTTGTCTGTGCTGGTATCTGTTTTAGCAACACCGTAGAGTTGCTTAACTAGCAAGTCAACATATTGATCTTGTGGTATAGCACCCATTGTTAGTTACTCGCTGTCTGTAGAGAAAGTGCTGTTACTGACTGCCCAGGTGTCAACTTAATTCTTACATAAATTTCATTTGATGCTGTGCTTGAACTGCTTACTGTTCCGAATGTAGCTGTGATTGAAGCGTTTGCTTGCGTAGTGTTCAACGGAGCAGGGCCGCCCAATGCACATCCATTGCTGCCATTACCACCTGCACCTGTATTAGCACCAGGGATACCTGCTCCTGCATATGCGATAGACATATCAACCCAGCCGTTAGCAGTGCTAGTGCTATCAATCGTGCTGCCTGGCAATGCTACCCATAGACCAGCTATATTACCTGACCATTGAACATTGAATTTAGAAACTGATGTTCTAACGATCTTGAATGTGAAATACTGTGCCCCTGTTCTTCCAGTGCTTAGATTTGGACCAGCTGGCAAGTAACCTGTGCTATAGTTTGTTACATTATGTGACAATATGTTTGCAACTACAGTCGCATCATATGTTTGCAATGGACCCGACTGGCTGTTAAATGCTGCTTCCGTTCCTGTATAAGTAGGAGTATCACTGCTACCAGGGTTCACAATTCTGTAAGCTAGACCGCTACCACTGCCGATAGTTGATCCAACATAGACATTTGCTTCTTGAATTACAGTCGCTGAACTTACATTGCCTGTTTTGTACAGGACATTCGCTGCTAGTGCAGTAGTGTATGCTTGAGTGCCTACATTATAGCTGTTAGTGACTGACAATGAGGGGCCAGTGCTGCTTACACCAAATCCTGATATGATAGTTGATGTAGTAGAGATTGGAGCATTACCTGAAGCTACATATAGATTCTGTGCTAGGGGAGTTGTGATGTTAGCTGCTGAATATGTTAAGCTAGCCGGTGCACCGAACGCGCCGCCTGCTGTTCCTGTGACAAATGTATCGCTAGTTGGATACATATTACCACTTAGCTTATTGACATTTGCAGCTAGAGTGAATATATTTGTGTTGTTGTAGTGCGGCACCGTGCTTGAGTAAGTGTAGCTAGGTGATACAGGTGGGGTGATAGTCACTCCGCTAAATGTAGGAGTTCCTGGGTTACTAGAGTCGTAGAACCATACAGGTGTGTTTGTATTACTCGTAGCACTGTCTGAGATATAGACTTCATTCCAGCCCTGTGTTACAGCACCTGTTGCGTTAGCAGAAAATACTGACCAGAAGCCTGCAGCGACATTTGCATTAGCGTTGTGATAATCATAGTTATTGAATACCACTAGATTACCATATGTGCCGTTTGCGTTCAATGACGAAGACAGTGTTACATTGCCAGCATTGACGCCGTTTAGATATGCACTTATTACACCCTGACTACCTGGACCAGCAGTTGTGATACTGCTTGTGACATAAGTTCCAGTTCTCAATACACTGCTAACTGTAGTTCCGCCGGAGACATTTTTATTTGCACCTGGAGTGTTATCAGTCTGAGTGTAGTTTGTCATACGATATGTTGACAAACCAGTGATAGAAAGAGTTTGACCTGCAGGGAAATCAGGCGGAGAAGGAGGAACCAGTTTACCTAGTACTGCGTTCAATTGCGCGATAGCGTTGGATACGGATGATGAATTTGTCAATGTTACTGCATTGCTCACTAAATTGCCTTGAGTTGGATTGCCTAACGCAATAGCAGTTGCACCGCCTGCTGTGTTTGGTATCGTTACCAATCCTGTTGTGTTGAGAGTTCCTGTTATATTAGCACCGGTGCCAGTAACAACAAGAACATTAGCATTTCCTGCTGCACTAATATTAACATTACCATTAGCAACAGGTATACTTACATTTGAATTACCATTTGCGATACCGTTGTTAACTGATGGTGCTGTCCAGCTTAAGTTACCTGAACCATCTGTTTGTAGAATATAACCATTAGAACCACCAGTAATTGTGATGTTACCTACAGGTCCTAAGTTACTAGTGCCAGCTACATTAAGACTTGTTAATGTACCGACTGATGTGATGTTTGGCTGTGCATTAGTGTATACAGTACCAGCAATCAATGCATTGCCTACTTGTCCACTGACATTAGCACCAGCTACTGAATTAGCCGAATCAGCAACAGTTGCATGACTTGCGTTAGCTACAGTACCGGTAACATTTGCACCAGTTATAGCAGATAGACCAGCGCCGTTACCAGAAAAATTAGTTACAGATAGTGTGTTGGTTGTTTGATCAAATTCAAATGCAGGACTACCAGCGAAGACTCCGCTATTGTTGTATTGTACCTGTGTATTAGAACCACCAGGAGTGCCATTGCCACCACCACCTGTTTGTGCAGTCCAGCTTAAGTTACCTGCACCGTCAGTTTGCAGCACATAACCATTTGTACCACCAGATATTTTAACATTTGAAATATTAGCGTTTAGTGCAGTCACCGGTCCGTTGACATTGGCACCAGCTACTGAATTTGCAGTGGTTGCGTATGCGACTGCACCGCTGACATTCGCGCCTGCTACTGAGTTAGCTGTAGTTGCATAAGCTACTGCACCTGTTACATTTGCTCCAGCAACTGAATTAGCAATCGCAGCATGAGATACTTCACCCGTGACATTAGCGCCGGCTACGCTATTTGCAGTAGTTGCGAATGCTACTGCACCCGAGACATTAGCACCGGCTACTGCATTGGCTGTCGTAGCGTAAGTAGCAAGACCAACTGCACCGCTGACATTCGCGCCTGCTACTGAGTTAGCTGTAGTTGCATAAGCTACTGCACCGCTGACATTCGCGCCTGCTACTGAGTTTGCTGTACCGGCAGTTGTAGCAGTACCTGCGCTTGTTGCATAAGTCGCATTTGCTACTGTACCAATGACATTGGCTGCGGAGATGTTGGAAAGATTCGCGCCTGAACCTACAAAAGTATTAGCAGCCAATGCACCTGTTGCTGCGTTGAATGTGAAGTTGGGGCTACCGGCAAAATTGCCGCTGCTATTATATTGTACTTGAGTGTTGCTTCCACCTGGTGTCCCGCCGCCGCCGGCAGTTTGCGCGACCCAACTTAGATTGCCGGCACCATCAGTAGCCAGCACATAGTTTGCAGAGCCGCCAGTGATAGTGACATTAGATACTGCACCTAGGTTCGCCGTTCCTAGAGCGATGATGCTAGAGATCGCAGTGATATTTCCTACGCTCGTATTAGGAACTGTCATCAATCCAGTAGTATTGTTGAAGGTAAAGCCAGCTGCTCCTCCAAATGACCCTGCATTATTGAATTGAATCTGGGTATTAGTGCCGCCTGGAACTCCGTTTCCACCGCCATTACCAGACTGGGCTGTCCAAGTTAGATTACCTGCGCCATCTGTCTGCAACACATATCCATTGGTACCGCCACCGATACTAAGATTGGAGACACTACCTAATGATAATGAGCTACCGTTCCAAGTTACATTAGGAACTCCACCAAACGAACCACTATTGTTGAATTGTAGTTGGTTATAATTTCCACCGGGAGTACCAGTAAACGGTGCACCATTGGCTAATTTGTAATATGTCGCATAGACTACATTAGCAGTGACATTGCCAGTAGTATTAACATTGGTTACAACATTACCACTAGCGTCAGCAAGCGGTACCGGAGGTATTCCAACGGAGAAGCCGCCAACCGAATTAAATGTATTTGCTGTTGAAGTCATGCTTTATACCTTTATATTATTTATCAGAATTTTAATTTTTGGGCAGTGTAATTAAGATTCTAGGAGATCTTAATAAATCTTAATAAATAATAGTATGCACACTCAACAGCCACATAGACCTGTATGCTCTCACTGCAACTTTTCTCTAGCCAAACCAAACGGCAGAAGCAAATATGGTTTCCAGCAATGGCAAAAGTATTGCACTGATTGTGCTAAAGCATTATATAATGACAGATTCAAACACCTACAGCATAAGAAAATGATATGCGAGGAATGCGGATTTGTACCACAGGATAAGGTTCAGCTAGACCTCGTCTTCAGAGATGGTAATAAAAACAACAAATCAAAAAATAATCTCTTGACTTTATGTGCTAATTGTGCTAGAATACATAATAAGAAAATGCGTACAGCACGCAAGTCAATCTACAATGCTACAGTAGACGGTGATACTAGGATTTCTTGAACTATTGATAGAACTTAACGGAATCTATCAGTTTTTGATCTTCTTCATAGAAATTTTGTATTTTTTTGAGATATTGTGGGTTTTTTAGGACTTCATTGAAAAAAGTAACCCACCGTAGTGTTTTATGCGGGGTTCTGAATTTGGTATCAGTGCTATTCAACTTAGCCCAGTTTACTCCATCTTGCAGCAAGCCACGTGAATTTAAAAAATCCCTAAACCGCATCGTATAGTTGTCGTGAAAGTTAAAAAATATGAGTTTATTCATATTAATTTTTTTAATAAAATCAGTTTGTGATCTGGTATGCTGATCCAATTCTGTTTTGTTTATAATAATTTCTAACATTTCTTCATCTATAACGTCGGTTGAAGTATCAAGCAACTTCATATCCCACAATGCTATAGAAAAATATTCTGCCATCCCAGAAATCCATCTTTCTATGGGATCGCGTAAAACTACAATTGTGTCTTTCGCATTGATGTATTCTGGGTTATGAAAAAATGTTTTATTAGTAAATCCCCTAGCAAGAAGTTCATTCACAGTCCAAGTATGGGCGTTCTTTTGTATAGGAATATATATAAAGTCTGATTCAGGGTTAGAAAGGAATGCACTACGGTATATAGGATTTATTATAGGAGCTTTTGAAATCAAATCCTTAAGTATTAATTTCGTACATAACATTTTCTTATCCATTCCTTACACAGTACTTATTTATCCAAGATAGGTTACGATCTCTCCATAATGGTAATTTCTTGTTCCTTATGGTATTTATAGTTCCGTGCCAACGAACATATCAGTCTATGTAAGGATCGTATGATTCCGACATAAAGCTTTTACCTTCTGTAAATTTAGGCCAACTTGAGAAATCACCAGCATTCTCTAACATCAGTCTCCATGGCGTGATCTGTGTGTACGAGTAGAAATCATCAAGGGTGTCTGATGAAAATGGCTTCTTTTCTTTGGTTTCAATATTATACCAATACTTGTCAAATCTACTAAGTCCTTTTATGACTTCTTGCATATCTTTAGAATGGACTTGTCCTATTAATATGTTATCTCTGTTCAGTCTAGTCTTGTAGAACCATATAAGTTTAGAGAATATTTTTTGTCCTCTATACTCAGGATTTACCCATACATCATCTACTATATTTGTATCAGTAGAACCTTTTAAAGAAGTACAAGCAACTATTTCATCATTGTCCCAGATAGAGAAATAATAGCCATCTTGTGATACTGAGAAGTTCTCAATATCACCTACATGTTTGCCGTTCTTTTTCCATTCATCTTTTTTGGCGGCAACAAATTTGTTAGCAACATCATTGAAGTCGCCACCTCGCATGGTCATCTCATGGATTTTCATTTTAGCTATCTTTCTTCTTACAGTTATCACCGTGCCAACGAGCGATCTATTTACCAGAACGCATTTTTTCATATTGTCTAGAAGTTGTCACAACCAACAATTAACTAGGTACCGGGCCACCGTTGACATCAGGAGAATTCACGATAGTGACTGGGAAATTGTAAGTACCAGTGGCTCCTGTCTTATAAGTAGTGTCAGTAGGGTCAATTACCCATAGTGTATAACACGGATTGCCGAACAATGCGAGTGTATCATACCATACTTCAACTGGAGTCGTAGCATATGTACTGCCTTCTGCCCAGATAGCGGTATAAACATATCCGTGCAAAGGATTCTGTCCTGAACTGGTATTAGCAATAATATCAAATTGTTCTTGATTGATCTTCATCGCTATACCCGAGCCTGTGAGGTTAGGCGATACTTTACCGAACACCGGTGTTCCGTTGACGATAGTAACCCCAGTGCCAGTCTTTCCTGCACCAACTGTCTCATCTTCTGTGGAATATACTTGATCATAGGTAAAAGTTAGTTGTTCACCTGTTGTTAGTGTGGTGTCTGTCATTTTTATCTCCTATTGATAATGTATATATTTATCATTACATCACTGGATCCGTTATTACTAGCACGTTTCCACGCATCATGATATTAAAGCTATGGAGATCAAGTTCGTATGTTGGTAACAATTTATTGGCGATGAGATCACATACAGCTTTTATACCCGGCTGACTCTTTTCTATCATATCCATCTGCTGTTCTCGGTGTTCATCCGGAGGAGCTATCATGTAGTTGTCCATTATATCGGCTACAGTCCGGGCATTACCTACTTCTGGTATAGACAGAACAGGCGTCAATCTCTCTATACGTATAGCATGGTATTGATCAGTGACCCTGATCATCTTACCTTTGAATACTGGAAAATGTATGTTTTTGTTGGCTCTTGCAAGATCAACAAAAGCCATATAAGCAGTGTCATGAGATTTGAATAGTTTTATTACATAGGCGGCACCGGGCTTCGCATAGACTTGAGCATAGGCTGCATCATTATTATCTAGTCTCTTGTAACCAGCCTTGAATAGGATATATTCAGCCTGAACCAACGGCGGCCTGGTTATCTCATCCAATTGACTTTCAAATAATTCTTTTATACGCATCTTCTATTTATCGTGATTTACAGTTTTCACCGTGCCAACGCTTATACATACCAACACTTGCGGTCTTTCCGCAGTGTTCGCATGTCTTCTTTTTCTGTGATGGATGCGTACCTGCTGCTAATCGTGCTAGGTTGGCTTCTGATCCTACAAAGTTATGAGTACCCGCTTCAACTCGCTTCTTGTTCATGTCAGGTCCCAAGAAGTTATGAGTACCGTCAGCAATCAACTTCTTATTGAGTTTGCCATCAGCATTAGGACTTTTGCCATTTTGCCAATGATGCGTACCCTTCTCAGCATTTACGGTTGATGGGTTATTAGTGATAGAGTTGTGTGTTCCTCGTTCATATGCAAGTTTGGCGTTTCTACCATCTAAGTTAGGATGATTAGTTACCCAGGGATGTGAACCAGATGAGAATGCTTCTATTTGTCTATCACTTGCAGTTTTTCTTGCCCCAGCATCTTTTCTCATGTAATGATTGTCACCTGTTATTTTTGCTGCGACTTTAGGATTAAGCATAGGATTATTTTTTCCAGTACCGAACCCAATAGGATCAATGTTTTGATTCATACAGTTAGGCTTACCGTAATGTTCGGTAAGGTATTCGCCTTCTCGTTGTTTCAATGTTTCAAAGTCATCCGCAAACTCTAATATCTCTCGTGTTAGTGTAGATTTATCTTTAATAGATAATGGCCATCTACCCGAACCGATATATCCGTCATCTAAGTTTTCAGTGCTATGCCTACCTATGTAGTACTTGCCATTAATATGAGTGGTTTTGTAAATAAAGTGTTTCATATCTTTATTTATCATAGTCTGCTGCGTTTGTCAATAATAACCATAAGAAAAGGGGACCGAAGTCCCCTTTTCCACCTTGTATAACTTTCTAATAGTTATCACTGTAACGTGATCTATTGGAATGTCAAATTTTGTACTGCTATCTCGCCAACGTAATCGGCGGCATTGCCAAAACTGCTCGCGGTATTAGTGAGTTCTATGTAGCCGTAACGTGTCATGAATGATACGACCGGCTCGAAAGTGGTCGGATCAAGTACGACGCCAGAACTCATCAGAGGAATGTATGGGCAATAGAATGCCGCTGCATCAGTTTCTGATGATCCCTTGTAGCCTACGAGTACTGGCTGAGTGTCTGGTGAATAAGAGTTTACGAACACTCTCATTGCGCCATTCAGAGTACCAACAAACTTAGTGTTAGTTGGGGCTTCGAATGTACCTTCAGTTGTACGAGCGAATGCTGAAGTAGTTGCTGACTGAAGGACAGTCAAGGAAGCTGGGGAAACGACTGCCCAGTTACCAGCACCACGACGAGTACGCTGTGCGATCAAGTTAGCAACACGATTGATGAGGACTGCAAGAGCAGCATGTTCGTCACCAACGTATGTAGCAGTACCTGAAACAGTTGCCTGATTGAAGGTATACTCAGTTGAAGCGAGTGTTGAAAGTGATAGGAGGATTTCCTGATCGATTTCAGCAGTGATTTCTTGAGCAAGTGCTGCCATGATTTCTGCTTCAACGTCAATACCATGCTGTGACTGTGCGTCTTGCGCTGCTTCGAAAGTCCAACGAGCTTGGAGCTTACGAGACTTTGCTTCGACTGCTTGTCTCAGGATCTGTACGCTGATTTGCTTTCCGCCGTTACCTTCTAGGGTAGCAGTGTCTGCACCAGTGTAGTAGTTAGTTGCAGTTGCACCTTCTTGAACGCGGGAATATGCCTGTGCGATCTTGAATGGTGAAAGTGCTTCTTCACCAGCTTGTACGCTTGTTTGTGCTGCTGAGTTATCAGTCAAGCTGTTAGCATAGCGTACACGAAGGGTATGAATCTGACCAACTGGGCCAGTCATTGGCTGAACACCAACAAGTTCGTTAGCGATAACAGTCGGCATAACACGACGGATTACTGGGAGGATAACGCGATTCAGAGTTGCGATATTACCAGCTGTAGTCGTACCTGCTGAACTTTCAGCGAGTAGTTGCTTCTTGGTGTTTTCGAGAATAACACCCATTGTTGAGCGGCGATTGCCCTTTAAGCCTTCTAACAGAGCTTCTTTGGTCTCGCCCCAACGGCTTTCTAAAAGTAGTTTTGACATTATATGTAATCTCCTAAATTATGTCTATATTAAAGCCCTGCCAGACGCTTGATGTCGATAACGTTGTCTTTTTCCAACATATCAACTTCAGGCTGAACCTGTGCAGTTTTATTACCAGTTGCTTCTACGATAATGGATCCAGTTGTTCTGGCCTTTGCAGGCTTTGCATCTGAACCAGTATTGAGAACTGCTGGTAAATACTTGTCGAATGCGGCCTGTAATTTGGGGGTTTGGACGCTTTCGAGTAAACTCTTCATCACGCCGGCTTTTTCCTCATTGAGAGTAGACAATAGATTACCTAATGTCTGTTCACGTTGAGTTGATTCCTTGATGATTCGGACTTCACGATCCTTGCTTTCTACGAGCTTTGCTGCTTGTTGCAACTTGCTAGTAGCTTCGGCCAATTGTTGATCCTTGTGTGCCAGTGCCTTCATTACCTTGCGGGTTTCTGCCTTATCGTTGAGATAGGTGACAGAGAATTCACTTGCGAAAGATTCAAAAATCTTACGGCCGAAATTGTTTTGTCTTGCGACTTTGATGTCTTCTTTGAGTTGTGATAGTTCACCCTTAAGATGGGATGTGACGATGTTGCTAACTCTCTTGGCACTTTCAGCAACAAACTTGTTCTTGAGTGCTTCGATCTGCTTGCGTCCCTCAGCAACTAATCTGACCTTTGCTTCTACTACTGCTTGTCTGTCTACTGCGAATTCTTTGATTTCGCGAGATAGGGCGTGAACAATGAATTGTTCTAGCTTCTTCTGATTTTCCATTTGAATATTACGATCATTGCGTAGTTCTCTGATCTCTTCGGCTAGTTTTGTAACCATGAAGTCATTGAACTTAGTAGCACTTTCACGCAGCTTCAACTGTGCTTTTACACGGTCTTCGTTCATTGCTGTTCTTTCATTCTGAAATTCTGCAATTTCTTCTGAAAGATTTTCTGTCATCATCTTATCTAGGGCTTCTACCATAACGCTGCGATCATGTTCGTAACGTTGTGCGAACTCTTCGTGGAGTTCGGCACGAACTTGAATGCGGGCTTCGTTCAACTTAGATTCCCAGGCTTCGTTAAGTTCTCTGCCTACGTCTTCGTTGATTAGACCACTTTCAAGTAATGGTTTGATAGCATCTAGCATACCTTTAATCCTTTTTAAAGTTTTAGTTCAGTGATGAGGCGTTTTACTTCCTCAGCTAAGTATCGTTGTACTTTCTTGTTGCCCTGAGCATCCTTAGCAATCTCTAACACTTTATTTCCGTACTTCATATTCTGAAGTCCTTCATAAATTGCTTTGGGATATGCATTTGGAGCGCTCGGTTGAGCAACAATATCAACAGTGATGATTTCAAAATCACTGACCCGGCCATCCATATCGTTAACGTTTCCGCTACCTCTACTAGAGACGCCGAGCTTCACTCCCGATTCCAACATTGTTCTTACGAGTTGACCCATTGGAGTCGGAAGAATTTTCAATTTCCCAAAACCATTAGCACCGTCCATCCACATATGAGTGATCATATGAGATACACGATCTAGATTGATTTTGAGATCATCTGGGTGATCAACTTCGCCCAGAACTGAGTAACCCTCATGAATTTGTTTATTGAGAGTTTCCACAGCAGTTTCAATTTCTCGGACGGGGTAAATACGCTCGTTCGCATTCTTAATTCCGCCCATGATGAAAATACCTTTCATATACAGAGTTTTTAGACTGTCGTCGCCTTCTTTTACAGACTCAACAATCATCCCTGCTTTATCAAAAGTGAGATTTTCTCTTAGATAACTATTAGCCATGTATTTCTCCACATGGTTCAAATGACCATCCATTTTTATTAGTATTGCACCATATTCTTAAATTATTCAAAGCAACAACTGGATATTTTAAATGAGCTTCTTTGATGGTGGTAAATTTTTCACCAGAAGGAGCAATCCAATATCCTTTCCATTTTGTTGATTTGGTTCCCTTGTTTTTAGAACCACACTTTATTTTCGTCTCATCTGTGTGAGTTTTGCCATAAAAATGATTCTTCTCGCCGAGGTGTGCCAATCTATTTTTTTCTCTAGCACTATCACTTTGTACTCTGCCGGTGCTGGCAATTCCAATTTTTTGTTTAGTAATATCTGATACAGATTTACCTTTATGAACTGCACTAACCATGTCGCCAAATCCTTCAGGTTTCTTAATACCTTTTAGTTTAGCTGCTCGTGCTTGTTTCATATCTTCCGGTTCAATGCGACCTAATGTAGTAAACTT
>Ga0316222_1001943_pt1 | contig 23344 bp, 22 predicted proteins | sample TBH18011metaG_FD_206008 | JGI IMG/M metagenome (GOLD analysis project Ga0316222, IMG submission 206008) | Freshwater microbial communities from Trout Bog Lake, Wisconsin, USA - TBH18011 | ecosystem: Environmental > Aquatic > Freshwater > Lake > Hypolimnion/Profundal zone | place: USA: Wisconsin... | reverse complement strand
CAAATGAAACTTATCGCCAGCCGCCCGGAGAATTTTACCTTTTCTTTCGCGGCCTGAAGTTTAATTTGCCGGACGCAAATGGCCTTGAAACTGTTCAACACGCTGTCCCGCTCGGTGCAGGAATTTACGCCGCTCGACCCGCAAAAGAAAATGGTCGGGATGTATTGCTGTGGCCCGACGGTTTATGACTTCGCGCACATCGGCAACTGGCGCACGTTTGTCTTCGCCGACCTCGTCCGCCGCACGCTGGAATTTTCCGGCTACGAGGTGAAGCACGTCATGAACATCACCGACGTGGAGGACAAAATCATCAAGCGCGTCCGCGAGAACAAAACCACGCTGCGTGAATTCACCGGCAAATTTGAAACCGCTTTTCTCGACGACTTAAAAGCCCTTGGCTGTCGCGAACCGCACCAGAAACCGCGCGCCACCGAACACATTCCCGAAATCATCGCACTCATTGAAAAACTTGTTGCGCGTGGCGTGGCTTACAAGGCGCATGACGGCTCGGTTTATTTCTCCATCGAGAAATATCGCGGCTGCGGCTGCCATTACGGCCAGTTGCTCAAATTGAATCTGGACGAGATGCGCGCCGGCGAGCGCGTCGCCTCCGACGAATATGAAAAAGAATCCGTCGCCGACTTCGCGCTGTGGAAGGCGCGCGTGCCGGACGACGGCGACGTTTTCTGGCCGAGTCCGTTTGGCGAAGGCCGGCCTGGCTGGCACATCGAATGTTCCGCGATGAGCATCAAGGCGCTTGGCGAAACGTTTGATTTGCACCTCGGTGGCGAGGATTTGAAATTCCCGCATCACGAGGATGAAATAGCGCAGAGTGAGGGCGCGACCGGCAAGCCGTTCGTGAAATACTGGCTGCACGGCGCGCATCTGTTGGTTGAGGGCAAGAAGATGAGCAAGTCGCTCGGAAATTTTTTCACGCTGCGCGATCTCTTGGCCAAAGGGTTCACCGGCCGCGAAGTGCGGTATCTGCTGCTGATCGCGCATTATCGTGAGACGTTTAATTTCACTATCGACGGGTTGCACGGCGCGAAGACCGCGCTGGCACGGATTGATGAATGCGTTGGCAAACTGCGGGAACGCGCGGCGGACATGCTGGCGCTGGAAAAAAATCCCGGGCAAAATTCCGCCGTCGCCTTGCTGCCGCAGTTTGCTGCCGCGCTGGAAGAAGACTTGAACATTTCCGGAGCCTGGGGCGCGGTATTTGAATGGGTGCGGGAGGTGAACCGCCGGCTGGCTGAAAATTCCATGAGTCCGACCGCCGCTGAAACGGCGTTGATTGAATGGGCCAGAGTGGATTCCGTTCTTGGTATCGGCGTGAAAGTGGAAACCGAAATTCCCGCCGAAATTGCCGCGCTGGCCGACGAACGTGCCGCTGCAAAAAGGGCGAAGGATTTCAGGCGCAGCGACGCCATCCGCGACGAGCTGAAAGCCAAAGGCTGGGTCATCGAAGACACGCCGAAGGGGATCAAATTGAAAAAGATTTGAATTATGAAAACATTAAACACCCAACATTCAACTCCGAACGTCCAAGTGCAGGCGATTGAATATTGGAAGGTGAATGTTCAATGTTGAGCGTTCCCTAGCCATCCAATGAAAGGATTATTCATCACGTTTGAAGGCACCGAGGGCTGCGGCAAGTCCACGCAGATCAAGCTGCTGGCCGCGCAGTTGCAGGCCATCGGCCATCGCGTGCGGACGTTGCGCGAGCCGGGCGGCACGCCCATCGGTGAGGAAATCCGCCACACGCTCAAGCACAGCGAGCACAACCACGCCATGACCGCCGAGGCTGAACTGCTCCTGATGAACGCCAGCCGCGCGCAGATTGTCCGCGAAGTCATCCGCCCCGCGCTCGCCGCCGGCGAAATGGTCTTGTGCGACCGCTTTTACGATTCCACCACGGCGTATCAAGGCTTCGGGCGCCAACTGGATTTGGAAAAAGTGAAATCCATCATCGAGTTTGCCGTCGGCGAAACGAAACCTGATTTGACTTTGTTTCTGCACGTTTCGGCGGAAGTCAGTGCCGAGCGGCTGCGTTCGCGACAATCTACTTTGCCATTTGTGCGCGACCGGATTGAGGAAGCTGACCGGAAATTTTTCGAGCGGGTGGCGCACGGCTACGGTGTCATCGCCGCCGGCGAACCGCAGCGCGTGAAGTTTATCAACGGCGCCCAGCCGCTGGATGTGGTCTGCGCGGAGATTTGGAAAATCGTCCAGCCGCGGCTGCCCAAAGTCGGCCGCTGGTGATTTTGTTTGCCGGATTCAAATGACCGAGTAAGTTTCTTCGAGAACATGATTGAAAATACCATCAGCGAGATTGAGGCGAAAATCAGCGGCGCGGAATCCGTGAGCGCCGAGCGCAAGGCGGAACTACTGAAACTGCTCGGCACCTTGAAGACCGAAGTTGCGAAGCTTTCCGAAACCCACGGCGAACAGGCCGACAGCATCGCCAATTTCGCCAAGCTCTCGGCGCACGAGGCCACGCGCACCGAACCAAACCCGCAATTGCGCGAACTTTCCAACCAGGGCTTGCTCTCGTCGGTGGACGGCATCGAAAAATCGCATCCGCGCCTCGTCCAGATTGTCAACGCCATCAGCAAGACGCTGGCGGACTTGGGAATTTAATCGGCGCGAGGTTCCAGCCTGGCGATTGCCGCCATGATTTCATCCGCCACCTGCTGGTAGATTTCCTTCAAGCGCGCCTTGTCGCAGGTCTTTGCCTCGGCGCGCAGCGTTTCAAAGTTCATCGGCCGCCCGTATTTCACCGCGAGGCGATGCGGATGCGGAAAAATCCCGACGTGTTTCCCGTAAGCCTCAAACGTCCCGAACACGTGCACCGGCACCACCGGCGCGGTGGATTTAATGACAATCAGGCCGATGCCAGACTGCGCCGACTGCAGTTTGCCATCCAATGTCCGCGTGCCTTCGGGAAATAAAATGATGCCATTGCCGTCGAGCAGCCGGTTCAAAATAGTTTTCAAGCCCTTCGCGCCGCCGCCGTCGCGATCCACCGGCACCGCATTCCACGAGCGCAGCAGCGCGCCGATGCCGGGATAGCGGAACAAACTTTCGCGGGCGAGATAATTGATGTCGCGCTTCAAGCCGGAGCCGACGAGCGGCGGGTCGAGAAAGCTCGCGTGGTTCGAGGCCAGAATCACGCCGCCTTGCAGCGGCACGCGTTCGGCATTGAAAACGCGCCAGCGGAAATAAACCGCATACATCATGCGGAAACACGTCCAGCCGATGCGATAGGACAAATTCATTTTTCCAACGACATTATTTTGCGGATTTCCGCCAACAGCCACGCGCTCGTTTCCGCCGAGGTCATGCTGGAATTGTTCAGGACTTTTGCGCCGAGCGCGATCATCAGCGGGGCGACCGCTCGCTCGCTGTCGCGCTGGTCGCGCGCGGCGAGATTTTCGTGCACGCCGTCGGCGGTGCGCCGCGCCGTGCGCTCGGCCAGCGTCGCGTCGAGATAAAATTTGTAATCGGTCTCGGGAAAAACATTCGTGCCGATGTCGCGGCCTTCCATCACGAGGTCGCCGAACCGGATGCAGTCGCGCTGCGTCTGCTTCATCCATTTGCGCACCGCCGGCACGGCGGCGACGTGCGCCACGGCGGCGGCGGTTTCCGGCATCCGGATTTCCTTCTCGGGAAAATAACCATCCACGAGCAGGCGCACCGCGCGCAGGCCGTTGACCTCCGCGCACTCCAATTTGGTCTTCCACTTGCGGCACGCGGCGGCGACGGCTTTTTCGTCGTTCACGTCCACATGCTTCAGCAGGCAATGCCACGCCAGCGTGCGATACATCGCGCCGGTGTCCACATAAACGTAGCCGAGCGCGCGGGCGACGAGCTTGGCGTTCGTGCTCTTGCCGCTGGCGCTCGTGCCGTCCAGGGCGATGACAATCGGACGTTTTTTCAGATTCATTTTGTCGTAGCTGCGTCTCGGTAGAGCACAGCAAAATTATTTTGTCAGCGGCGCTCTGCCGAGTCGCCGCAACGCCGTCAGTCCGCAAACAAATCGTCGCCGCTCAATTTCCGCGTGCGCTGGCCATCTTTAATTTCCCAAATCTCCGCGCCCAAACCGTGCGGCGGCGCGGCGGCAAGTTTTTGGAAAAAATTGGGAAACGTTTTCTTCACGCAGGCGGGATTTTTAATTTTTATGCCGGGAACTTTCAATCCCAGAATCGCAAAACACATCGCCATGCGATGATCGTTGTAGGTTTCAATCTCCGCGCCGTGCAACTCTCCGGGTTTCGTCGGAAAAACCGTCAACGTGTCGCCTTCCTCGACCACTTTCGCGCCGCACTTGGTCAGTTCCGTCCGCAGCGCCACGACTCGCTCGCATTCCTGGACGCGCAGGCGGCCGAGGTTGGTGAATTTAATTTCTTTTGTAGCAAAAGGAATCATGACGATTGCAGTCATGATGCTATCGCCAAGTTGATTTAATCTTGAAATTTCATCAACTTCTGTGTGCTCTGATTTTCCGTCATGCCAACCAATGTGATTCGCCCATCGGAAATAATTCAAAAACATTTTATCTATCTGCACCCAACCAAAAAGGTTTTCCGCCTTTATATGGATAAAATCTCTTGCGTCAGCAAATGCCGGAGACAGCAACCAACTAGCCGCCTGAAAATAACTTGCGCTGGAAGCATCTGGCTCTATCGAGTAAACAGACATTTTTACTTGGTGAAATGCAGCCAGCAAATTTTCAGTCAGCAAAATATATGGCGATTCTTCTGCATTCTCGCCGCCGACTTCAATTTCCCAGCCGCCAATTTTGGACGACAGCAATAGCGCCGACGCGAACTGCGAACTTTCTTCAATGCTAACGCGGCATTTTCCTTTCTTTGCGCCTTCGCCGAAAATTTTTACCGGCAGCTTGTCGTTGCCCTTTTCCGATTCCACTCGGTAGCCAAGTTCGCGCAGCGCCGAGAACAGCGCCGCCTGCGGGCGTTCGTGCATCCGCGACACGCCGTGCAACCGATAAACGCCGCTGCCGAGGCAGAGAAACGGCGCGAGAAACCGCGCCGCCGTGCCGGCATTCCCGACGAACAAATCCAGCGGCTGCGCTTCCGTGCCGCCGCGAGGCACCGCGCCGCCGTTGCCATAAACCGTGATGGTGCGGTTGCAAGTCTCGTTCAGATCGGCTTCCACGTTCACCATGAAGCCGAGTTCCTGCAAGCACTCGACCATGATCTGCGTGTCCTCGCTCCAGAGCGCACCGCGCAAAATTGTTTCGCCATCCGCCAGCGCCGCGAGAATCAGCGCGCGGTTGGTGATGCTCTTGGAGCCGGGCACGGTGATTTCCGCGCGCACGGGTTTGTCGAGCGGCACAATTTCGATGAGTTCGGGAAGCGCCATTTTATTCCGACGAAGGCGAGGCGCAGCAGGCGCACCAGTTGTCGCGGCGCGATTTGGCGGTCGCAAAAAAAGATTCAACTTTCTTGGCGTTGCCGGTTTTCAACGCAGCCTGGAATTTTTTCAGCTCCGCCACAAATGCGTCCACCGAACGCGAGAGGTTTTTGCGGTTGGCCAGCGCGATGTCGCGCCACATTTCCGGCGAGCCGGACGCAATGCGCGTGGTGTCGCGAAAACCGGTCGCGCAAAGCGCGGCCTGCGTCTTGGGCTGTGCCGGATTCAAAACCAGATTCGCCAGCGCCGCCGCCGTGACGTGCGGCAGATGGCTCGTGCGGCTGACGAGCAAATCGTGTTGCGCCGCGTCCATCCGCACCGTCCGCGCGCCGAGCGATTTCCAGAACCGCTCCAGCTTGCGGACAGCGGCGGCATTGGTTTTTTTCGTTGGCGTGAGGATGTTGACGGCGCACTCTAACAAATCGGCGCGCGCGGCCAGCACGCCCGTTTTTTCGCCGCCGGCCATCGGGTGGCTGCCGATGAAATGCGCGCCGGCCTTGGCGATTATTAATTCCAGTTCGCGCACGACCCCGGCTTTCACGCTGCCGACATCGGTGACAATGGCGCCGCGTTTGAGCGCGGGCAAAATTTGTTCCGCGAGCGAACGCATCTGCGCGAGCGGCGTGCAAATAATAATCAAATCGGAACCGGAAACGGCGGCGCACAAATCGGTCGTGGCGTAGTCCACCGCGCCGGCCTGCTCGCAATCCTTCAGGCTCGCCGCGCGCCGGACAAAGCCGGCGACTTCGCCCGCGAGCCGGCGCTGCCGCGCGGCCAGCCCGATGGAGCCGCCCAGCAGGCCGACGCCGACGATGGTGATTTTCCGAAATTGCACGCGCAGAAAGATAGCTGAACGAATTTTTTTGATAAACCACGAAATACACGAATCACACGAAATAAAATTTCATTTTCGTGCAATTCGTGAATTTCGTGGTTTCTAAATCTTTACCTGAGATTCGCTTCTCGCGGCTTCGTGGCAGGCGTCCAAGACTTTTTGCGTTTGCAGCGCCCACAGCGGCCAGCCGTCATTTAACTTGCCGGAGAAAATCTGGTTCGCAAAATTGCGGAACATCCGTGTGTCCTGTGCCGTTGCGTGGCCTTGGATTATCGGGTCAACGCCTAGCGGACATTTCATGTCGCCGGCGACGGTGAGAAATTTTTCATTCACCTCGAACGTTGGCTCGTAGCTGTCCAGCGGATGCACAAAATCCGGCAGCCGCAGCCAGCCGTTCTGGCCGCTGATGTGAACCCATTGCTGCCGGTTCGTGAGAAACGAGCAGTAAAACGCCGCCGAGACGCCGCCGTCAAAAAACAGTTCCCCGGAAAATTCCGTGGGCGTGGAGATGCGTCCGCCGGTCGCGGCGGATTGCGAAAGAATTTTCGCCGTGACCGTGCGCGGCAACCGCCAGTTGAGCGTCCAGAGCGTGAAGCGGATGGAATACCAGCCCAGATCGCCCAGGCAGCCGGCGGGTTCAAGCCGGCCGTCGGTGCGGATGTTATGGCGGAAAAAATCCTCGCCGGAATAAAAACTGAACGCCGAGGCAATCCGCCGGATGCGGCCGACGCTCTGGCCGTCGTCCAAAACTTCGCGGACGCGCGCGAGGCGCGGGCTGTGCATGAACATGACGCCATCCATGAACTGCACGGAATGTTTTTGGCACGCGGCGAGCATTTCTTCGAGTTCGGTGGCGCTGGTCGCGCAGGGTTTTTCGCAGAGGATGTGTTTGCCGGCGGCGGCGGCGCGCAGGACAAATTCTTTCCGCAAGCCGGTCGGCAGCGGAATGTAAACGGCGTCCACGTCCGGAGATACGACCAACTCCTCATAGCTGCCAAGGGCGCGCGGCGTTTCGGCAAAGGTGAATTCGCGCTGGCAATCGTCAATGTATTTGCGGCTTTTCTCAACATCGCGGCTGGCGACGGCGGACACGACACAGTTGCCGGAATGGAAAATGGCCTTCCAGTTTTTCCGGCCGATGCCGGCGGTGCCCAGGAATCCGATGCGCAATTTTTTCATAAATTTATTTTGCCGCCTCACGCGCGCGTTCCAAAATCACGTCGGCCAGCAGCGGCTCGGTGCCGACGGACGGCGAATACCAGACGAGTTTGCCGTGTTTTTCGGTCGGGTTGCGCCAGGTCGGCTGGCCGGCGGCGTGGCGCTCCTTCACGAGCCGTTCCGGTTCGCCGAGCAGCACCGGGATGTCCTCGGCTGCGTGCAAGCCGTCGCTGATGAAAAACGGGACGATGACAATGTTCCTCGTCTGTGCGATGGCATAACAGTCGCCGATGCGCGGCTCCTCCTCCATGAAAATGTCGTGGACGCCGGCGTAAAGATTTTGCGCGCGGATCAGTTCCGCCTGCCGCTCAATCGCCTTGCGGGAATTGGCGTTTCGTCCCGTGCCATGCCCGGCGATGAACAGCGTAATGTCCGCCGGTTTAGGCTCGCGCGGGAAGGGAAATTGCTTCACGACTTCCGCCGCGCGGGCGAGAATTACCTTGGTCATCAAATCGTGCGAGCCGACCGGGCGGCAGTAAAAAAGTGACGAGTGACGGGTGACGAGTGACAGGCGGTCGGGAAATTGAAAGCCCAGTTCCTGCGGAATGATTTCCGTGCTGAAATAGCCTTCGCTGATGAACAGCGGCACGATGAAAATGCGCGGCGCGGTGATTTCTGAAAGGACTTTTTTAATTTGCGGCTCTTGTTTCCAGAAAGCCTCGCACACTTCGCGAAAAATTTTCCGGCGACGCAATTCCGTCGTGTGTTGCAACACCGGCGCGGCGGAATTGTCGTTCAGCGTCGTGCCGTGGCCGAGGACGACCAGCGCGGCGGCAGAGAAATCTTCACTTTGCACGCGCCCGATTTTGCCGTAACCGCGCCTGCCCGCAAGCCGGCTAATGCACATTTTTAGTGAAACCTTTTGACGCGGGCGGGGTCTAAACCACAGATTATTGCCGATTTAATTCAACCATGAAAAATACCAACCTCATCATCGTTACCTTGGCCGCCAGTTTTGTGGCTGCCACCAGCGCTTTCGCGCAAACCGCCACGCTGCCGCCGGCCTCGACGCAGACCGGCGTGACCTACGCCGCGGACATCAAGCCCATTTTTGACGCCTCGTGCGTGAAATGCCACACCGGCGACAAGCCCAAGGCGCATCTGCACATGGACACGCTGGTCGGTGTGCTCAAAGGCACCAAACAGGGAAAAATCGTCACGCCCGGCGACAGCGCCAAAAGCTTCCTCATCCAGGCCGTCGCCCATTTGACAAAGGATCACGATTCTTGGATGCCGCCGCTGAAGAACAAGGCCGGCATCAAACCGCTCACGCCGGAGCAGATTGGCCTGATCCGCGCGTGGATTGATCAGGGCGCAAAATAATTCTTCCAAAGAAGTCGAGCCGGCGCCGTCCGCGAGGGCGGTGCCGGTTTTATTTTTCCAACTGGGAAAGCGGCAGGCGTTTTTGTTCCTTTAATTTCATCTGCTCGCGGAGCAATGCCACTTTTTCATCGTCGGTCAATTGCGGTTGGCTGATTTTTTGCGTGAGCGCGCCGATCTGGCGGTCAAGAAACTGGTTTCGCAGTTTCAGCGCCATGTCCGCGAGCTGCGTTTCGGGATTGGGAATTTTCCGGTCTTCGGCCACGGCCTCGGTGATGAGACTGCGCTGTTTCGGCGATTCACAACTGTCGAGAAATTCCGCGAGGTTGTGCCACGTCTCGTGTTCCTGCGCGGCGAAGCGCAAATCCACAATCTGCCGGACGGACGGATGCGAAATCCAGTTCGCGTCCAGATGCAGCGCGGCGGTGGCGACCAGTTCGTCGTGCAGCAATAAAAGTTTCAGCAGATGAAGTTCAATCGGCGAAGGCGGCGCAATTTCTGTCTCCGGCTCGGCGGATTCAAATGATTCTTCTTCGCTCGCGCGCGGTGCATTGTGCGGCGCGGGATTTTTTTTGAACTCGTCGCGGACGGATTCCGGCGGAACGCCGAGGCGCAACGCCGTTTTTTGCGCGTAGGTATCAATCAAAACGGAGTTGCCGGTTTTGTGGATGGACTCGGCCATGCTTTTCAAAATCACGAGCCGCCCTTTGTCGGAATTGATTTCGTTTGTCGCACACAGCCGGTTCAAATAGTAGTCAAAAAATCCTGCCGCATTGTTAATGAGTTCGTTGAAAGCCGCGCCGCCATTGGATTTGATGAAGCTGTCCGGGTCGTGCGGCGCGGGCACCACGGCCACGCGCACGGCCAGACCGGACGCGAGCAGATGATCGAGCGCGCGGACGGCGGCGGTCTGGCCGGCGTTGTCGGAATCGAAACACAGCACAACTTCGTTGGCGTAGCGCTTGATAATGCGCGCGTGCGATTCGGTGAACGCCGTGCCCTGCGGCGCGACGATGTTCTGCACGCCGTTCGTGAAGCACGCGATTAAATCCAACTGGCCTTCGCAGATGATGGCGAAGCCGGCGTCGAGAATCGCGCGCTTGGATTTATCGAGGCCGAAGAAAATCTTGCTCTTGGTGAAAATCGGCGTCTCGGGCGAGTTAACATACTTTGCTGTTTTTTCATCGCCGGACAAAATGCGGCCGCTGAAGCCGACGACGCGGCCTTGCTCATCGCAGATGGGAAACATCAGCCGGCCGCGAAAACGATCGTAGTGACGGCCGGTTTCTTCTTTTTTGATGATGAGTCCGGCTTGCTCGGTGATTTCGAGCGGGAAATTTTTACTCTTCGCCCAGTTCACCGTGTCATCCCACAATTCCGGCGCGGCACCGATGCGGAAGAGTTTTATCGCGTCCGCCGAGACGCCGCGCTTGGCGAGATAATCGCGGGCGAGCTGACCAGCGGCTTCGTTGGCGAGGCAGTTTTGCCAGCGCGTCGTGAGCTGTTCGTGGATGTCGAGCAACTGGTCTTTGAGATGCCGCGATTCCTGCGCGCCGGGCGTGTTTTCAAATTCCAGCGGAATCTTCGCTCGCTCGGCCAGCCGCCGCACGGCGTCCATGAAGCCGATGTTCTCGTAATCTTTGACGAAGGTGAAGACGTCGCCGCCTTTGTGGCAGCCGAAGCAATGGAAGATTTGCTTGTGCGGGTTGACGTTGAAGCTCGGCGACTTCTCCTTGTGGAACGGGCAGAGCGCAGTGAAGTTCGCGCCGTTTTTTTTCAGCGGAACATACGAGCCAATGATGTCAACAATGTCGCTGGCGGCGCGAATCTGCTCGCGCGTGGCGGGGGAAAGAAAACCGGCCATGTCTCGACGCCGTGCCTGGTTATTGTCCGAAGTAGATTACCGGGTGCGTGGTCGGCGGGGCGACGGCGCTGCCGGTTTTGATGAGCACGACGGAAAGACTGTCCTTGATGAACGGCCCGGCGAGCGAGTCCTTGAAGACACTGGTCTGGACTTCGCTCAAGGTCGGAAAAAAATCGCCGCTGTAGCCGGCCAGGCCGCCGCCGAAATTTTTATTGGCGAGATATTTCTGCTGGGTGATTTCTGCCTGTGAATAGTAAGGTGCGTTGAGCAGCGCCAGCGCAAAAATCACCATGCACAAGTAGCGCAGCACGCCGGAAACCATGCCGAAATAATACTCGCTGGAGCCGAAGAAACTGCTGCCTTCGAGCCGGTGCTTGAGCCGGTGCTTGACGAGGGAAAACACGGTGAACACCACAGCCGTGATGATGAGGTAGCTGGCCACAAAGCCGGCGGTCTCCTCGGTGACGCTTTTGCCGAACACGGCCTTGATGCAGCCTTGGTCAATCAGCAGCCGGCCCAGCGCCTTGTAGCCGGCCGCGCCGGCGATCACCATCGCCAGCCATTGCGTAACGGGCACGATTTCCTTGGTCATCCCGTTTCTCCGTCCGCGCCAGAAGCCGAACACGACCACTAGCACCAGCGCCACGTCAAACCAGTTGAACAGCATCTTGCCCGAGGCGATTTGTTGGGTTGCAGCCGCAATCATGGCTCAATCATTAAACCGTCCGCCCGGAAACGCCAGCGAAATTTTTGCCCGCGCGTATTGCTACCGGGTTTCGGCGGCAACCTGCTTGAGGTCGGCGACAACATTGTCCGTCGCGTCCGCCGGGACGCCGGCGCCGGTGAGGGTTTTTTTCACGCCGTCGAGCAGCGTCTGCGTCTGCGTGGCGGAAAGGTGCGCGCCGTTGAACAGGGCGTGGATGTCCCGCGCCAGACTGGCGTTTTGCGCGGTGAGATTTTTTTTGCCGCTGACGGCGGCGATGAGCTGGCCGGCCAGTTTTTTGACGGAATCGACCGGGGCTTTTTTATCGCGGGAGGATGCCGCCGAAAGATGGGTCATCAGCGGGGCGCGCTGGTCTTCACCGGCCGTCGCGTCCGCCGCCTGCACGAGCGCGTCCAAGTCGGCGCGGAGGTCGGCGATGTTTTGCAGCGTGGCGGCGAGTTCGGGATTGGCCGGCGGTGGCGGTGGCGCCGGCGGGGCACCGGGCGCTGGCGGTGTTGCCGGGTCGGTTCCGCCTTGGGAGGCGGCCGTGGTCTGGTTGACGGCGCGTTTGGCCTGGCCGATGGCGAGGTTATAATTCACGTCGGCCGGCGCGCTGCCGGCGAACGCCAGAATCACGGCCAGAACAGCGAATGCTTTCATAAACTCATTGGTTGGCGGCCACCGGGCTGCTTTTGCCGAGCAGCGCAATGTAGTCCAGCAGGATGCGCTCGGTCTCGTCGAGCATCGGGTCAAACGGCGGCGGTGATTTCTTGCCAGCGGCGGCGGCGGATTTCACGGCGTTGGTGGCCGTGGTGGTTGAAACAACCAGATTGGTTCCGGCGGAGTTTGTAAGAATGGCGTTCAGTTGATTAAAGGCATTGTTAATCTGATTCACTCCGTTCGTTCCGAAATAGTTGATAAAATTGGTGTCGCTCGCGTGATACTTCACCGCCGCCACGGTTTGCGATTCATCTTCCGCCGCCGGCTTGGCTTCCGTCAGCCCCGGCAGCCCGGAATTTTTCACCGTGATTTCATAAATCTTCACGCCGTCGGGCTTGCGCGCGGTTCGCTCGGCGTCGCGGGCTTGGCCTTGGCGGAAAATCCGTTCGCGTTCTTTGAGCGTCTCGTGCTCGTTGATGGAGGCGGTCTTGTCGGCCTGCATTTTCACGAACTGGTCAATGTCCTGTTTGACGTAGATGAAATCCTGGTTCGTCGCGATGCGCTCGTCGGAATGCGCCTTGAGCGCCGCGAGATAGGGCTGGACGAGATTGAACTTCTCGTAGCTCGCGGGCTGGATGGTGTCCCACGGCAGCGGGTTTTCGAGCGAGACTTCGCCGACCTGCGTGGAATAGTTCAGCACGTCCGGCAAAACGAGATCCGGCTCCACGCCCTTGAGCTGCGTGGACGCGCCGCTGACGCGGTAGAACTTGCGAATGGTGATCTTGATGGTGCCGGGGTCGTTCGAGCCGTCGCTGTCCGCCGACAGCATGTAAGGCTTGAGCGGGTTCAGGTTTTGCACCGTGCCCTTGCCGTGCGTCGAGATGTCGCCGACGATGACCGCGCGGCCATAATCTTGCAGCGCCGCCGCCGCGATTTCCGAGGCGGACGCGCTGAAGCGGTTAATCATCACCGCGAGCGGCCCGGCGTAAAGCTGCTCCGGGTTGGGGACGGAATCCACCTGCACCTGCCCGTCGGGATTGCGCGCGAGGACGACCGGGCCGTCCTTGATGAACAGGCCGGTGAACTTGATGGCCTCCTCCAGCGAGCCGCCGGGGTTCGAGCGCAGGTCAATGATGATGCCGGAAACTTTTTCCGCCTTCAGCCGGTTGATCAATTTGGTGACGTCCGCCGAGGTGGATTTGGGCGTGGTGTTGCCGTCGTTGCCGAGGTTGACGGTGGCGTAAAACGACGGCAGGTCAATGATGCCGATGCGCCGGCCGTCGGGAAATTCCACCAGCTTCGCCTTAGCCTCGGAATCCTCGAGCTTGATCTCGTCGCGGATGAGCGTGACCACCTTGCGCGTGGTGTGGTCCGGGCCGGGGCTGAGGGTCAGGCGAACCTCGGTGCCCTTCGGCCCGCGAATCTGCTGGACCACTTTTTCCAGGTCCATATCCACCACGTCCACCGGCGGCTTGTCGCCCTGCGCGACGGCGACGATGCGGTCTTTTTCGTTCACCTGCTTGCTCTTCGCCGCCGGGCCGCCGGGCACGAGCGAGCGGATGGTGCAATAGCCGTCGTCCTCGCCGAGCTGCGCGCCGATGCCGAATAGCGAGAGGTTCATGCCGATGGAAAAATCCTGCGCATGGGGCGCGCTGAAATAATCCGAGTGCGGGTCGTAGGCGTGGCACAGCCCGTTCAGGTAGGCTTGCAGCACCCCGTCGCTGTCCCAGTTTGTGGTCATGTGCAGGTTCCACTGGTAATGCTTTTCTAGCGTGGCGGGGATCTCCTTGGCCGCGTCCGCCGGCAGCTTCACAAGAAAATTGTCGTTCGTCTCGACGATCTCGCGCGACAGCTTTTCCTGCAGATACTCGTAGCGCAGCCGCTGCCGCCAGAGCGCTTCCGCCTCCGTCAGGTCTTTCGGGAATGGCGCGTGCCGCCGGTCGAGGACGATCTTCTCGTCCGTGTTGAACTTGAACCGGTCGTGCTTCAGCAGGTCCGTCACATACGCGTCGTGCTGCTCAATGCGCTCGGCGTAGCGGTCATAGACGGCAAACGCCGGCGTCAGGTCCGCGGTGCCGCGTTTCAGCGTCAGCTTGTCGAGATTGGTCCGGTAAATTTCGAATTCCGCCAGGTCGCTTTGGAGAAAATTTTCGTGGCGCGGGTCGAGCGAATCAATGTAGCCGTCAAAAAACTTCTCCGACAGCGCCTCGTCCAGCGGCCGCTGCAAGTAATGGTAGTTTTCCAGCAGCCGGGCCGCGACGAAGGCGATGCGCGCGTCGTTCGGGCCGGGCTTCAGGCCCGTGGCCGGCAGCGCGGGCAGGGCGGGCACGTCGGACTGGCCCGTCTCGCAGCCGGCCCAGATGGCCAGCGCGATGGCCGGAATGAGCAGCGCCAGGGAAAAGTTTCTCGCTCGGTGCAGGGTGGTTAGCATGGACACAATTTGACCCAACATAGCCCATTCCGTTCACCGGGGAAACCAAATTGCGCGCCGGCGCGAAGAAAATTTGAGCGAAAAGCGGATTGCCTTTGTCTGCTGAATCCAGAATCATCTCCGCTCGCAATTTAATTTATGAAAAAAATAATTTTTGGAACCGTCCTCGGCCTCGGCCTCGCCTCCATCGCGATGGCCGAGGGAACCAATGTCCTGACCGACACCAAATCCCGCGTCAGTTACGCCATCGGCCTGAACATCGGCCACAGCTTCAAGGCGCAGGACATTGACGTGGACGTCGGTCTCGTGACGCGCGCCATCCAGGACGTGGCCGCCGGCCGGCCGGAACTGATGACCGAACCGGAGGTCAAGCAGACGCTCACCGCCTTCCAGCAGGAGATGCGCGCGAACATGATGAAGAAACGCGCCGAGCAGGGGCTCAAGAGCAAGGCCGAGGGCGAGGCGTTTCTCGCCGCCAACAAAAGCCAGCCCGGCGTGACCGTGCTGCCCGACGGCCTGCAATATCAGGTGCTCACCACGGGCGCCGGCCCGCTGCCGGCGGCCAGCGACACGGTGACCGTGAACTATCGCGGCACGCTCATTGACGGCACGGAGTTCGACAGCTCCTACAAGCGCGGCCAGCCCGCGAGCTTCCCGGTCGGTGGCGTCATTCGCGGCTGGACCGAGGCGCTGGAAAAAATGCCCGTCGGTTCCAAATGGAAACTATTCATCCCTTCCGAACTGGCCTACGGCGAAAGCGGCCAACGCGGCATCCCGCCGAATGCGGTTTTGATCTTTGAAGTGGAACTGCTCGACACCAAGGCGCCGGCCGCGCCCGCGCCCGCCCAGCCGCTCACCAGCGACATCATCAAGGTGCCGAGTGCGCAGGACATGAAAAACGGCGCGAAGATCGAGGTCATCAAGCCCGAGGACGCCGCGAAGGCGGCCAACGGCGCGAAGTGATTTTCGTTTCCACCTTAAACCCATTGATTGAGTTCAATGGGTTTTTTGCCGGCCGGCCGGTCAACGGCGGGCCGCCAGAGTTGTGAAGTAGCGCTGGAAGGCCAGCTTCAAACCAGCTTCCGCCGCTTCCGGATAGGGAACCTCTTTGTGGGCGGTGGAGAACAGGTTCATGGTGGCGTTGGCTTCGTAAAAGACCAGCCGCCCCTCGGCGTCCATGTCGAAATCAATGCCGAACACGTCCAGTGGAATCCGTTCACGGATTGCCCGGAGCGCCCGGACGGCCGTCTGTCCCAGCACCGCCTCGGGATCCTGGCAAATGCGCTTTTCCTCGGCGAGCAGCCGCGCGTTTTCCAGATAAAACGTCGCGCGTTCGGCGGTCTTCCGGGCATGGACGCTCCAGTGATCGTCATAATCGGCACGGATGACAATGATTTCGTCCTGAACGACGGCCGCCCGGATTTTGCGGTAAAACCGGCCGCCCGCCCGGGTGTCCACGAACTCCGTCACGAAAAACTTCTCCGGCAGCCCGGCGGTCAGCACCCCGGCCAGCGCCGCGCGGGAGTCCACCTTGGTCATACCTTTGCTTTCCTGCATGGCCAGGGTCCGCGTAATCAGCGGGTAATCGTATTGACCTTCGATTTCGCCCACCAATTCTTCATGTGTTTTTCCCGCCGAGGAAAAGCGCCGGGTCTTCGGGACCCGGATGCCGGGAATATCCTTGAGCAGATTGGCCGACTCATCCCGCGTGGTCTGGACGGCCTTGGCCGGATGATTGACCACCGGCACGCCAAAGCTGTCAATCAGCTCCGTCAACGCGAACAGGTGGCCCTCGGCCAGGATAATCTCGCCGTTGGCATGGTTGTTGATCACCAAATCCGGCTGCGGAATCTGCCGGTGGGCGGAACGCCGGGCGGCATCGCCGACGAAAACGTAGGTGAAATGAAAATCTTCTTGGAAATACCGGGCGAGCTGGCCGGGAAAGTTGGGGCAGGAAAGATGCAGGACTTCAAAGGACTTCAGCGAATCATCAAGAACCGGATTTTGGTTCAGGATGAGGATGTCGGCTTTCTGGCTCGCGCGCCGCTCACCCATGAATACCGGCGATGCGGCCACCCGCAGCTCGAGCGCCTGCCGGTAGGTGGTTTGCGCCTCGGCCGGCCGCTGAAGTTCTTTCAGGATCAGGCTTTTGGTGTAAAGCGTTTCGGGTTTGCCGGGATCCAGTTTTAGCGCCTGCTCACAGGCCGGCAGCGCTTCATCGCCGCGTTTGAGTTCCAGCAGGGTCATGGCCTTGCCCAGCCATGCCCGGGCGTCGGCGAGCTGGTATTGGAGCGCGCGGTCATAAGCCCGCAAGGCCTCCTCCGGGCGGGCCGTGGCCGCCAGCGCCAGCCCGAGGTTTGACCAGGCTTCCGGCGACTGGCCGTCCAAGGCCACGGCCTTGCGTGCGAATGCCTCGGCTTCGGCGAACTGGTTCAGCTTGAGTTTAACGGCCGACAGGTTGTTGAGCGTTGACACCCGGTCAGGCAGGAGCTCCAAGGATTTGGCAAACTGGGTTTCGGCGGCTTGAAAATCTTTTGCCTCCAAAAGTCGCAGGCCGTCCAAAAAGAGCTGCTTGGCGGTTTCAAAATTATCCATAGGCGTTTCTTAAATCAAACGACCGGTCTGCCCCGGATTGGCGGGCGGCGCCGGCGCGCCTGAGTCATGGTTGTAGTTGATTTGAGTTTCAAAGTCCACCGGGGATTCAAGGGTGATTCACCGGTGGCGGAATTGAACATTTTTGCCGTGAACCGGTCAATACTCACATCGTCTGGCAGAAATAAAAATTGTGAGCTGTCAGCAGAAACAACCATGAAATTGATTTCCAAACCCCTGTTCGGGCTGTTCGCCGGCGTGGCCGGCGCGGCCATTGTCCTCTCCATTTCGCACCTGACCAGTTGGGGACGCGACGGGCAGCCGGCCTTCAATGTCTCCGCCACGCCCATCAACCGCGACGCCCGCCTCGGCACCAGCTTCGCGCCCATCGTCAAGAAAGTCGCGCCCAGCGTCGTGAACATTTATTCCACGCGCTTCATCAAGGAGCGGCTCATGCGCAACCCGATGTTCAACGACCCGTTCTTCCGCCAGTTCTTCGGCAACCAGTTGCCGCCCGACGGCGGCGAACGCCAGCGCACCCGCACCGAACGCAGCCTCGGCTCCGGCGTCATCGTCTCGGCCGACGGCTACATTCTCACGGCCAACCATGTCGTCGCCGACGCGGACGAGGTCAAGGTCTCCATCGCGGACAGCAAAACCGAATACACTGCCAAGGTCATCGGCAAAGACAGCGCCACCGACATCGCGGTTCTGAAAATTCAGGCGAACAATCTCCCCGCCGTCACGCTCGCCGACAGCGACCAGCTTGAAGTCGGCGACATGGTGCTCGCGCTGGGCAATCCTTTCGGCGTCGGCCAGACGGTGACGAGCGGTATCGTCAGCGCGCTCGGCCGCAACGGGCTGGCGGGCTTCAACCAGTATCAGAATTTCATCCAGACCGACGCCGCCATCAACCCCGGCAATTCCGGCGGCGCGCTGGTGGATGTCGAAGGCCGGCTCGTCGGCATCAACACCGCCATTGTCAGCCCGAGCGGCGGCAACAACGGCATCGGTTTCGCCGTCCCCATCAACATGGCGCGCAACGTCCTCGTCCGGCTGGTCAGCGGCGGCAAGGTCACGCGCGGCTATCTCGGCATCATCCCGCAGGACATTGACGCCGACCTCGCGAAACAATTCAATCTGCCCGACCAGAACGGCGCGCTCGTCGGCGACGTGATGGCCGGCACGCCCGCCGCCAAGGCCGGCATCAAATCCGGCGACGTCATCACCGCCATCAACGGCCAGCCGGTGGCCGACGCGCACGGCTTGCAGCTCACGGTTTCGCAGATCAGCCCCGGCACGCCGGTCGCGGTGAAAGTCATCCGCAACGGCGTCGCCCGCAATTTTACCGTCACGCTGGCCGAATTGCCCGGCGGCGAAAGTGTTTCCGGCGACGACGATAATTCCAGTTCCGGCACCGGCATGGCCGACGCGCTCGACGGCGTGACCGTGGCCGACCTCGAACCGTCGGTGCGCGAACAGCTCCGCGTGCCCGCCGACATCAACGGCGCGCTCGTCAGTGACGTGAGCAGCGATTCCAATTCCGCCGACGCCGGCTTGCAGGCGAACGATCTCATCGTCGAGATCAACCGCCAGCCCGTCACCAGTGCGGACGATGCCGTGCGCCTGTGCAAGGCCGCGCGCGGCGAGCACATCCTCGTCAAGATCTGGCGGCGCAACGGCGACTTCGCCGGCACGCGCTACCTGAGCGTGGACAACACCAAGCGCGCCAAGTAATTTACGATTTACGATTGCCGATTTACGATGGGGAAACCGTCCCAGGCGTCCGCTTTCCGGCACCCAGCGTAAATCGTAATTTGTAAATCGAAAATTCCCGGCTCCTTCCGGCTTTGACAAATCGCCGCTGACAGGCAGATTCATGGCCTGATGTCCGCCCAATACAAAGACTATTATCAATCCCTCGGCGTCCCGCGCACCGCGACCGCCGACGAACTGAAGAAATCCTTCCGCAAGCTCGCGCGCGAATTTCACCCCGACGTCGCCAAGGACAAGAAGAGGGCCGAGGAAAAATTCAAGGAGATCAACGAGGCCTACGAGGTTCTGTCCGATCCCGACAAGCGCAAGAAATACGACGAGCTGGGCGCGAACTGGAAGCAGGGCGCGGAGTTCCGTCCGCCGCCTGGCCACGGCGGCTTCGGCGGCGGCCAGCCCTTTGGCCGTGCCGGGCGCGGCGGCGGCGTGGAGTTTGAGTTTGGCGGCACCGGCTTCAGCGACTTCTTCGAGCAGATGTTTGGCGCCAATCGGCGCGGCGGCGGCATGGGCGGCGGGCGCGGCGGTTTTGCCGACGAGGAAATGGCCGAGCCGAGCCGCGACATCGAGGGCGACATTTTGGTCACGCTGGAGGAGGCCAAGCGCGGCTCGCTCCGCACCGTCACCGTGCGGCATGAGAACCGCACCGACTCGCACCAGGTCAAGATTCCCGCCGGCATCACCGAGGGGCAGAAGTTGCGCATCGCCGGGCGCGGCGAGGGCGGCGGCGACCTGTATCTGCGCGTCCGGCTCGCCAAGCATCCCGACTTCGAGGTGGACGGGCACAACCTCATTTACGAGTTGGAACTCGCGCCGTGGGAAGCCGCGCTCGGCGCGGAGATCGCCGTGCCAACGCTCGACGGTCAGGTGAACATCAAGATTCCCGCCGGCACGGCCAGCGGACAAAAACTTCGCGTGCGCGGCCGCGGCCTCGGCAAGAGCGGCGATTTGATTGTCGCGACCAAAATTGTTGTGCCCGCAAAAATTTCCGACGCGCAGAAGAAATTGTGGGAGCAGCTCGCGAAGGAATCCAAGTTCAACCCGCGCGAGTGAAGTTTTAATTCGTCTGGCGGAAATTTTTACGGCACTCGCACGCGGCACACGCCGAAATCCAGAATGCCCGGCTCGCGGCGAAATTTCTCCGGCAGAAAATAATGCGTGTGCCGCCGATCCTCGCCCGGTTGCGAGGCCAGCACCCCGGCATCCCGCATCACCCGTAGATGTTTGCTCACGCCGTCGAAATCCCGCTGCACCACCGCCGCCATCTGGCTGGCCGTCAACGCCTCGCCCGACTTCAGCATTTGAAGAATTTGCCAGCGCAGCGGACTCGCCAGCACCGCGAATAATTCCACCGGGTCAAACTCCGAAGTTGCATCGCTCATGCGCGATAAATTGAACCGCTCACCTGATTCTTGCAAGTCAAATGCCGGACTTCCGAGGCGGACAATTGATTGTTTTAGCTTCGTTGTTGGAGTTCCGAGTCGGATAATTGACTCTTAAAGAGTCAACGTCGGATATATGAGTCGGATAGTTGATACTTTAAGCCTCGATGCCGAACCTTTGAGGCGGATAATCGAAGTTCCGAACATCAGCGTCGGAGCTTTGAGTCGGATAGTTTAACCTCAAACATTTATCCTTGAGCCTTTTTGAATCAGCGATTGGGCGGAAACCTAATGTTTTGAAGGTTTTTAGCGAATTCGATCAAATCAAGATCCGGTGGCGTGATGTGCTTTACGGCTTTGGCCGTATTATTCTGCCAAACTTTGCAGCTTGGCGGCGATGGTTGCATTCGGCAATCGCAAAGCTGTCAAAATGATTCGATAAGTCACAATGGCTGACTGCGAGTTGGGATGTTTCAAGCCCAGAGTGCGAATTTGAATGCCCGCTGCCCGCCGTGCCAGCGGCTCGGCTTCAGCCGATTTGCCGGAGGTCTTGAGCCAACCCGCCAAGTTCAACAGCGTCGCGGCATAATCCGGGTGTTCCGCCCCTAACTGCTTTTCCCGAATGGCCAGCGCGCGACGAATGAGCGGCTCGGCTTCCTGCAACTGGTTGGCACCGGTCAGGAAATTTCCCAGCGTGTTGAGTGAACCGGCGAGGTTGGGATGTTCCGGGCCGGACTTTGTATCGTAGATGGCCACCGCGCGGCGTATCAATGGAATCGCTTCCTTTTGTCGTCCAGTCTTGTTCAGCAACACTGCCAGATTGTTCAGGCTGTTGGCGACTTCTGGATGCTCCGCGCCCAGGCTTTTTTCCTGAATGGCCAATGCCCGGCGCATCATCGGCTCGGCCTTGGCGGGCTGGCCGGCATTCGCCAGCAATTGTGCCTGGTTCGCCAGCAGGAAGGCGACATCGGGATGTTCCGGGCCGAGATTTTTCTCCCGGATGGCCAGCGCGCGGCGCATCAGCGGTTCCGCCGCCGCCAGCCGGTTGGTGGCCAAAAGCTGGGTGGCCAGATTATTAAGACGAATGGCGACCGTCAGATGTCCCGGACCAAAATGTTTTTCATCAATGGCCAGCGCCCGCCGCATCAACGGTTCGGCTTCCCCCAAACGGTTGGTTCGCTGGAGCAACACCGCCAGATTGTTCAGGTCGCGGGCAACGTGCGGATGCTCCGGCCCAAGATATTGCTCGTCGATTTCCAACGCCTGCCGGTAAAGCGGCTCGGCCTTGGCAAATTGGCTGCCGGCCTCCAGCGCTTGCGCGCGGGCATTGGCGCGCGTGGCGGTGTTGATTAAAAACTGCCGGAATGGATTTTTCAAAAAGCCGACAAGGCTTTTCCATCGTTTGCTTGAGTTCATGCGGAGGAAGTAACTTTGCGCAGTTCCTTGTCAAAAGCCCGCACGGCGGCGTTGCCGCGCAGAAAAAAACAGGAGACATCGTCCGGATGGGTTTTCGTCACCGTATAGGCCTGAATCCCCGCGACGGTCATCTGCCGGTAAACATCCGCCAACGGCAGATTCAAGTTGAGGCTGATGGCGGGGAAGCTGGCGGCCTGACGAATCTCGCCCAACGCAGGCTCCGCCTGTTTGAGCGCCCGCAGGATGATGCCGTCCACCTTGCGCTCGATGGAACAAACAAGCAGGTTTTCCGGCACTGTCGTCATCGGTTCCCATGTATCTGGATTTTCCGGTTCGGCCAGCGGGGCAAAGAACATCAGCGGCAGGATTTTGCCATGCTTGCTGGATTGATATTTCACGCTGGCCGCAAGGGCGTTTTCCCAATCCGCCCAAGTCGTGTCGGCATCCAGCGCGAACACGGGCACGGTGTTGGCTGGCGGTTGGATGCCTGGGTTTTTCATATCAAATCCTTCTGCGCCGCGTTGCTTTCCGCCTTGGCTTTCTTGAAATTCAAGTCCGGTGACTGGTCGGGATGCTCGGCGCGGTGTTGGCCGGATAATAATCCGTTAATCGTCAGCAGTTGCACGCGGGGATATTTCTTGCCGGTGGCGCTTTCGTAAAAACCGGCGCTCGCGGCATCCGCAATCATGCCGCGCGTCGGCTCTTCCAAGGAAATGAACAGGGCGATCTCCGCGCCCTCGCGTTCGCGCACGGCCATGAGCGAGCGGATGTCATCGGCTTTGAGGCCGCCGCCCTTGACGCTCACCACGATCTTGCAGGTCTTGAACACCTGATCGTTCTTGCCGGTCTTCTTTTTGTCTTCGATGACGTAGTCGCCGAAGAATTTCAGGCCGTCAATGCCGCCGTCCGCGCCCTTTTTCTTGCCTTGGAAAGGCTGGGCTTCCACGAGCGACACGGCCCACCATTGGAACTGGTATTTGTCCCGGGTGGCGAGGTCGCGCGCGGCTTCGAGGTCTTTGGGCGTGCCGTGGACTTCAAAGGCGAGGCCGGTCTTGAAGGCTTTCTTGAGCCGTTTCTCGATGAGCGAAATGGCGAGGTGCGTGATGTCTATGCCGATCCATTGGCGGTTGAGCTTTTGCGCGGCGTGAACGGCCGTGCCGCAGCCGCCACCTTGATAATAGCCCAGCCATTTATGGCTGGGTAAATCATCCGCAGACAATTCAAGTCCCGTCAGGGACGAAAGAATTTCAATCCAACATCTCGGCCTTGTAATCATATCCATGCTTCTTCAAAAAAACCTCCAACTCCTCACGGAAACTTTTCTTCTGATGATGTTCCTCCTGCGTCTGGATATAATGAATGGTATCTTCCACGCCCGACACGCCAATGCTGAACGCACCAAAACCTTCCTGCCACGCAAAACCTTGTGGCCGGAGTTCGGGAAAGGTCTCCCGCAACCATTTTGATGAATTCCCTTTCAACAATTGCATGGCCTTGGACACGGACAACGTGGCAGGCAAGCTCAAAAGCAAATGCACATGATCCGCCACGCCGCCGATGGCTAGCGCCTTCATGTCATTTTCCCGCGCGATGCCGCCGAGATAGGGACAGAGCCGTTCGCGGATGGCGGGCGTGAGCCACGGACGCCGCTCCGAGGTGGAGAACACGCAATGCATCAGGCAGGAGTTGAAGGAGTGCATTTTCTTTCGTCCCTGAC
>Ga0316222_1001940_pt1 | contig 23384 bp, 17 predicted proteins | sample TBH18011metaG_FD_206008 | JGI IMG/M metagenome (GOLD analysis project Ga0316222, IMG submission 206008) | Freshwater microbial communities from Trout Bog Lake, Wisconsin, USA - TBH18011 | ecosystem: Environmental > Aquatic > Freshwater > Lake > Hypolimnion/Profundal zone | place: USA: Wisconsin... | reverse complement strand
ATCGGCAATGGCACTAAAACTCCCGCCGGGGGTATATTGCACAGAATTGGCAAAAACATCGGCACGGCCCGCCAAATCAATTTGCGCGTTTGCCCCCACCACCAAATCGTTCTTTACAGATTCAAGGCTCAGCTTGCCAGAAGGCATAGTGACTTGGGTATTAAAATTAATACCATCCGCCAGCACACTGATTTGCCCGCCATAATAAGGGGTGACCGGTGACACAGCCTTACCGGCACTACTAAAAGTGGCCTGATGCCCAGTTGCATCAATCATCATATTGGCACCACCCACCCCCGTCAAATAATCGGCGGTCACATTAAAATCCCCTGCAACCGTCAGGCGGCTTTTTCCGTCGGCAACAAAGGCATTGCCAGCACCATCCTGATGGGCAACATTAATATTAGTGGCAGCAAAGCCATTAATGGCAAAATTCCCCGCCCCTTGCGTGTAACTATTTGTCGATATATCAAGCTGGCCACTGCCCGTACCCGCAGTGGTTGATGCCGCATTTGATGAATTCTGTACAGAAATGCTGTCCGCTTGGATTTTAACCACCTTGCCCGCATTATTAAATCCGGAAATGGCCGCCGCATTTAACTCCAACTTACCAAAATGTAAAGCGGACACGCTGCCGTTGTTGCCAACAACCCCGACATTGCCATAAAAATTAATGCCGCTGCTGCTATTGATCAACAACTCATCGACATTTAACAAAGCCAACTGGGCGTTGCTCAACTTTAACGCATTATCTGACAGGCCGCTGACCTCACCCAAATCAATGCCATTGGTGTTCAAGCTTAACGAACCACCCTTCATATCGATACTGCCCAGCACACTGGCCTGACCCGGGGCATCCAGCAACACTGATTTTAATGCACTGCCTGAACCGTTGATGGGCAAACCATTAATAGTGCTGTCTGCAGCTATGTTCAAATTACCATTAGGGTCAGTGCTTGAGGGAGTCCTGGTCACCGTCACCTGATTATCAGCCGACACCCGCAATAATGCGCCATTACCTGTCACATTCAGCACCGTGTCACCGGTATTGACCGGCGCACTGGCAGTCAATACGGCCCCTTTTTGCACGTCAATCAGCGTATTTGCCGCCACCAACAAATCCTTGGTTTGTAAATTGACACCTTTTTCAAAAGTGACCGTATCACTATTAACAGTAATGTCAGTTTGTCCGGTCACATTATTAAACTGGCTTGTTCCGCCCAAAAACAAGCTGTCCAAACCCAGTGCATTTAAATTACTGGCCAAAACTTGTAACTGGTTAGCCACCGGCTGGGCGCTTAAGGTATTCACCACATCAATAGCTGCAGCCGTTATATCAACCTTCCCGCCCCTGCCCCCGGTCGGGGCCGAAGACTTGATAGTGCCTTGCAACAATAAAGAGTCCTGTGCCTCTAAAAACAACTGACCACTGTCTTTAGGCAACAACGGGATGCTGGCGGCGGCATTGGCCAGTGCTTGCAACGTAAAGAAATTATTCGCCGTCTGCACGACATAAGCAGAATGCGTGCTGATTTGCTGGCTATTCTCGATCATGAAAGCAGAATTGAGTGAATCGCGGGTGCCGGTTGCGGTATTTGTGTAATAGCCCGAAACAATAGGCACACCATCCGTCCGTTGGCTGTTGACCACAAAGCCTTGGCTATTGCTAAGCGGGGTGATCAGATAAGCGCCCGGCAGCAAGGCATAACTCGATGGCATAATAGTATAAGTGCCTGCTGGCAAACCGTTGCCGCCGCTTAAATAGACACTGCTACCGGCCTGATAAAGGGCTTGTTGGCTGGCGCTAAGCAGCGATAAAGCCGAACTTTGCAGCGGATCGAACGGTGACAAAGTAGACGCCAACACCGGCACCACAGCAAACCCGCCATTATAAGAAGGGCTGCCCGGCGCCAAATAATCATTACTACCGCCAATCCCCGACCTGAATTCATAAGCCATCAGATCACCGCCACCCCTAATATCGACCACGCTACCCTGGGCCATATTAATATTCGGTGCAGCCAACGTCACCTGCTTGCTCTGGATGGGATTGTTTTCAGGTTTGCTATTAAAGACAATGCTGTATTCACTATAAGGGTATACCCAACTAGAGCCACCTAAGGTAGTGCCAAACGGTATCACCGTGCTGACATCGGCACCGGAAACGGATGTCAAACTGCCACTGCCTAATGTCAGGTCACTGGTTGCCAACAAATTGATAGAACCGAACGGCGCTTTCAAGACACCATCCTGATTGATGGTCGCCGCACTAAACGTCAGTGAACCATTGGCAGAAAGCGGTGAGGGATCGGTGTTAGTACCGCTGATGGTGATAACCCCTTGCGGATTTGCAGCAGCATCGACAACATTAAAACTAAACTGCGACAAGGTGCTTGGATAAATCTGGCTAGCCTGCAAATTAATATTGGCCATGGTGGTCATAGAACCAATATAACCGGCATAAACATCAAGCACATTGTTATTCACGGTTTCTTGCTTGGTATTAAGCTGACCATTCACGCGCAGATCATGGGTGTTTTTTAACGTGATGTTGGCAAAACCACCCCAAACCGTGGCACCTGTCAAATCTGTCCACTGGGCTTGGCTAGTAAAATTGCCGTTGCCGCTATAAGGGGTGCTTGCAGTGGTGGAAGTCGTCCACGCTGGGGAGGTAACATCCAGATAAGCCGTGTTTAAACTGACGTTGCCGGAGCTGGCACTGGCATCGGCGCTCCAGCCAATGATGCTGGCGGTGATGTCAATGTTTGACCGGGCAGTCAAACTCACATTGCCTTCAAAATTGACCACATCAGCATTAAACCGGACATCATCAAAGCCCCCTTGGCTAATCATCTGGCTAGTGACCGTTGCCTTGCCATATAAACTATCCGCTGCAAAAAGATTAGTGGTGTTCTGATCATTTGCATAATTGTCTAAATTGTCACCATAGCGGAGCTTACTATCCAACTGCACCGCTTGGTTTTGGTTGATATTGATCACATAAGGCTCAATCGGCGGAAAAGCCGCGCCACTGCCGCCCGGGCTGTGGTCTACATTATCATGGGCATTGGTCAGGGTAACGTCCAGCTGGCCATTTTTATTGCTGGCGGAACCGGCAAAACCGGACAAACTGCCATCCAACACCATCCCCGCATCTGCCGTCAAACTAATTTTACCGGCATCAGAACCGACATTTTTAGCCGCAAACCCCGCGACCAAAGCACCGTTTGAACTGACCACCGGCAAATCCAATCGTGCGCTGGTGCCGGACACATCAATCGACGCTTGCTTATCCAAGCGGTTCTGTATCACCACATAACCACGGTCAGCCTCCAACGCCACTGTGCCGCCATTCAACACACTACCGGTAACTATTCCGGGGGAATTGGGGACATTATAAGCAACCGCCCCTTTCGCCAATAATTGCGCATTACTGCCCACCCAAATGGCTTTGTTCGATTCGTACTGGGTATTGTTGCCATCTCCGACCAACAAAAGCTTGATCGAACCATCCGGGGTATTAATCAAGCCATCAACAAACACGCCGCCCTTTGACGAAGACGTTAGGCTAACGTTAGCATTATTATCCGCCACAATGGAGCTGCCCGTTTCCATGCTCACCCCCAACGCCCCGGTCAGTGACAGGTTAACAGCTTGCCTAACTGTATCCGCCTGTTGCCATGCCTGAGCCAAGCCCTGTAACTGGCTGAAACTATCCATCGATGCGGCATTACCTTGATTAACATAACCGCCTTGTAAAATCCGGTGTTGTTGGGTCAGGTGCAAATGGACATCACCCGTCACCGTCAAGGCCGAACTGTTTTCGCCATTGCCATTGCCCACCAAATTGATCGAGCCAAACCCGCCATTTTCGGCAATTTTCAGATTGCCGTTTTCAACCGTCAACAACAACACGTTGTCATTAACCGGCACAGTTGCGCCCGAAACCAAGATATTGCTGCTGTTAAGCGTCAAAGTGCCGCCTTGCGACAAAGCATAAGCCGATAACTGACCGTCCAAATGCAACCTGGCCGTACCCGACAAAATCGTATTGGAAGTCAGGCTAATGCTGCCGCCCGTACCAGCGGTCAGCACATTCGCCACCGAATTGGCAGCACCGCCGTTGGCCTTGATGACCGAACCGGCATTAAGGAACACATCGCCTTGGGCACTGATATTGACACTGCCGCCATTAATCAATAAAGGTGTGGTTGGCATAGCCGCGCCACTCACTTGCGCATAATCATTGACCCAACGACCGGACACATCAATACTGCTGTGCTTGGAAACCGTGACGGTTTCCTTGCCATCATTGAAAATGCCTGCATCAGCCGTCAGATTGACCTTACCGCCCGGCAAATAAATATTGCCTTCCACATCAATAGTTTTGCCCTGTATGGCTAATGATCCCGCCGATGCCAAATTAGCATGGGGCGACAAAGTCACGCCACTGTCAATAATGACATTGCCCACCGTCTGCACACTGATATTTTGCAAACCCGACTTATTGACAAAATCTTGGGAAAACACCAGCGGACTAGGATTGCCGCCCACGCTAGGGAACACATCATTGACACCCAACTGCAAAGCCGTCTGGGTGGCTGCAAAATCAATCACCTGAGCGGAATAAAAAGTCGCGCTGTCGGTGCTTGACAAATTATTGAAGCTAAACGTGCCGCCTGTCGGCGCCGTGCTGGCACTGCGCTGGTAAGGCCCGCTCACTGCACCTGCCTGCAAATCGCCGCTCCAAGCCAGCTTGGGTGCAAAGATATTCAGTGCCCCGGCATTCAAGCCCTGCACATAGCCTTGCTCAAAGTGACCCATCGAATAAGCCGGTGCGTAATACCTGATATATTGGCTTGGATCGGTGATCCATTTAGGATGGGATTCAACAAACACCCCCGCCACAGCGGTGTAAACCTGATTAGGGTCAGCTTGGCCAATATTGACCAATCGGCCAAATTGGTCAACCAATTGGCTGGACAAAATATAACCGTCCTGATAAGCAACCGAACCACCCGACACATTGATTTTCGCGCCGCTGTCCACTGACACCGCACCGTCAGAGGCAATATTGACCGTGCCGCCATTGGCCAAGCGTTCTTCCACGGTTCTGGCAATCCTGCCTATCGAACCACTGACATCAAGAATGGTATTGGCTTGCCTTAAATCCACAAAAACCGTCGTACCCAATAACGGGCCATTTTTTTGCAACGGCGAATCACGCAAGTCATAACTCTGCACAGAAATGGCCGCATCATTGCGTGCCATAGCCACTTGGATGTTTTGTATGCCCGACACATCAATCGATGCGCCTTTTTCCAACAGCACCTTGCCTGCATTGGCGGAACTATCCATGGTATGGACGGTTAACAGGCCAGTGACCGGATCAATGTTAGCGGGTGTGGTGGTGGCAATAATGTTGACCTGGGCGCCCGGCGCAACAATAGCCGCCCCCGCATCTGTCCCGTTAGCCCCTTGCATATCCACCTTATCCGCCACCACTTGAATTAACGATTGCGCCTGTGCTTGGGCATCGTAAGCGGTCGGGCCACTGTAATCAGCAATAATTTCATTAACCTTGGTGGCAGTCTCGTTTTGTGCCAGTAGCTGGCTATTGCTGGTATCCGGCAAAATTTGTGTCAGGCTGGCCGCCCCCATATTAACGGCTGACTGAGTGCCCAGACCATCACCCGCATCGGCGCTGCGCACCGTCTGGTTGGCCACTAAATTGCTGCCTTGGTAAGCATGGTTTTCTTCAGCCAGCAAACGGATGGAACCATTCTCATTAACCGAAGTGGTGGCGGTCAAACGACCTTCTTGGTTGACCACAAAACCTTGCAAAGTGATATTGCCTTGTTTGGCCAACACATCGCCGATATTGGACACTTTGCCACCGGTGTCAACCTCCACCACCATGCCATGAAACGGGCTTTTGGCATCCGCAGCTTGCAAGTACACCTTGTCCTGGCTAGCGACCATGATCACCTGACCAAAATTATCAGTGCTGATGGACCCATCATTTTCAACCGTGGGCCCAGCCAACACCACCAAACCATCGTTGCCGCTGGCATGGATGTTGGCACCCTTTTGGACAATAATGGCACTGTTTTTATGCGCTGCAGTAGCCGCGCTGCTGTTGTCATTACCTAAACTTGGCTGTGGAGGATTGGCGCTGCCTTGCTGGGTGATGCCTGTCAGCAATGCATCATCAGTTATGGCAAGATTGGAAGCAATCAGAGAATGTGTGTCAACCACGGAATGTTGGCCGAACACAAAACCGTCCTGGTTATAAAGGTAGACTTGCCCATTAGCCGTGATGCTGCCCATAATTTGACTGGCACCACCACCAGAAACACGGTTCAATACCACAGAAGAACTGTCATGTTCCTTAAAAATGACTTGGTAGCCCGCAGCAATATTAAAGTTCTCCCATTGCAGCGTAGTCGGGCCAGTCTGGCTGCTGGTGTCAACCGTTTCGGTAGTGCCCTGATGGGTAATAATGGCTTGATGGTTAATATTCGTGTTTGGGTCTTGGCTAGGGTCAATAGCGGGCAATCCAGTGGCGGTTGCCAAAGCTGCCGCCATATCGGCTTCACCGTGCGCATAGGCTACATGTAACGGGGACATCAACAGGCCACCCGCAATGGCAACACGGACACAAGCCGCCAAAGGTGACAACCTGAACACTTCGTCCAAGGGTGAATGGGTGATGCTGGATTTAATGACCATAACCAATGCCTTTATGCCTATTTGTTATACAACCGGAAAACAAAAAATATCAACCTGTGTCACTGCCTTGGCAAAACAACAAGCTCAAATAAAAATACCCGCCTACTCAAACTAAGCTGGGTGTAAACCATTACAGCGGTTAGCTACAGACCATGCCCGCGACCGCCCGTGCTGGGCAGATCGCATGACATTAGCCCCCTAAATCAAAATTCAGTGGCGACATTAAAATGGAATTTAGGGTCACCGCTTTGGATAGTTTGTAAAGACAACATCGGAAAACCCACATCCAAAGCACCCGACAAATATTTGAGCATCCGGAAACGCATGCCCACACCGGCACTCGCCAAATTGTAGCTGGTCTTGGTGTTATGTCCTGGGATGGGATCCAAAATCCAACCTGAACCACCATCTAAAAATGCCAGTGCCTGCAGTTTGTCCAATGACTCCACACTCAACGGGGCAAGATGCGGCGAGCGCAACTCCATCGAAGCAATCACGCCACGGTCAACTAAAGTCTGGGTTTCGTAATAACCACGCACGCTTTGCATCCCACCAATGGACAATTGCTCGTTGCTGATGATCGGCGAATCGGCCACCTGACCGTTCATACGGCCAAAAAATTGCATCCCTAAAGGCAATTCGTGGGTGTGGTTAAGGTCGGCCTTGAAAATACTATAATTGGCGCGGGCATTATATCGTTTGTTTTCAAACTCCGATTGGCTGTTGCCCACGCCACGCACCGAGAAACTGACCCCCACATTAAATGCGGTCAAGGTGTTTTTTTGTTTAACCGAACCACCATATTGCGCCATAAACGGCGTATAGCTGATAGGCGTGACAATACCTTGGCTGAGGGAATTGGCAGCCGAAAGGTTTTCCCTAAAAAACTTATGGTCTGCACCCACCGTCAAGCTGTGTGTATAGGCATCCAAGCCCGGCAACGGCTTGACCAAGCGCACCCCATAGATGTCACCGGCACCCAACACCAAAATCGACCCGGCATTGGCGGCGGTGTTCGATGACGAACTGACCGCATACAATGCCAAGCGAGTGGAGGTATTGAATAAAGGCATGGCATAAGTGCCGGCCCAAACATCAACCTGCTGGCTATTTTCCGGCGCCACCTGATACATCAGCGAGGCACTGTGCATTTTCTGCCAAAGGTTATCGTAATGGACAGAAGAAACCAAGCGCAACAAACTGGTGGAAGCGGTGTTACGACCATTCAACTCCACCTTGCCATGCAAGGGCAAATTGTCCTTTACTTTTAGGTCAACCTCTAAAGTGCCCGGCGTTTCCCCTGCCCGCAACACCGGGGTTATTTTCCGGTCCGGACTTTGGCCGGCCAATGCGTTCAGCTGCTTCTGCATAACCGGCAGGTTAGGCACATTGCCTTCCGCCAACTCAGGCACACCGGCCTTGATCTGTTCCAAGGAGAAATAATTGGCGTCCTTGACCCTTAACCGCGCTATTTTGCCTTCGACCACCTGCAAATACGCCACACCTTTGTTGACATATTGCTCCGGAATATCGACAGAAACGGTCTGGTAGCCTTTGCCCCGATATAACTTTTCCAAGCTTGCACGGGCATCTTCAATGGTGGCCATAGTTTTTTTAGGCCCCAAAAACGGATACACCGTGCGCTCCAGTTCTTTCCGCTCGAGTAAAGTGTTGCCTTTGACCCGCAGCTCATAAATATCAAAAGCATCGGTCGCATTGGTTTCTGGCTGGTCTGCATACACGGCATCTGCACACAACAGCATCAGAAAACATATCAAAAGTTTTTGGGCAGCATTACGCTTAAATAGGTTTGTTCGCATAATAATTGGCTTATCCGTATACCATCTGGCATTTTATATCGACGTTAAAAAACAGTAGCCAGCATGGCTAACAAATAACTTGCTGCTTTTTTACAAACGGTGCGTGAGAATTTATGGTTGGGCATGTAATCCAATGAAAACCGTTGGTCAACCAGCCCTGCCCGACCGCCTATTTTCAGTTGCATTGTAGCTGGCAAAGCGATGCCAAAACCACCCCAAAGGCTACACTGGCTATCGGCAAATTGTTTGGCAAGCCAGACAAATAACCATAGTGGCTTACATTATAAGGGCATCATGTTAAATTTTAATGAAACGCACAGCCATTTCCCTGACGGGCTATTTTGCCAAAAAAAAACCGGGCTAGCCAATTTGGCTAGCCCGGCTTTATCCAAAGCTTAGCGTACAACCCTTACCCTGCTTACCTAAGCAAGCAGGGTAACGTTAACTTAGTTAACTGGGTTTGGAACTAAAGAGATAGCTTCTTTTGAAGGAGCTTCATTGGAGTTTGTAAATACCAATGGGTTACGGCAATCATCTGTAGCACTGGTGCCAGTGCCTGGATAGATTGAGTAGCTCAATGGGTTGACAGGAGCTGCAGTGTTTACAGTGCCATCAGTGTTGGCATAGTTTGGAGTAGTGTCGTTAGGAATACTCATACCGCCACTCAAACCCCATGGGAAGCTTGATACTTTAGCATTAACCGCACCGATAACAGCTGGTTTGGTGAATGAATTGATCATTTCACTCACTAAGCCGTTTGCAGTTTTGTACAAATAAATCGCTTCAGCCCACAATGGGTATGCACCGTTGGCAACATTTTGCAAAGTTGGTTCAAAGCCATCGATTTTGATGATGCGATAGTTTTTAGAAGCGTCTTTTGCAGCGCGGTCAAGTGAGATGTAACCAATTGCCCAACGTTGCGCGTCGACAGGAGTCGAACCATAGAAAGTGCCAGGAGCAAATGCACCAGCACTCAAAAGTGTTTGGTCGCCTGAACCCAACTCATCCAAACATTCAACTTCATCACCAGTGGCTGCCATAGCATGGACAGTGGCTCTGGCAACACTTTCAGCTTGTGCGGCTGGGTTATAATCCAACTGGCCCACTTCACTCACACCACGATAGTCATAATTGCGTGCGATGATGTTGTTTTCTGCCAAAGGCGTTACTGCAGTAGCCAACGTTTCTGTTTGTACTACGCCAGCAGTGGTCGCAGTTTTACAAGCATTGCCCAACAACACTGCGCCTGCAACAGCTTTAGTGCCTGAACCGATGGTACGGCCACAGATGTGCAAGTTTGAATGGGTTGGTTTGCTGGAGGCATAGTTGTACAAATCGCTAGAACCCACTTTAAATTGAGTCCAATCAGCAATTTTGCCTGCACCAGCAGCAGCCAGCTGAGTGCCGCCTGTAGATGTTGGGACATAACCGGCAAAAATTTGTGCCAATTGGCCTTTGGTCAAGCTAGGCATACAAGCAGCAGTTTCTGCACCGATACAAGCTGAACCATGACCGAATTGAGCTTCTTGCAATGCGTTACGCAATGAAGTGGTGACAGCAATACCAAAAGTTTGCGCAGTGCCAGGAACTACAGAAATGCCAGTTTGCGAGAACACGGCAGTGCCATGGGGTGCGTTTTCAGAAACGGCAGTGAACAAGTTGGTGGACACGTCAGCCACGCCGAAAGAAGGCGCAACGTTTACGTTGATGGCTGGAGAAGCAGTGTTTGCTGAGTAAGCACAGTTATAAGTTCTGTAGAATTTGCCAGCCACGATAGAAGTGGTGGTTGAAAGCAAACCACAACCGGTTGCACTGGCACCATTAACGGTAACTGCAGTGGTATTGGTGGTGGTCAGGTTCAAAAACTCAAATTTAGAACCTTTGATCACACCGGTCACACCGTACAAAGAACCGCCATTGCTGCGTTTGTAAAGCAACAAGTTGCTTACGTTGCCGTTAGCGCTGGCATAGTTTTTAACAGCAGTATTGGCAGTGTTCAGCTTACAGAAGTAAGCAGCTTGGTCTGAACCGCTAGTTGCAGCATCTTGATATTTTACCACTGTGCCAGATACACAAACTGAGTTGGCAGTGGTGTCGAGCAAAGCGGTTTCAATAACAGTGTTTAAAGCTGAAGAACCAGCCAAATAAAGCACGGCAGTGGTGTTGCCAGCCAGAGTCAGGCCAGGTGCGTTGTTGCTGGCAAAAAATGGCAGGTTACTTACTGGATCTTTTACTGGTAATGGGGCAGCAGCGGCATAAACTTCTGCGCCGAACAAAGCCGCTGATACAGCAGCTCCTAATAATAATTTTTTCATGTTGTTTCCTGAGAGAGGTGATGAACAAATAAACATTGCAGATAAGACTTGCGCGTGTCTGTGGGACGCAAACCCTAACCAATCAAATTCCTAAAACACTGGCATTTTGCCTTCCCTGTCAAAACAGCTTGGGCTACACTAACCATTAAGATTGGCATAAGCCATGCGCCCGCCATACAAGGCAAACCTTGTATAAGCCCTAAATGGCAGCGCACTGCTTTTAACTAGGGCTATTATCCCATGACGGGTGTCCGTTAAGTTTTACATCTTGGTTAAAGTTTGCTTAAACGTAATACAAATGTATTACGTTTAAGGGGAAACCCCTGCTTGTTTGTCGTATTGCTGTAATATTTTTCCTTTATCTTTGTTTAAGGTTTTTGGCTGACATCCATCAATGTGTTTTGCACTGGGCATTCATTCCCACAGTGGTTGGCATCCCTTAAACTCAACCATCTGATGTTACGCATCCAAGCCATAGTCATGTGGCCCGTATAAAGCCAAGCGGCATACGGGGCAACTGTGCCACAAAGCGCTGGACTCCGCTTCGCCCCATCCAAGCGGCTTTGCTGGATAACATCAGTTAAAGACATGCGGCAAAGGTAAACTACGTTGAACGACATCAAACACATTGTTTCGCTACGCATTATCAATAGCGACCGCGCCGCCGTGCAAGCCATCGCCAGCCGTTTGTTCGTCAGGGAGTCCGATGTTTACCGGTTCAGCATCAACTTCATGCTCAACCGTTTCCAATGCCTGTTCGATGACAGCTGCACCGGCAGCGACCTATTGCCAGCACTGCTGGAAATCAGGGCCGAAATTAACCATAGCTTGGGTATGAAGCGTAACCAGCTTGAAAAAATCATCAATGGCAGCAACATTAATCCTGAAAAATATGTTGCCATGTGCGATATTGAACTGTTGCTGGTGCCCGCCCACTTGCTCAAACAGCGGCTAAGCAAGCTGGACAACACCTTTAGGGGACATCTTGATGCCGAAGCTTGGCTTAAGGCTTACCTGACCGACAAATATAACTTGGACAACACCACCCTGCCAAGCCGCCCCGAAGACCTGTCCTTGGCAAGCCACGAACGCCCCGAGCTTATGTAAGGCAACTAGGCGCGGGTGTTGGGTTACGCTACCGCTTTTATGCCCTAGAGGGTAAACCTAACAGCCGCGCACCCAAAACCATAACCCAACTTTTCTGTTGACCAACTTGAAACCCTTTGCATCTTTCCGGCTTGCCCCGCACCATCGTCTCCCCGCCCTTGCCGGGTTGCTTGCATGTGCCTGCCTGATCGCCAGTGCCGCCAGCATCCTGACTAGCCCCGCACCGGACAGCCTATTGGTCAGCGCCGACGCACCGCCCGCCCCGGACACCGCCAGCCAGCCCCAAGAAAACCCCACTGATTTCCAACAAATCAGCCAATGGCATTTATTGGGCGAAGCCAGCGCACCCGCAACCACTTCAGCCGACACTGCACCAGAAACCCAATTGCAGTTACAATTACTGGGTATCCTAAAGTTTTCCGACAATCCGGCCGGCACCCACGCCATCATTGCCGCCGCCGACCAAACCCAGAAAACTTACCGTACCAAAGAAACCCTGCCGGGCGGGGCCATCCTGGAACGCATAGAAACCAGCAAAGCCTTGTTGCGGGTGGATAACCGCTACGAATCGTTATCATTGCGTAAATTTAACGCCGAACTTCAACCTACGGGCCAAAACCCATCAATACCAAGCCAATAGCCATGCCATTCCGTTTGCTGATCGGACTTTTCCTGCTGTTAGCCAGCACCTCCCCGTTTGCCGAAAAAAACGAATTTTCGCTCAACCTTAACGATGTCGAAATTAAAGTGATGGTCGACACCGTGGCGGACATCACCGGCAAAAATTTTATAGTAGACCCCCATGTGGTCGGCAAAGTCAGCATGGTGACCACCAAGCCCATGCCCGCCAACCAAATCTACCAGATTTTTTTGTCCATACTCAAAGTGCATGGGTACTCCGCCATCAGCAATGGTAATGTTGTTAAAATCGTCCCTAATGTCTCAGCCAAGCAAGAAAGCACCGATAGCTTGCCCAATGGCGGCGAAGATGACCTGATGACCAAAATCATTGAACTGCATTTTGTCGATGCCGCCGAACTGGTGCAGATCATCATGCCCTTGGTGCCCCAACATGCCTATGTTTCGGCTTTCCCCGGCAGCAATGTCATTATCATTTCCGACACCGTCGGCAATGTCAACCGCTTGGTGGACATGATCGGGCGCATCGACAAAAACGGCCAGCAAAATATTGAGGTCATCAGCTTGCACCACGCCAAGGCACCTGACGTGGTCAGTGCCATCACTGGCTTGTTTGCCACGCGCAGCGCGGGACGGGCCAATACCCATACCCCCGTTTTGGCCGCCGATGAACGTAGCAACAGCGTCTTGCTCAGCGGCAATGCCAATGGCCGTTTGGAAGTCCGCGCACTGATCGACCATTTGGACAACCCCATTGAAAAAACCCACGGCAACACCGAAGTGATTTATTTGCACTATGCCGTCGCCAAGGATTTATTGGCAACCCTGACCGGTGTCAGTGCCTCCAAAGACGGTAAAGCGGACATCAACGGTCAAGCCAAGACTGAGGCTGCCACCGAAAAAAGCATGGACATAAAAGCCGATGAAGCCACCAACGCGCTGATTATCACCGCCCCTGAAGAGCAAATGCAGTCCATTAAAATGGTCATTAAACAGCTCGACATACGCCGCACCCAGATTCATATTGAGGCGATCATCGCCAATATCAACTTTATCAAAGGCCAAGAAGTAGGGGTCGAATGGCACACCAAGCAAATGCAAAATGGCTTTGGCGCCAATGCATTCACCAACAATCTGGGCAATTTCATCAGCAGCGCCAACGAAACGCTTAGCATTGGTTATATGCATGGTGGCAACCTTAACGCCTTGCTAACCGCCTTTGCCCAAGACAATAATGTCAATGTGTTGTCCACCCCCTCGGTGGTCACCATGGACAACGAAGAAGCCAGTATGATTGTCGGGCAAAATATCGGGGTCAAAACCGGTAGCATCGCCAACAACAACAGCGGCACAGCGGCGGCGGCCACCACTTACCAGCGCCAAGATGTCGGCACCAAGCTGACCGTCAAACCGCAAATCAACGAAGGCAACGCGGTCAAGTTAAAATTAAAACAAGAGGTGTCCAGTGTTGCCGCAGGCACCCAAGGCGCCGATAGCGGCCCCACCATCAATAAAAGCCAAATTGAAACCTCCGTGTTGGTGGATGATGGCGCTATTTTGGTGTTGGGCGGGCTCATCAGCAACGATGTCGAAGAAACCATCACCAAAGTGCCGCTGCTAGGTGACATCCCTTATCTGGGGCATTTGTTCCAAGACCGTTTGACCAAAGTGAACAAACAAAATTTGATGGTTTTTTTGCGCCCGCACATTTTACGTAACCCGGAACAATCGACCGCACTCAGTGATAACCAATACCAAGACATCCGCAGCCGCCAACATCAAGCTGGTAAAAATGGCCTGTTCCTGATGCCCAACGAAAGCTCGCCGATGATGCCCGAGCTCAGCACCCCGAACCAGCCGCGCCAGCAACCGGCACTGCCAAAGCCCCGCCCTTGACAATGGCTCACGAGCAACCACTAGCCACACCGGAAGCCTCGGTGGCGCCTTTTACCCTGCCTGCTTACGGCTTTGCCAAACGGCATGGCATTCTGGTGAAACAAAACGCTGGCAACGCATTGACCATTGCTTATCTGCATAGGACATCCAGCCAAGCCTTGTTTGAAGTGCAGCGCCTGCTGGCTGGCCAAGCGGTGCAGTTTGAGGCCATCAGCGAAGCGGCTTTTGATGTGCAGTTGCAAACCGCCTACGAGCAAAAATCCGGTCATGCCCAGCAAATGATAGAAGATTTGCACGGCAACGCCGATTTGGCGGATATGGCACAGCATTTGCCCAAGCCCGAAGACCTGATGGAAAGCGAAGACGAGGCCCCCATCATCCGGCTGATCAATGCCTTGCTGACCGAAGCGATCAAAGAAAATGCCTCCGACATCCATATAGAATCTTACGAATCCCGCATGGTGGTGCGCTTCCGTGTGGATGGTGTGCTGCGTGAAATTATTGAACCGCAACGCGAATTTGCCGCGATGGTGGTGTCACGGCTAAAAGTCATGGCCAAATTGGATATTGCCGAAAAACGCTTGCCGCAAGACGGGCGCATCTCTTTGCTGCTAGGGGGGCGCACTGTGGATGTGCGGGTGTCCACGCTGCCTTCCGGCTATGGCGAACGGGTGGTGCTGCGGCTGTTGGACAAACAGGCCAACCAATTAAGCCTGAAACAACTGGGTATGGCAGGGCAGGAACTGGACACCATCGAACAGATGATACACCGCCCGCACGGCATCATACTGGTCACCGGCCCCACCGGCTCGGGCAAAACCACCAGCCTGTACGCGGTGTTAAACCAGCTTAACGAGCGTTCGCGCAATATTTTGACGGTCGAAGACCCGATCGAATTTTATTTGGACGGCATCGGACAAACCCAAGTCAACAGCAAAGTGGAAATGACCTTTGCCAAGGGCTTACGCGCCATTTTGCGGCAAGACCCTGATATTGTCATGGTCGGCGAAATCCGCGACCGCGAAACTGCCGAAATTTCCGTACAGGCCAGTTTGACCGGTCACTTGGTGTTGTCAACGCTGCACACCAACACCGCCATTGGTGCCATCACCCGCCTGCGCGATATGGGGGTTGAGCAATTCCTGCTGGCTTCCAGCTTGGTCGGCGTGATCGCCCAGCGCTTGCTGCGCAAACTCTGCCCGCTGTGCAAAACCAGTGCCGTCATCCCCGCCCAAGACCTGTTGGGTTTGGGCTATCCGGCACAACATGACGAAACCCTTACGGTAGCCGAACCGATCGGTTGCGAACACTGCAAATTCACTGGCTACAAAGGCCGCGCCGGAATTTTTGAGATTGTCGCCATTGACAGCACCTTGCGCACCATGATTAATGAAGGCCAAGGCGAACATGCCTTGGACCGCCACGCCCGTTTGTCCTCGCGCAGCATCCAGCAAAGTGCGCTGGAAAAAGTGTTGGCAGGCGAAACCAGCGTCGATGAAGCCATCCGCATCACCCAAAAAGAGTAAGCATTATGGCAGCGTTCGAATATCAGGCCATCAATGCTAAAGGCCAGACGGTAAAAGGGGTGCACGAAAGCGACACCGTCAAACTGGCCCGCCAACAGCTTCGCAGCCAGGGGCTGACCCTGTTGGAGCTGAACGAAGTCCGCAACAAGGAGCATAAAAGCCGCAGCCCTCTGCTCAGCCACAGCATCGGTATCCGCCAAATGGCACACATCACCCGCCAATTGTCCGCCCTGTTGCGTTCCGGTCTGGCGATTGATGAAGCCTTGGGCATCATTGCCCAGCAATTGGAATCTTCCGGCAGCAAACGGGTATTATTGGGCATCCGCTCACGCATTTTGGAAGGGCAAAGTTTTGCCCAGGCCTGCCAAGCCTTTCCCAGCACCTTTACACCTTTGTACCGCGCCACCATTGCCGCTGGCGAATCATCCGGCAAACTTGACCAAGTATTGGAGCGTCTAGCCGATTACATCAGCGACAAAGGCCAAATCCACCGCAAATTGCAAATGGCCATGATTTATCCGCTGATGCTCACCTCCGTGTCCATTTTAGTGGTGATCGGCTTGCTGGCTTATGTGGTGCCGGAAATCACCGGCGTGTTCGACAAAATGGACCAACAACTGCCGGACATCACCGTAGCCCTGATCGCCTCCAGCAATTTTCTAAAAAACAATGGCCTGTACCTGTTGCTCGGCATGTTGTCCTTGTCCGCCGTCGCCAAGGCACTACTCCGTAACGCCAACCATCGGTTAAAATACCATCGTTTTTTATTGACTGCGCCGCTGTTGTCCAAATTCACCAAAGGCATCAACACCGCCCGCTTCACCCGCACCTTGGCGATTCTGACCAATAGCGGCGTGGAACTGCTGGAAGCGTTAAAAATATCCAGCCAAGTGCTGTCCAACAACGCTATGGAAAAAGCGGTGGAAAACACCGCCCTGAGGGTACGCGAAGGGCAAAGCCTGAACAAGGCCCTAGAAAAAACCGGCCTGTTCCCGCCCGTCACCATCCATTTGATCGCCAGCGGCGAGGCCAGCGGACAACTGCCAAGGATGCTCGCCAACGCCGCCGACGACCAAGAACGGGAAATGGAAGCCCTGACCGAACTGACCATGGGCTTGTTCGAACCTATCCTGATCTTATTCATGGGTCTGGTGGTGCTGATGATTGTCTTGGCCATATTACTGCCCATATTTGAAATGAACCAATTGGTGCACTAAGCACCTGAACATAAGGTGTTTTATCAGCGTTCGCGAAAATTGCCCAGCACAATTCATCGCTACAAGCGGGGTCAGCGTAATGGGTTCAAATGCTTGCAAATACATATGATATATGTACAATAAAAAAGCATGAACAGCGTTTGTGACCCTATCAAAAACAAACTGAATATTCAAAAACATCGTATTGATCTGGCCGATGTTGAAGGTGTTTTTCGATGATCGCGCCATTAGCATTGAAGAGTACGACCATGACAAAGAACGTTTTATGACCTTGGGTATGGACGGCTTCAGCCGCCTGTTGGTGGTGGCTTATCATTACTGGGGTGAGGATGAAATCCGGATTATTTCTGCGCGTTATGCCCAACCTCACGAGCTGCGCACATACGAGGGCTAAACAATGCAAGACGAGTATGATTTTTCCAATGGCACACGCGGTGCAGTGATTGAACCATCCAGCAAAACCCGTATCACCATTTTTCTGGATGATGACATCCTCGCGGCCTTTCGTGAACGCGCCGCACAAAGCGGCAAAGGCTATCAAACACTGATCAACGAAACCCTGCGTGCCAGCTTATCCCCTGAGTCAGCCCCACTCACTGCCGCGATGTTACGGAAAATTTTGCATGAAGAATTGCAGGCCGCATAAAAGCGATAGCACCCGTACCCCGGAAGGTATAACCCAACACACCCATTTTTATAACACCACCAAACCGTATAGCAACCCAATGAAAACAAAAAAAAACACCAAACAACAAAACGGCTTCACCTTAATTGAAGTGATGATCGTCGTAGTCATCTTGGGCATATTGGCTTCCATCATCGTCCCCAAAATCATGGGCCGCCCCGATGAAGCACGCATCACCCGCGCCAAACAAGACATCCGTGCCATTGGTGCTGCGCTTGACTTGTACCGCCTGGACAATTTCAGCTACCCCACCACCCAACAGGGCCTCGACGCGCTGATCACCAAACCGGACAACCTGACCACCGGCGCACACTGGAAAAAGGGCGGCTATCTGGACAGCGCCCCCACCGACCCTTGGGGCAAACCCTACATCTACCTGCAACCCGGTACTCATGGCGAATACGACCTGTATTCCTTAGGCGCCGACGGCATTGAAGGCGGCGCCGATGCAGCAGCCGATATTGCCAACTGGACAGAAAAATAAGCCCGCGCCTGTCACACATTAACGCTATGAAAGGTTTTACCCTCCTAGAAGTCATGATTGTGGTGGTGGTGATTGGCATCATCAGCAGCATGACCTTGCTAAAGATGGGTGATGGCGGACAAAGCCAATGGCAACAACAAGAAGCCCAACGGCTGTTGGAACTGTTCAAGCTCAGCTCCCAAGAAGCCATGGTCTCCGGCAACCCTATTGGCTTGGAGCTGTGCCGTGACGGCTACCGCTTTGTGCATCTGCAAGGCGAACACTGGCAAGCGGAACAGCGCGATGCCCTATTCCGGCAACGCCCAATCCAAGCCAAACTTCATTTGGCCTTACAACTGGGCAACCACCCCATTGCCTTAAATGGGCTGGCACAGACCAGCTTACATCCCAAGCCGCAGATCGTCTTCACCCCGGATGGCGACACCAGCCTGTTTCAAATCTTAATAAGCATTGACGACAGCACGGAGCGGGTCAGCCTCGCCAACACCGCTAAAGACGGCCTGACCATCAAAGCCCTGACCGCCACCGGGCCACTATGAGCAGCGCATGGCACAAACACTGCCATGCTAAGGCTGGACAAGGCTTGCGCCCGCATCAAGCAGGCTTCACCTTGCTGGAAGTGCTGATAGCCTTGGCAATCTTGGCGATAGTCATGATCAGCCTGATAAAAATCAGCTCCGACAATGCCCGCAACCTGTGGCATTTGGAAAACACCACACTCGCCGCCATCATCGCCCAAAACCACGCCACCTTGCTATTATTAAGCCAGGACAAACCGGTCACGTCCGACGGCTGGGAAACCTTGGCGGGGCGCAAATGGTATTGGCAAGCCACCCGCCCCGGCAGCCCCACCTTGGACAGCTTACAGTACCAAATCAAAGTGTATTTGCAAGGTGACAAAGACCCGTACACCGAACTGACCGTACTGGTGCCAAAACCGGATGAAAAAACCGATGAAAAGACCAATGCAGAACAATAAGCCGCAAGGTTTTACCTTGTTGGAACTGCTGATCGCCATAGCCGTATTCGCCATCATGTCGGTGATGACCTACTCCGGCCTGCACATCCTGCTCGATGCCAAAGCCCAGACCGCCAGCCGATCGGCACAACTGGAAGCATTACAAATGACCTTGTACCTGCTTAACGAAGACCTCGCCCAACTAGCCCCGCGCACCATCCGCGACAATTATGGCATGGTAGAATCCGCCTTCCGCAGCAATAGCAAAGACGGCGAAGTGCTCACGCTAACCCGTAGCGTGCCGCAATGGTCAGCCTACCCAACCGGTAGCCAACTGCAACGGGTCAGCTACCGGCTGGAGCAGGGCAGCCTGTACCGGCAAGTTTGGACGGCACTGGACCGCACCCAACAAAGCCAATACCAACGCCGCAAACTCATGGACACCAACAACGTGCAGTTACGCTTTTTCGACGAGCAATGGCTAGATTACTGGCTGGCGGACAGCAACTCCCTACGCACCCCCAAAGCCGTGGAAATTAGCCTGACAGTGGGTGATTTAGGGGTGGTGACGCGGCTGTTCTACCTACACCCATGAATACCACCAAGCACACACTCATAGGCACACAACGGGGTCACTGCACTATCTGCCCGCCCGGCCCACCCGGCTTGCAACAGGGCATTGCCCTCATCACCGTACTGCTGGTGCTGTCCATTGCCACCGTGGCACTGGTGTCCATGTCCACTAGCCGGCAACTGGACATCCGCCGCACCCAAAACCTGCTCCGCTCCAGCCAAGCCTTCGCCTATGTTTATAGCTTGGAAACATGGGCCGACACCGTACTTAGCAAAGACAAAAGCCTGAACAAAACCGATGGCCCGACCGACGTTTGGGCCACCCCGCTTACCCTGACCGTGCCGCAGGGCGGGCAACTCAACGCCCGCCTGCTCGACCTGCAAGGACGTTTCAACCTCAATAACCTATTTGAGGAAAACAAACCCAACGAACGCGAGATACAACGCTTCACCCGTTTGCTGGCCCTGCTGAAACTGGACACCGACGTGGTCGATGCCATTTTGGACTGGCTGGACAGCGACAGCGACATCCGTTACCCGAACGGGGCGGAAGATGAAACCTACCAGCACAAAGCCAGCCCTTACCGCAGTGCCAACGCCCCATTTGCCGACGTGTCGGAATTGTTGCTGGTCAAGGGTGTCAGCAACAAATTTTTCCAGAAGTTGCGCCCCTACATCTACGTCACCGACAGCCCGTCCAAACTCAACATCAACACCGCCGCCCCCATCATCCTGCAAAGCCTCGCCGATAACCTGAGTGACGACGACGTGCGCAGCCTAAGCTATGCCATTGCCGACAAACCTTTTGAAAATGTACAGGATTTTGTCAAACATGAGATATTGGCGGAGTTGGGTGTCGGCGAAGAAGGCTTAGGCGTGACCAGCAACAATTTTCTGCTCACTGGCAGCATTAGCCTAGGCAAGCTATCATTGCTGTTCGATTCACAGTTCAAACGTCCGCAAGAAGGACACATAACCTTGGTTAAACGGCAACGGAGAAGTCCTGTCAATGGCTGAAAACATACTGGCACGTCAACACCCCGGACAAAACGGCATCTATCAGTGGCTACGCTTAAATGCCGAAACACCAGACCTCCAACAAGGCGATCTGGCGCAATTGGCCGCCGCCACGACCAACGAAACAGTCCTATTGCTGATCCCCACGGCAGAAGTGCTGCATCTGACCATCGACCTGCCGCTCACCGCCAGCCGCCAAATAAAAAAAGCCCTGCCTTATGCCATTGAAGACCTGCTCGCCGAAGAAGTGGAAAACTATCATTTGGCTTGGTGCAAACTGGCCGATGGGCAAATAGCTGTCGCCGCCATTGAATTGGCAAGCTTGCACCGCCACCAAGATGCCTGCCAAGCCGCTGGCATCCGCTTGGGCGGCATTTATTCGGAACTGCTGTTCATCCCTTGCACGGCTGATAGCACTGGCGTGATCATCGAACAAAACCAAGCCACCTTGCGCTGCAAACCCTACCAAGGCGGCGCGATAGCAGTGTCCGCACTGCCCTTGGTGCTGGACAAACTGCTTGCTGAACAGCAACCACCACAACGCTTAGCTGTCTGGCAGACTGATATCGGGCAAACGACTATCCAGTGGCCGGACAAGCTGCCGGTCGATGCCCACCCGCTACCTTCGGCGTTGGCCTTGTTCGCCGGACACATGCCCAAAAAACTGGAACTCAACTTACTGTCAGCACATTACGCGCTCAAACAGGGCGGTGGGCAAAACTGGTTGCCGTGGTTGCCCAGCGCCGCCATGTTGCTGCTCGCCGCAGGCCTACAGTGGGGTTACACACTGCACCGCTACTGGCAAAGCGAGGTCTTGCTCAGCACCCTCGACACCAGCAACCAACAACTGTTCAGGCAAACCTTCCCGGACTTAAAACGCATCGTCAACATTAAGGCCCAAGCCCAACAAGAATTGGCCGCCTTACGCAAAACCGCCGGACAACGCCAAGACCGAGGTTTTTTATTTTTGCTTCACCAAACCGGCGCCACCTTGTCAACCCTCCCCCCCGCCGAAGCCCCGGAACTGCAAGGCATGGACTTTATCAACAATACCCTCAGCCTCAGCCTTAAAGCCAAGGACATTGTGCAACTGGATGCCCTAAAACAAAAATTGCAACAAAACAGCGGCCTTAAAGCTGAGATACGCTCGACTGAAAGCGTCGGCACTAACCTACTCGCCCATTTGGACATCAGCCAAACCAGCCCACCATGATCGACTATCTACAAAAATTGTCCGTACGGGAACGCAACCTACTGCTAGGTGGTGTCAGCCTGCTATTGTGCCTGGGCCTCTACGCATTCGCCTACGCCCCCCTGATCGACGGACAGAAAAAACTCGATGCCGCTCTCGCCAACCAGCAACAAGTCAAAGTTTTCTTAAGCTCGCTCAGTGCCGAAGTCAGCCAGCTTAGGCAAAACCAAGCCGAACAACCCATCGACAATGGCCAATCCCCGCTCGCCATCATTGATGCCAGCAGCAGCCAAATGGACATTAAGCCGTGCATCAAGCAAATCGTCTCCGAAGACCCCGTCAGCCCCCAATTAGGACTGGAAAAATGCAACTTCGACAAACTGGCGGTCTGGCTTGCCGCACTGCAAAAACAACAAGGCTTTTTAGTCAAACAAATCCAGCTCAACCGCGAACCTGCCAGTCCCGGGCAAGTCAGTGGCAAATTGGTGCTGTCACGCTAAACACGCGCCAATAAACAACCACTACCCTAGGTTTATTTCCACCCTATCAGCACCGCCCTAATGCTAGCGCACCCATAAAACATAAGCAAGCCATTGAATTTATTTTATAAATTTAAAAATACCCCGTTGGCATGAAAAAAGCTTGTAGTTAGATGGACACATTATTGCCAGTCTGCACTGGCCTTTAAGCATTTTTATTACGGGTAAGCCAACATGCACAAACATCTCATCAAAATAGCGCGTTATACCGCCATCATCCTTATTTCATCCACCCCATTGCCTCTCTATAGCGCCGATGCCCTCGCCGATGAAATTGATATGGACAAAAAACGCACGCCCGCCATTCTAGGTGCCAGCGGCCACCAACAACGCAAGGGGCAGCCTGCCAAAAGCGGTGGCGGCAACCAGCAGCCATAAAGACAACCACCCCAAACTCGGCATCTTTAGCCACTTCTGCCCGCAAAGATGCCGGTTGCACCCTAGTGCTTGCTGTCGGTTTGACGCTAACGCCACCTCATCAAACACCTTAACATCAAGGATTGCCAATGGCTTCGTTTGGGATAAAACGGACGTGACTATAATAGTGTATAATGGGTAGCTGAGCCACTTAAGCCAACACGCTTGAGATTTTTTGGTCCCCCTAAAAAACCAATGAAAACCCTGTACTTAAAATCAATAACAACACTGCTGTTGTTATGTTTTGTTGTCGCCGCGCAAGGGCAA
>Ga0316222_1001939_pt1 | contig 23390 bp, 35 predicted proteins | sample TBH18011metaG_FD_206008 | JGI IMG/M metagenome (GOLD analysis project Ga0316222, IMG submission 206008) | Freshwater microbial communities from Trout Bog Lake, Wisconsin, USA - TBH18011 | ecosystem: Environmental > Aquatic > Freshwater > Lake > Hypolimnion/Profundal zone | place: USA: Wisconsin... | reverse complement strand
GGCCTGGAGCAGGCGGAACCCTGCCACCGCCCCCGCCACCCAGGTGATGATATGGCCGATCACCGCCAGGGCGGCCAGCGCCATCACCACCTTGCCGACCACGCCGCCGCAGGCGTTCAGGGCATTGGCGAAGGTCTCGATTGGGCCGGCGAAGACGCTTTCGGCGGCGATGGCCATCGACCCCTTCAGCCGGTTCATGGCGGCGGTGAGGGTCTCGCCGGCCTCGGCCGCCTTATGCATCATCTCGACGCTGTCGCCCTTGGCCCCCAGGATGCGGTCCATGGTCTCGGAATGGCCGGTGGCCTTGATCTCGCCGCCGACCGCCTTGAACATCTTGGCGGCGGATTCGCCGAACAGGGCATCCAGCCGGGCGATGGCCGCCACCTGCTGATCTTCCGGCAGCGTCAGGGCCTGGCCATACTTGGCCGCCATCTTCTGCATCAGCTCGCGCGGATCTTTGACGCGGTCGTTCTGGTCGGTGGCCCGCTCGCCCAGGCCTTGGCTTAACTGGGCACGATAGTCCTTGTTTCTCAGGTCGCTCAACCAGCCTTCGGTGGCCGAGATCGCTTTGCGGGCATTGCCGCCGGCACCCTTGGCCGCGACGGCATAAACGGCGCCCAGCGCGGCGACCGCCTGCGGCCCCTTCAGGCCCAGGGCTTCGACGCTGTCGCCCATGCGGTCGATGGCCTCGGCGAAGGCGTCCACCCCGCCCTCGATCCCCTGCACCTGTTTGCGGATCAGCGCCGTGGCATTGAGAAAATCTTCCGGGTGTTCCAGGTGCATCTTGGTTTGCAGCACCGCGAACATCTTGCCGGCGTTCTCGGCGGAGGCACCGGTCAACTGGATCATCGCCGCCGCCGTCCGGGCGTTCTCGCCCAGCACCTCGGCACTGCCGCCGGTGGCCCGGAACGCCTTGAACACCTCGGTCATGGCGGACTGGGCGACGCCGAATTCGACCGATGCATCGTTGAGATCCTCCCGCAGCCTGACCGTGGCGGCGCCGGTCATGTCGGTGTTGATCTGCACCCGCTTCCAGAATTCCTCCTGACCGGCCACGTCCTTGATGGAGAAGCCTTCGGCCACCACGGCGCCCATTCCGGCGAAGGAATGGGCGAACTTCTCCGAGGCTTCGCCCGCCGCCTTGCCCAGTTCGGCCAGACGCCCCAGCGGCACCCGGAAGGCATCGCCCAGCCGCCGCACCGCGTCATGGGCGCGGTTCATGCCACGATCCAGGCTGATTCCGGCCTGTTCGCCGGCCTCGCCCACGGCGGCGGCGGCGCGGGTCGGTTCCGACAGGGCGGCGGCGATCTGCTTGATCGGTGCCGTGGCGGCGTCGATCACGCTGAAGACCAGGCTGAAGGCCATGTTGCCCGCCACTATCGGTTCCCTTCCATCAGCTTGAAGACCCTGACCGCCTCGGTATGCCAGGCATAGAGATCGGCCAGGGTCATGTCCTCAATGGCGTCCAGCCCGGTGTGCAGGATCGCCGCCACATCGGCGGCTAGTGGCCGCCACTGCTCTGGGAATTCCCCAAAAAACCCGAGACGATCTCCCCCAGGATCAGGCCGTCGAGGGCGTCGATCTTGCCCAGGGTCAGCGGCCCGATCCCCGACAGGGTGGCGATCAGCTTGGCCGAGGCGGCGAGATTGGCCGACCCCGCCGACCGGTGGGTCTTCATCTCCTTGAAGCTCGGGCGCCGCAGGGTGATCTCGGCGGCCTCGCCGTCCTTGGTCGCCAGGGGCTTGCGCAGGGTCAGGGTGGCGCCGTCATCGGTCGGGATGATGCGGTCGGCGTGACGGACCACCAGGTCGCCGGGGTAACGCTCGCCGCCATCGGGCAGGCGGTCGAAGAAGCCGCCGACCACCTCGGCCAGCACCAGGGAGTCCTCGGCGTCGATCTCGTCGAAGGCGGCGACCGCCACCCCCGACAGGCGGGCGATCAGCCAGCCGACCTTGTCCATGTCGTCGCCGGGCTGGCGCGACTGCATCAGGACATCGTCGAAGAGGGGCCGGGTCAGGGCCAGATAGGCGAGATCGCCATCCTTGGTCACCAGGGGCTTGCGCAGGGTGAAGGACACCGACCCGTCCTCGGCGGTGGTCAGGCGGTCGGCGTAGCGTTCGATCAAGCTCATGATGCGATCCTTAGAACGAGATCGTGAGGGTGGCGGCGGCCGACGCCAGGTCGGTGAGATCGCCGCCATAGCTGATGGCGACCATGCCCTTGTTGGCGTCGAGATCCTCCGCCTTCAAGAAGGTGGCGTCGGCGATCTGGTAGGTCTTGCCGTTGTCGCAGGCGAACACCACCGAGAGGCCGCTGCCCTTGAGGGCGGAGATATCGAAATCACCGCCATGGAGGAAGTTGGCCTTGATGGTGCTGGGCACCGCCTTGCTGGTGAAGCCGCCGGTCTGGCCCCTGCTGTTGAGGACCAGGGTGTTCTCGACCCCGGCCATGCCCGCCAGGGAGGCACCCTCCTGACTGGTGGCGGCCCAGGCGCCGTTGATATAGATGTCGGCCTTGCCGGTAAGCTGCTGCATGATCGTCTACTCCAGGAAGGCCATCTGACCGGCGATGATGTCGAGCGGCCCGACCAGGCGGGGGGCCAGCAGCTGATCATTGCGGGCATGGTTTTGGATGTTGCGGAGCGACAGCAGGGCCGCATTGAAGCCGGCGAAGTCCTGCACCAGGCCGAGCTTCATCATGGCGCTGTACCAAGCCATGGTTTCGGTGGCGAGGATGGCCGGGGTGACCTCGCCGGTGATGACCGGGGTGCCGTTATCGGCAAAGGTCACATTGGCGAACTTGGCGCTCATCCAGTTGACCCACGAGGTCCGCAGATACATCAGCGTCGCCATCACCCAACGGCCGTGATAGGCGGTGTCGGCCGCGCCGGAGGCATTGGTCTTGTAGGTCGTGACCGCCTTCTCCAGCACCACGGTACCATCGGGCTGGGCGGTCCAGCATGAGCCGCCGTCGAGGTATTGAGCGTTGCGCTCCGCCAGGGTCAGCTGATCGGCCAGGGCCGGCGCCATCAGGCCGGGCAACAGGGTGCCCTTCTGCGGCGCGTTGGGGCGGTTGGCCAGATTGATGGCATAGACCGCGCCGATCACCGCCGCCTCGACGAAGGTGGGATGGGTGGCGTTCTGACTGCCATAGCAATCCACAAACTGGCTGTTCATGGCGGCCAGGGCGGTGTTGATGGTGCCGGGCGTCCCCCGGATCGCGGTCACCATCGCCCCTTCCTTGGCCAGCAGGGCGTTCCAGCGCCGGCTCATCTCGGCATACCAGGCGGTATAGGTGGCGCTGTCGTTCCACGGGCAGGCGATGACATGGTACTGGGTATCGCCGAGGGCGGCGATCACCGGCGTCGCCGCCGGATTGCCTGCTCCCCCGGTCATGGCGGTGATGACGGCGGTCAGGCCGGCCGGGATGATGTCGGAGGCATAGTAGATCAGCCGGATGTCGAGGCTGCCGGCATCGACGCCCTTGTGGCGGGCGGTGATGTCCACCTTGGAGACGGTGGTGCCGTCGACGGCGGCGGTGACCGGCAGATCCAGCACCCCGTTGATGGCGGCGGCCAGGGCGGTGGCCACCTGGGCGGCGGTCTGGCCGACCGACACGGCGATCTGGGCCGGCTCGATCAGGCCGCTATAGCCGATATAGGCGGTCAGCATGCCGGCCTGGGTGGCGGTACCGGTGAAGGCGATGGCGCCGGTAGCGGCGACGCCGGCCGGATTGTCCACCACCGGCATGGCCCAAGTCTCGGTGAAGGCGTTGGCGTTGACCGCTGCCGCCACCATGTTGGACAACATGCTGCCCTGGCCGAACAGGGCATCGGCCTGCCCCTTGCCGTTGCTGATCCTGACCGGCACCAAAGGCTGGGCGGAGCCGGAGGCCAGCATCTGACCCATGATCAGGTAGACATAGGCGACCGGCGCCGCGCCGTTGCTGGCATTGGCGCCGGAAAACTCCATGCGGGCGCCGGGCACCTCAAGGGCGTTGGGGATCTGGGAGAAGGCGATGGAGTCGGGCTGGCTCATGATTGACCCTCACTCGGGGTTGCGGCGGCGGCCGGCTTCGGGGCCAAGGCCGGGGCGGGTTTGGCCGAGGCGGTGCTGGGGGCGCCCGGGTTGACCTCGACGATGTCGCCCCGCTGCCACGCCCGGTACCAGTGCGGATCGTCGAGATCGACCGGATGGGCGGCGCTGTCGGCATCGTCGATGCAGGACATCACCTTCTTGGTATCGGGGTGGCGCAGCCGCCGGCCCGACGCGGTTTTAACGAGCCTTGAATCCAATTTAAGGGCCTCCGAAAGGGACGATGGATTGGAAGTCGGCCGGCGGATCGGCCGGCAATGTGGTGGGCAGGGTGGCGCCGGGGCGCAGCCAGTCGGCGTGGATCTCCACCAGCGCCGCCACGTCGCCGCCATCCTCGGCGGTCGAGCGATTGGTGAAATACTGGCAGGTGAACTGGATGCCGGTGACCGACAGGCGGTGCTGGCCGCCCTTGCCGCCGGGGGTGCCGGAATAGACCTCGTCAATGGCCACCGGCATCAGTCCCTGGATCGCCAGCCCGAGGGTCTGGCCGGTCAGCAGATCGCGGGCCAGCTCGGCCAGTTGACGCGACCCCAGTTCGCCCGGCGTCGGGCCGCCGACCCGCGACGCCAGGGTCTGGGTGCGCTCGGAGGACGAGCCGCAGACGATGGTGAAATTGCCCTCCCAGTTGACGCCGGCATTGGAGGTGATCAGGGCCACCGACCTGGTGTGGCTGATCAGGGCGAACGGCGTCATCTCGATCAGCAGCGCCTGGTTCTCGTCGGCGAACTCGCCGGAATAGCGGTCGATGGTCTTGATCAGCGCCCCGATATTGAGGACGGTATTGGCCAGCTTCAGCCGGGCGATGATGGCGTCTTCGATCCGGCGGATGGCGGCGCTCATGACGCCCCCATCAGGTAATCATGGGCCAAGGCCGAGATCGACCGCTGATCGGACTCGGACAGGCCGATATAGGGCCGCGCCGGCACGGTGACGCTGTGGGCCGCGACCTCGACCTGGCGCGCCTCGGCAATCTTGTGCTTGCCCTTGGCGAAGCGGGTGACGGTGGCGGTGGTGCCGTCCTTCCGCTCGATCTCCACCTGGCGCAGCCGCAGCACCTTGCCCATGGCGTAATGATCGATGGTGCCGCCCATCTGCATCAGGGCGGCATAGATCAGATTGCTGCCGACCTCGACCGAACGGGAGGTCGAGCGGAAGGTGATCGACTGGCGCAGCCGTCCCGAGGCTTGCAGCGCCTTGGCATTGGCGCCGCGTTGTTTCAGGGTGGATTTGGACAGGGGCGCCCACTTCTTGCCGTCCGGCCCGGTCTGGGTCTGGAACCGGCGCAGCGTGCTGCTGACCAGCTGCTGGCCGATGGCGTCCATCAATCCCTTGGACTTGCCCAGGCGCTCGGCGATCTCGGCATAGACCTTGGTCGCCTGATCGACGATGCCGACAGTGAGCAGGGCGCCGGCCATCAGAACCCCCGCAGCGAACGGTGATTGAATTCGCGCGGGGCGCCATCGACCGCCAACACCGCGCCGTTGACCGGCGTGGCGGCGTCGGGCACCCCGTTGGCCTGCAGCATCAGTTTGCCGGTGCGGGCCTGGGCCAACTGGGCCATGGCGTCGTCATAAGCGTCGCGCACTTCATCGGGCGGCGACAGATACAGCCGGAACCAGGCGATGGCGCAGGCCCAGCCCTTGACGATGCCGGTGACCGGGGTCAGCGGCAGGGTGTAGCGCTCGCCGAGATAACCATCCATCAACTCGGTGGCATCGGCGCAGGCGGCATCCACCACACCCGGATCAGCCACGCCGTCACCGTCACGGTCCGACACCTGCAACAGCTTCTGCGCGCTGTAGCGGTTGGTCAGATCGTCGGCGGTCACATAGGTGTAGCTGTCGGGCATGGTGGGACGTGCTTCCTAGATGATGCGCGCCGACATCACGAGATCGGCGGTGCCTTTCCAGATGTTGCTGGTCGAGCCACTGCCGGTCGCGCCGATGAAATCGGCCTTGGTGATGGTGTTGCCGGCGCCTTCGTTGCTGGGACCGACGAACAGGGTGTCGGGCACCAGGCCCCAGGGCTGGCCATTGTCGCGGAACAGCGACAGCATCTGGGCGCGGGCGGCGGCGTAGTTGTCGGGGGTTAGCGGCTGGCGCGACCGGACGATGGTCTGCCACAGGCCGAAACCGACATTGGAGCGGCCATCGACGCCGAACAGGTATTCCTTGCGCTGGAACACGTTGGGGTCGGTGAGGTTGACCAGGCTGGTGAACTGGAACGGCCGGCGCTTCTGATAGATCAGCGGCTTGAGGATCTGCTTGGTGCAGGCCAGATACCAGGTCGCGCCGGTGCCCCCCATATCGTTCGAGTAGGTGGTCTTCTTCTTGTTGGCATCGAAGCCGGGATGGTTGGCCGAGAAGAAGGGCTGGCCGTCGTAGCAGAGCGCGGAGCCGCCATTGGCCAGCAGACCGAAGGACAGCACGTCGGGGTATTCCGCCGCATCCTTGCCCAGCTGAGCGAACAGCGGGTTGTAGACGCCATAGGCATCGTCCTCGACCGCATCGCGGTCCAGCGCCACGGTGTTCTCGAAGGTCTTGTTGACGATGGCGTAGCTGTGCAGCGACAGGTTCTGGGCGACGCGATCACCCAACCACTCGCGGAAGCCGGTGGTGGTGCCCAGCCAGGGATAGATTTCCTGCTTGGTGGTGCTGTTCGCATCGGTGGCCAGCCGCCCATAGATGACCTGGGGCGAATAGTCGTTGAAGGCATTCTGAAACACCGTTTGAACGCCGGTGAACAGGATCTGCAGATTGGCGGTGTTGAGTTCCATGATGGCTCCTTAGACCACTTCGACCCAGGGGTTGCCGGTCTGGGGGTCGATGTCATAGATGCGCCCGGCGACCGAGCGGGTGGCGGCGCCCGAGACCGGAGCCGAGGTGAGCGCGACCGTGTTGTCGTCGAGGATGTAGCAAGGCTCGCCGATATTGGCCTCGGCGATCAGGTCGGCGCCGGCCGGGGAGTTGGTCCACAGGAAGACACCCCGCCGCACGCGGATGTTGATGGCGCCGGCCGCGCCGCTGACATTGTTGGCCTGATGTTCGGCGCGGCCAATGGCGACCAGGCCGGTGGCGGCGGTGCCGGGCTCGGCATAGCCGCCGGCCAGTACCACCAGGGCGCCGGCATAGATCAGCGCCCCGGCGGCGACCGGCACGGAACGGAACTTGCCCTCCTGGGTGGGGCAATCGAAATCCTGGGTCAGGGCGGTCATGCTTTGGCTCCCGTGTCCTGGGCGGTGGTGACGCCCTGAGTCTTGCGGTACTGGTCGAGGGTGATGCCCAGATTGGCGCAGACCGCCAGGACGGCTTTGTCATCCTGTTGGGTGGCATGGAGATCGGCCCCGGCCGGGGGAGTGTTGGGCAGCAGGGCGCCGGGGGCGACGATGGCGGGCGACGCGGCGGCCCAGGCGGCAAAGCCCTGCAGGTTCTGGCTGGCGTATTCCAAGGCCCACACCTTCATGGCCGGGGTTACCTTGCCCGCCCGCGTGGCATCGTCCACGGCGGCCTGAGCACGGGTGGCGGCGTCGGACTGGGCCAGGGTCGAGACCTGCTTCTGCAAATCGGCGAAGGCGGCCATGGGCACGAAGAGCGCCGGGTCGGGGGCGCCGGTGGCGACCGGCGGTTTCTGGGCGGCGGTGGTCAGATTGGCGCAATGGGCCGTGATCTGGGCCATCGTCGTATCGGCGGGCAGCCCGAGGGCTGCCGCCAGGGCGGCAAGCGCTTCCTTATCCATGGGATCTCCGGTCTGTGAGATTTGAGAATTGACGGCAGGCAGTTCCGCCAGGTTGGGGGCATTGACCAGGCCGACGCTGGCCAGTTCCAGTACCTCGCCGGTCTGGGGGTCGTGGCGGAAGGCGGGGGAAATGAAGCGGTATTCGCGACTGGCCACGGCGGTGCGGCCGGCCTCGGTCCAATCCACCCGGCCCCACAGTGCCCCGTCACGGGCCTCAAGCTGGCCGATCCAGCCGGCGGCCGGACTGGGGCCGCCATTGAGGCAGGCGAAAACGGTCTGATGATTGTAGTCCAGCGCCAGCGGCCGGCCGCCCGTCATCGACTGGGCCGCGACCCGCGCCGGATTGGACAGCACATAGGGGCCGCGACCATCGACACCGCGCGAGGTGCCGGCCGGCATCACCATCAGCCACTCGGGGACGGCGCCGGCTTCGGTCGCGGGGAGCGCCGAGGCGACGGACAGGACGGCGATGGGAGACGGTGCGGGCACGGGCGTTCCTCTCGGGGTAACCGAGATGGACGCTACATGGGTAAGGGCGGGAGGTTCAGGCGGACAGTGTCCGGCCTGATCGGGGCCGGGGCGGGAGGTCGTTGCCCGATCACCCTGCACCATCCGGGGTGCCGCCGCAAGGGCCGCCAAACGCGCCAGGGGCGTTCAAATTCGCGTTTAATAAATTCCGGGTCCATCCGGCGCCCCCATCCCGTCGCGGGCGTCCTGGGCTGCCCTATGGCTTTTCGGGTGGAGATTGATTTTCAGGGCCGGGTGACGGATAATGATGGGGCCGGTTCGAAGTTGAAAATCGTTATTTCAACGCGGCGGCCCTGGGAAACCGGGCTGCTGAAATGAGGGGTAAAGTGGCGTCCCTCCGAACCGGCAAACTCTTCCCCTACTTCTTGAACGGCACCTCTTCGTAAGTCCCCGGGTTATCCAGGGCGGCGGGATTGACCAAGCTGTCGTGCAGGACGGCGTTGGTGAACAGGCCGCCGGTGCTGCCCTGGCTCCAGTTGACCTCCAGTGCGATCTTGCCAAGGCGGGGATCGGTGCCGGACGGGCTGAAGACGTAGAGCAGATTGTGGTGCTCCTTGTCCCACAGCACCCGCTCCGGCATCGCCATCATCTCGGGCAGCCGGCCAATATCGGCCAGAGACGGCGCGGTGGGAGGCTTCTTCACGGTGCCGTCCGGGCGAATGATGCCCTGCACATGGCGGGCGCTGCGGAAATGGCCGATGGCGCGATCCTCGACCGTGATCGCCCCACTGACCGGCGAGGCGCCCTTGCCGGCCACGAAATCCAGCACCTCCTGCGACAGCGCCCCGATCACCCGGCGGTCGCCGATGGTGTGGCCGGTGTCCTCGATCTTGTTGACCCACATCCCGAAATCCTGGGTCAACGCCCCCAGCATGTACTTGACGCTTTCGGCCTGGGCCGCCGCCGCCAGGGGTGGCGGGGCACTGACCCACTTCGCGGCGGCGGCGCGGGCGGCGTGGAGATCGACGGCGGCCTTGCCGGGGTTGTAGCCGAAGCCGGGATCGATTCCCTCCGGCACCTCGGTCACTTCGCCGGTGCGGGCATTGGTGTAGGTGACGGTCTCGGGCGGCGGCGGGGTCACGACGGTGCGGCCCTCCTCGACCACGTCGGCATGACTCAACTGGCGCAGGGTGCAGCGGCAGTTCCAGCCGCATGGCGGGGTATGGGTCTCCAGCCAGGGATCATCCAGGTGGACCACCGTGCCGTTCCATTCCTTGTGCTCCGGCCGGGTGTGATCGTCCAGGATCGCCGAATACTCGGTATAGGGATGGGTGGCCTTGGTCCGCTCCGCCTGCGCCCATTTCCCCGCCGCGTAGGCCATCCTCAAATTGACATCAAAGATGGTTTTCAGCCGGCGGGGCGAGCCAAGCTGGGAAACCGGGGCATCGCCGGTCTTCGGATCGAGAGCCGGGGCGCGGCCCCACCAGCCCTGGGCCTGCAGGGTCGGGATCAGGTTGCGCTTGAACGTGGTGAAGGTGGTGCCGTTCTGCAACGCCGCCAGGGTGGCGGCATGGACGGCGCCAAGAATGTCGAACCCAGCCGACTTGGCCGCGGTGAACTGGGCGGCATGGTCCTGCTGCCAGAAGTCCCGCCAGTCGAAGCTGGGCGACAGGGCAAAGCCCTTGACCTTGAAATAGGCGATGGCCTCTTCCGGCGGCAGCGCCTTGAGGTCAACCGCCCCCTCCTTGCTGTTAGCCACCATTTTCGCTGTCCGGCATGATGGGGGCGCCGGTCAGCCCGGCCAGACGGGCGGTGAAGGCGGCCTGGGCCAGCGACTGGGCCAGCTTGGCGGGATCTTGTTTGACCAGCAGCTCCGGCAGCCGTGCCTGGAACTCCTCCAGCGTGGTGCAATCCTCCATCAGCGCCTGGATGGGATCGACCAGCGGCGCCACCAGCGGATGCCAGTCGGCCAGCTGATCGTCCTGCATTCTGTCGATAGCGTCGGTCACCGGTGCCGCCGTCTGGGGCAACTGCGATTGGGTCGACAGCTTGCCGCCCTTGGGCAACGGCGGCGGCTGAAGATCCGGGGCATCGATACCCTCGGGATCTCCGTCGTCGGGGGGGGGCGCGCCGAAGGCCGGCACCGGCGCCGGGGCCTTCAGCACCGGTTCACCCGGCTCCGGCGCCGGGATGCCCAGCTTGCCGCCGGCCCAGGCTTCGGAGACCTGGCCGCCGAGAGCGACAAAGGTTTTGACGTTGTCCATCAGGCCGGTCAGATCCTCGGTCTCCTCCTCGCCGATCCTGACGGTGGGATAGCGCGGCCTCGGACCGACGTTGAAATCCACCAGGGGCTTGACCACGTCGCGCGACAGGGCGGCGGCCAGCTGGGCGGCGTCGTCGTCCTGGATGTCGTCACGCACATGCTCATGGGCATCGGCGGTGCCGACATACTGGCCGGTATCGGTGGTGCCGGTCTGGCCCAGCACCAGCTTGGAAATCTGGGAATTCCACCAGTCCAGGTTGCCCTGATGCGGCGAGGCGCCGGTGGCTTTGCTGGCCTCGACAAATTCGATGTCCATGGTCTGGGGGATGATCGCCGCCGCGTCGGCCGCGATATTGCGCACCGCACGGAGCAAGGTGGCCTTGTCTTCCTTGCTGGCGCCGGACTCGTATTTTCCGACCCGCAGGGGATGGCCATAGACCTCCAGGAATACCGCCCAGGCCTTGGCCGAGAAATTCTGAAACATATAGGCCCAGGCCGCCGGGCGCATTAAACCGCCCCGGATCGGCAGGCCCGACTTGGACTTGTGGATATGGGTGATGAACTTGGCCGGCGGCAACGGGGTGCCGAAATTGCCCCGGTCCAGCTCGTCGGCCGGCACCGAGAACGCCCCGGCGCCATCGCCGGGACCGCCGCGCATCAGAATGGTTTTTCCGTCCACCCGGTCGAAGACGAACCATGTCGGGAACCGCCATTCGATCCGCGCCGGCCGCCACTCGCCCAGCTGCTGCTCCCAGATCAGTTCGGAAACGCTGAACCCCTTGCCGACCGCGTCAAGGATGTCGAACAGGGCGCCGCGCATGACGGGGCCTTGGAGGAAATCGCGCACCAGGTCGGCGGCCTTGGCATCGGCGGCATCCTCGCCGGCCGCCGTCACCTGGATCGGCAGCCCCGCGACCTGGAGCTTGCGGGTGGCGAGCACCGAACGGTAATGGAGGTTTTTCTCCTCCATGGCCTCGGCCAGCCACATGGCCGGGATCAGGTTACCCATCTCGGCCTCGCGCAGCAGGCTGGCCAGGCGCTCCGGCCCCAGACCCTCCTCGGGGTGGCCGCTGATGATCGACCGCAGTCCGGTCACTGTCGGTGCCGTCAATTCCTCGCGCAACAGCGCCGGGTCGGGTTTCCCCGCCAACATGCTGGCCACCTTGTCGAACAGTCCCATCACCAAGCTCCCGCGCCAAATCGTAGACCGCCGCCGCCCTCGTCTTCGTCGTCATCGGGCGGTTGGGAAAAGTCGCGGGTCCTGGCCTCGGCCCCGCTCTCGTAGCCGTATTCCATCACCGGCATGCGGCTGGCCACCCATGCCATCAGATCGGCGATGGCGGAGTCGCCATGGCGCTTGACGGCCTTCTTGCCGCCGGCCGCCGCGTCACCCTTGGCGGCGGTTTCTTCCTTGCGCTCGATCTGGGCGATGCCGCGCACCATCTTGATGGCGCGGTGGTCATTATAGGTGTCGGCGTCGAGCGGCAGTTCGATCAGCCCGTCCTCGAATCCTCCCTTGAACGGGGTCATGACATCGCGGTACCAGCCGGCGTTGATCTTGACCTGGTTGATCTTCGACAGCCCGAACCTGGTTGCGGTCTCTTGGGCCAGTGGCGCGCCGTTGCCGGTGGCGTCCATGGCGCCGGCCCGGAAGCGCGGCAGCCGGTCGAGGATGTACCATAGGATCAGGCGTTGCTGGGCGTAGGGGGCGTTGCGCAGCTCGACCACGAAGGGGGGGCGGCGCACCATGTTGGCCTGCATCTGGACCGGCCAGATCACGGTCAGATCGCCGCTCATGGCGAAGTCCTCGCCGAAATACGAGTCCAGCTTGGGATCAAGGGCATCGAGCAGCGGCTTCAGCTCACGCTCGCAGAAATCCCGGGCCTCGGCATCGCGCAGATAATCGGCGACGGCGAGGAAGTCGGGTCCGCAGCCCCAGCGGATGACCGGGATACCGGGCTTCTGCTGGCGTTCGATCAGCGTCCCCGGCAGGAAGGTGCCGCTGCCGCTGGCGGGGCGGACGAACAGCTCCTCGTCGGCGCCGTCGCCGTAAATGGCGATGATCTGCTCCCGCCACTCGGCCTCGGCCTCGACCGACCAGGCCTTGCCGTTGACCAGGCAAATACGCTGATAGAGACCGTCCTTGAGGGCCTGGTCGAAGTCCAGGGTGATCAGGGCATAGGGCTTGCGGCCCTTCTTGATGTCCTCGACCAGCAGGTTGAAGGGATTGGTATCGCCGTCATGGGTGCTGATCACCAGCACCTTGCCGCCCCAGATCAGGAAGGCGTAGGCGGCCTTGAGCAATGCATCCAACTCGTCGTGGAACGCGGCTTCGTCGATGATCACATAGCCTTGCTTGCCGCGCAGAGAGCGCGGCCGGGAGCACAGCGCCATGATCTCGTAGCCGGAGGCGAAGGTGATCCTGAACGCCTTGATGTCGCGGGAATTGCCGTCCGCATCGACTTCCTGGAAAATGGTTTCCTCGACCTCGCTGGCGACCTGGCTGAACGCCTTGGCCCACATGGCGCAGGTGTCGATGAACTCCCGCGTCATGTCGAGGTTGTAGCCAATATACATGCTATCCATGCCGCCGGCCGAGCGGGCGGCGGCGGAGGTCAGGACGGCATCGGAAGCGACCGCCCAGGTGTATCCGGTCCGCCGCGACTTCTCGACCACGGTGACCTGGTTGAGCGCGGTGGTGGCCAGCAGCCGCTGCTGGTAGGTCAGCAGCACCTCGGGCAGGCGGCCGAGATCCAGGCCGTCGCCGACGATGCCTGTCAGCCAGTCGGGCGTGGATTGGCAGGATTCTCGCCGTAGTGCCGCCCATTCCTCCTTGGTGATCGCCGCGCCGATCTGCGACATCACGCCACCTTGACGCCGAGGATCTGGGCGCGGATGGCGGCGATGGTATCCTTGGAGAGGCCCTTCTCGCGGCCCACCGACTCGGCGGCTTTGACGGCGGCATCCTTGGTCTTCTTTTCCGCCTGCTCGCGCATCTTGAAGATCAAGGCCGCGTCGTTGTTCTTCGCCGAGGACAGATCCTTGAGCGCCTTGGCCAGCAGCATGGCCGATTCCGGGTCGATGCTGACCGGTCCCTTGGTCTCGCCGTCTTCACCGGGTTCCGACGACATGAACAGGTCAAGGATGGCGCTGTGCATCAGCTCGATGTTGAGCCGGGCGGTGCGGTCCTCGGGGGCGTCGCCCAGCTTGCGCACCAGCGCCTCGGCAACGGCGCGGGAGCGCTGCATGCGGTCGGCCAGGCGATCGAGGCCCTGGATGTGGCGATGCAGACCGGACCGCGACGGCAGGGCGTCGGGATCGACCAGCGGCGGTTCGGCCAGCTCGGGCGGCAGCGATCCGGGCAACGTCGGCCGCTTACCGGCGGCGAGGTCGCGCAGAGCATCGGCGATATCGTCGAGGGTCCAGTTGTGGGTGTTGTGCAGTTCGGAGATCAGCTCGCGGATCTCGGGCGGCAGCTTCTTGACCTTGGACGGTGCCCGGCGCGGCATGGCTCAGATCCCAGCGAAGGGAACGGCAATACCGGGGACATCGGCCAAGCCAGCCTGGACCTCGTGGCCACGATTCCGCAGGGTCGAAACCACCATGCCGCCATCCAGGATATCGGATTTCAGGAGATCCTGTTCGGCCAGCCACGCCAGATCGGTCTTGACCTGGTCGAGGGTGCAGGGGTGGCCCAGACTGGTGACCGCGCGGTGAAGCACGTAGCCATTGGCGGAGTGGCCGGGCGCCTTGGCCAGTACCTTGAGCAGGGCCAAGCGCCGCTCTTCGCGCATGATGGTTTCCAGGCTCATGATTTTCCCGACAGTTCGTTTTTGACCAGCATGTTGACGGTGGTCTGCAGGGTATTGACCGATCCGGTAACCCCCTTCACCTCCGCCTCGACCTTGCGCACAAGCGATGTCAGATCCCCGATGGAGCGGCTGAGGCCATCCAGATCGGCGCGGCTCGGCATGTATTTCAGGCGCTCGTCGATGCGGGTGAATTGCGACTCGAGCTGATCGATCCGGCCTTCATTCCGCCGATGCTCTTCCTCGGACTCGAGGTGCGCCTTCTTGTGGTCGGCGATATAGGCATTAAGGGCGCTTGAAACGTGGTTCATGGCCGAGCGCGATGCGAAGTATTTCTGGCCCCAGAACACAGCCGCAGGCAGCAGCAATCCCGACAGTATGGCGATGCCGAGTTCAATGGTGGTCTTGTCGAGCCATTCCGGCATCATCTCGTCCCCACTAGGTGGCGGGCGCAGAACCCGCAGACATTGGTCCCCGGTACGGCCTCGCGACGAGCATCCGGGATGCGCTCGCCACATGAATTGCAGAAATAGGCACTCTCTACCGTTGGCCGGGGCCGGTCCCGGACGACGGCCAAAGCCGCCGCCCGGTCCGTCGTCTCACGCTCCGAGGCATGGTCGACGATGTCGGCCATTACGGGTTCGCGGCGGCCGGCGCCGGGGTGACGGCGGGAGTTGCCGGCACGGGAACCACCGGTGCCGGGGCCACCATGGGGGCCGGGGGAGTGGCCGGGGCCACGGTAACGGAGGCCGGGGCGCCGTTGACGGCTTTGCAGGCCGATACCACGGCGGGATGGACGAGCGCGGCATCAATGGCTGTGACCGGCGTAAGCTCGGGCGCCAACTCCGGAGCCACGGTGACGGCGACCGGCTGGCCCACCGAGTCCACGTTGCAGAGCACGGTGATGACGGATTGGGCGGCGGGGGTCAGGGTGCCGGTCGAGGTGCAGGCGGACATGGCGCTGACGGACAGCAGCGCGAAGATGCACAGGGCGAGGATCTTACGCATTAACGGTCTCCTGGGACACGGGCTGGGGCTGGGATACGACGTTGCAATCACTGACCACCGCCGGATGGATCTCGGCATCCCCGACGTCACTGGCGGGGATCAACTGCGGAGAGGCATCCGGTGGGTCGGCCAGCTTGATCAGGGCACCGGTCAATAGCGCCATGGCAGCGGGATCGGCCAGGGGATGGCCGGCCAGCTTGGAGGCGGCGGCATTGGCGCTGCTGACCGCCGCGATCAGACGGGGCTGATCGATACGGACCTGCTGGCTGATGGACGTGATGGCGGATACCAGGTCGTGCGGCAGGCCCAACTGGGCCGCCTCGGCCTGGAACACCGGGCTGCTAGTAATTTGACGCAGCAGGATGGCGCCGATGGCCCAGATGGGAATGAACACGTCCAGCCAGGCATTGACGGTATCGGGCGAGATCTTCGAGCCGGCCAGGCCGAGGATGGCCATGACCAGGGTGAACAAGATGGTGCGTTTACCCTTCACGGGAACCTCCAGAGGTGGGGTTGAACAATTTCGGGGCCAGCCGCGATTGCGGCAGGTGGGCGAGAACAGCAGCCACAGGCAGAGGCAGCCAATGACGACAACACCGATGACGCCGAGAATGGTGATGCCGCCCTTGACGGCCTCCATCACAGCGCACCTCCCGCCGCGTCCAACGCGGCGATGATGTGATCGATCTCGTGATCGCCCAGCAGCGACTGGGCCCGGCCGAGTTGACGCAACGGCGCGGGCTGATGGCCGAAGGGCGGCTGCAGCGGGATCTCGTCCTCGCCCAGCCGGTAGAGCTGGAGCGCCACGCCATGATCGTCGAGCAGATCGCCGAGGCGGTGATCGAAGGCGGCGCAAGGCGGCGCGAACGCAAGTATTGCCGTCGGCGTGATGCCGGCGAGGCACATCCGGACGCCCAGATGCACCGCCAGGACTCCGCCGAGGGAGTGGCCGATCAAGGCCTTGGGAGGGGCAGGCAGCGCCTGGATTACTGGCCAAGCCGCCTTGACGGTGTCGCGGAAAGAGCCGGGCACCCAGCAGCCGAGGCCTGAGTCCCAGGACGGCACCAGCGCCTTGATATCGGTGAGAAAGGTCTCGAAATCGTCGGTGCCGGCGATGGATAGGGCGGTCCCCAGCGGCGAATCGGCCAGGAAGGCGCGGAACGATCCGACGTCGATGTCATAGGGCCGGTGGCTATAGGCAGCCTTGGCCAGACGAGCATAGGGGCGCGGGTCGATCATGCCTTGGCCGCCTGGGTCGGCTCGAAATGGGCGAAGGCGGCCTCGACCCCGGCGCCGATGGTGGCGTCGTCATAGGGCTGAACACCCTGCTCGATCTTGATGATGGCGCGGATCAGCTCGTCGGCGGTGCGGCGGTCGAAGGCGATGGTGGCCAGCGGGTCGACGCCCAGGCGGCCGGCCACATAGGTGGCATATTCCTTGGTATCGTTTTCCACCGGCGGCGCGTAGACCGCGATCAGGGCCAGGATGCTGGTCTCACGATCACGGATGTAATGGGTGTGGAGGTCGATGATGGCGGCGCGGATGCCGTTCACGTCCGAATCAAAGACGGCGAAGCCCTTGCTGTCGCCACTGATCAGGCCCTGCCAATGCACGGTCGGCACGAAGCGGAGATTGCCGGGATTGCGGTTCTTGAGACCCCGCGTCGGGCGGGCAATGTCGACGGTGGACACAGGGCGGCACTCCGGTTGATGACCGGAGTGAATGCTACTGGGCGGGGGGGATGGGGTTCAGGCGGACAGTGTCCGACCTTAACGCTCCAGCGGCACCGAATGGGCGGCGTGGGTGGCCCAGTTGGCGGCATAGGCGGCGGCGGTCTTGGCGTCGACCAGCACCACCAAGTTCTCGGCATTGGCGGTTTGCGCCGAGACGGTGAAGTTGAAGCTGCCGGTTATGACCTTGGCGGCGTCCAGCACCATCACCTTGTTGTGAGCGATCTTGTGCTTGGCGTCAATCAGCACCGGGATGCCGGCCTCCACCAGGGCGGCGGCTTCGTCGGCATCGGCCTTGCCGCAATCGGCCTTGGGGGCGCCCTTGGTCCAGCACACGGTGCTCTTGTCGAGGATGACCCGGACATCGACGCCGCGCCGCTTGGCCCGTACCAGGGCCTCGGTGATGGGGCGCGAGGTGAAGTCGTAGGCCTGGACCAGGACGCTGGCCCTGGCGTGATCGATCTCGGCGACGATGACGCCGGTGCAATCGCCGCCGGGGGTGAAGCACACCGTCTCGATTCCCGCCGCCGATGGCGCCGGGGCGGCGGCGGGGGCGCAGGCCGACAGCAGCATCAGGACGGCGACGAATGCGGGAAATTGCGGGCGCATCAAAACAGCTTATCCTGATCAGGGCTGTCGGCGCCAGCGCCGGAATGGCCATTGCGATGACGGCGAACGGTGCGCTGGTGGGTGCCGGATAACCGTGCCGCCTCCGCCGCGCTCTTGCCCTCGTCCAGCGCCCGGTTCATCACCGCCCACCGCCGCGACCGCCGGGCGGTCTCACCCATGGGGATCTCGACATGGCCGCCGCCCAGGCGCTTGGCCACGGCAACGGCGGCATCCATTCCGAGCAGATCCACCAGCCAGTGGCCCGGCCGCAGGAAATCCGGCTGCGGGATATAGACCCGCTCCTGTCCGCCCTTGGCATGAGCCAATTGCAACGCCGCCGCCTCCCCCGCCACCTCGGCGATGGAGGCCAGTATGCCGGTGTGATCGGTCATGATCCGATTCCAGACTCGACCACAACGACTTTCGCGGGCAATGTTGGTGCATCCGTCGTCGAAACATTGTTGGGGATTTCGTCATGCTGGAAGCCGGTTTGCTGATCGTACTTTTGCTGGGGGTGGTCGATCTGGTGATGATGGCCATCGGCCTGTACAACCCGAAAAAGGTCTTTCCCAAGGACCCCGCTCCGACCAGGCGCAAGGTACTGGTGGGCGGCGGCGCAATGTTCGCGGTCCTGCTGGTGATCTTCGCCGGGCTGGGCGCCATGCTGCCGTCCACGCCGGACGTGATCGAAAAGGCGGCGGCAACGGCGGCGCCGGCCCGCAAGGGAATCGGCCTTTCCAGGGTCAACGTCCACGCCATCTTCGCCGGCGGCGGCTATGCCATGCAGGCGGTCGATCAGGTCAACGGGCTGGACAGGTGGTTCGGAACCGGAGAACGGGGCATCGCCGAGACCCTCGGCGATGCCAATGATCTGGCCGAGGTCGCGGTGACCTACAGCCTGATCGTCAACACTTCCTCCGTCCAGCAAAAGGACATGACGGAAATGATCGTGCTGCTGACCACGGCGTTTCCAGACTGGCAAGAGAGCGGTCAATGGATGATCAATGCCATGACCACCATCGCGGGGTCGCAGACCCACCCAGGCGTGTCGATCACCCGCAATGGCAAGATCGCCCTGATCGCCCCGTCCCCCATCGGTTTTACGCTCTCGATCCGGGCCGATTGGGCCGAGAACCGCTTTACGCTGTGATGTGATGGCGATCATGCCGGTGCCCCGAACAGATCCATAGTCTTGTCGCAACGCACCGTGCCAGTCTCCTGATCAACCGTCCGGTGAGCGGTGCATTTCGGCTGGCCATCGTCGCCATACATCCACTCCCTGGGGTAGTCGGGGTGTGATTCGGTCAAGGACATGGTGAAAGCGACGATGGTGCAGGTCTCCGACATGGCGCAATCACCACACCAGTTCTCGATAAAAATCTCGCCCTCGGTGCCGTTGCTGGGTCGGTAGGACTGGCCGGAGCGCTTGGCAAACATATGTGCAAGATCGGCGGGATAGAGGCTGCGGTCGACCATGGTGGAGTCTCTCAAAGGGAGGTCATTCAGACTGCGGCGGGTGCATCGTCAAACAGGTCTGGAGTGCGGTCGCAACGCTCCGGCAATCCCTCAATGGTGAAGGCGGTGCAACGAGGCTGGCCGTCGAGGCCGTACTGCCAGGCGATGGGATATCCCTTGTCGGCGAAGGCGTAGGCCATGGACGCCGCCAGGATCGGGCATCCGTCTCCCAGGGCTGGATCGGCGCGGTGGGCGGCATCACGGGCGCAGTCGGAGCACCACGCCTCGTAAAACAGCTCACCCTCAAGCCCGTTGGAGGGCAGGTATCTTTTCCCGGCCCGATCAGCAAAGGCGGCAGCGAGATCGGTGGGATAGATGGATCGGTTGGTCATGGCTGTTTTGTCCCCTCACACTCCGACCAAAGGGCATCGGATCGATTCGATGCGCGCTTGTAGGCCCGCCAAGCGCGCTCCCGCTTCTCGCGGGCGGTGAGTTCGGCCAAGCGGTATTTGGTCACCTGCAGTTCGGTTTTGAGATGGCAGGCCTGGTTGATAAAGGCATCCGCTTCGGCGCAGGCGGCCAGGTAGCCGGCGAAGGCGGCATCCTGGGCGTCGGAGGCGGCTTGCCAACGGGCGAAGGCAATGTCGCTGGCATGCCACAAACCACGCCGGGCCAGAAGCAGCAACTCGGCGCGGGAGAGGCTGTCGAGGGCAGATCCACGGATCGTCATCGGCTCGCCTCCACCCGCTTTCGCCACGCCTTGAGGCCCTCGGTGACCTTGATGGCCTGCTCGACCGTCAACCAGTTGGGATCGTCGACACCGGTCATCTTGTTGACGAAGGCCACCAGCGCGGCGCGGGTGGGGGTCTCGGGGATGCCGCCGCGGCACATGTCGCCCCAAATGGCGAAAACCTTGCGGATATGCAGCTTGTCTGAGGGCTTGTGATAGCCGGCGCCACCGCCCTTGGTCTTGGGCGTCCACAATCCACGCGCCTTAAGATCCTCGACACAGGCATTGAAGTCGCGCACCGACATGGTGCTAGCCGAGTCCTTGCCGCAGATCCGCGCCTGGACGGCGCGGCGGCCGTCCTCGTCCAGTCCGGCCTCCTTGCAGGCGCCGAACCACATTTTCCGCGCGGCGGTCTTGGGGTCGGGGGACGCGGTCATGATGCGGGCTCCTCGGCCGGCCCGACGCCGAACATCCGCCCCAGGCTGGTCTCGATGTACCAGCCGCGCTTGCCGAAGCCACGGGTGGCGGCGACGCGCTTGATATAGACGACGGGCAAGGTGAGGGTGGAATCGCGCCGGACGGTGACGGTGACCGGGGTCTTGAGCTTGTAGCCCTCGGCCACCAGCTCGCCATGCTCGTCGATGATCCGCGACGCGATTTCGGACAGGTCCAGCTTGAGGGTCCCCCCCAGGAGCATGGATTTAGGCTTGCGTTTGGTCATGACGACAGACTCCGTCCCTGGTCTTTTAGCCAGGCGATGTACTTGATGTCGGCCTCGGCCATGAGGCCGATGATCTCCGGGATGCCCTTGGCGCGCAGATACGATTCCTTGGCGCAATCCGGGCAGGTGATGATGGTCTCGGCCCGATGCCAGCCGGCGATATCCTCGCCGCACCACGGGCAGCGCGGGTCATAGGAGGTGTCGCCGTAATCGTCGTAATCGATGTGTCGGCGCGGACCGGAGCGGGCGCGTAGATCGTCGTCGTAGTCCATGATCAGCAGCTCCCCGGATGGCGTTCATGATAGTGATTCAGGGCATGGGCGAGGTCGGGCCAGGACAGGCCGGCGACCTCGGCCAGGGCGAGGATCTCCATCAGATCGGTCTTGGGATCGAACGCCCCCGCCGCCGCGATCTGATGCAGCACGGCCGGCGCCAGGTCGCGGCGCAGCTGGGTTAGGGCGGCATGCAACTCGCGCCCCCGGTCCGAGCGGGTGCCGATCACCTTTTCCGCCATGCGGGCGGCGGCGTCGAGCCGCAGCACCGAGTCGAGCAATCGGGCCATGATCAGCCTCCCACCGCTTTGGCCGCCGCCAGGGCGGCCTTGGCGGTGTCGGTCTCGGGCAGGCCGAGGATGCGCCGGGCCATGGTCTCGGCGGTCGGCACCGGGATGAACAGCGTCTCGTTGCCGAAGCTCAGTTCCCAGGCGCGGGGACCCTTGACCAGGGCGATGGAGGTGGTGGCGCGATCCTCGGCCATCTCAGGCCTCCCGGATCTTGTAGGGAGGATGGGCGGGAACATCCTGGTAGATCACATCCGGCTTGGGGATGCCGTCGGTGCAACAGGCGCGCGACAGCGCGATCTCCTGGGCCGAGATCCCCTCAATCTCGGCGATGCTGCGATGGCTGGGATCGGCCCAGGACTCTCCCACCGGCACGTCGCGAGCGGCCATGGGCCGCATCCTCCGGCACAGGATGGTGACACCCTCGGTCTGGCGCAGGGCCAGCCAGTCGCCGAAATCCATCAGGGCATCGACCGCCTGGATCTGGTTGTCGGCCTCGGGGATGCCGGGAACCAGCAGGGTCTCGCCATCATGGGCGTGGCGGGAGGTGGCGCAGAGCAGATCGCGCAGCGCGTCCTCGCGGCCCCTGGCGATGGCCAGGGCTCCTTTCGGGACGCGGGGGCCGAAGGCGATGGCGCCCGAGGCGTCGCAGTAAGCAATCATGATGCCCCCCTACTCGGCAGCCTGGGCGACGCCACCGGAAGGCAGCGCAGCCGAGGCCAGGTCGATGGTGACGTTGTCCCAGCGGTCGCCGGGGGTGGCGCGCCGGTAGAAGCGCAGATAGGTCTTTGACCCCTGGATGCGGATGGAGTCGTTGATGGCCCGGATGGCGGACTTCCAGCGGTCATCGTCGATGGCGATCCGGCGCAGGCTGAAGATGGCTTCGCGGCTGACCTCGCCCTCCTTGTCGGTATGGAAGGCATGCTCCACCAGGGCGCGGATCTCGACGCGGGAGTCCACGGCCCATTCGGCGATGCACTCGTCGATCAGCCCCTTGGCGATCTGCAACTCGGGGCCGAACACCAGGGTGTCGGCAATGGCGACCTGGACCTTGAGGCAGCTGTCGTAGCTGGTGAAAGTCATGTTGCCCTTGGCGCCATCCTTGGGCTTCCAGCCATATTGCTCGGACAGCAGGGACAGGAAGGCGCCGATATCGTCGAAGACATGGCCCTTGAAGCGGGCGATCTGGCCGTTGAGATCGTCGGCATAGCCGAGGATGCGGCGCACCAGCTGGTCTTCCAGCTTCTCGGTATCCTTGACCAGCTCGACGGGGGTGAGCCGGCCCTTGGCGTCGGACATGAACTGGCGCTCGCCCAGGACGGTGATGCCGGCTTTATCGGGAGTTTGAACGGTCATTGAAGGCCTCTTTAGGGCTGGGGTGGGAAGTAGTTACCGGTGAATGACGGGGTGCCGGTACAGCGGGGAGCGGGGGAGCCTGCCCCGGACCCCGATCCGGGGACGGCATGGGCGGCCAGACCGCCCAGGACGCCGAACAGGGTGCAGGCCAGCGCCATGACGATGGCGAGAGGGATGAAGGATCGGGGCATCACGCGGCCTCCCCGGTCTTGCAGGCGGTCAGGATGGATTGGGCGCCGCGCATGAAGGTGTCGGGATTGGCATCCGCCGCCGCCATGATCGAGGGCCGGAAGGCGCTGGCCATGGCGGCGGCCATCTCGCGCGGCTGATTCGCATCCACCGGAGCACCAAACTCATGGAGGTCGAGGACGCCGCGGAGAAGGTCCACCTTGGCGGCCAGTATCGGGTCGGCGGCGACCAGCTCGGCCGCGCGGGTCAGGGCGGCGAGGACGGTGGTATGATCGCGGCCCCCAAACAGCCTGCCGATCTGGGGCGTCGAGTAGCCGAGATAGTCCCGGATCAGCGCCATGGCGATGAAGCGGGGCCGCGTATAGCGCTGCGCCCGGATCGCTCCGGTCAGGCACTTCACCGGGACGCCGAAGTGGGCGGCCACCAGCACGATGATGCCGGCGCCGTTCATGCCCCGCCTCCACCGCCGGAGCCGAGGCGGTCGGCACGAACTACCCCGCCCAGGTGGAGCTTGCGCGCCAGCGCCAGGGTCTCGATGTCGTCGGCAGTGGTGGAACCACCCCGGATACGCTCGGCGACCTCGTAAGCCCAGGCATAGGCGGACAGCTCGGTCAGCGCCGCGACGTAATTGGCGACGGTTGCACGCGACAGAATCGCCGGGTCG